>Ga0308157_10007132_pt1 | contig 13100 bp, 13 predicted proteins | sample PhyBR1_FD_201035 | JGI IMG/M metagenome (GOLD analysis project Ga0308157, IMG submission 201035) | Phyllosphere microbial communities from UC Gill Tract Community Farm, Albany, California, United States - DLSLB.R1 | ecosystem: Host-associated > Plants > Phyllosphere > Unclassified | place: USA...
GCTGCGCGGTAGGCCATCATGCCGCCCTTGGAGACGCCCATGAGGTAGACGCGCGCCGGATCGACATCGTCCTCGGCGATGGCGCGGTCGATCACGGCGCCGATCAAGCCGGTATCGTCGGTTTTCGGATTGGCGGTCACGCGGGCCTAGCTGTCGTTCCAGGCGCGTTCGCCACGGCGCTTGCTGCCGTCCAGCGCGATGACCACCAGATGCTCGCGTTCGGCCATTTCCAGCCACAGGGACAATGGCGAGGGCGGAAACTTCAAGCCGAGCAGCTGCGCGGCCGAGGAACCGGCGCCGTGCAGCAGGATGACCAGCGGCCGCTTGCCCGCAGCGGCGCCGCCAGGCAGCGCCTTCAGGTAATGCCGCGCGCCCTCGGGGCGCTGCAGCGTAGCGGCCTCGATGCGCGCCTTGGGGGCCGTGCTGGTATCGCTGCCCAGGAAGAAGTCCCGCACTCTTACTCGACCGTCACCGACTTGGCCAGGTTGCGCGGCTTGTCCACGTCGGTGCCGCGCGCCAGGGCGGAGTGGTAGGCCAGCAGCTGCAGCGAGACCACGTGCAGTATCGGCGACAACTGGCCGTAGTGCTCGGGCATGCGGATCACGTGCACACCGTCGCCGGAGGTGATGCGCGAGTCCACGTCGGCGAACACGAACAGCTGGCCGCCGCGCGCGCGCACTTCCTGCATGTTCGATTTCAGCTTTTCGATCAGCGTGTCGTTCGGCGCGATGGTGACCACCGGCATTTCCTCGGTCACCAGCGCCAGCGGACCGTGCTTCAGCTCGCCCGCCGGATAAGCCTCGGCGTGGATGTAGGAAATCTCCTTGAGCTTGAGCGCGCCTTCCAGCGCGATCGGGTAGTGCAGGCCACGGCCCAGGAACAGGGCGTTTTCCTTGCGCGCAAATTCGTCCGCCCAGGCGATGATCTGGGGCTCCAGCGCCAGCACCGAGGTGATGGCCGACGGCAGGTGGCGCATGGCTTTCAGGTGCGCGCTTTCTTCTTCCTCGGTCAGGCGGCCGTTCACTTGCGCCAAGGTCAGCGTGAGCAGGAACAGCGCGGCCAGCTGGGTGGTGAAGGCCTTGGTCGAGGCCACGCCCACTTCCACGCCGGCGCGGGTGATGTAGGCCAGTTTGCATTCGCGCACCATGGCGCTGGTGGCCACGTTGCAGATGGTGAGCGTGTGCTCCATGCCCAGCGAACGCGCGTGCTTGAGCGCGGCCAGGGTGTCGGCGGTTTCGCCGGACTGGGAGATGGTGACGACCAGGGTGCGCGGGTCGGGCACGGAGTCGCGGTAGCGGTATTCGCTGGCGATTTCCACGTTGACCGGCACCTTGGCGATGGATTCGATCCAGTACTTGGCGGTGGAGCCGGCGTAGTAGCTGGTGCCGCAGGCCAGTATCAGCACGCGGTCGATTTCCTTGAACACTTTGTAGGCGCCGTCGCCGAACAGCTCGGGCATGACGCCGGTGATGCCTTCCAGCGTGTCGCCGATCACGCGCGGCTGCTCGAAGATTTCCTTCTGCATGTAGTGGCGGTAAGGTCCCAGCTCGGCCGCGCCGGTATGGGCGTGCACGGTTTTCACTTCGCGCTCGACCGGCTTGCCGTTCACGTCCACGATCCACACTTTGCCCAGCTGCAGGTCGACCACGTCGCCTTCTTCCAGGTAGATGATCTGGTCACTGGTACCGGCCAGCGCCATGGCGTCGGAGGCGACGAAGTTTTCGCCCTGGCCGACGCCGACGATGAGCGGCGAGCCCTGGCGCGCGGCCACCACGCGGTGCGGTTCCTCACGCGCGAACACGGCGATGGCGTAGGCGCCGTGCAGGCGCTTGACGGCTTGCTGCACGGTGTCGAACAGGTCGCCGTTGTACATGTGCTCGACCAGGTGGGCGATCACCTCGGTGTCGGTCTGGCTCTGGAACACATAGCCCAGCGCGGTCAGTTCGGCGCGCAGTTCGTCGTGGTTTTCGATGATGCCGTTGTGCACCAGGGCGATGCGGGCGTTGTCGGAACTGGGCGAGAAGTGCGGGTGGGCGTTGTGCGAGGCGGGCGCGCCGTGCGTGGCCCAGCGGGTGTGGGCGATACCGGTGAAGCCCTTGAGGCCGGTTTCATCCACCTGCTTTTCCAGGTCGGCCACGCGCGAGGTGCTGCGCGAGCGCTGCAGGGCGCCGTCCACGTGCAGGGCGACGCCGCAGGAGTCGTAGCCGCGGTATTCCAGGCGCTTCAGGCCCTCGAGCAGGATGGGGGTGATATTACGCTGCGCTACCGCGCCGACGATGCCGCACATAAAAACCTCTGTATGAATAGTTAATGAATCCATACTAGAGCAGCGGTGTTGAAATAAGCTTTCTAAATTAAACCGTGCATGAAATATTCTTTCATCGGTGTATGATGATGAAATTAAACTTCATTATCAGAGCAATTTTTTATGAATATTCCAGAACTCGATGAGGTGGACAGGCGCATCCTCAATGTGCTGCAGCAAAACGCGGCCCTGAACAATGCGGAGCTGGCGCTGGCGGTGCATGTGTCGCCGCCCACCTGCTTGCGCCGCGTAAAACAGCTGACGGAAAGGGGCGTGATACAGCGGCAGGTCGCCATCGTATCACCGGAAGCGGTGGGCGCGCGCCTGACTGCCATCGTGGAGATTACGCTGGATGTGCAGGCGGCCGAGCGCATGGTGGAGTTCGAGCAGCATGTGGCGGGCGACGAGGCGGTGCTGCAATGCTACCGCGTGTCGCCGGGGCCGGACTTTGTGCTGGTGATACAAGTGGCCGATATGCCGGCCTATAACGCGCTGGCGCACCGCCTGTTCGCGGCCCACACCAATGTGCGCAACGTGAAAACCTACTTTTCCACGCTGCGCAGCAAGTTCGAGACGCGCATCGCCGTGTAAGTTATACAGGGCCGTCCACGGGTTTTCCACGCAGTTATACGCGGCTTATCCGCCGCTTTTCCAGCGGTTTTTCACAGGCTTATCAACATTGCCGCGTGAGCCGGATTGCTGCGGCGGCGAATTCCGGCCTGTGGCCGGAGTTATCCCGGTGTTTCAACAGCCTTGCCCACAGCTTTATGCACATGCGTACTGCGCTTATCCCGGGTTTTGCAGTGCTTATCCAAGGCTTGTTCCGGCGCTTACTCACAAAGTTGTCCACATTTTTCCGTAAACCTGTTTGTTTACACAGTAGAAATGTTCAAAACCGGTATGTACTTGAATACAAGGAAGTTGTTGGCAAGTTATCCTCCACTTGCCCCAAGCTTGTCAGCCTGTTCTCCTCAAGCTTGCCCACATCTTTATCCACAGGCTGAGGTCATAAAAAAACGGCGCCTCACGGCGCCGTCGTAGAAACACAGGGCAGTTTTACTTCTTGATCTTGACCGGACGCTTCCAGCCCGGAATCGTCAGCTGCTTGGGCCGCGAGATGGTCAGCTGGTCCGCCGGGGCGTCCTTGGTCAGCGTGGTGCCCGCGCCTATGGTTGCGCCACGGCCCACGGTCACCGGGGCCACCAGCTGGCTGTCGCTGCCGATAAAGGCGTCATCCTCGATCACGGTGCGGAACTTGTTGGCGCCGTCGTAGTTGCAGGTGATAACGCCCGCGCCCACGTTCACGCGCGAACCCACGGTGGCGTCGCCCACATAGGCCAGGTGGTTGGCCTTGCTGTGCGCGGCGATCTGGCTGTTCTTCACTTCCACGAAGTTGCCGATGTGGACGTCTTCCGCCAGCACCGTGCCCGGGCGCAGGCGCGCATACGGGCCGAGGATGGATTTGGCGCCCACCACCGCGTCTTCGATATGGCAGAAGGGCTTGATCTGCACGCCTTCGGCGATGCGGGCGTTCACCAGCACGCTGTGCGCGCCCACGGTCACGCCGTCGGCCAGCTCGACCTTGCCTTCGAACACGCAGCCCACGTCGATGGTCACGTCGCGCCCGCAGACCAGTTCGCCGCGCACGTCGATGCGGGCCGGGTCCATCACCGTCACGCCGCGCTCCAGCAGCGCCTGGGCGATATTGAGCTGGTGGATGCGTTCCAGCTGCGCCAGCTGCACCTTGGAATTGACGCCCGCCACTTCCCACACGCCGCCGGGATTGGCCGACACCACCGGCACGCCGTCCGCCACGGCCTGGGCCACGATGTCGGTCAGGTAGTACTCGCCCTGGGCGTTATTGTTTTGCAGCGCGCCCAGCCACTTCTTCAGGTGGGCGGTGGGCGCCACCATGATGCCGCTGTTGATTTCCTTGATGGCGCGTTCTTCGGCGCTGGCGTCTTTTTCCTCGACGATGCGGGTAATGTTGCCGCCCTCGCGCACGATGCGGCCCAGGCCGAAGGGATCATCCTGCACCACGGTGAGGATGCCCAGCTTGTCCTTGCCGGCCGCGTCCACCAGGCGCTGCAGGGAGGCGGCGGTGGTCAGCGGCACGTCGCCGTACAGGATCAGGGTAGGGTGGGCTTCGTCCAGCACCGGCAGCGCCTGCATGACGGCGTGGCCGGTGCCCAGCTGCGGTTCCTGCAGCGCGGCGGAGATGTCGGCGCCGGGCACCTGCTTCTCCTTTTCCAGCTGCGCCAGCACGGCTGCGCCGCCGTGTCCGTAAATAACGCATAATTTAGCTGGAGACAGGCCGCGCGCGGTGTCTATCACGTGCGACAACAGCGGCTTGCCGGCCAGCGGATGCAAGACTTTGGGCAGGGCGGACTGCATGCGTTTGCCCATGCCTGCGGCGAGAATAACGACGTTCATAGGCCTACTCAAAAAGTTAAGAATATGGAAAAGTTTAACATGCAGGGCCGCGCCAGCCGGGGCGCACGCTACATTTTCCTGGCCATGATGCTGGCGCTGCTGGCCGCCTGCAGTTCGCTGCGCCTGGCCTATAACAACGGCGACACGCTGCTGTTCTGGTGGCTGGACGCCTATGTGGACCTGGAAGCGGCGCAAAAGCCGCCGGTCAAGTCCGACATCGGCGACTTCTTCCATTGGCACCGCAAGACCCAGCTGCAGGATTACGCGCAAGTCCTGCAGCATGCCCAGCAGCAGTTGAAGGGCAACCCCACGCTGGCCGACCTGCAGGAGGACTACAAGGACATCCGCGCGCGCACCCAGACCATGCTGCTCAAGGCCGCGCCCGACATCGCCGAGCTGGCGCTGGCGCTGAAACCGGCGCAGCTGGAGCAGATGGAGAAGAAATTCGCCAAGAACAACAGCGACTTCCGCAAAAAGAACATGAAGGGCGGGCGCGAGGAGCAGCTCAAGTTCCGCTACAAGAAATCCATGGAGCAGTTCGAGCTGTGGTTCGGCAATTTCAGCAGCGAGCAGGAGGCCGCGATACGCAAGGCGTCCGACGCGCGCCCCCTGGACAATGAGCTATGGCTGGACGAGCGCCTGCGGCGCCAGAAGGGCATCCTGACGCTGGCGCGCCGCATCCAGCAGGAGCGCCCGGCGCCGGCGGCGGCCGAAGCCATGGTGCGCGAGCTGATCCTGGAGAATTTCGAGCGCACCGAGCAGCCGTCGGACCGCAAGCCCTTCTTTGACGCCTACACCAAGGGCACCATGGAGCTGGTGCTGACCGTGATACGGATCGCGACCCCGGCGCAGAAGGCGCACGCCAACAAGCGCATGCAGGACTGGATAGAGGATTTGAACGCGCTGGCGGCCCAGGCAAAGTAACGGGGGTAAAGTAGCGGCGTCCGGCCGCATGTTATAGTGCCGCCATGCAAAAGAAGCCCGCCAAACCCGCCAAAGTGCCCGTCCACGGGCCGAAACACAGCAACCAGGTCCGCATTATCGGCGGCGCCTGGAAACGCACCCCCTTGCCCGTGCTCGAAGCGCTGGGCCTGCGTCCCACGCCGGACCGCGTGCGCGAAACCGCCTTCAACTGGATCAGCCACCTGCGCGACGGCGAATGGGCCAGCGCCCAGGTGCTGGACCTGTTCGCCGGCAGCGGCGCGCTCGGCTTCGAAGCGGCCAGCCGCGGCGCGGCCAGCGTCGTCATGGCCGACACCAACACCGCCGTGGTGCGCCAGCTGGATGCCATCAAGAGCAAGCTGAACGCCAACAACGTGCAGCTGCTGCGCAGCGACGCGCTGGCCACCGCCCAGTCGCTGGCCGTGCGCGGCCAGAAATTCGACCTGATCTTCCTCGATCCGCCCTACCAGCAGGATTTCCTGGAGCGCGCTTTGCCGCTGTGCAGCAAATTGCTGAAGGAAAACGGCCTGGTGTACGCCGAATCCGGCCTGCCGCTGACCTTCGAAGAAGACGAGCCGCCCGAGTGGATGGCGGGCTGGCAAGTGGTCCGGGCTGACAAGGCGGGCATGGTGTTCTATCATTTACTGCAGTACACCGGCTAAGCAGGCGGCCCCCCGGCCCTGAGCGGCCGCCTGGTTTTCAGGCATAATGCGCGTTCTATGGTGCGACGCAAGGGAGCCGCAATGGTAGTAGCCGTATATCCGGGAACGTTCGATCCGCTGACGCGCGGGCATGAAGATTTGGTGCGCCGCGCATCCGGCCTGTTCGACACGCTGGTGGTGGGCGTGGCCGACAGCCAGAACAAAAACCCCTTCTTCTCGCTGGAAGAGCGCCTGGAAATCGCCAACGAGGTGCTGGGCCATTATCCGAACGTGAAGGTGGAGAGCTTCTCCGGCCTGCTGAAAGACTTCGTGCGCCAGCATGATGCGCGCGTGATTGTGCGCGGCCTGCGCGCCGTGTCTGACTTCGAGTACGAGTTCCAGATGGCGGGCATGAACCGCTACCTGCTGCCGGACGTCGAAACGCTGTTCCTGACCCCGTCCGACCAGTACCAGTTCATTTCCGGGACCATCGTGCGCGAAATCGCCGTGCTGGGCGGGGACGTGTCCAAGTTTGTCTTCCCCTCGGTCGACCGCTGGCTGCAAAAGAAAATTGCCGCCATGAAGGGTACGCCGGCGGCGGAATAAGGAATAACCATGGCTTTACTGATTACCGATGAATGCATCAACTGCGACGTGTGCGAGCCCGAGTGCCCGAACGACGCCATCTACATGGGGGCCGAGATCTACGAGATCGACCCCAACAAGTGCACCGAATGCGTGGGCCACTTCGACGAGCCGCAGTGCGTGGCGATCTGCCCGGTGGAGTGCATTCCCCTCAACCCGGCCTGGGTCGAGAGCAAAGAACAGCTGATGGCGAAATACGAGCGCCTGACGGCCGGCAAAACCCAGGAATAACTAACCCTGACCCCATTTTTCCGTAGTGGTATATTTGCCTTATACAAAATACCCTATGGAGACTCTGCATGACTTTTCCCCGCCGGACCGTACTGAAAAGCGCCGCCGCCGCAGCCCTGCTGGCGCTGGCTGCCTTGCCAAGCTTTGCCGCCGAGGTGGCGGGCGTGAAATTCGATGAGACGGTTACCGTCAACGGCGCCACGCTGAAGCTCAATGGCGCCGGCCTGCGCACCAAAGTCATCTTCAAGGTCTATGCGCTGGGCCTGTATCTCACTGAAAAGAAATCCACCGTGCCGGAGATCCTGGCCGCCGACGGCCCGCGCCGCGTGCGCATCGTGGTGCTGCGCGAGCTCACGTCCGAGGAGTTCGGCAAAGCCTTCATGACTGGCCTGAATGACAACACCGACGCGGCCGAGCGCAACAAGCTGGTGCCGCAAACCAAACAGTTCGGTGAAATGTTCGCCATGTTCCCCGCCCTGAAGAAGGGCGACGTGCTGACGGTGGACTGGCTACCCGGCTCGGGCTCGCAAGTTATGCTGAACGGCAAGAATGTCGGCGGCGTGCTGCCGGACCTGGCCTTCTACAATGCGATCCTGCGGATCTGGCTTGGCGACAAGCCGGTGGACAGCTCGCTGAAGCCTCAGCTGCTGGGTGAAAAATAAAGTTGTTGCGGCGCGGCAGGCGTTTACAGCGTCCTGCCGCGCGGTGCGGCTTGAAACTCAGGCGCGCGCCGCCATGGCGCGCAGCTCGGCCGCGTGGCTGGGGGCGCTGTCCATCGAATTGAGCATGCGGTTCAGCATCATGGCGTCCTGCATCAGGCGGCGCTGCAGGCGTTGTTCCTTGTTCAGCTTGGGTTTCACCACCAGCAGCAGTGCGCGCGCGATGCCGCGCAGCAGGGGCTTGAACAGCAGCAGCATGGCCAGCGCCAGCACGGCGCCTAGCAAAATTTGAATCGCGTCCATGATGGAGATTCCGGAGGTCAGAGCTTGTACAGCAGAAATGAAGGTAGACATTGAAGTTCAGGTGCAATTACAATCAAGTGTAACTATAGTGCGCCGCAACATATAAATCCAATTCCGTTTCCCGATAACAACCATGTGAAACGTGAATATCAGTCCTAACCACCGAGCCGAGTATTTATGAGCTTCCTGACGCTGGACTTGAATTTGCTGCGTGTTTTCGACGCGGTGATGACCGAGCAAAACCTCACCCGCGCCGCCGGCCACCTGGCCATGACCCAGCCGGCCGTCTCCAACGCCATCAAACGCCTGCGTGAAAGCCTGGGCGACGAACTGCTGATACGCACCGCCTACGGCGTCAAACCCACCCCGCGCGCCGAAGCGCTATGGCCGTCCGTGCGCAGCGCGCTGGCCAGCCTGGAAGCGGCGGTGACGCCGGAGACCTTCGACGTCTCCAAGGCGCACGCCACCTTCCGCCTGGCCATGGCCGACGCCACCGCCGCCTTCTGGCTGCCGTCGCTGATGCGCTCGATCGAGCGGGAAGCGCCGGGCGTGAACGTGCGCATGGTGCCGCTGACCACCCGCGAACCGCGTCCCATGCTGCTGCGCGGCGACGTGGACCTGGCGGTGGGCTTCTTCCCCGGCGTGGCGGCGCAATTGTCGAGCGACACCAGTTCGCCGATACGCCATGAACGTTTGTATTCCGGCCATTATGTGTGCGTGATGCGGCGCGACCATCCGCTGGCCAAGGTGGACCTGACCTTGGAAAATTACTGCACCGCCAACCATTTGCTGGTGAGTTTCTCCGGCCGCGCGCACGGCCTGGTGGACGAGGCGCTGGCGCAGATCCAGCGCGAACGGCGCATTTTGCTGACCGTGAACCAGTTCTTCACGGCGGGGCGGGTGGTGGCCAACTCGGACCTGATCACGGTGCTGCCGAAGCACCTGATCGCCTCCACCGGCATGACGGACGCGCTGATCCACAAAGAGTTGCCGTTCACGCTGCCGGCGGTGCACCTGGACATGCTCTGGCACGAACGCGACGCGCGCAGCCCGGCGCACAAATGGCTGCGCTCCAACCTCGAAGGCATGAACAGTGTGGCCCAGCGCACGGCGCCGGGCACTTCGCCGCGCAGCGACACTTATTGAGCCGGCGGCGCTTGGCGGGTTACGCGCCTGCGGCGCTAACCCGCCAATCAATGCGCGGCGGAACGGTAGCCGATGCGGAAGCCGCCCCAGTGCTGGCCGTTGACGTAGATCGGCGCCGACAAGTCGTGCATCACTTCGCCCGTGTCGCGCTTGTAGGTCTGCAGCAGGAAAGGCTGGGTGTTGGCCCCGCAGCGCTTGCCTGTGCGGTCGCTGAAGATGCGCTTGGTACGGTTGTTGACGATGTCCACGTCGTAATCGCCCGTCAGCGGCTGCGAGAATTTCTTGTTATGCGTGGGGAAATAGCCATTGTTGTCCACCGCGCCCGCGTAGGCCAGGTGCGGCATGCGCGCCAGCAGGCTTTCCTGCAGGTCCGGCAGCACGCGGTCGGTGAAGGCGTCGAACCTGGTGTTGTGCTTGGGCGGGTCGGTGTTGGGGATGGCCTTGTACTGGCGGTCGAACAGCGCCGCCTGGGTGATCTTGCCGCCGGCGATGGCCGCTTCAAATATCTTGCCCACTTCCCGGGCAGCCGTCTGCGCCGCCAGGCGGATCTCGTCGTGCGCGGTTTCAATATCGGACAGGCCCAGCGCGGCCGTGATCACTTCGGCGCGCTCGGCCAGCGCCATCGCCGAGCCGGCCGCGCGCGGCAGTTCCTTATCGGTGGACAGCATGCTGTCGCGGATCTGCGTGATGGCGTCCGCGATCACGCGCGTGGTTTCCACGTGCTCGCGCGAAGCCTGCGCGATTTCGCCGATTTCCTTTTCCGACGCGCCGGACGACTGCGCAATGCTGCTCAGCAGCCCGTGCACCGTTTCCACATTGCCGGCCGCCTCGCTGACCATGCCGGCCAGCGAATCCATGCCCGCCGTGGCCGACACCGCCTGTTCATTGATGGAGCGCACCATGGCGCTGATCTCGTCGGTGGCTTCCTTGGTGCGCTGCGCCAGCTGGCGCACTTCGCCCGCCACCACGGCAAAGCCGCGGCCCTGCTCGCCAGCGCGCGCCGCTTCGATGGCGGCGTTCAGCGCCAGCAGATTGGTGCGCGCGGAGATTTCGGTGATGGCTTCGGTAAAGCCGTAGATGCGCTTGGCTTTTTCCTGCAGGCTGGCCATGGTGGCGGCGGCCTGCTGCGCGTCGCTGCGGGCGCGGCTGATGCGGGCCAGTCCCTGGTCCACTTCGGCGCGGCCGGTTTCTGTTTCGGCGCGCACCTGTGCCGCCACCTTGGCCGCGCGCTCGGCGTTGACGGCGATCTGCTCGGTGGCGCGCGCGTTCTGCACCGAACTCGAGACGATGCCGCTGGCCGTGCGCACGTCGCTTTCAATTTTCTTTTTGACGGAGTCCACAAAATAGGAGGTTTCCGCCGCGCCTATCATGATGGCGTCGATTTCCTCGCCCACGGTGTGGGCGAAGCGGCGCGTGCCGTCCTCGCCGTCGCCGCCGGCCGACTGGGCCAGCTGGGCCGCCAGTGCCGCCACCAGGCCCGCCAGCGTGGCCTGCCACAGCGAACCAGCGCCAGCCAGTTGCGCCAGCCATGCAGCGCCGGCGCCCGCCGCCGTGGCCCCGAGTATCCTTAAAACTTGTCGCACCTGCTTGTGCTGCAACTTCATCTGACCTCCGTCTCCGTAGCGGCTTAGGCTTGCCGATCAATAGTCGATGGACTACTTGATCGGCAGCTTGCTCGTATTTTTTACTTCTTCCATCACAGCATAAGTATGGGTTTCGCGCACGCCTTTTTGCAGCAGCGTCTTGCCCAGGAATTCGCGGTAGGCCGCCATGTCCTTTACGCGCGCCTTCACCAGGTAGTCGAAGCCGCCGGCCACCATGTGGCACTCCAGCACTTCGGGGATCACCTGGACGCTATGTTTGAATGCATCAAACACTTCCGGCGTGGTACGATCTAGCACCACTTCAATAAACACCAGCAGCGATACGTCCAGCAATTGCGGGTTGAGCTGGGCGGTGTAACCCATGATGTAGCCGGACTCGTGCAGCTTGCGCACCCGCTCCAGGCAAGCCGCAGGCGACAGGTTGACGCGGGCGGCAAGCTCGACGTTGCTGATGCGTCCGTCGCTTTGCAGCTCCATCAGTATCTTCTTGCTGATCTTGTCCAGCATGGGTAATCCCCCTCAAATTATATTTGGTTAAATTCTCTCATCAAAAACAATGTATTGCTAGTCTTTAGTAATACCAGAATTAAAACGATACAAATCCCTCTACAATCGAAAAATTAGCAGCGCCAAGACTACGCTCGCCCAGCCGTGTGCCGGACGGGCGTTTTTTCCGTGCGCGCGCCCTGAATTTCCATTGTAGAAAGCCTTTCCATGCAAGCTGTCAATCCGGCCCCGGCCGCTCCGTTCTCCACCCTGCAAGCCGAAATCCTGCGCGAGCCCAGCCCGCAGCGCGCCGCCATCACCGCCGCCTACCGCCGCGACGAGGCCGGCGCCGTGCAGTGGCTGCTGGGCCAGGTCCGCGAAAGCGGCGGCGCCGAGGCGCATGCGCTGGCGCACCGCCTGGTGTCGTCCGTGCGCAAGGAGCGCACCCGCGCCTCCGGCGTGGACGCGCTGATGCATGAGTTTTCGCTGTCGTCCGAGGAAGGCGTGGCGCTGATGTGCCTGGCCGAAGCGCTGCTGCGCATCCCCGACAGCGCCACCGCCGACCGCCTGATCGCCGACAAGATCAGCAAGGGCGACTGGCGCAAGCACCTGGGCGAATCGCCGTCCATGTTCGTCAACGCCGCCACCTGGGGCTTGCTGGTGACCGGCAAGCTGGTCGGCTCGAGCAGCGAGCAGGGCCTGGGTTCGGCCATCACCCGTTTGATCGCCAAGGGCGGCGAGCCGCTGATCCGCAAGGGCGTGGACCTGGCCATGCGCATGCTGGGCAATCAGTTCGTCACCGGCCAAACCATCGCCGAGGCGATCAAGAACGGCGAGCCGAACGAGGCGCGCGGCTACCGCTATTCCTACGACATGCTGGGCGAAGCCGCGCTGACCGAGGCCGACGCCGCCCACTACTACAGCGCCTATGAATCGGCCATCCACGCCATCGGCCGCGCCTCGAACGGCCGCGGCATCAAGGACGGCCCCGGCATCTCGGTGAAACTGTCGGCGCTGCATCCGCGTTACTCGCGCGCCCAGCACGCCCGCGTGATGGACGAGCTGCTGCCGCGCCTGACGGCGCTGGTGCTGCTGGCCAAGCAATACAACATCGGCCTGAACATCGACGCCGAGGAAGCCGACCGCCTGGAACTGTCGCTGGACCTGATGGAGGCGATGGCCTTCAACCCGGCGCTGGAAGGCTTCGACGGCATCGGCTTCGTGGTGCAGGCTTACCAGAAACGCTGCCCCTTCGTGATCGACTACCTGATCGACCTGGCCAAGCGCAGCGGCCGCAACTTCATGGTGCGCCTGGTGAAAGGCGCCTATTGGGACGCCGAGATCAAGCGCGCCCAGGTGGACGGCATGCCCGGCTATCCGGTCTACACGCGCAAGGTCTACACCGACCTGTCCTACCTGGTGTGCGCGCAGAAGCTGCTGGGCGCCACCGACCGCATCTTCGCGCAGTTCGCCACCCACAACGCGCAAACCCTGGCCACCATCCACACCTGGGCCAAGGAAGCCAACGTCACCAACTACGAATTCCAGTGCCTGCACGGCATGGGCGAATCGCTGTACGACCAGGTGGTGGGCAAGGACAACCTGGACAAGGCCTGCCGCATCTACGCCCCGGTTGGCTCGCATGAAACGCTGCTGGCCTACCTGGTGCGCCGCCTGCTGGAAAACGGCGCCAACTCCTCGTTCG
>Ga0308157_10007135_pt1 | contig 13098 bp, 9 predicted proteins | sample PhyBR1_FD_201035 | JGI IMG/M metagenome (GOLD analysis project Ga0308157, IMG submission 201035) | Phyllosphere microbial communities from UC Gill Tract Community Farm, Albany, California, United States - DLSLB.R1 | ecosystem: Host-associated > Plants > Phyllosphere > Unclassified | place: USA...
GGGCCCTCAGGCAGGGGCCCACCGGGACGGTTCCTGACCGATGGAGGTCACCATGGCACTATTCATCACCAAGCGCCTGCTGATGGCGCTGGCCACCGTGCTGGTGGTTGCGGTGCTGGCATTCCTGCTGGTGCACGCAATGCCGGGCAGCCCGGGGGCCGTTTCCCTCGGGGCCGGCGCCTCCCAGGACGCCATTGACGAGGTCAACCAGAGGCTGGGCTGGAACGATCCACTGTTCACCCAGTTCTTCAGCTGGCTTGGTTCCGCGGTCCAGGGCGACCTGGGCATCTCGCTCATCGACGGCCGCTCGGTCAGCGCCGACCTTGCCAGCCGCCTGCCGGTCACCGCCTCCCTTGCCGCCGGAGCCACCGTCCTCAGCGCGGTCCTCGGGATCGCACTGGGCGTCACCGCCGCCGTCCGCGGGGGCCTGCTGGACCAGGTGATCGGCGGCTTCGTGGGCCTCCTCGTTGCCCTGCCGGCGTTCTGGGTCGGCGTGATCTTCGTGTACCTGTTCGCCGTCCAGTCCTCCGTCTTCCCGGCCACCGGCTACGTGCCGTTCGAGGTCTCGCCGCAGGACTGGGCCCTGTCCCTGGCGCTGCCGGTGATCACCCTCGCCGTTGGCGGCGCGGCCTTCATTGCCCGCCAGACCAGGGCCTCCATGCTCGAAGCCCTGCAGCAGGAACACATCCGCACGCTGCGGGCCACGGCCACCCCCACCTGGAAGATCCTCTACGTCCACGCCCTGCGCTACGCCAGCCTGCCCATCGTGGCCGGCATCGCGCTGCAGTTCATCGGCCTGTTCGGCGGCTCCGTCATCGCTGAGCAGCTGTTCGCCATGCCCGGGCTGGGCCAGGCCGTCCAGACCTCCGTCAGCACCCATGATGCCCCCGCCGTCCAGGGCGTGGTGGTGATCGCCACCGTGGTGGTGGTCGCCGTCAACCTGGTGCTGGAGCTGGCCACCAAGTTCCTCGACCCGAAGTTGCGTGCCTCATGATCCCAACAGTTGCCCCAGCCGCCGCGGACGCGGACCAGGCAGGAAGTACGACGCCGGCAGGAACCCCGGCGCGCAACGCCGGCAAGGCGGCCATCACCAAGTTCTCCCGGCACCGGCTGTTCACCTCACCGGGAGCCGTGGCCGGACTGATCTGGCTTGCGGTCCTCGTCACCGCATCGCTGACCGCGCCGCTCTGGCTGCCTTTCAAGACCGAGGACCAGGATTTCACCGCAGTCCTCTCCGGCCCCACCGCGGCCCACTGGCTGGGCACCGATGAACTGGGCCGGGACATCCTCAGCCGCATCTTCGCCGCCGCGGCCAGCACCTTGGGGACGTCGATGCTCACGGTGACTGTCGGCGTCGGGCTCGGCACCGTCCTGGCCATGCTTGCCGCCGGTGCCGGGGAACGCGCGGAAGCCGTGATCAGCAGGGTCACCGAAATCATGATGTCCCTGCCGGGAACCGTGATCATCCTGGCGGTCATTGGCGCCGTGGGAACGAATATCCCGGTGGTCATGGCCATCCTGGGCATCCTGATGTCCGCCGGCATCTACAGGGTGATCCTGGGGCAGGCCAAGTCCCTGCAGTCCCAGCTCTATGTTGATGCAGCCAAGGTGGACGGCGTCGGCCCGCTGCGGATCAGCCTCCGCCACGTCCTGCCCGGGCTGGCCAACACCATCGTGGTCCAGGCCGCGCTCATCTTCGCCGTGGGCATGCTCATCCAGGCCGGCCTGGCGTTCATCGGATTCGGGCCGCCCATCCCGCAGCCCAGCTGGGGCGGCATGATCCAGGGCGCCTCCCAGCACGTCTATGACGCCCCCTGGATGATGGTGCCCACCGGTGCCGTGCTGGCGCTCACCGTGCTGTCCGCCAACGCCATCGGCAACGCCCTGGGCAAGGCACCCAACGCTGCCGCCCCGCATCTGCCCTCCGCCGCAGCCCGCCGGCAGCGGGCGAAAGCTGTCGCTGCCATCGCCGCGGCGGCACCCGCTGCTGCCTCCCAGTACGGCACGGCCCGTGACACCGCCGCGAAGGGGGCGCTCAGCGTCCGCAGCCTGTCCGTCGGCGTCGACAGTTCAGGGACTGGCGCCGGCGTCCGCCTGGTCACCGATGTCTCCTTCGACGTCCAGCCCGGCACCGTCCTGGGCCTGGTGGGGGAGTCCGGCTGCGGCAAGACCATGACCGCACTGTCCCTGTTGGGCCTGCTTCCCTCCGGCGTCAGCGTCACCGGCGGACAGATCCTGTGGGACGAACGGAACCTGGCTGCCACCACGGACAAGGACATGGAAGCGGTCCGCGGCCGCGAGATTGCCCTGATCAGCCAGGAACCCATGCGCGCCCTGGATCCGATGTTCACCGTGGGCTACCAGCTCACCGCCACCATCCGCCGGCTCCGCGGCATGAACCGGGCCGAGGCGCGCAAGGAGGCGCAAAGCCTGCTGGAAAAGGTGGGCATCGTGGACGCCGCCCGGATCCTGAAGACCTACCCGCACCAGATCAGCGGCGGCATGGCCCAGCGCGTGGCCATTGCCCTGGCGCTCTCCGGGCAGCCGAAACTGCTGGTGGCGGACGAACCCACCACCGCCCTGGACGTCACGGTCCAGGCCGAGATCCTGTCCCTGCTCCGGACCCTGGTGAAGGACACCGGCATGTCCGTGGTGATGGTCACCCACGACCTCGGCGTGGTGGCGGACATCTGCGACCAGGTGGCCGTGATGTACGCCGGGCAGGTGGTGGAGAACGGCAAAACCCAGGCCGTCCTGGACCACCCCCGCCACCCTTACACCCTGGCCCTCCTGGCGGCCGATCCGCATGCCAACCATGCGGACAGCATGCCCGAGCGCCTCGCCACCATCAGCGGACAGGTGCCGCAGCCCAAGGACTGGCCCACCGGCTGCCGTTTCGCCGCCCGCTGCCAGTTCGCCGGCTCCGCCTGCATGGAGCCGGTCCCGCTGCTGCCCTCCGGGACCGGTGAAGGGCTGGTCCGGTGCGTCAAGGCGGACCAGCTGGCCGTCGAGGGCATGGACTGGCTGGCCACGGACGTGCCTGCTGCCCGGATCCTCCCGGTCAGCTCGGTGACCCCACCGAACACCCCCATCGTCGAAAAGGACCTGGCATGAGCACCGCAGTCACCGAACGCCGCGGTTCCACGCCGCCCTCCGCCACCGCCCCCATCCTGGAGGTCAAGGACCTGGTGGTCCGCTACGGACGGGGACGGAAGGCAGCCGCCGCACCCGCCGCCGTCGACCGCGTCAGCTTCAGCATCGCCCCCGGTGAGACGGTGGGCCTGGTGGGGGAGTCCGGCTCCGGAAAATCCACCATTGGCAAGGCCATTCTGGGCCTGCAGAAGGTCTCCGGCGGCACCATCACCTACCAGGGCAAGGACATCACCTCCGCCGGCGCAGCCCAGCGCCGCGCCCTGGGTGGGAAACTGCGGGCCGTCTTCCAGGACCCCAATTCCTCGCTGAACCCGCGCAACACCATCGGCACCTCCCTGGCCGAGCCGTTGCGCCTCCGCGGGGTATCCGCAGCAGAGGCGCGCACCAGGGCCGGGGACATGCTGGAACGTGTTGGGCTTCCCCGCGAGGCCGTGGACCGGTACCCCAGCCAGTTCTCCGGCGGCCAGCGGCAGCGCATCTCGGTGGCCCGGGCCCTGATCTGCGACCCCCAACTGGTGGTCTGCGACGAAGCCGTCAGCGCCCTGGACCTGTCCACCCAGGCGCAGGTGCTCAACCTCCTGGCAGACCTCCGCGACGAACGGGGCCTCAGCTACCTGTTCATCGCCCACGACATCGCCGTGGTCCAGTTCCTGGCCCAGCGCGTGGTGGTGCTGTACCGCGGGCAGGTCATGGAAAGCGGACCAGCCGCCGCCGTCACCGAGAACCCGAAGCATCCCTTTACCCAGGCGCTCGTGGCGGCGTCCCCGGTGCCGCGCCCGGCCGAACAGGCGGAACGCCGCGAAGCCCGGGAATCGCTGGGCGTCCGCACCGGAGCGGCCGCGGTCCCCGGGCCCGGCGGCTGCCCCTTCCGGCTCCGCTGTCCGCTGGCCACCGAGCTCTGCGCTACCGAACGCCCTGCCCTGCGGCGGGTGGGTGCCGCGGACGTCGCCTGCCACTATGCCTGAGCGGCTGCCTGTTCCGCCGGCCGAATGGCCCTTGACGAACCCTTTTACAGAACGGAACCTCCTTCCATGACCTCCACCCCCTGGCGCGCCGCCATGATCACCCCCGAAAACGACTTCGACGGCGCCCCGCTGCTCCGGAAGGAGTTCACGCTTGAGGAGGGGCACGGCGGCATGGTGAAGGCGACGCTCCGTGCCACCGCCTTCGGCGTGTACGAGGCGTTCATCAACGGCGTACCCGTGGGCCCGGACGTGCTGAGCCCCGGCTGGAGCTCCTACGAGTGGCGGCTCCGCTACCGCAGCTACGACGTCACCGCCCTGGTGGGGCCCGCCACGGTGATCGGGGTGGAACTGGGCAACGGCTGGTACCGCGGGCGACTTGCCTGGCACGGCATGTCCCACCTGTACGGCAACGAGCTGGGCTTCCTTGGGCAGCTGGACATCGAGTTCGACGACGGGCACGTCCAGTCCGTTGCTTCAGACACCACCTGGCAGGCAGGCCCGTCGCCCACCACCTTCAACGACCTCTACGATGGCCAGACCATCGACGCCCGCCGCCGCAAGGCCGGCTGGGAGGAACCGGACTTTGCGCCCGGCGCCGGCTGGACGGGCGTGCGGGAGCTGGCGTTCGACGGCGGCCGGCTGGCTGAGCCGGTGGGCCCGCCCGTGGTGCGTGCCGGCGTCGTCAAACCCGTGGAAGTCTTCACCTCACCTGCCGGCAAGTCCTTGGTGGACTTCGGCCAGAACCTGGTGGGCTGGCTCCGGTTCACGGTGCAGGGCGAGGCCGGGCACGTAGTCTCCGTGCGGCACGCCGAGGTCCTGGAAAACGGCGAACTGGGCATCCGTCCCCTGAGGTCGGCCAAGGCCACGGACACCTTCATCCTCTCCGGCGGCCAGGACTTCTTCGAGCCCACCAAGACGTTCCATGGCTTCCGGTACGCCGAGATCACCGGCTGGCCCGGGGAGCTTACGGAGGATGACCTTGAGGCCGTGGTGGTGCACTCCGACCTGGCGCGTACCGGCACGTTCGAGTGCTCCAATGACCTGGTGAACCAACTGCACCGCAACATCGTCTGGGGGCTGCGGGGCAACTTCCTGGACCTGCCCACGGACTGCCCACAGCGCGACGAGCGGCTCGGCTGGACCGGCGACATTGCAGTGTTCGCCCCCACCGCCGCCTACCTGTACGACGTGAAGGACTTCCTGCAGGACTGGCTGCTGGACCTTGCCGCGGAACAGAAAGCACAGGACGGCCTGGTCCCCATCACCGTGCCGGACGCCCTCAAGTACTGCCCGCAGCCGGCGGAATTCCCCGAGCCGGAGTCCTCCGCGCTCTGGAGCGAAGCCTCCGTCTGGGTTCCGTGGGCGCTGTGGGAAGCCTACGGTGACCTGGGCGTACTGCGGAACCAGTTCGACTCGATGGCCTCGCACACCCGCCGCGTGGAGGGGCTGCTTTCGTCCACCGGGCTGTGGGACTCCGGCTTCCAATTCGGCGACTGGCTGGACCCGGATGCCGCGCCGGACCAGCCTTGGGCGGCCAAGGCGGACACCGGCGTGGTGGCCACCGCCTGCATGTACCGGACCGCACGGATCACCGCACAGGCTGCGGGACTGCTGGGAAAGCCCGACGACGAAGCCTACTTCGAGGCGCTCGCCGCCCGGGTGCGCGCTTCCTTTGCCGAGCACTACGTCGCGGCCGACGGCACCATCCGCAGCGACTGCACCACGGTCTACGCCCTGGCCATCGCCTTCGATGTCCTGCCCACCCCGGAACTGCGCGGGTTCGCCGGCAACCGGCTTGCGGAGCTGGTCCGGGACAACGGCTACCGCGTGTCCACCGGGTTCGCCGGGACGCCGTTCATCACCCACGCCCTCACCGACACCGGGCACGTGGACGAGGCGTACCGGCTGCTGCTGGAGGAGGGCTGCCCGTCCTGGCTGTACCCGGTCACCATGGGCGCCACCACCGTCTGGGAACGCTGGGACTCCATGCTCCCGGACGGCACCATCAACCCTGGCGAGATGACCAGCTTCAACCACTACGCCCTGGGGGCCGTGGCGGACTGGATGCACAAGGCCATCGGCGGCATCCGCCCCCTGGAACCCGGCTACGCCAAGGTGCTCATCGCCCCGCAGCCAGGCGCTGGCATCGACTGGGCCAGGACCTCCCTGAAGACCCCGCACGGCGAGGTCCGCGTGGAATGGACGCACGACGGCGGCGCGTTCCGGCTCGAGGTGACGTTACCTGACGGGGTGGCGGCCGACGTCGTCCTTCCGGACGGTGAGCGGCACGCTGTTGAGGGCGGCGCGCACAGCTTCAGCGCCCCTGCCGTCCTGCCCGTCCCAACGGGGGTCTAGGGGATTCCACCTCTGGATCGCGGTTAGAAGGGCCGGCATAAATCCGCGGTTGGCGGCACGGGTCTGCGAGGATGGGCGAAACACCCTTTCCCAGGAGGACCCATGCCGTACACCGTGGATTTCAAGAACGTGTCCACCGCTGGTCTGGAATCGTCGCCGGTGGCGGAGCCGCTCGCGGGACTGCGGGCCAATGAGGCGCGCTACTACAAGAACAAGTACGATCACGACTTCACCGTCACCCCGGCCGGCGACGCCCCGGAAGTGCTCGAATACGTGAACAACATCCTGTCCACGGAGCGCAACCTCGTGATTGCCTCCAGGCCCCTTGAGGTCTCCTCATTCGAAGTGGACGGGCTGCGGATGGCGTACGTCTTCTACGAGTCCGGTCTGTCCATTAACGTCATGTACGCCATCGAGGACGGGGGCAAACGGGCGGTCGGGTTCAAGCTCTCCGACGGCATGGAAATCCCCGAGGAGCTGGTGTCCAGCTTCAAGTTCGCCCGGCAGAAATCCAAGCTGGCGGGCACCATCCGTGGCTCGTACTTCGTGATCAAGGGCCAGTACTGACCCCAGCCAGAGTCAGATGCTGGTGTAGCCGCCGTCCACCAGGTAGTAGCCGCCGGTGGCGAACGATGCCTCGTCAGAGAGCAGGAAGCACACCATATGGGCCACTTCCTCCGCAGTCCCCAGCCGGCCCAGGGGATGCTTGGCCATCAGGGCGTTGCGCGCTTCCTCGTTCAGGTTCTTGTCCAGCAGCGGGGTGGCGATATAGCCGGGGCCGACGGAATTGATGCGCAGGCCCTGCGCACCATACTCGGCGGCCGCGTTCTTGGTCACCCCCACCACGCCGTGCTTCGCTGCGGTGTATGCACTGCTCATTGGTGCTGCCACTGTGCCGTGGATGGAAGCCATGTTCACGATGGCGCTCTCCTGTGCGCCGGCCTCGAGCATGGCGGGAATCTGGTACCGCATGCCATACAGCACGCCGTTGAGGTTGATTCCGATGACCTTGTCCCAATCATCCAGGTCCAGCTCTCCGGCCGGTGCCTGCTTGCCGCCGATACCCGCGTTGTTCACCGCGTAATTAAGCTTGCCGTAAGTCTCCACGGCGAACCGGACTGCTTTTTCGTTGTCTTCCTTGACGGCCGTGTTGCCCTGCAGGGCAATGGCTGTCCCGCCGGCCTGGGTGATCTCATCGGCCACCCGCTGGGCGGCCTGCAGATCAAGGTCCAGTACAACGACTCTTGCGCCCTTGGCCGCCAACTCCTTTGAGGTGGCCTCACCGATCCCCGAGCCGCCGCCGGTAACCAATGCAACCCTGTCCGTGAACTGTGCCATTGTGAATCCCCGATTCCCGGCCCGGCGGTATGTGTCGGGCCACTAGTGCCTGCCAATCCGGGCGCGTGCATACTGCCCGTGCCACCGATGTCAATGTACCCATCACGGTTGTATCTGTAACCGGACAAGGGGCCTATCCCTGCGAATGAGTCCGGATACCCGGGCTCGCCTGCGCCTGGTAACCAAGGTTCCTTGACACCGCCCGGGCCGCTGCCCGCACAGCCGGGGCCAGCACGTTCGGGGGAGTGGACCCATCCGGAACCACGATGGACAGCGAGGCCACTACGCCGCCCTGCGCATCGAAGACAGGAGACGCGACGGAGACCGTCCGGGACGGCAGGCTGCGCCGGATCATCGCGATGCCGGTCCGCCGCACATCGGAAAGCGTCCGCCGCAGCTGCCCTTCCGGCATTTCAGACACGCCGGGCTCGTTTTCCGGTGGCCGCTTCAGGATGGTCTCCTGGAACTGCTGGTCCGCACCGGCCAGCAGCACCAGCCCGATGGCCGTGGACCGCAACGGTGCCCGGCCGCCCACCCGGTACGCCACCTCGGTGGCGTCCTTGGCTGACAGCCGCTCAATCAGCACCGCCTCCTCGTTGTCCCGAACCGCCAAAAGGACGTGGTGCCGGGTGACCTCGAACAGGTCCTCCAGGTAGGGGAGGGCGATCTCCCGCACACCATGCCCGCGCGGTGACAGCGACGCAACTTCCCACAGCCGGACCCCCACGACGTACCTGCCGTCGTCGAGCCTTTCCAGCGCACCCCAGGCGACCAGCCGGGCGATCAGCCGCAGCGCCGTGGGCGCTGGCATGTCCGCATAACGCGCCAGCTCGGACAGGGTCAGGGCGCGCCGCCGGTCGGAAAAAACCGCCAGCAGGCTCAGTGCCCGATCGATCACCGGTTCGCCCTGTTTGGGCCGTTTTCCGCGTGCTGGCGCGGTGTCCGTTTCCGGAGTGACAGTCATGGCAGGAGTTCCTAGCGCCGTTGGCAGTACTGATGGTGTGCAGTGAGCTGAACCACAATACTATTCCAACCATTGAAAGAACCCTGTGGAGGGGAAGTGGGGGCAAACGAAGCTGGAACTCCCAGCAATCGCACTCCAGGAGTCCTGCCGCATGACCGCCCCCACCCGGCTTCGGGCCGAGCACCTGTCCGAGGCGATGGGACTGACCATCACCGTGCCGCGGCTCAGCTGGACCCCGCCCGCCGGGACCGCCGGCCAGACGGCGTACCGCATCACCGCGGACAACGGCTGGGACACTGGAAAGGTTTACTCTGCCGCCTGCGCCATCCCCTACAGCGGCCCGGCGCTCCACTCCAGGGACCGGTTCGAGTGGCGCGTCCGCACCTGGAACACCGACGAACACGGCACCGAAACAGCCCGCGGTTGGTCCGAAACAATGCCCGTGGAGCTGGGCCTGCTGCACTCAACGGACTGGATAGCGCAGTGGATCGGCCCCGAGGAACCGGAAGTGCCGGCGCCGGGGCAGCGGCCCGGGTACGCCCTCACCAAGACCTTCACGCTTCCGGCCGCCCCGCATAAGGCCCGCGCCTACGCCACCGCCCACGGCATCTACGAACTCTTCATCAACGGCCACCGCGTGGGCGACCAGCAGCTCACCCCGGGCTCCACCAGCTACAACACCACCCTCCAGGTCCAGGCCTACGACATCACCGGGCTGCTGCGGAAAGGCAGCAACACCGTCCGCGCCGTCCTCACCGACGGCTGGTACCGCGGCACCTTCGGTTACAGGCGCGACGCCGACATGTACGGCACGCGGACAGCCCTCCTCGCGCAGCTCGAGATTGAGTCCGCCGCCGGCAGGCAGGTCGTCGGCACCGACGGCTCGTGGCTGGTGTCCGCCACGGAGATCCTGAGCGCCGACCTCATGGCCGGCCAGCGCATCGATTTCAGGACGGCCGACGGCGGGAGCCCGCCCCAGCCGGGCACCGGCGGCACTGGTGCGCAAACACCAAAGCTGCGTCCCGCCGTCGTACGCCAGTGCAGCTTCGACGCACTGGCCGGACCCCTCGCGCCGCCCACCCGGGTGACCCAGGAGCTTGCCCCGGTGTCCATCACGCGGCTGGCCAACGGCAGCCAGGTGGTGGACTTCGGCCAGAACATCCACGGCTGGATCCGGCTCACCAGGATCGGGCCGCCGGGCCAAACAGTCACCCTCGAGTACGGTGAATCGCTCGGGGCGGACGGCGACGTCACCCGGGACCACTTGCGCCCCCTTGACTTCCGGACGGCCGGTGCCTTCCGCGATGCGGGCCAGGTGGACACCGTCATCTCCTCCGGCGCCGAGGGCGAAGTCTTCGAGCCCCGGCACACCACCCACGGCTTCCAGTACGTCTCCGTCCGGGGCCTGGGGGAGGATCTGCAGCGAGCGGACATCACCGGCTGCCTGGTCCGGACCGACCTGGAACGCATCGGTACCTTCCACTGCAGTGACGGGCGGCTCAACAAGCTCCACGACATCGTTGAATGGAGCTTCCTGGGCAACTCCTGCGAGGTCCCCACCGACTGCCCCCAGCGCGAAAAGGCCGGCTGGACCGGGGACTGGCAGCTGTTCGTCCCCACTGCCGCCTACCTCTACGACGTCACCGGCTTCTCCCGGAAGTGGCTGCGCGATGTCCGTGCCGACCAGTGGGACAACGGGATCATCGCCAACATCTCGCCGTCGCCCGGGCCCTCGGTCACCTCGGCTGAGTTCATGGGCTTCACCAACGGCTCCGCCGGCTGGGGCGACGCGATCGTGATGGTGCCGTGGGAGGTCTACCTCGTGTCCGGTGACGCCGGGATCCTCGCCGAGAACTGGGCGGCCATGCAGCGCTGGCTGGACTTTGTCCGCACCACCGCCGAAACACAGCGCCACGCCACCCGGGCCGCCGCACGCCCCGCCCCTGCCCCGCACGAGCAGTACCTCTGGGACACCGGTTTCCATTTCGGCGAATGGATGGAACCCGGCGGGCCGGAACCTGACCTGTTCGCCGCCCGCGCCGCCAACCACGGAATCGTTGCCACCGCCTACTACCGGCACACCACGGACCTGATGGCCCGCGTCGCCGTCGTCCTGGGGCACCGCGAAGAGGCCGCCGAGCTGGCAGAGCTTTCAGGCCGGATCCGGGACGCGTGGGAAACGGAATACTTGGACGCGTCCGGCCGGATCACCGAGGCCAGCCAGGCCAACTGCGTCCGCGCCCTGGCGTTCCACCTTGTCAGTCCGGAACACCGGGCCACCGTCACCACACAACTGGTGGACCTGATCCGTGACGCCCGCACGCACCTGGGCACCGGGTTCCTGGCCACGCCGTACCTGCTCCCGGCCCTGGCCGACAACGGCGAACTGGACCTTGCCTACGAACTCCTGGTGCAGGACTCGGATCCGTCCTGGCTCACCATGGTGGATCGCGGCGCCACCACCATGTGGGAGCTGTGGAACGGCATCGACGCCGACGGCACCGCGCACCAGTCGCTCAACCACTACAGCAAGGGCGCCGTGGTCTCCTTCCTGCACCGCTACACGGCGGGGCTCCGGCAGGCTCCCGGCAGCGCGGGCTGGGCGCGCATCATCATCGAGCCGCGCCCCGGCGCCGGCCTGACGACCGCGGCCACCTCGCACCAGGGCCCGCGCGGCCTGATTGAGGTGCAATGGGGGGCGGACGACGGCGTGCTGACGCTCAGTGCCGCGATCCCCTCCGGCACCACCGCGGAGGTGCGGCTGCCCGGGGAACCGGCCGCCGTCGTCGGGCCCGGACACCATACTTTCCTTGCCGCAACCGGCCGGGACACCGCACAACCTGAACTGATGAGGAGCACACTATGACAGTGGACAACGCTACCGACGTACTGGACCCGTCCGGTGACAGTTCCCGGCCCGGAGGCAGGGAGGTTCCGCCGTTCCCTGTCTTCGATGCGCCGGGAACCCCTGAACACGTATCAGACGTCTCCTCGATCCACCGGGAGGTCACCTACGCCAGGGCTATCGGGTTCCGGCCTCTGAAGCTGGACATCTGGCTGCCCCGCAACGCGGCCGGCCCCACCCCGCTGGTCCTCTGGGTGCACGGCGGCGCCTTCCAGCTGGGCGACCGGCGTGAGCTCCCGCCCACCTTCGCGCCCAACTCCGTGTTCCGGCTGCTCAATGAAGCCGGCATTGCCTGCGCCACGGCGGACTACCGGCACTCCCTGGAGGCGGCGTTCCCGGCGCAGCTCCACGACCTCAAGGCCGCCGTCCGCTACCTTCGGGAATATGCCGGATTCCTCAACATCGACCCGGACCGGTTCGGCGCCTGGGGCGAATCCGCCGGCGGCCACTTGGTGGCCCTCCTGGGCCTCACCGGCAACCGCGGCGACCTGGAGGGCGGGCTCGGTGCGCAGGGGCACCCGAGCAGCGTCAGCGCCGTCGTCGATTTCTACGGTGTGTCCTCCCTCGTGGACATTCCCCCCATCAGCACCCCCGACGCGCTCTTCCCCCCGGCACTGACTGCCGCTGTCCCGCCGGGGAGGTCACTGCAGCCGGAGAACATGCTGGTGGGGGGCTTGGATGACCCCGAACTGCTGGCTGCGGCCAGCCCTGTCAGCTACGTGACCGCTGATGCCGCACCGTTCCTCCTGGTCCACGGCGATTCGGACGGGCTGGTCCCGCACTCGCAGACCGACCTCCTGGCCGCCGCGCTCGCCAAGGCCGGCGTGGAACATGACGTGGTGACCATCAAGGGCGGGGACCACTGCTTCTTCGGCGCCGAGGACCAGCTGGACACCATCCTGGCCACCGCCGTCGACTACTTCTCACGGAAGCTGGGAACACCATGACACCCCGGACAGAATCAGCCGCGGGGTCCGCCGGGTTCTCCCGGAACGCCCAGGGGGAGACCGCCGCCGGTTTCGCCGAGTACCTCGCCAGCCCGGAAGGCCCGCAGTTCCTGAACCCGGACGCCGTGCGCTCGCCGGGTCCGGAGGTCCCCATCCGCGCCGTGACCGCTGACGGGCGCCACGGCCCGGTGGGCATCCGGATCTATGGCGAACCGGCCGGCACGGACAGCCCAGCCTTGGTGTGGCTGCACGGCGGCGGATTCGTCAGCGGCAGCGTGGACATTCCGGAATCCGATTACCTGGCCCGGGTGCTCGCCCACCAGGGCACGCCGGTGTTGTCCGTGGATTACCGGCTGGCCCGCGACGGCGTGTCCTTTCCCATCCCGCACGACGACGCGTTGGCCGGGTGGTTCTGGGCCCGGAAGAACGCCGAATCCCTGGGGTTCGATCCTGACCTGCTCTGCCTGGGCG
>Ga0308157_10007136_pt1 | contig 13097 bp, 11 predicted proteins | sample PhyBR1_FD_201035 | JGI IMG/M metagenome (GOLD analysis project Ga0308157, IMG submission 201035) | Phyllosphere microbial communities from UC Gill Tract Community Farm, Albany, California, United States - DLSLB.R1 | ecosystem: Host-associated > Plants > Phyllosphere > Unclassified | place: USA...
GCTCGTTCATAGAAAGTGAATGCCGATGGAGGGGCGTTTGTGTTGATAAAATCAAACCAGTGTCCAGAATCCTTAAGTATCTCACTGAGCAGGGCACTGCCAACCTGCCTTTTTCTCCATCCTGAGTCTACATAGAGATGTCGCAGACGTCCGATGCCAGTTTTTAGCGTAAACGGGTCGATGTTGAGTCCACCAACGCCAACGATTACTCCATCTACTGAAGCCCCAATGAGTTTTTCTCCGGGTCTATCAAAGCGGTTGTGTCCGCTAAGCCAGTTATCTTCCAGTCGGCGTAACATGTTAAATCCTTCAGCCATGCTCTGCGATCTTAACTTAGCAAATCCTGGGCTGTCCGGGGTGACGTTTTTGAGTTGGATATCCATGATTCTTCCAGTGATTTCAATCTGCATAGTCTGGACAGAATGATGATTGTGTCCAGTATGACAATGGCACACTCATACTTCCTACTGCCATCAATGTCCGCTCTGTGCCACAAGCAGACGTTTCAGGTTTAAACATGGGCAGGTAAGAGTCTTAACTAATCCGGTATACACACCCGGATACGGTGTCCGTCGGGATCTAACGCAACGAACGTCTTGCCAAAAACAGCCTGTTTGGGCTCCTGTTCTATCTGCACACCGTTGTCTAACCACTGCTGATATAGCGCATCAACCTCCTTACTATCTTTAACCATAAAACTCAGCTCAGTTCGGTTACCTTCACCGCAGGATACAAAGTCACTCGCCGTTGTTGACCATAGCCCAAGGTTCAGCCCGTTATTGAAGGTAAAAGCCGCCCACGTCGGAAGCATTACGTCTGGTTCTTTATTAAATAGCTTTTGGTAAAATCCGCTGCTGGCGATTGGGTTATCAACATAAAGAATGATCAGATTAGGTATCATGAGTCTCTCTCGTCAAAAAGAATGAGACTTCACTATCGCAAGGAGCATTGACAGAACATGTCAGCATCAGGACCGAAGCGTGCATAGCGCCTACTCAATCTTCTACAGATTTTATATCAGCATCGCTATCCGATCAGCGGAAACTGGCTTGCTCAAGAACTTTCCGTCAGCCTTCGCACGCTTTACCGTGATATTTTCGCACTGCGTGCTCAGGGGGCAGACATTCAGGGAGAAGCCGGAACCGGATTTATCCTCTCACGGAGCCATCATTTGCCTCCTATGATGTTTACCCCTGAGCAGCTCGACGCACTGGCACTCGGATTGTGTTGGGTAGCAGCATATGGCGATGCTGGTATCGCAAAAGCGGCTTCTGAGGTGACGGGTAAGATCCGGCAAGGTCTGCCCGCAAAGTTAAAGACGCTGTTTGATGACTCGACACAATTAGTTGGAAAGACTCAGGTAGCACATCACAATTTTGAAAATCTGAACTCTCTTCGAAGCGCTATCAGGAGGAGGCAGAAAATCTGGACTGGCTATACAGACAGGCTGGGTAATGTAAGTGAAAGAACGATATGGCTTTTCGCTTTAGGTTACTTCTCCGGTGATATTGTGCTGGCGGCATGGTGTGAAAAACGTAATTCATTCCGCCATTTCGACGTAACGCGATTAGCATTTCTTCAGCTTGTGCCGGAAAGTTATCCCCATTCCCGGCATCGCTTACTCCGAATGTGGCGCAGTGCGGGTCTGGATAACACAATTCCTGGGCGTAGCTGAAATATTACAAAAAACAGTGGTGCGATATTATGCCCTCAGACCGTACTCTGTTCTGAAGTTGAATATATTAAAGTTTTTGCATTGCCACCCAAGCTTTTGGCCGATAATACAATCACCTTTAAAGAGTAAAAAAGTTTCGCTTCTACACGCAATCTCAACACACCCTCAACGGCGAATAAACGCGTGTTCGATAACATGGGCCATCACTCTTTGATACGAGAAGCCCATGTTGTCCCTCAAACTGTTTTCGCTGCCTTTATTTCTGGTTGCCATGACTGCCGCGCTGACTGGCTGCGATGATAACGCCATTACGGAAGCTGAAGCCCCGGCTCCTCAGGTTGCCATTGAGGTGATCCAGCCACAGGCTTTATCGGTCAGCGAGACGCTTCCGGGCCGCGTTAATGCGCTGCACACTGCAGAAATAAGGCCGCAGGTCAGCGGTATTATTCAGCGCCGCCTGTTTGAGCAGGGCACAGAAATTAAAAAAGGGATGCCACTCTTCCAGATCAATGCGGCGCCTTTTGAAGCGGAAGTCGCCAGTGCGCAGGCCGGCTTACTGCGTGCCCGGGCTGCGAATGACAAAGCTCAGCAGCAGGCTGCACGTCTGCGACCACTGATGAAAACGGGCGCGGTGAGCCGTCAAAGTTACGATGACGCCATCGGGAATGCCCGCCAGGCGGCGGCAGATGTCGCGCAGGCCAGCGCCGCGCTCAGACGCAAAGAGCTCGATCTGAGTTTTGCCACCGTTGAGGCCCCGATATCCGGACGTATTGATCAGGCTCTGGTTTCCGAAGGGGCGTATGTGACAGCCAGTGATAGCACCCCGCTGGCTCGCATCTATCAGACAGACCCTATTTATGTGGACGTCCACCAGCCCGCTGCGGTTTACCATCAGCTGCGCCAGCAAGCGGCGAGTCAGCAGAACACCGCGGCGGGCGTGCCGGTAAAGGTGTTGTTACCTGGTGGCGCTGTCTATCACCAGCCGGGCAGGATCCTTTTCTCCGGCATTAGTGTCGATACCGCTACGGGTGACGTAATGGTGCGTATCCAGGTGAGTAACCCCGATCGCGAACTCCTTCCCGGCATGTTTGTGCGGGTAGAGATCCCCCGTCAGCACTATGACGATGCGCTGATGGTTCCCCAGCAGGCTGTCTCTCATCAGGAGGGTAATGCTGTGCTCTGGGTGGTTGACGATCGGCAACAGGCCCGCCAGATCAACGTCCGTGTTGGGGAATTAAGCTATGGCGCCTATCGCATAGCAGAAGGATTACCTGCCGGCAGTCGTGTCGTCGTCCAGGGCATGGATAAGCTTAGTAACGGCACGAAAGTCGCGGCAGTGATTTCAACTGCCTCCCCTGCAACTCTGACCATGAAGGCCGGAGAGTAATATGGCTCAGTTTTTCATCAAGCGCCCGGTTTTCGCCTGGGTTGTGGCATTGTTCATCATTCTATTCGGGATTATTGCGATCCCCAAACTGCCGGTGGCCCGTTATCCCTCAGTGGCACCGCCTAATGTGACTATCACCGCGACCTGGGCAGGCGCTTCACCGCAGACGATGAACGATACCGTCGTCAGTCTGATCGAGCGCGAACTCTCCAGTGTTAAAAATCTGCTCTATTTTGAGTCATCCACGGATACCTCGGGACAGGCGACCATCACGGTCACGTTCAAACCGGGTACAAATGCGGAGCTGGCTCAGGTTGACGTCCAGAACCGTATTAAGACGGTGGAATCCCGCCTGCCTCAGACGGTGCGGCAGAATGGCCTTCAGGTTGAATCGGCAGACACCGGCTTCCTGATGATTATTAGTCTGACCTCTAAAGCCGGGAAAACGGACAGCGAAGCGTTAAGTGACTACATGGCCAGAAACGTGGTTGAAGAACTGCGCAGACTGCCTGGCGTAGGACGGGTTCAGCTGTTCGGCGCAGAAAGTGCCCTGCGCATCTGGGTTGATCCGGCCAGACTGCTTTCACTCAACCTGACGATGAATGACATCGCTGCTGCCATCACTCAGCAGAATGCGCAAATCGCGCCGGGACGGGTCGGTGACGAACCTGCATTGCCTGGACAGATGGTCACCCTTCCCTTAACGGTGGAGGGGCAGTTAACCACGCCGGAGCAGTTCGGCCGCATCGTCCTGCGCGCGAATCAGGATGGGTCCAGCGTTAAACTCTCTGACGTGGCAAAGGTGGAGGCCGGCTCCCAGAGTTATAGCATGATGATGCGTGAGAACGGTCAGAACTCAACCGGCGCGGCGATTATGCTCGCACCCGGTGCCAATGCGGTAAAGACCGCAGAGGCGGTGTCAGCCCGGATGAAGGAACTGAGTCTGTCGATGCCGGAGGATATCCGGTACGCGCTCCCTTTCAACACCGCACCCTTCGTAAAGCTCTCAATTGGGAAGGTAATCCACACCCTTCTCGAAGCGATGGTGCTGGTGTTCGTGGTGATGTATCTGTTTTTACAGAACATCCGCTATACCTTCATACCCGCCATTGTCGCGCCGATTGCCTTATTGGGCACGCTATCCGTAATGCTGGTCGCTGGCTTCTCCGTCAATGCTCTCACCATGTTTGGGCTGGTGCTCGCCATCGGCATCATCGTTGATGATGCGATTGTCGTGGTTGAAAACGTTGAGCGCATCATGCGGGAGGAGAATCTTGGCCCCCGCGAGGCGACGTCAAAAGCGATGCGCGAGATAACGGGTGCTATCACCGGCATCACGCTGGTGCTTACGGCGGTCTTCATCCCCATGGGTTTCGCCAGCGGTTCAGTCGGCATCATCTACCGTCAATTTGCCCTCTCAATGGCGACCGCAATTCTGTTCTCGGCGTTGCTGGCGCTGACACTGACCCCCGCACTCTGCACGACGCTGCTGAAAATGCCTTCCAGTCATGCACAGCACGGATTTTTCGGCATTTTTAACCACGGCTTTGATCGGCTGACAAACCGCTATTCTGGCTGGACAGCCATTACCCTGAAACGCTCAGGCCGAATGATGCTGCTGTTTATTGCACTGTGTGCAGGAACCGGGCTGGCGTTCAGTCAGCTCTCTTCGGCTTTTCTGCCCGAAGAAGATCAGGGCTATTTCATGACGGCGTTTCAGCTTCCGGCGGAGGCAACTCAGCAGCGGACACTGGCGGTGGTGAAAAAATATGAAGAGGCCCTGAATGTGCGTCCCGCCATCGCAACCAATCAATCCATCATTGGCTTTGGCTTCTCCGGCGCTGGGGCGAACACCGCACTGGCTTTCACTGTCCTGAAAGAGGGCAAAGAACGCGGCGATAACACCACCCGGGGGGAAGTTGAATTTGTCGGGCAGGCGATGCGCGACTCGCCGGAAGGCACCATCATAACGATGATGCCCCCGGCTATCGAGGAGCTTGGGAACTCCTCAGGCTTTACGCTGAGGCTGGAGGATCGGGCGAATCAGGGTTATGCGGCGTTGCAAGCGGCACAGAATAAACTTCTGCAGCTTGCCGCTAAAAGTAGCAAAGTCACGCAGGTTTATCCGGATGGTTTGCCGCCGGGAACGACTGTCCGGCTGAATATTGATCGTGAAAAGGCCAATGCCATGGGTGTCTCTTTCGCCAGCATCAACGACATGCTCTCCGCTGCGATGGGTTCGCTCTACGTCAACGATTACCCCAATAAAGGCCGTATGCAGCAGGTGATTATTCAGGCAGAGGCGAAAGATCGTATGCAGATTGATGACATCCTCAATTTGTATGTCCGAAGCAGTGAGAACCGGATGGTCGCGATGAAAACCTTCGTTACGCCAGTATGGTCATCCGCGCCTCTCCAGCAGGTCCGCTATCAGGGTTATCCGGCGATGAGACTCTCCGGCAGTGCTGCGCCGGGTGTTTCAAGTGGTGATGCCATGAAAGAGATGGAAGCGCTGGCAAAACAGCTGCCGCCGGGTTTCGCGGTCGAATGGACCGGTCAATCGCTGCAGGAGCAGCAATCTGCCGCACAGGCACCCATGCTGATGGCACTCTCGATCCTGGTGATCTTCCTGGTGTTAGCCGCGTTATATGAGAGCTGGGCCATCCCTCTTTCCGTGTTGATGGTCATACCGCTCGGTATCGCGGGCGCTGTCGCCGCCGTCATGCTTCGCGGATTGCCTGATGACGTGTTCTTTAAAGTCGGATTGATTACGGTGATTGGGCTATCAGCCAAGAACGCCGTGCTGATTGTTGAGTTTGCCAGACAGTTACATCAGGAGGGCAAGGATCTGCGGGAAGCGGCAATAACTGCGGCCAGAATGCGTCTGCGTCCGATTATCATGACCTCACTGGCATTCGGACTGGGCGTCGTCCCGTTGATTATTGCTTCCGGACCTGCCAGTGAAACCCAGCATGCTATCGGCACCGGAGTTTTTGGCGGAATCATCAGCGCTACGATTCTGGCCGTTATTTTTGTTCCGCTATTTTTTGTCACTGTCATGACTCTGCGAAATAAGCTGACGGCGAATGAAAGGTAATACTGGAACCATGCAGCCAGCGGGTATCTCGTCTGATTTATTGTTTCACAGGCCTGATATCATCATGGCAACGGCTATAACTCAATAGTGTTTAAAACGCGCCCGGCGGCGGTCTTTCAGAATAAGATCTGAGCCGCCGCCTCCGGGCCGATTCAGATCGATGACAGGATAAGGATGAATAGCAGCATGATTTTACTCGTCGAAGATGATGTCGAAATAGCCGCAATATTAACCGCCTATCTGCAAAATGCCGGTTTCACGGTAAGCCATGCCGTAAACGGTGCGTTAGCATTAGCGTTTTGTGCAACATCCTCACCTCATCTGATTATACTGGATGTCCGTATGCCGGTGATGGATGGCTGGCAGGTCCTGGCCGAAGTACGTCGACGGGGAAATACGCCGGTCATTATGCTGACGGCTAACGACGACGATGTGGATAAACTTTCCGCGCTCCGTATTGGGGCCGATGACTATGTCGTTAAGCCGTTTAATCCTGCTGAGGTGGTGGCACGGGTACAGGCGGTATTAAGACGTACCCAGGTTGTGACGCGTTCAGACGATAGTTTCTCTACCCGATCGCTTTCCATCAACCTGCAGCAGCACAGCGTTGTTGTTAAACCTGACGGGACGGATATTGCCCCACGCCTGACCACAACCGAGTTCAGGCTAATCACCCAGTTCGTGCGCGAACCCAACCGGGTTTTCAGCCGGGATGAACTGCTGGATGCGTGCTTTCCGGAAGGTGACACGTTACCGCGAACCGTTGACAGCCATATCAGTAAATTGCGCAAGAAACTCGATGACGCGGGTGCGTCAGGACTGCTGCAGAATGTGAGAGGCTTCGGTTATCGCCTGGGAGAGAGTAAATGAAGCAGCGTGGTCTTAGCGGGCAGCTGAACTGGCTCATCGTCAAAGTCACGATCTACTCTTTTCTGACCTCCTTTGCCACCTATTCACTTTACCCGACCGTTATCGGATTATTTTCAGGTCAGCTGTTGCCACTCGACTTAGACATGGGGACAACCGGCGACTGGATTACCCTGCTGGTGTCGACGCTGTTAACGATAGCCGTCTCGGTGTTTTTTTCTGCCCGCTTTGCGCGCCAGATGATCGTTCCGCTGGAGTCGCTGACTCACAGTGCAAAACGCGTGGCTGAAGGGGATTTAAGCGCGCGCGCCAGTGAAGGCGCTATAGAAATTGGCGAGATTAATGCGCTGGTCAAAGACTTCAACCGCATGGCGGAAACACTGGAAACCCTGTCAAATGATAGCCGGACCTGGAACGCCGCTATCGCTCATGAATTAAGAACCCCGGTGACGATATTGCGTGGGAGACTTCAGGGCTTAGCGGACGGCATATTTGCGCCCGATCATAAGCTTTTCGTTAATCTGATTCATCAGACTGATGGTCTGACGCGGTTAATTGAGGATCTCAGAACCCTGAGTCTGGCGCAGTCGGGGCATCTGCATATTCACTATGAGCGCGTGAATATTAAAAGTGAGATTGAATCGTTAGCTGAACTGGTGAAGGAGGATTTCAAAGCCAGTCACCACTCACTCGTGCTGAAAGTTAATCCGGCCATCATTGAATGCGATGCCTTACGCTTCAGGCAGGTGATGCTAGCCTTTCTGGAGAATGCCCGCCGTTATTCCATCCCGGGCGTTGTCATGATCTCCTGTGAGCAGGATGCAGCAGGCGTCGCTGTGCACATAGACGATGAGGGGCCGGGAATCGATCAGGCTTTTGCCAGGACGATATGGGATGCGTTTGTGCGCACCGATGACTCTCGTTCACGCCTGAGTGGCGGGACAGGCTTAGGTCTGGCGGTTGTCAAAGCGATTGTACTGGCACACGGAGGAAAGGTGTCCTGCGAAAAAAACGATCTTAACGGCACCCGATTCTCTTTCTGGCTTCCTCAGGCTAAAGTCAGTCACCCTGGCTGAAGGCGTAAACTCTGCCGCAAATGTTTTCTGATAATGACGGCTAGTTGATAATGAGAAAAGTTGGCCTGCTATACGTTGCTGGCGGAAAACGAATTGCGTGGTGCCCGCCTCGTGTAAAGAGCAGACATTTAGTGGTTCTAAAAGCGCTCATAGCTTGGCCGAATTTTTTTGACCACTAAACATATTGACGTCCTGACAGCGCAACAGCCGAGTAATCATGACATTATTCAGCGGAAAATTAATCGGTAAAATGCTACTGATAAAAGATTCACAGTACAAAGAAGTGTGGAATGATGAGGCTACCTACGGCCAGGCTGTCAGAGCAAGTTCGGTTTCTATGCTCTGTGAAAAACAGTCGCCACAGTTCAGAAATTTGTCGGTTGATGAACCTTCTAAAAACCACCTTGCCGAGTGGTTTTTTTCGTCTAGGGCTAGAACGAAATGCTCTCAAGATGATCATAACCCGCATTTGTCATATTCGATTAGCTAATACATTCTTAAGGATAAAAATGGAAGAACACATAACCCTTATACCTGTAAAAATAGCTGACGTTGCTGATTTCAAATCAGAGTTACAGAAAGCTTTCTCCGTAGCGATAGTCGATAAATTTGAAGAGCGTTCAGATGAGCCAATCCCGTCCGACAAAACGCTAGACATGACAATGAATGCTACCAATGCCGTATCACTTCACATTCTTTGTAATGGTCGAAAGGTTGGAGGTGCTGTGCTGAACATTGATAATAAAACCCATCAAAATTCGCTCGACCTCTTTTTCTTGATGGTTGGAGAGGAGGGGCGAGGCATAGGCCTTAAAGCCTGGCATTTGATTGAAGAAGAATATCCCGAGACAGTATCCTGGCAAACACATACCCCCTATTTTGAAAAGCGTAATATCCATTTTTACGTAAACAAGTGCGGGTTCAAAATCGTTGAATTCTTCAATGAAAAACATCCTGACATTAACCATCCAGAAGATGATTTTTTTCTCGAAGAAGACAATGATGCATTCCGTTTTGAGAAAGTTATGCGCGAGAGCGGCATATAGCGTCAGATGTAACCCTATGTCCCTGCCTAGTGGGATATCGCAGTCAATTGAAGTCTAACCTGTGAGGGCTGCAACAGCAGCCCTGCGCCAGCTGCAGATAGGCCTGCGAAAGGCATTGCTATTCAGCTCCGGCAGCCTGGGTGCATCCTTCCAAGACTTTAAATAACTACAAAGCTATCACCATTTTAATTATAAGATTAACGCCGGGATTCACTTAATATCTTAATGGCAAGAGCGCTTAGAACACAGCCCATTACCCAGCGTTGAATCAAAGCGAAGGAAGGCCTTCTTACTAAGAAACCGGCGATGGTTCCTGACGAGATTACAATTATGGCATTGACTGAAACACTGAACATTATTTGTGTTAAACCCAGAAAAAAAGATTGAGTTAGCACATGGCCGTGTTCCGGGGTGATAAGCTGCGGTAATAATGATAGATACATAACTGCAATTTTTGGATTTAGAATATTGGTTAAAAACCCCATCATAAAGAGTTTTTTTGAGGGGTCTTTAGACAGATCCTTGACCTGAAATAGTGATCTCCCACCCGGACGTATTGCCTGCCAAGCCAGACAAAGTAAATAAATAGCACCAGCTATACGCAGAGTGTCGTAAGCATATGGAACAGCCATTACCATTGCGGTAATGCCAAATGCAGCACAGATCATGTAAAAGACAAAACCAAAAGCTACTCCACCCAGGGAAATCAGACCGGCCACACGCCCCTGACATATAGAGCGTGAGATGAGATAAATCATGTTTGGCACGGGAGTCAATACCATCCCGAGTGAAATCATTGCAAATGCTATTAAACTATGGGTTTCGGGCATTTTGCTTCTCCATTATTGTATTTTTTACAGGTCTGTCTGCAATCGTCTCTGCTTTACTCAATACTGAGTAATATGAAAAATTTATTTTCTGACTTAATTTGAAACTGCAGCCCCAGACGAGATATTCGGTGTGTGCCAGAAGCTGACCTACATAACTTACCGATAGCTATCTCATGCTTACAGCAAGTTTAGCCACGAAGCATAAAAACAAGCCCCCTGTTGCTCTGTCCATGTCTTTGACAACGCGACTTTTCTTCAATATCGCTGACGCAAAATGCGTGAATAAAATAAGTGTGACTGACCACATAGTCCCAATTGTCACGTGGATGCTGACAAGGATGAAATCCCATATTAAAGGAGAGTGACCGGCAGGTATAAATTGAGGCAAAAAAGAGATATAGAAAATGCCCATTTTTGGATTGAGCACATTTCCAGGCACTCCTCTGATAAACCAGTTCCTCTGAGAACTGTTGTTCCCTTCGCTGTTACTGAATGACGATCGGGGGCGTGTCAGCAGTTGCAAGCCCAGTCAGCTCAGGTAGACAGCTCCACAAATTTTTAGCGCAGTATAAGCCACCTCTGAAACCGCCAGTAAAGCACCAAGACCTAACGCGACCAGCGCGGCCCATATAAAACAGCCGGCATCAATGCCAAGAGCAACCTGAAAAGCCTTCTTACGACCCTCAGCACAAGCGGTGCGAAGAATAAGTGCCGTATCGAGGCCGGGAGTAAGGGTAAGTAACAGTGCGGCGAGAGAGAATGTCAGGAGGGAATCGTTAACAGTCATTTTCTTTGTCCGAAAGAGCAAATGCTAACCATTTAGTTCCACACAATCAATCCATCAAATATTCCTTTTTTAAACGTCCGCTTTTCGCTCATAGCGGACTACGGCTGCATACCGTTGTGCGTGTTGTCTTCAGTTTAATGCCAACCTGGTACAGGCAGGTTTATAGATTTTATTGAACGAGTTGGCAGTGTGCGAATCGTTCGGCAGTCATTCGTGGAATAAACTGCAAAAGCGGTTAACTCATCATACTGAGCCAGATTTTATGACCAGAGCCAGTGAGGTAAAGATATTTAATATCAATAAGTTATACTGGACCGGCATCATCTGAGCACAGAGCCGGACTTTCATTTAGCGTAACGTATCATAAACCGAAGGGATGATGCTGTAAGCCCTGGAATCACGGTTAAAGCAAAGCTATAAGGTTGCACGTTAACAAGAGCTAATAACAGCAAAGTACGTAAAACAATCTTCCGTTCGCTCGCTGAGTAAAAAATTTGTCTCCTGCAATAGCAGGAGACATTAGATTAGTGGCCGAAGTGTTGATCAAGCGGTGCGCTGAACCAGCGATTGTTCAGCACGTTTTTGATAACACTGTTTTTGTCTGCAGTTGACAGGGAATTGTCCTGCTCAATGCGGGTGAGAATATCTTTATAGCTATAGGTCTTGTTGCTCATGTAGATGATGGCTTTCTGCTTGTTGGCATCCATCACCAGCAGTGACTCCCCCGCAGCTGCATTTTCCGGAGTCCATTTCTTCCATTCCGGAAGGGTCTGATCGTTTGGTGACCCTGTGGCCAGGAAGTTTTTAATATATGTATTAAAAGATTCACCTAGTGCCTTAGAGCCTTTTAGCTTCAGCGCATCCTGCGTAAATTCAGCATACTTATTTTTATCCCAAAAAGGCATAAACACGCCGTGGAAAGATCCAATGGCGGATAATTTATCACCAGTGACAAACGCATCCGTGCCATAGCGGAACTCCATACCATACAGCGGCGCGTTATAATTTTTATACATGACCTCAGCAGACTGATTAACATTAAACTGGCTGTATAGCAGCCCGCCATAATGATTTGCAAAGGTGTATTTATTCAGCAGCGTAGGGTTGTTTCCAAGCGTACCGTCTTTCACCTGTGTTGCAAACATAGGGTCGTTACGGGCGAAGAAAGAAAACTCCTGTTGCCCTGTAGCCATGATGGCCGGGACGGCATTATATTTTTTGGTCTCAAAGCCATCCTTCGGGATCACCACACCATCGCGGTAGAGATGCGGAAATTGATTCATGCGGATCCCCGCATCGCCAAAGAGCATTGCCAGTTCTGCGGCGGGAAGCTGATAGAGAAAATGACGGACCTCTGGCGAGCCTGACAGGAGCCAGATTTTTGCCGCTACGGCATCCGGTTTAATACCCTTTTTGACTACCAGAGGTGCCAGTCTTTGCGCGAACACACTTTCCGCTTCATGTTTGTCAGAGGTGGTCATGCCGCCACTGAAAACAATGGCTTTGTTGAAGGTATTTTTAAAATAGGGTGATATAAGCATCGCCATCACGTCCCTGCCGCCAGCCGAAAATCCGGAGATGGTAATATTATTTCTGTCACCGCCAAAAGTCTGAATATTGTCTTTGATCCACTCCAGCGATTTTTTGATGTCAAGTAAGCTGTAGTTCCCGGAATCATCCAGCGGGTCGCCATCGTTCAGGGCTTTTAATGGATTAAAGCCGAGTGCGCCCAGACGATAATTTACGGTGACAATCACTGCATTGTATTTTTCAGCGATAAACGCCGGAGCAAACTCACCAGAACTGCCCAGCTGATTGTTGCCGCCGTGGATATAAACCAGCACCGGAAGCGGGGTGCTGGTTCCAGTCGGGCGATAGATATTGAGATTCAGGCAATCCTCATGACCTTTGGCTCCGTCTGGGGAAACCTGGATGCAGTCTGCGGCGGGTCGGGTCGCATCGAAGACGGTTTGCCATGTGTCAGGGGAAACCGGTTTTTTCCAGCGCAGTTCTCCGACCGGGGCTTTTGCATAAGGAATACCTGTCCATGACAACGTATTGTGATGGTCTGTGCCTTTGACCTTGCCAAATTGCGTCGTAATTTCGGGGGAGATATCTTGTGCGGTGGCTGAAGAGGCAAGCAAAAAGAGTAAAAATGTTGGGGGCAATCTGAACTTAGAATTTTTCATGCGTACCTTGCTCTGGGGAAATATTTCTTATACATGAAATGTCACAATGCCCAGTAATATCTGGCTCACAAAACAAGATAAATTCAGCTATTATCGCGCGTTACTGTTTTTTTCTGGTGAAATGTATCTTTATTCGCGCTCAC
>Ga0308157_10007137_pt1 | contig 13096 bp, 9 predicted proteins | sample PhyBR1_FD_201035 | JGI IMG/M metagenome (GOLD analysis project Ga0308157, IMG submission 201035) | Phyllosphere microbial communities from UC Gill Tract Community Farm, Albany, California, United States - DLSLB.R1 | ecosystem: Host-associated > Plants > Phyllosphere > Unclassified | place: USA...
CTTCCGCGCCGCCCAGCAGGCTAGCCGCGCCCTGGCCACGGTGGCGCCCGCCGTCCTCGACGCCGCCCTGCGCGCCCTGGCCGACGCCCTGCTCGCCGACACCGATTTTGTGCTGGCCGAAAACGCGCTGGACCTGGCCCGCCTACCCACCACCGACCCGCGCCACGACCGCCTGCGCCTCACGCCCGAGCGCCTGGCCGGCATCGCCCAGGATTTGCGCAACGTGGCGGGCCTACCCTCGCCGCTAGGGGCCGTGCTGAGCGAGAAGGCATTATCCAACGGCCTGCAAATGAAGAAGGTGCGGGTGCCGCTGGGGGTAGTAGGCATCATCTACGAGGCGCGGCCCAACGTAACCTTCGACAGCCTGGCGCTGTGCCTGAAAACCGGCAATGCCTGCCTGCTCAAAGGTGGCTCCGATGCGGCGGCCTCCAACGCGGCGCTCCTTGAGGTGGCCGGGCCGGTACTGGCCCGCCACGGCCTGCCGCCGGGCGCCGCCACGCTGCTGCCGCCCGAGCGCGCCGCCACCGAGGCCCTGCTGCTGGCCGTGGGGCTAGTGGATGTGGTTATTCCGAGGGGCAGCCAGGGGCTGATAGACTACGTGCGCCAGAACGCCCGCGTGCCCGTTATCGAAACCGGGGCCGGCGTGGTGCACACGTACTTCGACCAAACCGGCGACCTGGCTAAGGGCGCGGCCATCGTCGCCAATGCCAAAACGCGCCGCGTGAGCGTGTGCAATGCCCTTGACTGCCTGTTAATCAACCAGCAACGCTTGCTTGACCTGCCAGCCCTGGCGGCACCGCTGGCCCAGGCCCGGGTGCAGCTCTTTGCCGATGCGCCGGCCTACGCGGCCCTGACTGGCCACTACCCCGCCGCGCTGCTGGCCGAGGCCACGGCCGAGCACTTCGGCACCGAATTTTTGGATTATAAGCTAGCCATCAAAACCGTGGCTGACCTAGACGCGGCCCTGGCCCACATTGCCACGCACAGTTCGCGCCACAGCGAGGCCATTATTTCGGAAGATGCCGGGCACATCGACACCTTTTTGCAGGTCGTTGACGCGGCGGCTGTGTACGCCAATGCCTCCACGGCCTTCACCGATGGCGCGCAGTTTGGGCTGGGGGCCGAAATTGGCATCAGCACCCAAAAGCTGCACGCCCGCGGCCCCATGGGCCTGGAAGAGCTGACGAGCTACAAATGGCTGGTGCGCGGCACCGGGCAGGTGCGGGTGGGCTAGGTGGCTCACCAGTGCCTACTTACCTTGGGGCCATGAAACTTTTGCTTGTGCTGAGCTTGCTCTTGCCGGGAACCTCAGCTTTCGCCCAAACGAAGCTTAACGTACCACTTAAGCGTGAATTGGATAGCATATTGGTAGAAGACCAACGCTACCGCGAGCTGATAGTGGGCATGAACAACGGCAAAGGCGATTCGCTGGAAACCGCCTTGCACTTACCAAAGGGTCAGCTCTTTACGTACATTATCACCAACATGACTCGGGTAGACTCGCTTAACCTGCGGCGGGTAGAGGCCATCGTGCGGCGCTACGGCTATCCTGGTAAGTCGCTGGTAGGCACGCCAACCAATATCGCTGTTTGGTACGTGATTCAGCACTCGCCCAGGATTGCGCACTACTTACCCCTCATAAAATCGGCGGCCGACAAAGGCGAGCTGTCTTACCCGCGCTACGCCCAGATGCTGGACCGCGAGCTGATGGCCGAGGGAAAAGAGCAGCTTTACGGTACTCAGGGCAGCTTTTTTAGTATCTTCAATAAGGCCACTGGCCAACGCGAAACTATCTCCTTTATCTGGCCCATCAAGGACGCGGCCCGCGTGAATGCACGCCGTAAGCAGGCCGGCTTCACGAACACTGTGGAAGAAAGTGCGGCCGAAATGCACCAGTCCTACAAACCGGTTACGCTGGAGTACGCCAAGCAAATTCAGCGGCAATCGCAAGCTAACTAACTCACCTATACCATGTCGCAGCTACTAGCCCCTGCTTCATTTCGCGCTGTGCTGGAGGCGGGGGGGCCGAGCTTTATGCCCACGCAAATTGTGCAGGTGCCCAACCAGGCCTGGCAGGCGGTGGGCGGCAAAGCTACCAAGCGCGTTTTGGCCACTCTCAACGGCCACACCGAGCGCCTGGGTTTGCTGCCCCAGGAGGGCGGCGGGCGCTACCTGCTGCTGCGCAAAACGCTGTGCCAGCAGCTGGGCCTCGAAATAGGCCAGGAGATAGCCGTGCAGCTAGCTCCCGACCCTAACCCCAATTACGTGGACCTGCCCAGTGAGCTAGCCGAAGCCCTGGTGGCCTGGCCCGGGGCTGAAACGGCCTTCCAGGCCCAAACGGGTGCCATGCGCCGGGCCATGGCCCACAAGGTGGCCGACGCCAAGCGCCCCGATACCCGCGCCCGCTACGCCGTGGAGCTGGCCGAGCGGCTAGCACGGGGCACCCACCCGTTTCGGACGGCCAAGTCTTAGGTATCTATTCTCTTACTTTCAAGCAGTTACAACTATTACCTTGCCCAGCCCGCTCACCGTAAGCTTGCGCTCCGCGAACCTGGGGGCGGCAATGCGGGCAGGGCCGTGGGATGTTTCGTAAACTTACGGGCCACCGCAAATCGTGCCGGGCCGGCCCGGTCGGTCGGCGGCTACCTTGCTCCTTCCCACCCAGCGCCCCTGTATGCAGCTGTATTTTCAAGAATTTCAGCGCCTGGCCGAAGCCGGCGCCTACCACGAGCTGGCCGCCCGCCCGGTGCCCAAGCCCGACTACTTCAACTGGACCACCGAAATTCTGGAAGGCTTGCACGTGGCTAGCCATCCCGACAAGCCCGCGCTGGTGCTGGCCGATGATGCTGGCTCCCAAACTATTACCTACGCCGCGCTGGCCGGCCGGGCCAACCAGCTGCTTCATTTTTGGCGTGCTGCCGGGGTGCGGCCCCAGCAAGCCGTGCTGCTGATGGTGCCGGTGTGCGCCGAGCTGTGGGCTACCTACGTAGCTGGCATCAAGGGCGGGCAGCTACTCGTGCCAGCGGCCAGCATCCTCACGGTGAAAGACCTGGAATACCGCTTTGGGCGCTTGCTACCCGCCGTAGTCGTGGCTGACCTGGAGAACGCCGCTAAAATCGATGCCGCCGAAGCCGCGCTGGGGCAGCCCATCCGGCTCAAGATGCTGGTGGGTAGCCCCACGGCGCAGCGGCCCGGCTGGGTCGGCTTTGAGGGGCTAGCCGACCTGCCAACCCAGGCCGAAGCCACCATGACCCGCGCCGACGACCCGCTATTTCTGTTCTTTACCTCGGGCACCACAGGCTTGCCCAAAGTGGTGACGCACACGCACTTCTCGTACCCCGTGGGCCACCTCAGCACGGCCGCCTGGATTGGGCTGCGCCCCACCGACCGGCACTGCAACATTGCGCAGGCCGGCTGGGCCAAGTTTGCCTGGAGCAGCTTTTTTGCGCCCCTCAGCGTGGGCGCCACGCTGGTGGCCTACCAGGGCAGCGGGCGCTTTGCGGCCGGGCCGCTGCTGGCCGCGCTGGCCCGCGAGCGCGTTACCACTTTTTGCGCGCCGCCCACGGTGCTGCGGCTGCTTATTCTGGAAGATTTGACGCAGTATAACTTCAGCCTGCGGGCGTGCGTGAGCGCCGGCGAACCGCTTAACCCCGAAGTAATTGAGGCCTGGCAACGCGGCACCGGCCAGCTTATCCGCGACGGCTACGGGCAGTCGGAAAGCACCTGCATGGTGTATAACCTGCCCGGCGAAGCCGTGCGTCCGGGCAGCATGGGCCGGCCGTCGTTTATGTACGACGTGGTGATTGCCGACGACGAGGGTACCATCCTGCCCGACCTGGCCGAGGGCCACATTGCCGTGCGCACCGATACCGGCCGGCCCAATGGCCTGTTTACTGGCTACTTTGGCGAGCCGGGGCGGGCGGCCAGCGTGTTTCGCCACGGCCTGTACTACACCGGCGACAAGGCCTACCGCGACCCCGACGGCTACCTCTGGTTTGTGGGCCGCGACGACGACGTGATAAAATCGAGCGACTACCGCGTGGGGCCGTTCGAGGTCGAGAGCGTGCTGGTGGAGCACCCGGCCGTGGTAGAGGCCGCCGTAGTAGGGTCTCCCCATCCCATCAAGGGGCACGAAATCAAAGCGTTTGTTATCCTCGCGCCCGGCACCGTGGCTAGCCCCGCGCTGGCCCAGGAGCTGTTTGCCTACGGCCGCGCCCACCTGGCGCCCTACAAAATGCCGCGCATTCTAGAGTTTGTGGCCGAGTTGCCCAAGACCATCAGCGGCAAAATCCGGCGCGTAGAGCTGCGCGCCCGCGAGGCCCGGCAGCGGCTAGGGCCAGCGGGCACCAACGAGTTCTTTTATGAGAAAGCACCGGGCTAGCCTGCTCATTTGGGCTAGCCCAAAAACAAGCGCGCCGCTACCCCTGGGGCTAGCGGCGCGCTATATTTTTTGTCAGTGGTCAACTAAGACTTTTTCTCGGCAATCGGGAATTTGTCTAGGATTTCCTTGGCTGATTTGCTGAATTCGCTGCCCAGGCGGGCGGGGTCGCCCACCGGGTCGGCCATCGAGCCGCGCCACACGAGGTTGTTGGTGCGCGCATCAATAAAGTCGAGCACCAGGGTGCCTTCGCGGTACTGCTCGGTGCGGGGCGTTTGGTAGTAGGCTGGCGAGTACCAGTAGCCGTAGTTGATGGGCAGGAACCGGCCGCGGTAGCCCACGGCGTACGGATACGCGTAATTGGCCCCCGGGTACGAGTCGTATACGGTGCGCTCGGCTTTCTCCACGTAGGTGTGGGTGGTTACCAGAAAGTCGGGGTTAGCCTCTACCTGGCGCAGGCCGCGCTGGGCCAGTTCGCTGGCAATGGCCTGCTTGATACGGTCTTGCGCGATGGGGCTGTTCAGGAGTGGGTTTTGGTCGCCCTGGGTTTTCACCTCCGTATCGGCAAAGTCAAAGGTGCGGTACTTAGCAAAGTTCACGTCGGCGCGCTGCTCCACGTTCACGGCGGAGGAGCAGGCACTCAGGCCGCCCCCGAGGGCTAGCGCGAGGCCTAAAAGGATTTTTTTCATGGGAAAAGGCTAGGAGGAAAAAGAAGCGTATACTAGATACCGCTTTTGTCCACAACAGGTTGCACGCCCTTATTCGTGGCGGCCCGCCCAACGCGGGGCCTAGCCCACCCGTATGCGCTGGCAAATACTTGGCTGCGAGCCGGCCCTACGCCTCTTACCCTATGGAAGGACTCACCAAAATCGCCGACCTCGGCAAGCCCCGCGTTGTAATTGTGGGGGGCGGCTTCGGCGGCCTGCAGCTGGCCAAGTCGCTGGCCGACGCGCCGGTGCAGGTAGTGCTTATTGACAAGCAGAACTACCACGGCTTCTGGCCGCTGCTCTACCAGGTGGCCACGGCGGGGCTCAATGCGGACAGCATCGTGTCGCCGTTTCGCAAGATTCTTAACGAGCAGGAGAATTTCTTTTTCCGCATGGCTGAGGTGCGCTGCATCGACCCTGCGGCGCAGGTGGTGGAAACTTCGATTGGCCAGGTGCGCTACGACTACCTGGTGCTAGCCACCGGCACCACCTCCAACTACTTTGGCGACAAGCAGATGGAGGAAAATTCTATCAGTCTCAAAACCGTGCCCGACGCCATTGAGCTGCGCAATACGCTGCTCTCCAACTTCGAGCAGGCCCTGCAAATCGGCGACGTGGCGCAGCTCAACAGCATGCTCGACTTCGTGATAGTGGGCGGCGGTCCCACGGGCGTGGAAATGGCCGGCGCGCTGAGCGAGCTGCGGGCCCACGTGTTTCCGCGCGACTACCCCGAACTGGACCTCAAGCAGATGGATATTCACCTGGTGCAGAGCGGCCCGGTGCTGCTCAAGGGCATGTCGGCCGAGGCGTCGGCCCACGCGCTCAAGTACCTGGAAGAAATGAACGTGCAGGTATGGCTCGACAACCGGGTGACTTCGTACGACGGCTACACGGTGTGCCTGAAGAGCGGCGAAAACCTGGTGGCGCGCACGCTTATTTGGGCGGCGGGCGTAACGGGCGCGCCGGTGCCGGGCCTCGACCCGGCCGCGCTCCTCAAATCGAACCGCTACCAGGTCAACGAGTTCAGCCAAGTGGTGGGCTACGACAATGTGTTTGCCCTCGGCGACATTGCCCAGATGGCTACTCCCGATTATCCCGAAGGCCACCCGCAAGTGGCGCAGCCCGCCATTCAGCAGGGCCGCCTACTGGGCAGCAACTTGCAGCGCCTGCTGCGCAAACAGCCACTGCAACCCTTTGTGTACGAAGACAAGGGCACGATGGCCACTATTGGGCGGCACCGCGCGGTGGGCGATATTCTGCTCTTTGGCAAGCAATTTCACATCACCGGCTGGCTGGGGTGGCTGGGCTGGAGCCTCGTGCACGTGCTGGCCCTGGTAAGCTTCCGCAACCGCATAGCCGTATTTCTAGCCTGGGCCTGGAACTACGTTACCCAGGACAAAGGCATGCGCTACATCATTGGCAAGGCCAAGGCCCCGCTTCGAGCGCAGGAGGTTGAGGAAAAGGCCATTGTGTGAGCACCGGCCTAGCCGGCAACCCTATCTTGAGTGCTTATACCTGGCCGCATCAGCCAGGTATTTTTTTGGGCTGGCTTTTCGTAATAATCCAGCAGTTAGGACATCTTAGTGACGAGCTTATTTTAGTTGCGCAGGTCTTCTTGAATCAGACAGTTACTGCAAGCCTTATATTTAGCACCATTCTCAGAAAGCTCTGGTTGCTACTAAAACCACTCGTTGCCGGTAAGTTGTCCCTCTAACCTCTAAAAGCCTATTTATTCCCAAATGATTACCAAAGATTCGGCTGCCTGTCGCCGCAGCAATGTTACTATTTCCGGAGTCCACACATCGGCTCCGAGCATTGTTTTCCTGCACGGGCTAGGGTCTGACCAAAGCAGCTGGCGCCTGCTGGCCCCCGCCTTCGAGGACCGCTACCGCGTGGTGCGGCTCGACCTGGTGGGCGCCGGGCAGTCGGACGCTGCCGCCTACGACTACGCCCGCCACGGCTCGCTGGCCGCCCACGCCGACGACCTGCTGGCCGTGCTGCACGAGTTGGAGCTGCACCACGTGGTGTTCGTGGGCCACTCCATCAGTTCGATGATTGGGGTGCTGGCGGCCATAAAGGAGCCTGCCCGCTTTGGCAAGCTGGTGCTGCTAGCCCCCTCGCCGCGCTTCATCAATGCCGAAGGCTACGCCGGGGGCTTCGCCCAGAAAGACATTGATGAGCTGCTGGCCGCGATGGAAAACAACTACGCTGGCTGGTCGCAGGGCATTGCCCCGGTGATGATGGGCTCCGAGCGGCCCGAGTTGGTGATGGAGTTGACCAACAGCTTTATGCAAACCAACCCGGCTATTGCCCAGCACTTTGCTCGCGTCACGTTTTTCAGCGACCACCGCGCCGACCTGCCCCTGCTCACCACCCCCACCCTAATACTGCAATGCGCGCACGACGTGATAGCGCCGCTGGCCGTGGGCACTTATCTCAGTGAGAACCTGATGGATAGCCTGCTCGTGGTGATTGATACGCCCGGCCACTGCGCCCACCTCACCGCGTCCGCCGAAACGCTGCGCGAGATAGAGTATTTCCTGAGCATTCCGCAGTACAGCCCGTCGGTGAACTAGGGCCGGCCGCTGCACGACAACCGCCTGACTCACCTAGCCGGCCCTACCCAGTTCGTAGCGCGCGCTTTCGCACGCTACGAACTGGCTACAACCGCACGTTGAAGGCCAGCGGCTGCACTACCCAGCCTTGCTGGTAGCTGCTGTAAGCCACCCGCACGCCTGCCTCAATGGGCGTGCGCAGGTGAAAGACGTTGAATAGGGCCATGAAATCGGCCCCGTAATTTTGGTAGTTCTGGTGCAGTCGCGTGGGCACCAGGGGGCCGCCCGCCGTGGTGCCCACGTTGACTAGGCTGCTGCCCTGGGCAAAATCGCCGAAGGCCGTGGCCCGCAGCCGCTGCACGTACAGCACCCGCCCCAGCGACCAATGCACGAAGGCCAGCGGCAGCGCGTAGTCGACGCTGCCCACCGCTAGCCTATCGAAACTAACGTAGCTCGTTTCGGCCCGCGGAAAGGAGATGGCCGAGGCAAAGCTGTACTGGTTTTGCTGCTGATACTGAAAGCCGCCGCGCAGCCGCACCGCGTGGTGCCTGGCTAGCCCCGGCAAATACACGCCCGCCTGCACGCCCACCTGGCTAGCCCGCAAATTGGTGCCGAAGGGCGTGGTGCGGTACGTGGCCAGCAGCGTGGCGCCACCGCGCGGGGCCACGTCGCGGGCGCTCTGCTTGAGCTGGCTGGCATAGGCCAGCGAGGTTTGCACGGCGTGCAGCGGCGTAGCGGGCCCAACCTCACGCAAGCTGACGGCCGTGTAGTTGTACACCCGCTCGTGCAAGTAATACGCCCCTAGCGTGAGCGCCTGCAAATACTTCGAGCGCGTGAGTACCAGCGGGATGCGCGCGCCGGCCAGCAGCCGGGCGTAGTGCCAGCGGCTGCCGCGCAGGCTGTCGAGCGGCAGGGCGCGGTCGAAGTAGCGCGCCGCGTTGCGCCCGCCGTAGGTGGCCTCCACATCGAATACCGGGAAGCGGCCCTGGTAGCTGAGAGCGGCAGTGCTAGCCAGGGTGCGCTCGGTCTGATTGTAGTTTAGGCCCGCAAAAAGCTGGGTCGTACTCAAAAAATCCTGCGAGCGCAGGCCCACGCTCACCGCGTTGCCGCTCGGGCTCTGCACCACTCCGTAGCTGAATACGCGGAAGGCATGCGCCAGCGGCCGGTAGCGCCGCACCCCGTAGCGCAGCCCACTGCTATCGGGCGAGGCCAGCAGCGCCGTGATGCGGGCCGCCCCCGGCTCGCCGGCCGCCAGCGCTGCCACAAAGGGCTGCTCGGCATCGGCCAGCGCGGGCTGGGGCAGGGCTAGCCAGGTAGCGGGGGCTAGCGGCATTTCCGCGATGCGGGCGCCGGTGGCACGGTAGTCGTGCAGGACTAGGCGCTGGCCGTTGGGGCTCACGGCCACGTGGTAGGCGCCGGTGGGCCGGCTGGTAATCTGGTAGGTTTGGTGCGTGCGGTAGTTGACGGCGTAGATATTATCCACGCCCGACTGCGGCGAGTTGTAGAGCACGTACTCGCCCCACAGCTGCGGGTTGGCCAGGTTGACATTGGCTACGGGCAGAATATCGGCCGCCAGCCCGCTCGTGGGCTCGATGAGCTGCAGGGTTTTACCGGCCGCGCTCAGCGCCACCGCCACGATGGCCTGGCCGGTGGGCGTGAAGCGCGGCTGCTGGTACAGGTCGTTGCGCGGATTAGGCAGCGTGCGAATAACCGCCCCCGTCGTGGCATCCAGAATAACGAGCGCGTGGTGGTAGGCCTCGTCGGTGCGCACGGCCACAATGCGCGTGCCATCGGCCGAGAGCGCGGCGGCCGAGTAGCGCTGGCCCTTGCCCAGCCAAGTGAGGCGGCCGGTAGCCAAATCCAGTACCTTCAGCTCGGAGTACACCCGCTGGCCCCAGCGCGGGCTCTGCCGAAACTCGGGCCACACGGCCTTGCTGCCCCCCACCGACAGCAGCTCCGGAATATTCTGCTGGCCCAGCGTGAACACCCGCTTTTCGCGGCCGTGGCGGCCTAGCAGCACCAGCTGCGGAATATCGCCGAGGCCGGTTTTGAGGGCCAGCACCGTGCTGTCGGTAACGTACTGCGGGTAGCGATACTGCGTAAAAACCCGCGTATCGGCCTGGCCGGCCAGCTCGCGCGCCGGCGTGGGTGCGGGCTGGCTAGCCCGCTGCGCCCGCCAAGTCGAGTCCAGCTCGCGCATGGTGCGGGCGTAGAGGTCCTCCACGCGCAGGCCAGTGGTACGCTTCAGGCTATTCGAAAACGAGAAGGGGTAAAAGGGAAAGCGGTAGTATTCGCTCAGCGCGCGGCCCCATACGCCGGGGCCATAGTGGGCTTTGGCATAAGACGTTAGGTAGTACCCTAGCACGTACCAGTCGGGCACGTTGTCGCGCAGCGAGCCGCTCACCGCCTTCTGGTAATTGTAGAGCCGGCCGTCGAGCAGGTTGGCCCGTAGGCCCAGGCCAAAATATGGAATGCGCCCGCGCCCGCTGCGCGTGAGGGCCGTTTCGGTGCCCACCGCGTCGCCCTCAAAAAACCACTGCGGCACGCCCACCGCCGCCACCCCTAGCCCACCGTCGCCGAGCAGCGGCACCACCACACGGCCGAAGCCCTGGCGCGCCTTGTCAAACTGGTTAACGTGCCGAAACTCGTGCACCACCAGCCCATCGAGCCAGTCCACGGTACCCAGGCCCTGGCCCTGGTCGGGGGTGGTGAAAAACTCGGCGTGGCGCGGCAAAAACGTCACGAAGCCATTGCTGATGGTAGTCTGGTTTTGCAGCACCACCGCAATGGGTTTGGCTTGCACGCCCAGCGTGGCGCCCTCGGCGGCGTGCACGGCCTCCAGCCGGCCGGCCGTGCGCTGGGCCGCCGTATCGAGCCCCGCCGGGTACAGCACCCGGAAGTGCGGGCTGCGGATTTCCTGCCAGCGCAGCGCGGGCGGGTTTTGGGTAAGAATGGGCAGGCTTTGCGCCGCGCCAGCCACGGGGGCCAGCAGGGGCAGCAATAGGGAGAGCAGGCGGCGCATAGGCCAGCAAATTACGGCTCAGTCAGCACCCGGCCGCCAACGGGCTAGGCCGTTCGTTTCAGCCCAATAATGCCGACCAGGATGCACCCGATGTAAAAGACGTGCGCCCACTGAAAGGCCTCTTTCAGCACCACAGTATCCACGATTTTGATGCCGACTAGGGCAATACCCATCCAGATGGCGAAGGCCGTGGAAGCCGGAATGACATTAAGCGCCTTGGAGAAGAAAAACACGTTGGCCACGCCAAAACCCACGTAGCCGATGGCCGGCAGCAGAGTCATCACTCCCGCGGAGGACGAGAAGAATTGTGACCAGTCGATGGCCTTTATCTTGGCCACGCTCGTGTATTTAAGACTGTAGTTCCAGCACACTTCCATGATGGAGGCGAGGAACAGGTAAAGCCAGGCGGGATTAAAGCTGAGTGTCAAGATGCGGCGGTTACGGCGGGGCGGGAAGTTTCGGGGGCAACGGCCGGCTCGGGGCCGGGGTTGCCGCCCGGGCGCGGGGCAGGCACGGTTTCGGGGGCGCCTTCGGCCACTGACCAGCCCTGCAACACCTTAGCGGCGGGCAGGCGCTCGCCCATCCAGCCCAGCGCGCGCCAGCGCACGCCGTGGTAGTAGCGAAACACGCTGGATTTTTCGGCTAGGGCCTGCTCATCAAAGCGATACACCGAAAAGGCGTGCTGCGCAAAGTAGTCCTTGGGAAAAGCATAGGGCAGGCCCCAGCGCTCGGGCTTGCGGTCCTGGGGCAGAAAGGCAGTGCCAAACATCCAATCCCAGAAAGCAAATTTGGTCGAGAAGTTGGCGTAATACACCTCCTCGTGGTCGGCGTGGTGCCAGAGGTGCATTTCGGGGCCGTTGATAACGTACTGCAGCTTACCCGATTTCACGTCGATGTTGGCATGAATGTACATGCCCCACACCGCATCAATCAGCGCCTTAATAGGCACCACTATCGGGTTGGCCCCCAGCAGAATGATAGGCGCAAACTCAATGGTTTGGTTGATAATAATCTCGACAATGTGCGAGCGCGAGCCGGCTAGCCAATCCACATGCTTGCCCGAGTGGTGCGCCTCGTGGGTGCGCCAGAAAAAGGCGCTGTTGTGCTGGAAACGGTGAAACCAGTAGATGTAAAAATCGTGGGTAATCACAAAAAAGCCCACCTGCGCCGCCACCGGCCAGTTGCTCACCAGGTTGAAGCGCGTACCGAAATGAGCCGCCAGCGGTGCAATGATAAACCCGAAAATCAGGATTTGCAGGAAGTAGCTCTGCACCAGCGTGTACCAGAACAGGTCGACAAACAACCCTTCGCGGAAAAACGGCAGGCCCTTGCGGTACGGCATCTTGCGCTCGAGCACCAGCAGCAGCACCACCGCCAGCAGCAGAATGGGCGTGGTAATCATCGTGGTGCGCCCCACGGCGTTGAGGCTGTGATAAAACGTGCTTATCGGCTCTAGCATAGCGTATTCGATAACTTGATATCCTTGTTCCTAACCCTTAGCTGAGGCGTAATGTTCGCGTAGAGGCGAACAAGGCATGCATTCGGACTATCCCAAAAATACGTTTGTCATGCTGAACGCAGGGAAGCATCTTGTGTGGCGCAGCAAAATCTAACGTTAAGATTACTACACCACGCGAGCTACTTCGCTGCGTTCAGCATGACAAACGTGGGTCAGGCAGAACCTGCTGTTTTACGCGGCCGTCACCTCGCGGCGTAGGCGGCGCAGGGGCTCCTTCTCGCTTTCGTACACCACCTTCACGCCGTCGCCGAGGCCCGCCTCGGTGTCGCGGATGTCGCGTACCATCTTGGCCAGGCCACCGGGCTCCACGCTGGCGGCGTGGTCAGAGCCCCACATGGCGCGGTCGAGGGTGAAGTGGCGCTCGACGAACGTGGCACCCAGGGCCACGGCCGTTACGGTGGTGCTCAGGCCGGTCTCGTGACCCGAGTAGCCGATGGGCGTGCCGGGGAACTGCGCTTGCAGGGTCTGAATCATACGCAGGTTCAGCTCCTGCGGGGGGCAGGGGTAAGCCGAGGTGCTGTGGGCAATCAGCAGGTTATCGAGGCCCACGTAAGCTACGGCGTCGGTGATTTCCTGCTGGGTGCTCATGCCAGTGCTCAGCATGAGCGGGCGGCCGGTGGCGCGCACGCGGTCAAGCAGGGGCTTGTCGGTGAGCGAGGCCGAAGCCATTTTGTAGAGCACCGGCTGAAACTGCTCCATGAAATCAACCGACGGCTCATCCCAGCACGAGGCAAACCAGTCGATGCCCTTAGCTTTGCAGTAGTCGTCGATGGCGGTGTATTCGGCCTGGCCAAACTCGGTTTTGCGCTTGTAGTCGATGTAGCTCATGCGGCCCCAGGGGGTGTCGCGCATTTTCTCCCACTGGTCTTTGGGCACGCACAGCTCGGGGGTGCGCTTCTGAAATTTCACCGCGTC
>Ga0308157_10007141_pt1 | contig 13089 bp, 13 predicted proteins | sample PhyBR1_FD_201035 | JGI IMG/M metagenome (GOLD analysis project Ga0308157, IMG submission 201035) | Phyllosphere microbial communities from UC Gill Tract Community Farm, Albany, California, United States - DLSLB.R1 | ecosystem: Host-associated > Plants > Phyllosphere > Unclassified | place: USA...
GATGCAGGGCGTGTCGGCCGTGGTGGCGTACCAGTCCAGCCAGGCGGCCATCGCGGCCGGCGCCAGGGCTTCTTCCGCGACCGCCTCGCGCCGCTCGAACACCAGCTGCGCGTAGACGCCGGCCAGCACGCGCACCTCGGGCGAGAGCGTCACGCCGTCGGCCGGCGGCGCCTTGGCGCGCCAGTGGTTGATGGCCGCTTCAATGTCGAGAATGTGGATGCCGGGCATGAAAAAAAGGAAGAAGGGAAAAGGCAAGCAAAGAAAGGGTCGGGCCGCTGCCGCGGCGCCTGGGGCGCGAGCGCGCATTATCGGCGCCAGGCCCGGACGGCAAAAAATGCGGGCCATTTGCAAGGCCGGCGTTTTTATTGTCCAATACCTGACCGAAGGGGAGTAACTCCCTGGTTTTGCCGCATTATTCCCATAACACCGCGCACGGCAGAATCGCTTCAGCAAGTCGTCAATACGAAGCCGTTGGCTTCCGGCTTGCTGGGCATGCAGCGACACTGCATGTCGAGCCAGACCTTCGATTGAAACCTGAAGCAGGCTAAATCGAGGCGTTCGCGGCATTTCCCCTGGCATTCCCGCCCCTCCATCCAGCCTTTTCAGCTTTCTCGAAGCCGAAGCCGCGCCCAGCGCAGCTTCATGTCGACACCTGCCTTTGAAAAGTGTGCTCTTATGGAATTATTCACTGCCCCCTGGTGGTCCGCGCTGCTGGCCATCATCCTGATCGACCTGGTGCTGGCCGGCGACAACGCCATCGTCATCGCCCTGGCCGCGCGCAACCTGCCACAGCACCTGCAGAAAAAAGCCATCGTCTGGGGCGCCGCCGGCGCCATCGTGGTGCGCTCGGCCATGACCATCGGCGTGGTCTGGCTGCTCAAGGTTCCGGGGCTGATGCTGGTGGGCGGGCTGGGCCTGCTCTGGGTGGCCTACCAGCTGCTGGCCGACACCGGCGAAAAGGAGCATGGCGGCCCGGCGGCCTCGACCTTCTGGGGCGCGATGAAGACCATCGTGATCGCCGACGCGCTGATGGGCATCGACAACGTGCTCGGCGTGGCCGGCGCGGCGCACGGCTCGTTCGACCTGGTGATCATCGGCCTCTTGGTGAGCGTGCCCATCGTGGTGTTCGGCAGCACGGTGGTGCTCAAGCTGGTCGAGCGCTTTCCCATCATCATCAAGCTCGGCGCGGCCGTGCTGGCCTTCACCGCGGCCAAGATGATCATCGGCGAGCAACTGCTCGACGGCATCTACGGCGGCCCCGAGAGCCTGCCTTCGATGCAGACGATGCACACCGCCGCCCAGTGGGCGACCTACGCGCTGGCCGTGGCCGGCGTGCTGGGCGCCGGCTGGTGGGCCGCCAAACGCAGCAAGCCGGCCAGCGGCCACAACGACGACGACCTGGTGGCCCATTGAATGCGCCCGCGCGCAGGCCGCAGCCAGAACAACCGAAGGCAACCCCCAAGGAGAACGCGATGGACAACCTGATTGTGTACATGGACGACGCGGCCTACGCGCAGCACCTGCTGCAGCCCATGCTGCACGAGGGCGGCGCGGCGCGAACGCCCACGCGCTGGATTCTGGTGGGCTGCGCGCCGCGCGTCACGCGCCATGCGAGCAAGTTCGTCACCCAGAGCACGCGCCAGATGTGGCAGGGCAAGTGGGCCGAAAAGGCCTTCGCGCAGCTCACGCCGCTGCTGCAGCAGTCGGGCGACAGCGTGGTGACCGAGCTGGCCAAGGCCTGCCTGCGCAGCCAGACCGAGTCGCTCATCCGCACGCACGGCGCGGCCCGGGTGCTCGACGCCCGGCGGCCCAAGTTCGGCCAGGACCTGCAGCCCGTCACCGCCGCCCAGGCGCAGGCCGGCCACAGCCACGTGCTGGGCTATGCCGCCGCGCTGGCCAGCGCCGGCCTGCTGGTGGCCACCGACTAGCCTGGGGCCGAAACGGGCCGTGCGGCGCCGCATGGCTGGCGTGCGCCGGGCCGGGTTACCCCGCCGCCCAGCGCACCGCGCCGCCACCGGCGGGGCCGGTGCTATTCTGATGCCATGAAACTTCTTCTCAAGTGGCTGCTCAGCGCCACCGCCCTGCTGACAGTGGCGTACCTCTACTCGGGCGTGGCGGTGACCAGCTTTGGCGGCGCGCTGCTGGCCGCCGCCGTGCTCGGCGCGCTCAACATGGTGGTGCGCCCGGTGCTGGTGCTGCTGACGCTGCCGGTGACGGTGGTGACGCTCGGCCTGTTCCTGTTTGTCGTCAACGCGCTGATGTTCTGGGCCGCCGCCGGCCTGGTCGGCGGCCTGAGCGTCAACGGTTTTGGCGCGGCGCTGCTGGGCTCGCTGATCTACTCGGTGCTGCAGCTAGCGATTGACCTTGTCCTCGAGCGCCTGTTCCTTCAGGATTGACTCGACCTGCCGCGTGCGGGTGTCGATGATCGAGCCGTCCACATAGTCGGCGCTGGCCGGGTTGCTGCGCATCATGCCCTGGGCCGCCTTGAAGCGGTCCAGCGCGGCCGCAAAGTCGAGCTGCGCGGCGCGGCTCTCGGCATCGGCCCGGATCGCCCGCACCGCCTGGCCCTGCTGGCCCAGCGCCGCGCCCAGCAGCTGCCAGCCCATCGCATCCTTGGGATGCAGCGCCACCCAGGTCTGCAGCGCCTGCGCCACCGCCGGCGCCTGGTTTTGCGCCAGCAGCGCCCGGGCCTGCAGCAGCAGCTGGGCGCGCGTGCCAGCCTTGCCGATGCCGGCCGCATCCACCGCCGGCGCCCGGCCTTCGAGCAGGTCCAGCTCGATGCCCAGCAGCCCGGCCGCCTGCTCCGCCGGCCCCGTGCCGCCCGCCTGCACCTGCAGCCGCCCGAGCAGGCTGCGCGCGGTGGCAAAGTCGCGCAGCTGCGCCGCCGCCAGCACCCCGCCGTAGAGCGCGCCGGCATCGCCCGCCGACAGCGCCGCCGCCGGGGCCGCCGCGCGGCGCCGGGCCTCGGCCAGCGCCGTGCGCTGCAGGTCCACGCCGGGCGCGGCCAGCAGGCGCGCGCGCGCGGCCATCATGGCATGCAGCGCCTGCGTCCGGCCGTCTTCGGCCAGTTTGTCGGGCGACGGCCGGGCCGGCGGCGCCGAGGCCACGCGGGCCTGCGCCTCGGCGATGCGCTGGCTGGTCAGCGGGTGCGAGCGCAGGTAGGGAAACGCGCCGTTGTCGTTGAGCCGGCTGGCCTGCTGCAGCTTTTCGAACATGCTGGCCACGCCCCGGCTGGCATAGCCGGCGTCGGTCATCACGCCAAAGCCGACGCGGTCGGCCTCGCGCTCCATGTCGCGCGAGAAATTGAGCTGGCCCTGTGCGGCCAGCGCCTGCCCGCCGACGATGGCCGCGCTGCCGGCCTGCGGGCTCTTGCTCGCCGCCAGCGCGCCCAGCACCATCGCGGCGATCATCCATGGCGCCTGGCGCGACTGCTGCGTCATCAGCCGCGAAATGTGGCGCTGCGTGATGTGGCTCAGCTCGTGGCCGAGCACGGCGGCCAGCTCGTCGGCACTGCTGACCGAGGCGATCAGCCCCAGGTGCACGCCCATGTAGCCGCCGGGCAGCGCAAAGGCATTGATGCTGCGGTCGCGGATCAGGAACACGTCCCAGGCAAAGCGCTCCTCCAGCTCGTCCGACAGCTCGCCGCGCGCGCGCGCCGCCGCCATCAAGGGCTGCCACACGCCCTGCACGTAGTCCACCAGCACCGGGTCATCGACATAGTCGGCATCGCGGTAGATGCTGGCGGCGATGCGGTCGCCGATGCGCCGCTCGGCGGCCGGGGACAGGTCGGTGTTGTCGCCCAGCGCCGGCAGCGCGCCGCTGCTGCGGCCCGGCGCGGCGGCCGCCGTCTGGGCCGGCACGGGGCCGGCCAGCGCTATCAATACAAGAGCTGAAAGCGCAGACAGGCCGTGCGCAAAGCGGGTTTTTGACTGAAAAATTTGGCGGCGAATGGAGGACATCAAAAGCGGTCACCTTGAAAAAAATTAGGTTCGCGGGCAGGGCTCTTATGATGGCGCATCGCCGTAAAGGTTCTGTATCCGCACTTCACATGCCGGCGGCGCGCCGGACCTTTTTTTCACCCTTGCCGAACAATTCCGCCCCTATGACACAGCCCGCATCCCCCCTCACCCATTTTGACGCTCAGGGCCAGGCCCACATGGTCGATGTTGCGGCCAAGGCCGCCACGCACCGCATCGCCATCGCTGTGGGCCGCATCGAGATGGAGCCGGCCACGCTGGCCCTGATTGTGGCGGGCAACGCCAAAAAAGGCGACGTGCTGGGCATTGCCCGCGTCGCCGGCATCATGGCAGCCAAAAAGACCAGCGACCTGATTCCGCTGTGCCACCCGCTGGCGCTGACCCGCGTTGCTATCGAATTCGTAGCTGTGGGTGCAGGCGAGCCAAGCGCTGCAGGCCTTTTGGATGAAAAAAAAGACCATGTCCGCTGCACCGCCACGGTCGAGACCGTCGGCCCGACCGGCGTCGAGATGGAAGCGCTGAGCGCGGTCACCGTCGCCCTTCTGACGATCTACGACATGTGCAAGGCCGCTGACCGGGGCATGACCATCACCGACGTGAAGCTGCTGGAAAAGCACGGCGGCAAGTCGGGCAGCTTTGTGGCGGCCTAGCCTGGCTGGCCTGGCGCGGCAGGCAGGGGCATGCGCAGTTTGGCATGGCCGGCGGCCCAGCGCGCATGCTCGGCGGGGAAAGCGGCGCGGTAGCGCACCAGGTATTGCAGGGCTTCGTCATCGCGCCCCAGCATCACCGCGCTTTCGATGACCTTTTCAATCACGCGCGGCTCGGGCGAATAGTGCAGCAGTTCCAGCGCCATCGCATGCACGGCAGCGGCGTTGCCGGGCGTGAGCGGCGTCAGGCTCAGTTCGGCAAAGCGCGCCTGGGCGCGAAACAGCCAGCTGCCGCGCACCTTGGCCAGCGTGTCCTCGCGGTAGGCCGGGCTGCGCTGCTCGGGCTGGCGGTAGATCTGGCTGACGCGGTGGTAGTCGAGCGCCACGCCGGCGATGACCGCTATCATAAGAATAGCTGCCAGCCTAGACAGCCATTGGGAAAACCGCTCTTTTCGTGCATTTTCTGGTGTGGACGGGCCGGCCGGCTGGCGTGCCGTGCCCAGGCGCCCGCACAGCAGCGCCACCGACAGGCCGGCGGCCATCTGGAACGGCCCGTACCACAGCGGGTATTCGAGCAGGCTGTGCAGGCCGATGACCGCCAGCACACCCCAGGCCATCTGGCGCATCGGGTCGGTTTCGCGCCACGGCCTGCCGCGCCACACGCCCCAGGCCAGGACGCCGCAAATCGCCGCCGCCGCCGGAATGCCCAATTCCACCGCCAGGTGCAGCGGCAGGTTGTGTGCGTTGTCCAGGATGTCGCAAAAGCGCGGCCCGTCGTACAGCGTCATGAAATGCGCATAGTCCAGCTCGCCCCATCCCCAGCCCCCCCAGGGCTTCTGCATGATCAGCGTCAGCACGTTGGACCAGAGGATCTTGCGGCTGGCGCAGCCCACGGGCGTCACCAGCCGGCCAAACAGGCCGCCGCTTTGCAGTCCGGTGGTCCATTCGAGCAGCCAGGGCAGCAGCAGCGTGGCAGCGCCATAGGCCAGCAGCGCCTGCACTACAAACGCCAGCAGGCTGCGGCGCGCCGGCCAGAACCACACGGCGGCCAGAAGCGCCAGCAAGAGCCACTGCAAGAGCCCGGTGCGCGAACTGCTGGTCGCATTGCCCAACGCCAGCAGCCCGGCCAGCGCGTAGGCCCACCAGGGCATGCGCCAGCGGCTGGGCGGAGGCAGCGACGATGTTGGCGCTGCCGGTGTTGTTGGTATTTTTGGTGTTGCCGATGCCGTGGGTGTTGCCTGCGCTGCCGATGTTGTCGATGCGGCCATTGGCCCCGGCGCCCATTCCCGCAGCGCCAGCCACCCGATGAGGGCCGTCAGGCCGATGCTGGTCAGCGTGGCGAACTGGTTGCGCTGGCGCAGGTTGGCAAAGGCCTCGCCGGGTCCGGTCTGGCTGATCCACGGACTCAACTCCGACGCCAGGCCAAAGTACTGCGCCAAACCGATGAGTGCGCTGAGCGCCGCAGCCGCCAGCCAGGCAGCGGCGACCCGTTCAGCCGTGAGCCCGCACCGAAACAGCCAGATCATCCCCATGCACAGCGCCGAAAGTAGCAACGGCCAGACATTGGGCGTGGGGCCGGCAATGTAGGGGCTGAGCCAGGGGAGGCTAATAAAAAAGCTGGCGGTTACATAACAAAAACAATGATGATTCAAATCCGGAAATTATTCAAAATAAAACCCCTCAATCTCAGAATTTTTTATTTGATACGGCCTTTGCTACTGGACAATGATTTGCGGTTTTCTGATCTCACGCTTTGGATACCTTCAAGGCAAGTATTTTTTGATTTCATTCTGTTGCTTTAGCCTCCATTGGGCGAATTTTTCTGGATCAGTGGCTTTGTATAAAGCCATGTGCTCAAGCACAAGGTCTTCCTTTCCCAGCAAGCGGGCCGAATCAATGACTTTCTCGATAATCCGCGATTCGGGTGCGATATGCAGGGCAGCCAGCGACGCTGCTAGCAAAGCAGCGGCATTGTCCTTGTCGATGTCAGTAGTCACCACTTGGGCAAATAGCACCTCTGATGAAAACAGCCAAGTAGCGCGCACTTTTTCCAAGGTGTTCGTGCGGTAGCGGGTTGCCCGCTCCTGAGTCGGCAGGTAAAGCTGGCTTATTCGGAAATAATCCAGCGCCACATACGACAAGCCCAATAAAACCACCAGGGAACCCCCGGCCAAGCGCCAGACATGAGGAGAAGGTCTCGAAGCAACTTCTCCAGGCGGCTGCTTGTAAGCCAACAACCAGATGCACAAGGCCAGCATGACCTGAAAGTTACCAAACCACGCCGGGTATTCCAGTAGGCTGTGAACACCGACGAGCAGTAACACGCTCCAGGCCATCTGGCATGCTGAATCTTTTTCTTGCCAGGGTTTCTGGCGCCAAACGAGCCAAGCTAGCCCCATGCACAAAAGCACGGCCATCGGAATGCCCAGTTCAACCGCAAAATGTAGGGGAAAATTGTGTGCATTGGTCAGCAATTCACAAAACCGGGGGCCCTCGAACAACGTCGAATAATGGACATATGCCAATTCTCCCCAGCCCCAGCCTGCCAGGGGCTTGAGGGACACCAAATGCAGCATGTTGCCATACAGCACCTTGCGGCTGTGGCAGGCATAGTCTTCCGTCATGCGGTTGAAAATATTGCGGCCGTTGATTCCAGCGATATGTTCCAGCGCCCAAGGTAAGGCGAAAGACGACACCACATAAGCCACCAGCGCCCAGCCGCATAAAAACAATGCCTGGCGTCGCCGAGGCGCATTCCACAGCGCGGCAAGCGTGGTAATCAAGATCAAATGCAGCGTTCCCGTGCGCGATGCACTCGCGGCCATACCGAGGGCTAGGAGCGCCACCATCCAGAGCGCGTGAGACCGACGTATCTTCTGGTTATGCACCATCCATATCAATGCCAAAAGCCCTACGCCGAGCATGGTGGCAAAATGGTTCGTTTGCCGTGTGTTGGCATAGGCATAGCCTGGCTCGGTCGTGGCAATGAAGGGGAAAAAGGCATTTTCCAGATCAAAGTACTGCATCAGCGCTATCACCGAACTGACCAGCGCCGCCGTCATCCATCCGACCGCCACCGCCATCTCGCCGCGTACGCACGACCAGACAAGAAGATTAAACAGCACAATGCCCATGGCCCAAGCAAAAAGATTCGGCCACATGGCGGACAAAGGGCCTGAAGTCCAGGACCATAGCCAGATCAGGGAACTTGCTGCAGAAATCAGAAAATACAGAGGACTACAAGGATTCAAAATAGCATCCGCCCTGGATTTACATGCCGCAGGAAAAACCAGTTCAGCCTGCATTGCTTGATTGTTGGACCTCATCCGGTTCTACCAGCCATCGATGTGCAGATATGCCCTAGGCAGAGCATCGTGGCGCGACACCACCACCACCCAATCATTTTTCTCGTCGTTCACTAGCGGCAAATAACCAAGTTGATTTTCCTCTATGTCACCAGCGCGGACCATGCGGTCGATTTCAAATGACTTGCCAGGATTCTTAGCGCGAAGTTCACTCAGTGGCTTCAGTTCCTTCAAAACCTGGCCCTGCTGCTCTGGATAAGGTAGCCAGCGCGCTGGCCTGAAGGCCGGAGGCAGCCCATTCATGGCGAGTTGTATGCTCGCCGGGAAATCGGCATCGGTGGGTTGCGCCAACCGTACGCCTACTAAGCGAGGCCCTTTCAGGCTCAGGGTGGCAAATTCAGGGCGGGCCTCCTTCAGGCGCTTAGGGTCCACATCATTGGCCTGCACCACGCGAAAGCGATTACTTTCAAAAGCCAGAAAGACAGGCCGGGCGGTTGCACTGGTATGCAGTCCATAAGATAGGGCGGACAACTGCAACGCAACGATTACAGCCAAGTTGACACGCCATTTGAATTTTGATTTTTCCGGATTGAACACCAGCAGCGTGAGCAAAGGACCGCACGCGATATCAACCAGGATGAGCAGAAAAAGCAGGCTCCGACCGCTTGACAAATGGTCATACGGCGCAGGATACCAAAGCTTGAGTACTACCAAGGCCACCAAGGCTGCGACGACAGAACTGACAGCCAGATGCAGGGCTGCCTTGCGCGCAGCTGATTTCAGCCGAACCAACAAAGTCATCAAAAATCCACCTTCCAACGAAAAAGAGCGCCGAAGCGCCCTTTGTGATCAAGCCCGACAAATTATTTGCATTCGGAAGGCGCAAAGCGCGCTTGCAAGGTACCGGCAGTGACACCCGTGAAACTACCAGCTGATGCGCCTGCAGCAGCGCAACGCCATGCCACGGCTTGGGCTGGCGGCGTGAAAGCAGCGGTGCCGGTAGGCAAAGCTGTACCAGTAGGCGCATTGGGCGTCACAGTCAAGGTGCCACCGCCAGCCGCTGCGGTCGTGGTGACCGTGATCACGCCTGTGCCTTCTGTGATTACCACCGATGATACGTTGCGCGTAGCGCTGGTTGTAGTGAAGCCTGTGGCATAACCGGTGGAAGCGGCTTGCGGGTTGCCCGAAGCCAGCACATCCTGCACAGTGACCTTAGCTGCCGAAGCAGCGACCAGGCCCTCGGACACGCGCGCGCGCACGGTATAGTCTTGGTAAGCCGGCAAAGCCACCGCGGCCAAGATACCGATGATCGCCACGACGATCATCAATTCGATTAGGGTGAAACCCTTTTGGATGGAACGCTTCATTTGAAAACTCCTTGGTTGAAAAACTTGTTAAGCAGCTATTGCAGGTTGTGTGCCAAGTCTTCAAACCTCGCTTTTTGCGTATTCCATTCCTGATTTCGTGACAATAGAAACAACAAAGTTACTTTTAGTGGCACTAATGCCCAAAAAAAGCGACATTTTTGTCATATTCATAGCTTTTCACCCAAATATAGATTTTTATGGCCTGCAATTCCAACTAAAACAACTTTTTCACCAAAATATTTCACATTGAGAAATTAAAGGCTACCTATTTGGCTTGAAAAATTTCTAACTTTGTCTTTTTATTGATGTGCGGAAATTTTTAGTGCGTCTCAGCCCGGGTTTTGTTCCATCTTGGGTAACCATATTTCTGCCGAACTATGAATTTGACCCGAGGGCCACGCATCCGTGGCTGGCCTCCTGGGCATCCGAACCAGAACCGTGACTTAGCCCATGAACGCCAGGTTAGCGTTCGACAAATTGCATCTGGGTTCCGGCCAGTTCAATTTTGTCACCATCCTTGAGCGCCATGCCCTCGATGCCGACAGCCACGCCGTTGAGCATGGGCTGGCTGGCGCCCTCGACATGGGCAATCACAAAGCCGCGAGGCCGCTTGGTGATGGATGCCACCGCCACGCCGGGCTTGCCCAGCGTGGTGACGGCCTTGACCAGCGCCATTTCCCGCCCGGCCGCAGGGCCTGACATGACCTTGATGGCGCCATTGGCAGCGCTGCCCCCGGCACTGGCTGGCTGGGATTGGCTGATGTACTGAATCTTGTACTTGCCGATTTCAACGACGTCATCGGGCTGCAGCTGCTGCTTCTTGACCGTCTTGCCATTGACATAGGTGCCATTGGTGCTGTTGAGGTCTTCAATATAAGTTTCGCTGCCGGACAGCTGCAGCACGGCATGCTCGCCGCTCACGGCCATGTTGTCGATCACGATGTCGTTGTAGGGTCGGCGGCCCAGCGACGTCCGGTCCTTGGTCAACTGGACTTCCTTGAGAACAACTCCGTCCAGGGAAATGATCATTTTCGGCATGGCTGATTCCTCGGTATTTCTGGTTTTTCGTCACTGTTTCAAAATGCTATTTTCCCAGCATTCTGGACAGTAAGCCACGCCGGGACGCTTCTTCCGTGGCGTGCACCAGCACAACCGAGATATTGTCACGTCCGCCGCCCTGGTTCGCCGCAGCGACCAGCTTCAGGGCTTTTTCTTCCAGCGTGCCAGCGGCGTTCAGGATGGCGGCAATGTCCGCATCCAGCACCATGTCCGACAGGCCGTCGGAGCACATCAGGTACAGGTCATCAAGAATTACCTGGTGCTCGTTGATTTCGACCAGCACCGAGTGTTCCACGCCCAGGGCGCGCGTGATCAGGTTTTTGTGCGGTGCGGTCAGGGCCTGCTCGGGCGTCATCAGGCCGGCGTCAACCTGCTCCTGCAGCAGTGAATGGTCGCGCGTGATCTGCTGGAGATTTTGCCCGCGCAGGCGGTAGCAGCGCGAGTCGCCGATGTGCCCGAGCAACAGGCGACCTTCGCTGAAAACGCCCACGACCAGCGTGGTGCCCATGCCTTCGTATTCGGGATGGGTGCAGGCGGCGCTGAAAATCGAATGGTTGGCGTTCTCGACGCAGGCTTCTATGGTGCGCCGCAATTCCTGGGACGTGACCTGGCCGCTGGCCTTGAGCAGCCAGGGGCCAAGCGCCAAGTTGAGCGAGGTCACGGCCATCTGGCTGGCGACTTCCCCAGCCTTGTAGCCGCCCATGCCGTCGGCCAGCAAGCACAAGCCGGTTTGCGCGTCAAACGCAACGGCGTCCTCGTTGTTGATGCGCACCAGGCCCTGGTCCGTCTGGGCGCAAATTTCGTAGATCATGATGGGGTGCCGCTGGGTTGGCTGGTCGGGCAATGTGTTGGCCTGGAAGCGTCTTGTTCAGACGCCTTCACCTGCGCAGCACTGTAGCAGGCATCCCCTTGAACCAACCGAACGATGCCGTCCACCCCGGCACGCCGCCATCAGGCTTGCGGCAGGTTCTTTTGCTGGCGTTTGGTGAGATAGGTGCCCAGCGCGACCACCAGGACGGCGCCCACCAGACCGCCCACGGTGACGGTGTGCTCAGGGATGGCACCGAATTGCGCGGTGACCGCCGGGTCGGTCAGCAGCATTTCGCCGGCCAGAAAGCCCAGCAGGGCCGCGCCGATGGTGATGATGATGGGAAAACGCTCCATCACCTTGGTGAGCAGGGTGGCGCCGAACACGATCAAGGGAATGCTCACCAACAGGCCGAGCACCAGCAGGGGCAGGTTGCCCTTGGCGGCGGCGGCCACGGCCAGCACGTTGTCCAGGCTCATCACCAGGTCGGCAATCAGGATGGTGCGGATGGCGGCGCCCAGGCTGTTGATTTCCTTGCCGTGGTCGTCGCCCTCTTCCTCCGCGCTCAGCAGGTCGACACCGATATAGACCAGCAGGATGGCGCCGATGATTTTCAGGTAAGGCAGGGCCAGCAGCTGGATGGCGACGATGGTCAGCACAATCCGCATGACGATGGCGGCGGCGCTGCCCCAGAAGATCGCTTTGCCGCGCTGCTCGGGCTTGAGGGTGCGGGCGGCCATGGCGATCACCACGGCGTTGTCGCCCGACAGCACGATGTTGGCCAGGATGATGGAGCCGAAGGCGCTCCAGAACAGGGGGGAAGAAAGATCGAGACCAAAAAACATGATGACTCCGTGTTATGAATAAAAAAAGCGCCTTGTCAGCGCTTTTTTGTTTTTCTGGAGTTTAGCCGGGCTTTGGCCCGGCGCCATTCGTATTAGTGCTTACAGCAAAGCCTTGAGCAATTTCGCCATTTCCGACGGGTTGCGCGTGACGGTGAAGCCGCACGCTTCCATGATCGCCAGCTTGGCGTCGGCCGTGTCGGCGCCGCCCGAGATCAAGGCACCGGCGTGGCCCATGCGCTTGCCAGCCGGGGCCGTCACGCCGGCAATGAAGCCGACGATGGGTTTTTTCATGTTGGCCTTGCACCACTCGGCCGCTTCGGCTTCGTCCGGGCCGCCGATCTCGCCGATCATGATGACTGCGTCGGTGTCCGGGTCTTCGTTGAAGGCGCGCATCACGTCGATGTGCTTCAGGCCATTGATCGGGTCGCCGCCGATGCCGACCGCGCTGGACTGGCCCAGGCCGATTTCGGTCAACTGCGCCACGGCTTCATAGGTCAGCGTGCCCGAGCGGCTCACGACGCCGATGCGGCCGGCGCGGTGGATGTGGCCGGGCATGATGCCGATCTTGATCTCGTCGGGCGTGATCAGGCCCGGGCAGTTGGGGCCGAGCAGCAGGGTCTTCTTGCCGCCGGCCGCTTCCTTGGCCTTCATGCGGTTGCGCACTTCGAGCATGTCCTTGACGGGGATGCCTTCGGTGATGCAGATCGCCAGGTCCAGGTTGGCTTCGACCGCTTCCCAGATGGCAGCAGCAGCGCCGGCTGGCGGCACGTAGATCACGGAGACGGTGGCGCCCGTTTCCTGGGCCGCTTCGCTCACGTTGGCGAAAATCGGGATGCCTTCGAAGTCTTCGCCCGCGCGCTTGGGATTCACGCCGGCCACGAACGCTTCGCGGCCGTTGGCGTACTCGCGGCACATGCGGGTGTGGAATTGACCGGTCTTGCCGGTAATGCCTTGCGTGATGACTTTGGTGTTTTTGTTGATGTAGATGGACATGTGTGTTCTCCGGCGCTTACTTGACGGCGGCGACGATCTTCGTCGCGGCTTCGGCCATGGTGTCTGCGGCAATGATGGGCAGGCCCGA
>Ga0308157_10007142_pt1 | contig 13088 bp, 8 predicted proteins | sample PhyBR1_FD_201035 | JGI IMG/M metagenome (GOLD analysis project Ga0308157, IMG submission 201035) | Phyllosphere microbial communities from UC Gill Tract Community Farm, Albany, California, United States - DLSLB.R1 | ecosystem: Host-associated > Plants > Phyllosphere > Unclassified | place: USA...
CTTCAAAACGACATCGTTGATTTGGATCTGATTGCTGAAAAGCTTAAAGTGCAAAGCCTTCTTCCAGCCGAAGTTCAGGAATATTTTCATTTAGAAAAAAATGATTTGTACCAACTTGATTATCCCGTTTTGACTTATCCAAAAAAAGTATCGAGCCTGAGTTTAGATAAAATAGTAAATTTTCAAGGGAAACTTGCAGGAATCAAAGGACAATATCTAATTTTTGAGGACGGCACAGTTTTCAATGTACGGAGTTTTGAAGGTTATGTGGTGTCGATTAATGTTTAATAAAATAATTTGGGCGTGACCCCAGTAAAGAAAAAGGGCAATCTATTTTGTGTAGATTGCCCTTTTTCTTTACTGGGGTCGGGCTATCCATTATAAGTCCTCAACCAGTTCCGCTATCGCTGCACTGGTTTCCGGCTTTTCATTTCTATCCCTCACGCAAAAAAAAAAGAACTGTAATGTCAAAACGATTTGCGAGACAAATTATTTAATAGTCATCAGCTAAAATTTTTTATTTTACGATGTCAAAATGCAGATAACCAATAATTTACTTAACTTTGAGGCTGCTTTAAAATTAGATAAAAGAAATAAAAATGAAAATAATATGGAAGATTCAAAAAACAAAACAGAAAACACAGCAACACCAAAGGTTACAGGAGTCGGTGGAATTTTCTTCTTTTCAGAGAATCCAACTGAAACACGAAAATGGTATGCTGACAATTTAGGTTTTGATGTCAATGATTGGGGTTCTTCATTCGAATCCAGAAACGTAAACAATCCGGACGAAATAAATTACCTTCAGTGGAGCCCTTTCAAAAAGGGAAGCGGATATTTTGAACCATCCAAAAAGGAATTTATGATTAATTTCAGAGTGCAGAATTTAGAGGGACTTCTTGAAAACCTAAAAGCTAATGGAGTAACTATTCTTGATAATATAGAAACTTTCGATTATGGAAAATTTGTTCACATAATGGACGCCGATGGAAATAAAATCGAACTTTGGGAGCCTGTTGAATAATTGTAACGAACAGTCATAATTCAAAAGACAAAAAAAAAGCCGTTTCCAATTTTATATTGAGAAACGGCTTTTTATTTTATGGTTTAGCAGGCTCTGTGGGTTGTTCTGCGGGTTTTTTCTTTTTGAATAAACCATTCAGTAAATCACCGGCTGTTTTCTTTATATCTTCTTTTTGAGTATTGGTTTTGGTAGTGTCAGTATCCGTTTTTTTGTTTTTGTTTAATAACTTATCCAATTCTGATGTTCCTTTTTTAACCAATTTATCCGATTGCTGTCTGGCTAATTCTTTAGTAATATTGGTAATCACTACTTTCATATCAGTAGAAATCTTCGGATTGCTAAAGTTACCTGTCATTAATGCAGTTACCGGAATATTTTCAAACTTGGCGGCATCAGCAGGAGACATTTTAGATATAAACGCATTGGCTTCTTTACCCAAATATTTGGCAGGAACATTAAACTTAATGTTGTAATCCATATTTTGATCAAAACCGTGTGTTCCGCCAACAGTAGCTTTGATATCCTGATATTTGATGTCAAATGGTTTTACATTCACTTTACCATCTTTAAACGTCAAAGCAGCTTTAATATCATTCAGGTTTACTTTGTTTAAATCAACAAACTTTAAATTAGAAGTCAGCGCTGTCAATATAGTCGAATTGTTCGCATTTATAGTTGTCGATAGCAATTGTCCAATCAAATCACCTGTAAGTGTTTTTAAATCAGGAGTCATTTCCGTCGGATGTAAATTTCCATTCAATTTAATAGTAGTATTGATTTTTCCATTTACAACACCCGCAATCGGAGCAATTTTCTTCAACATATCCAGTTGAGTAAAACTATCCTTAATGTCCACTTGGTTTAAGTTAAGGTGCATGTCAAAAACAGGCGTTTTTCCTTTAGTAGAAACTGATCCTGCAGCGCCAATTGTACCTCCAAAAATGGACGTTTTTACATTCTCCAAAGTAACTTTTTCATCTTTGATGATCATTTTACCCGAAACAGCTTTCAATGTTAAATTGTCATATAACACCGTATTGGCTTTTGCAGTAAGCGTACAATTTAAGAAAGCGGGAATTTTTAATGGTTCGGATTTAGCAGCAGTTTTTGCAGGGGCCGCAGTTTCGGTTGTTCCTGCGCTTGCTGGCGCAGTAGAGGTTGTCATAAAATCGCTAACGACAAGTTGATTCGATGATAAATTAAAGTTTCCTTTTAGCTCTTGTTTTCTAAACATAAAACCATAAAAGTTATCTAAAACTCCCGTTACACTCACATCACTTTTTCCAGTTTTGGCATTAAATTGTTTCAGTTGTACCTGGCTTGGATTAAATTGAACCAAGGCATTGCTTATGGCCATGTTTTTACCGTTTCCATCATCATAATTAAATCCGGTCAAACCAATTGTTCCGGCATTATTAATATTTTGGTATTGGCTTTTTTCTACCGAAGCCATGTCAAATTTAGTAGTTACATTGGCTTTCAAAATTCCAGTAAGTGGTTTGCTAAGCTTGATTGGATATGCTTTTGAAAGATTCGCTAAGTTGATTGTTCCTTTCAATGCAGCATCAACTAAAGCGTTCGTACTGATGTTTTTAATATTAGCTTTAGCATCAAAAACATCTTGATCTATTCTAAATGAAAGTTTGTCCAAATTAACATAAGTGTCATTCATGATTCCGGTTTCATTCACAATTCGGGTATCGATTACAATACTTTGAACCGATTTAGGTAAGTTCGGATATTGGAAAGAACCGTTATTAGAGGAAATTTCAACATTGAATTTAGGAATCGTAGTATCGGTAAGAGTTCCTTTTGCAAAACCGTTTACTGTAAAATCTCCCGTGGTTTTTACGCCTTCTAAACTGGAAGAATAAGCCGCAGGAATCAATCCTAAGAAGTTTTTGAAAGAGGAAGTTGGAGTTTTGAATTTCAAATCATAAACTTGTCCGTCATCAACCATTTGTATAAAACCGTCAAATTCTAATGGCAATTGATTGATTAATGCTTTGTTTTCTTTAAAAGTGTATTTGCTTTTGTCTAAATCAATTCCAAGAACTGCATCTAATGACAATGCAACGTTTTTCATATAATTGATTTTACCCATATCAAAGGAAACTTTAGCCGTTGACTTGGTGTTTAAATCCAATTTTGAACCGCTGAAATCTCCAGTTCCTTCGTGATTCAAACTATCAATAACCATTTTCATTTGAGAACCTTCGTCAAAGTATTTAAACTTGAAATTCTCAATTTGATATTTCTGAATTTTCAATGACAATGGCTTGCTTTTGGTATCGTCTTTTGGTTTGTCATCTTTCAAAGCAATGTCAAAATTACCAAGTCCATCTTTGTTGAATATAATATTGATAAAACCATTTTTGGAAGTGATTCCCTCGATTGCCATGGCTTCTTCTTTGCCTTTGAACAATTCTTTGACAGACATATTCAAATTTAATTCGCCCAAGGAAACCAGCGTATCTCCTTCAAACGGAGCTTTATTGATAATCAGTAATTTATCAAGCGTTACTGTGGCTTCTGGAAAATTTTTGAACAAACTCAAGTCTGCATCGGCAAAAGATACTTTGGCATCTACTTTTTCGTTGATGGCTTCAGTAATTTTGGCTTTTATTTGATCTTTAAAGAAATAAGGGATTGCAAATAAGGAAGCAACAAGCAGCACTAGTATGATTCCAACGATTTTTAAAATTTTCTTTAACATATTTGGTTTGATAATTTGGGTTATTTTACAAAAATAAGCGTTTATTAATTATCTGTTGGATTTAAACACAAAAAAGAAACCCTCTCAGTTCAAAACGGAGAGGGCTCGGATTTTATTGTTTTTTAAAAAGTTACTGTATCGAAATCTCGAAAGGCATTCTGGCCTGAATTCCTTTTTGAAGTTGGACTTTTTTAATTTTTTGTAAAATGAAATAGTTTTCTTCTCCAATTTCTTCTTTGATTAAAGCTTCTTTTGATTTTACAAATGGAAATTTGCCAATTAAATCATTGAAATCCTTTTCGTATTCCGGGAAGTTTTGAGTAGAATAGTCTTTTATTTTGGCCAATGAAGCTGCTTCTTTTATAGCATCATTTAAATTTCCGATTTTATCAACTAATCCAATTCTTTGAGCTTCTGTTCCAGTCCAAACACGACCTTGTGCTATCGAATCAACTTGTGCTACTGTCATTTTTCTTCCTTCGGCAACGTGATGTAAAAATGTTTTGTACACTCGTTCAATTCCTTGCAAAGTTACTCCCTTGAATTTTTCATTTAAAGGAACAAAAGGACTATAGTTGGCATTTTCATTAGTTGTAATCTGCTCTGTATTGATTCCGATTCTGGTAGACAATTGGCTGAAATTTGGTAAAACTCCAAATACACCGATAGATCCTGTGATGGTGTTTTTTTCAGCAAAAATAGTGTTAGCGTTACATGAAATATAATATCCGCCAGAAGCTGCATAATTTCCCATAGACACTACGACTGGTTTTACTTTTTTGGTCAACTCAATTTCTCTCCAAATCAAATCAGATGTCAAAGCGCTTCCACCCGGGCTATCCACACGTAGGACAATTGCTTTTATATCTTTATTTTTTCTAGCTTCCTCAAATGAACGACGCATAGAACCTTCGCCAATTACATTAACATCTCCTTCGCCGCTTTGAATTTCGCCTTGAGCGTAAATAACAGCAATTTGATTGTCGCTTTCGGAAAGTACTGATGTTGTATTTACTTTTTGAGTGTAATCAGTCATTGACACTTTATTGTAATCATCATCTCCGGTTACTTTCAATGCTTTTTTGATCGCATTATGATATACGTCTTCGTAAGCAACAACATCGATCAGTTTGTTTGCTTTTGCCATCTCTGGAGTGCGCGCCAATAAGCCAGTTGCGATTTCGTTCAAACGCGGTATTGAGATATGACGACTTACCGAGATGTCTTCCAAAACCGAACTCCAAACCGAATTTAATAAAGCGGTAGTTTGTTCTCTATTGGCATCACTCATTTTGTTTTCCAGGAAAGGTTCAACGGCACTTTTGTATTTTCCATGACGAATCACTTCCATTTTTACACCTGATTTCTCCTGTAGATCTTTAAAGAACATTATCTCTGTTGATAATCCTTTAAAATCAAGGTCTCCGGCTGGATTTAAATAAATAGTGTTAGCAACTGAATTTAGATAATAATCTCGTTGCGTAAGGTCGTTAGCATAAGCCAAAACAAATTTTCCTGATTTTTTAAAATCATTCAAAGCTTCTCTAAGTTCTTTGCTTTGAGCTAGTCCTAATTGAGATTCTTGATTTAAAATAGAAATACCTTTGATGTCGCCATCTGTTTTTGCGGCAGCAATGGCATTAATAACATCGGTAAGGCCTACATTTTTTTTCTCTGAAAAGACATCCATCCAAGGGTCTTTGTATTTTCCGGCATAATCATTCGATATGTCATCTAAGTTTAATTCAATTACTGAATTGTTTTTGATTTCAATTCCTTCTGTCTCACCTCCAAAAATTGCTCCAATGAGCACGATTCCAAAGAAGAATAACATAAAAAAAACAAAAATACCAACGATGGTAGCCATTACGTTTCCTAAAAATTTCATAGATTTTATTTTACAGATAAGTATTCAAAAGTGCTATTTTGTTACAATAATGAACGAAAATAAATTGCAATAGTGTGAGCAAATATACTGCTATTCTAAAATTCTTTTAGTTAATTTGTGCCTATTATGGAACTACAGCATCAAGTCATTTTATCTCTGGGAAGCAATCAGGGCAATCGGTTGAATAACATCGAATTGTGCCTGAAATTGATCCATCAGGAAATTGGGACTATTATAAAAATTTCTAATTTATACGAAACTCCGTCTTGGGGGTTTGAAAGTGAAGCGTTTTATAATTGTGCTTTGGTGATGCATACCTCAAAAAATCCAGAGCAAATTTTGGAGCAAGTTTTAGCTGTAGAAAAAAAAATAGGACGCATTCGAAGTGCTGATTCAGGTTACCAATCAAGAGTTATAGATATTGATTTAATTGCTTTTGATTCGGAAATTATTGATATAGAGCATCTTCAAGTTCCTCATCCGTTAATGCAGAATCGAAAATTTGTTTTGTTGCCTTTTCAGGATTTAAATTTAGATTGGACACATCCTATTTTAAAAAAAACAATTCCGGAGTTGCTCCAAATTACCACCGACGATAGTGTTTGTGAATTGGTTCAGAAATTACCAAATCCTTTGCAATCAATTCGATTAAATCAGTATAATTATATAGCCATTGAGGGCAATATTGGAGCAGGAAAAACAACATTGACACAAAAAATGGCTCAGGATTTTAACGCTAAAACTGTTTTGGAACGTTTTGCCGACAATCCTTTTTTGCCTAAATTTTATGAAGACCAAGGAAGATATGCTTTTTCGTTAGAAATGTCTTTTTTGGCCGATCGATATCAGCAATTATCAGATGATTTGTCGCAATTTGATTTGTTCAAAGATTTTATCATTGCTGATTATCATATTTTTAAATCATTGTTATTTTCTAAAATCACTTTAGAAGATGATGAGTTCCGATTGTATCGCACTCTTTTTGATATCATTTACAAAGAAATGCCAAAACCTGATTTGTATATTTATTTGTATCAAAATACCGGACGATTGCTCCAAAATATTAAAAGCCGCGGCAGAAGCTATGAACAGCATATTACCGAAGCTTATTTGGAAAAAATAAATAAAGGTTATTTAGAATATATCAAAACCCAAACCGATTTGAATGTTTTGGTGATTGATGTATCGGATCGTGATTTTGTAAATAATCAGGAAGATTATCTTTTTATTCTAAATAAAATTCAAGAAAGAAGTAATTTGTAATGTTATCTTTTTAATGAAAAATGACCTTTGACCTGAGGACTATCAGAATCTATTTTTATCAAATACCAATAATCTGTTGAGGGTAATTGTTTTCTGTTAAAAGTGCCGTCCCAACTGTAATTGGTACTATTCAGCTGGGTAATTAATTTTCCATAACGATCAAAGATTTTAACTTCGGCCAGAGGATAGTTTAGAATACCTTTTACTTCCCAAAAATCATTATAGCCATCATTGTTTGGAGTGAAAAATTTTGGAACAATAATTACAATAAATGGTTTTTGGTCGCTGCTACATAAATTAACTTCTCGAACATACGCAGTTTGTAGTCCGCTTGGTACATTGGTAAAAACATTTGAACTTTGGTAATTTAAACCATCAATTGAGTATTCAAAATAACTTTCATTTTGAACTAATTTTACAGTAACAGTTGTTTCGTCAACTGTAATGTTTTTTATCTGAGGTTCATTGTTTTCAATGACTGTAATTGTTTTTTTACTAGTGCAATTCTCAGGTGCTTGGCTAGTCACGTTTACTGTATAAATCCCTTTGTCCAAAATATTTATTGTCTGGGTTGTCGCAGCTGTTGACCACAAATAAGTCATGTTTGGAATATTTGCATCTAATGTGATAGTCTGAGAAATACATTTAGTAATGGTTTGATCAGTTACAGGAGGAAGTGGATAAACAATCAAATCAACAGGAGTTTTTGTGCTGTTTATACATCCGCTGTTAACGGCTTCTGCGTAATAAGTAGTATTGTTAGAAATGGTTGCTGTAATATAAGTTGCTCCAGTTCCTACTATGTTACCTCCAATTTGTGAGTACCAATTTATAGTTCCTTCGGAAGGTGTTGCTTGTAATTTAAATAAGCTTGGTCCGCAATTTGTAACAGGTGAGTTGGTGCTTATGATAGAGGGCGTATTTATTATTTTGGCTTCTACAGTTTTTCTTGCCGTTGTACATCCAGAAGTTGTTGTTTCTACATAAAAGTTAGTTGTAGAAGTTAAAGAAGGAGTTGTTAAGCTGGTGCCGCTTCCTATGAAACTTCCTCCAGTTAACGCATCAAACCAATTAATAGTTCCAGCAGTAGCTGTGGCCTGAAGTATAACGGTTCCGGCATCACATCTGGAGGCATTTGTTGTAGTTGATATAGCTGTAATTGTTAGCGTTGTGCTTGCGGAAAGATGTAACTCAGGATCACCAGATGTTCCGCCATATTCGACAATGTAGCCTTTGGGATAATAATTAGGATTGGAAGGAGGGTCACCTTGTTCTTTTAAATCGTTCCAGGATCCAGCAATTCCTACTCCAGGTGCAGTAATGTGTACATAATCTTCTTCGCCAGCTTGATTTGGTTCGTTTGAATTCCAAAAGGCAAAATTAGGAGTCGAACCATTTGCAAGGCCGTTCCAAAACACAGTACCAGCTTCAGGACCCGTTACCCATTTCCAAACACCTTCAGTTTCAGCGTCAGAACCACCTATCCATCCTGCTCCTGGTGCTTGTTTCCCTGCTAATTGAGCCTCATCTTCTGCGGTTAAAGTCGCTAAATAACCTTTTAGTCCATAATAGGTTTTTACATCAGCAGCTACTTTTGCATTGGTCCAGGTAATTCCTAAGTCAGCAACGTATTCGTAATAATGGCCATTTCTGGGTAAATAATTGGCTTGTCCTATACTAATTGAAAAGTTTCGGACACCACTAGGAGTTAATGAAGTATTGTTAAATTGAACATCCTTTATAGCTTTTTCAAAATCGCTATATGTTACGGGAATTCCAGTTGGACTGTTTAAGGTTAACTTGCCTTCGTTTGCGTTCCAACTGCTGGTAATAGTAGAATGAGTTAAGGGATTATTCAAGAATAATGAATCTTCGCCTTTCACATACCCTGATGATATTTGAATATAAATAGCGTCAGTACTTGTGTCGTCAGGATCAACGATACTAATGGTACTTACTATATTGGCATTAGTTAAAGGGCAATATGATTGGTCTCCCGTAGCAGTTAATACAGGTGCGACATTTGTTACTAAATGTTTGGGTGATTTTTTTAATGTAAAATTTGCATAACTAAAATTGTAAATACAAACTGCTAAAAACAGCGGTATTACGAAGGGGAATTTTATTTTCATTTTATAAAAATAAGCTTTTAAATGAAAATGCAAAAATTTGATTAAAAGATTATTAGGTAAAAAATGTGCTTAAAACGAAATAATTTTAATTTCTAAATTGTTTAAACAAATCCCAAACTACAATGCCAGCGCTTACCGAAATGTTCAATGAATGTTTGGTTCCCAATTGTGGAATCTCAATGCAACCATCGCATAGAGCAACGGCTTCCTGTGCTACGCCATAAACTTCATTTCCGAAAACCAAAGCATATTTTTGATTTTTGTCTACTTTAAAATCTTGTAGAAAAATAGAACTTTCCACTTGTTCAATCGCAAGCGTAATGATATTTTCTTTTTTTAAGTTAGAAATAACGTCCAATACATTTTCATGATGTTCCCACGTTACAGTTTCTGTTGCACCAAGAGCAGTTTTGTGAATTTCTTTATTGGGAGGAGTAGCTGTAATGCCACACAGAATTATTTTTTCGATCAAAAAAGCATCAGCAGTCCTAAAAACTGACCCTATATTGTGTAAACTGCGAATGTCATCCAAAACCAAAATCAATGGTGTCTTTTCAGATTTTTTAAAATCTTCTATTGATTTCCTTTCTAGTTCGCTGTTTTCAAGTTTTCTCATTGTATGAATAGTGTTTTTATAAAAAAGGCCTCCTAAAATCAGGAAGCCTTTTTGTTGTATTTTAAAAAAAAATATTAGCTTTTTGTAGCAGGAGCAGCATCTGGTAAAACTGTACCTTTAATAGTAAGTACTTTTGTTGGTTGTCCTTCAGCATTTGAAGTTACAGTTACAGTTTTTGTAAATGGACCAACTCTGTCAGTAGCATATTTTACTCCAATAACTCCCTTAGCACCAGGTGCAATTGGTTCTTTTGGTGTGGTTGGTACTGTACATCCACAAGATCCTTGTGTATTTGTAATGATTAATGGTTTGTTACCATTGTTAGTAAACACAAACTGACGATTACCGTCTGCATTGTGCGCTACTGTTCCGTAATCAATTGTTTCATTTTCAAAAACCATTCCAGCACCATTCACTTTAGGTAAAGCAGGGGCTGCAGCAGTTGTTTTTGCTTTTTTTGCTTTTTTAGTAGTCTCTTGAGCATTAGAAAACGTTGTTCCTAAAACGGTTAGCATAGCTAATAGAAATATTTTTTTCATAGGTTTTATTAATTATTTCACAAATTTATGCAAATAAACAAAACTGAGCTGAAAAATTATCTTAAAAGAAATTTAATTTTTTTTGCTTTAGTTTTTTGTGGTTTAAAATTATAAATTCGCTGAGTTTTTTATTCATTCAAATATAACAATTTTGGCAGCAAAAGATAAGATAGTTAAAGAAACTCCATTAATGAAACAATATAACGAAATCAAAAGGAAGTATCCTGATGCTTGTTTATTATTTAGAGTGGGGGACTTTTATGAAACTTTTGGGGAAGATGCTATAAGGGCTTCAAAGATTTTGGGAATTACATTGACCAAAAGAGGCGCTGGTTCTGATACTGAGACTGCATTGGCCGGTTTTCCACATCATTCTATTAATACGTATTTGCCAAAATTAGTTAAAGCTGGACTTCGTGTGGCGATTTGCGATCAGTTGGAAGATCCGAAAATGACCAAAACCATCGTAAAACGTGGCGTAACGGAATTAGTAACACCTGGTGTGGCTTTGAATGATGAGGTTTTGCAATCGAAAACGAATAACTTTCTTGCTGCAGTCTATTTTGATAAGAAAGCAATAGGAATTTCTTTTTTGGATGTTTCTACGGGTGAATTTTTAACCGCTCAGGGAAATGCCGAATACATTGATAAATTACTTCAAAACTTTAATCCAAGTGAGGTCTTAGTTCCAAAAAACTGCAAAAGCGAATTCCGCGAAACTTTTGGTGAAGATTTCCATAATTTCTATTTGGAGGATTGGATTTTCAAAGAAGATTACGCAATTGAAACTCTGACGAAACATTTCCAAACGGTTTCTTTAAAAGGTTTTGGAGTAGAAGAATTAAAAGAGGGAATTATAGCTTCGGGTGCTATTTTATATTATTTATCCGAAACACAACATAACAGAGTGCAACACATAACGGCGATTCAGCGTATTGCTGAAGATGCGTATGTTTGGATGGATCGTTTTACAATTCGAAATCTTGAATTATATCACAGTTACAATCCAAATGCGGTTACATTGTTGGATGTAATTGATAAAACGCTTTCGCCAATGGGTGGGCGTTTATTGAAACGTTGGCTGGCGTTGCCATTAAAAGATGCTAACAAAATAAAAGGTCGTCATCAAGTAGTTTCTTATTTGAATAAAAATCAAGATGTCCTAAAAAATATTCAAAATCAAATCAAACAAATTTCAGATTTGGAGCGTTTGATTTCTAAAATTGCAACAGGAAAAGTTTCTCCGCGTGAAGTTGTAAATTTAAAAGAATCTCTGGATGCTATTATTCCAATAAAGACTTTGGCTTTGTCAAGTCCACAAGAAGCGGTAAAAGTTATTGGAGATAGTTTACACAGTTGTGATTTATTACGCGAAAAAATACAAACTACCTTAAATCAAGATGCTCCGGTCGCGGTTGCAAAAGGAAATGTAATTGCAAAGGGAATTCATGAGGAATTAGATGATTTGCGTGCAATTTCCACTTCAGGGAAGCAGTTTTTAGAAGGAATCGAGAAAAGGGAATCAGAGCGCACGGGTATTTCTTCTTTAAAAATATCTTTCAATAATGTTTTTGGATATTATATCGAAGTTCGAAATACGCATAAAGATAAAGTACCAGCGGAATGGATTAGAAAACAAACACTTGTAAGTGCTGAACGTTATATTACTGAAGAACTGAAAGAATATGAAACGAAAATTCTAGGTGCTGAGGAAAAAATTCAAAAGATTGAAAGCGATTTATTTGAACAATTAGTGAGTTGGGTTGCGACTTATATCAAGCCAGTTCAGATGAATGCCAATTTGGTGGCTCAATTGGATTGTTTGTGTTGTTTTACGCAATTGGCAATCGAAAATAAATATGTTTGCCCAGAGATTGATGATACGTTTGAATTAGATATAAAAGAAGGAAGACACCCTGTAATTGAAAAACAGTTGCCAGTTGGAGTTCCGTATATAACCAATGATGTTTTCTTAGATCGAGAAACGCAACAATTAATTATGATTACCGGACCGAATATGTCGGGTAAGTCGGCTATTTTGCGTCAAACGGCTTTGATTGTGTTGTTGGCTCAAATGGGAAGTTTTGTTCCGGCTGAAAGTGTCAGAATGGGAATTGTGGATAAAATATTCACCAGAGTAGGCGCTTCGGATAATATTTCGATGGGTGAGTCTACTTTTATGGTCGAAATGAATGAAACCGCTTCAATTTTGAATAATATTTCCGATCGTAGTTTGGTGCTGTTAGATGAAATCGGAAGAGGAACGAGTACGTATGACGGAATATCTATTGCTTGGGCTATCGCCGAGTTTTTGCACGAGCATCCTTCCAGAGCTAAGACGTTATTTGCAACGCATTATCATGAATTAAACGAGATGAGCGAAACGATGTCTAGAATTCAGAATTACAATGTTTCGGTAAAAGAATTAAAAGACACGGTACTTTTTATTAGAAAACTGGTAAAAGGAGGAAGCGCTCATAGTTTTGGTATACATGTGGCGAAAATGGCGGGAATGCCTCAGTTAGTGATTTCAAAGGCTCAAAAGATGCTGAAGAAATTAGAAAAAAATCATTCCAGTGATGTTTTAAACGGTGTGAAATCAGCAAATGACGAGATGCAAATGAGTTTCTTTAACTTGGATGATCCTCTTTTGGAAGAGATCAAAGAAGAGATCGTAAATCTGGATATTAATGCAATTACTCCTGTTGAAGCATTGATGAAACTCAATGAGATTAAAAGAATGTTAACACGCAAATAGTTTTTATAGATTTAAAGTTATCGTTGTCAGAACGTTAAATTTTATCTTGATTTTTTTTCAAAAAAAGGTTTGTGTAATTGAATAAAAGTTCTAAATTTGCAACCGCAATATGAAACAAATGTTGCGGTTCTTTTTAAAATTGAAATGCGAAA
>Ga0308157_10007145_pt1 | contig 13084 bp, 10 predicted proteins | sample PhyBR1_FD_201035 | JGI IMG/M metagenome (GOLD analysis project Ga0308157, IMG submission 201035) | Phyllosphere microbial communities from UC Gill Tract Community Farm, Albany, California, United States - DLSLB.R1 | ecosystem: Host-associated > Plants > Phyllosphere > Unclassified | place: USA...
CTGAAGCCGATGGTGCTGCCGTTGCCGTGGCAAGCCGGCTCGCCGTTGATGGGCGTGGAGATCGCGAACGTGCCCGTGGGGCTGCGGTAGAAATAACGGTTCTTGTTGGCAACGCCCGGCGGCACGCCGATGGTGCCCAGCAGGGCGTCATAGAACTGCTTGGACTTTTCGAGGTCGCTGACGCCAAGCATGATGTGGCTGAACATGGGGTGGTCTCCTGGGAAGTCTTGAGGTGCTTGGAAGCGGAACGATAGTAGCTGTGGCGTTGCACCGATCCTGTCGCCGACGTCGTGCGGCGAATAGGCCACAAATTCACCGCAAATAATGCGGCGAATAAACCCCATAATCACCGCATGTGGTCTGACAAAGCCCCCCGCCGCCGCACCTACCTCTGGCAACGCCCCGACTGGCCGCAATGGCAGTTCGACGCTGTCGCGTTGGCCGCACCGCTGGCCGAGGTACACCGCGCCCAAGGGCACTTGGCCGGGCGTATGGCCGCCGTGGGTCTGGCGCAGCGCGACCAAGCCACCCTGCAGGCGCTGACGCAGGAGGTCATCACCACCAGTGCCATCGAGGGCGAAACGCTCAACCTGGACGCCGTGCGCTCGTCCATCGCGCGCCGCCTGGGTGTGGACATTGGCGCGCTGGCCCCTGCGGACCGGCACGTGGACGGCGTGGTGGACATGGTGCTGGACGCCACGCAGCGCTTTGCAGAACCGCTGACCCATGAGCGCCTGTTCGGCTGGCATGCAGCGCTCTTTCCCACGGGCTACAGCGGGCGGATACGCATCCAGACCGGCGCATGGCGCAACGATACCGCCGGGCCCATACAGGTCGTGTCGGGCCCCATTGGCCGCGAAACCGTGCACTACGAGGCGCCACCCGCAGCGACGTTGCCTGTGAAAACCGCCGCGTTCCTGGAATGGTTCAACGCCCCGCCCGCCGGGGATGCCATCGTGCAGGCCGGGCTGGCCCATCTATGGCTCGTCACCCTGCACCCTTTCGACGATGGCAATGGCCGCATCAGCCGCGCCGTGGGCGATCTGGCGCTGGCCCGCGCCGAAGGCAGCGCACAGCGCTTCTACAGCCTCAGCGCCCAGATCCAGCGCGAACGCAAGCAGTACTACGACCAACTGGAAACCACCCAGCGCGGCACGCTGGACGTCACGCCATGGCTGGCGTGGTACCTGGGCTGCCTGCTGCGCGCCGTGCAGGGCGCCGAAGGCCTGATGGCCGATGTGCTCGGCAAAGCCCAGTTCTGGCACCGCTGGGCCGCCGTCCCGATGAATGCCCGCCAAACGCTGGTGCTGAACCGCGTGCTGGATGGCATGGAGGGCAAACTCAACAACGCCAAGTGGGCGACCATCGCCCAGTGCTCGGCCGACACCGCCCTGCGCGACATCAATGACCTGCTGGCCCAAGGCGTGCTGGCGCGGCTGAAAGGCGGCGGCCGCAACACCGCCTACATATTGGTCAAATAGGGGCGCAGCGCTTATTCATCAAGCGCAAGCAGCTATCAATAAAGAAGTAACAACATCCCCACCATGCGCATCCTCCACACCTCCGACTGGCACCTGGGCCAGCACTTCATGGGCAAGAGTCGCCAGGCCGAGCACGCCGCCCTGATCGACTGGCTGCTGGTGCAGGTCGATGCCCACGCGGTGGATGCCGTGCTGATTGCCGGCGACATCTTCGACACCGGCACGCCGCCCAGCTATGCGCGCGAGCTCTACAACAACTTGGTAGAGAAGCTGCACCGTGCCGGCGTGGCCTTGCTACTGCTGGGCGGCAACCATGATTCGGTGGCCACGCTGGGCGAGAGCCGCTCGCTGCTGGCGGTGCTGAGCACCACCGTCGTCGGCGCGGTCGGTAGCGCGGCAGACCATGTGGTTGTGCTGCCCCGGCGCGGCGGACAGGGGGAGGCCGGCTGCGTGGTGTGCGCCGTGCCCTTCGTGCGTCCGCGCGATGTGTTGCAGAGCCAGGCCGGGCAAAGCGCGGAAGAAAAGCAGCAGTCGCTGCAGGCGGCCATCCAGGCCTATTACCAAAGCGTTTATGAAGCCGGCCGCGCGCGGCAGGCGCAGTTGCAAAGCGAGACGGGCCGCACGGTGCCGCTCATCGCCACGGGCCACCTCACCACCGTGGGCGCCAGCAGCAACGAGTCGGTGCGCGAGATCTACGTGGGCTCGCTGGACGCCTTCCCGACCGCCGCGTTCCCGCCGGTGGACTACGTGGCGCTCGGGCACATCCACAAGCCGCAGAAGGTGGGCGGGCTGGAGCACATCCGCTACTGCGGCTCGCCCATTCCGCTGGGCTTCGACGAGGCACGGCAGCAGAAAGAGGTGCTGCTGGTCGATCTGAACAGCGAGGGGCTGGCCGCGGTCACGCCGCTGGCCGTGCCCCGGTTCCAGGCGCTGGTGTCCGTCAGCGGCAACCTTGCCGCGCTGGGCGGTGCCATCGCCACTGCCGCCGCAGAAGGCTCGGCCGACCGGCCCGTGTGGCTGGAAGTGACCGTGGCCGAAGACGACTACCTGGCCGACCTGCCCGCCCGCATCAGCGAGATGGCGCAGGGGCTGCCGGTGGAAGTGCTGCGCGTGCGGCGCCAGCGCACCAGCACGGCCGCCGCGATGACCGGCGACGCCATGGAGACCCTGGACGAGCTGAGCCCCGGCGACGTGTTCACCCGGCGGCTGGAGCAGGAAACCCTCACCCCCGAAGTGCAGGCCGCCATGCGCCAGCGCTATGGCGAGGTCGTCAAGGGCATCACCGAGGGCGCCGCCGTATGAAGGTATTGAAGCTGCGCCTGAAGAACCTGAACTCGCTCAAGGGCGAGTGGGGCATCGACTTCACCCAGCCGCCGTTCACCGAGAACAGCCTCTTCGCCATCACCGGCCCCATGGGCGCGGGCAAGTCCACGCTGCTGGACGCCATCTGCCTGGCGCTGTACCACCAGACGCCGCGCCTGGCCAGCGTCTCCAAGTCGGCCAACGACATCATGACGCGCCACACGGCCGACTGCCTGGCTGAGGTGGAGTTCGAAGTGAAGGGCGCCGTGTACCGCGCGTTCTGGAGCCAGCGCCGCGCGCGCGACAAGGTGGACGGAGCCCTGCAAGACCCCAAGGTGGAACTGGCCCAGGTGGACCCCGCCACCGGCCTGGGCACCATCCTCAGCAGCCAGAGCAACGACAAGCTCCGCCGCGTGGCCGACATCACGGGGCTGGACTTCGGCCGTTTCACCCGGTCGATGCTGCTGGCGCAGGGGCAGTTCGCGGCCTTTCTGAACGCCAGCGCCAATGACCGTGCCGAGCTGCTGGAAGAACTGACCGGCACCGAGATCTATGGCGAGATCTCGCGCCAGGTCTTCGAGCGGGCCCGCGATGCCCGGCAGCAGCTCGACCAGCTCAAGGCCCGTGCCGACGGCGTGGAGCTGCTGCCCGCAGAGCGCAGCGCGGCCATGCAGGCCGAGCTGCAGGAATGGACGCAGGCACTGAGCGAAGTGCAGGCCACCCAGGCCACCACGACCGCGCACCGCCAATGGCATATCGACCTGGCGCACGCAGCGCAGGGCGTGCAGACCGCAGAGGCCGGCCAGCAACAGGCCGCCGCCGCGCTGCACGCCGCCGCCCCGGAGCTGCAACGCCTGGCCGACGGCGAACCTGCGCAGCAGCTGCGCGCGCCGCACACCGCCTGGCAGCAGGCGCAGGCGGCCTGCCAGGGCAGCCATGCGCTGCTGGCCGATCTGCACACGCAGCACCTGCGCGAATCCGCAGCCCACGACCAGCACCAACACCGCGCCGCGCTGCTGGCACGCCGCGTGGCGGGTGCCGCGCAGGCCGAACTGGCGCAGGCCGAGGCGGAGCAACAGCGCCACACCGACTACTGCACCGCCCACCCGCAGCACGCCCACCTGGGCGAGCGCCTGGGCGAATGGCGGCAACAGCTCGAACAACACCAAAGCCAGCAAGGCCGGCTGACCGAGCAGCGCACGGCGCTGCAGGCGCTGCAGAACGACATTGCCCAGCGCACCGGCCAAATCACGGCCCAGCGCGCAGCGGTGGATGCGGCCACGCAGGCCCAGGCGGCAGCGGCGACTGCACTGCAAACCGCCCAGGCGGAACAGCATCAACGGCTAGGCGGCCAACCCCTGGCCGCATTGCGCGAGCGCTGGCAGCACGCGCAGGGGCAGGTGTCAGCCTGGCGGCAGATCGAGCAACTGGGGCAGCAGCGACGTGACCTGGCCGATCAGCACATCGCGCTGGCCGCCGAAGTGCAACGCGTGGAAGCCGCCGTGGCGCAGCAAGAGGCTTCCCGCTTGGCTTTGCTCGGGCAGTACAAGGTGCTCAAGGAACAGGTCACCGACAAGCACAAGCTGCTGGAGCAAGAGCGCCGCATCCAGAGCCTGGACCAGCACCGCCACGCGCTGCAGCCCGGCGAGCCCTGCCCGCTGTGCGGTGCCCAAGAGCATCCCGCCATCGACGCCTACCAGGCGCTGGACGTATCGGCCACCGCCGCAGCCTTGCAGCAGAAAGAAGCCGAACTGGAAGCGTTGCGGACCCAGGGGCAGACCGTTGCCGAATCACTGGCCGCCAGCAAGACCCAGTGGGCCGCGCGCCAGGAGCAGCAGGCCAAGTCCGAGCAGCACCGGGCGGACTGGGAGGCCCGGTGGGCAACGGCCACCGCGCAGTTGACCGCCCCCGCAGCGCTGGATGCCGAGGCCTGGCGCCACGCCGACACGCTGGCCGCAGGCCTGCAAACGGCCACGGACGCCTTCACGCAACTGGGCAGCACCCTGCAGAGCGCCGAAGCGGGCGAACAGCAGGTGCAGGGGGCAACGGCCGCACTCAGCCACGCAGACCAGACCCTGCAGACCGCCACGCACCAGCTCGCGCTGCAGCAGCAGGCGACCCAGGAGGCGCAAGCCCGCCAGGCAACGCTGTCACACGCCGTGGACGCGGCACAGGCCGACATCACCGCGCTCGCATCCCGCCTGCGCACTGCGGTGGAAGCCGCCGGCTACACCCTGCCGGCCGACCCCACGCCCTGGCTGCAAGCGCGCGATGCCGAATGGCAGCGCTGGCGCCACACGCAGGCGGACCTGCAGACGCTCGCGCAGACCCTCACGCGCCTGCAGGCGCAGCGCGATGCGTCCGAAGCCGAAGCACAACGGTGGGCAGAGCGCTGGGCCGCACTGCAGGCCCGCGCAGAGCACGCGGAGCAAGAGCCCGCACCCCATGACGACCTGGCGGGCGAAGACGCATCGGCCGCACTGGCGGCGACCGCGCAGGCCATCGACCGCCTGCAACGCGCCCTGTCCGCACTGGAAGGCCGCCAAACCCAGGCGCACACCACGCTGGCCCAGCACACCACGGCGTTGGAGGAAGCGACCCAGGCCTGGCAAGCCGCGCTGCAAGCCAGCCCCTTCGCCGACCTGGCCGCGTTCGAAGCCGCCTTGCTGCCCGAACCCGAACGCCAGCGCCTGACCCAGCAGCGCGACGCCTTGCACAGCGCCCAGCAACGCGCCGACGCCCTGTTGCAGGCCGCGCAGGCGCGTCACGCGCAGTTGCAGGGCCAGGCGCTGACAACGCACACGCTCGAAGAACTGAGCGCCCGCCTGGCCGAGCTGGAAGCCCAGCGCACCGCCTTCAGCGAACAGATAGGCGCACACCGCGCCCTGCTGGCGAAAGACGCTGAATTGCGCAGCAACCAGCAAGCGCTGTTCGCACAGATCGCCAGCCAGACGGCAGAAGCAGACCTGTGGCAGCGGCTGGACGGCCTGATCGGCTCCGCCAAGGGCGACAAGTTCCGCAAGTTCGCCCAGGGGCTCACGCTGGATCATTTGCTGCAACTGGCCAACCAGCACCTGAACCGCCTGCACGGCCGCTACCTGCTGCGCCGCAAGGCCACGGGGGAGCTGGAACTGGAGATCGTGGACGCCTGGCAAGGCGACGTGGCCCGCGACACGCGCACCCTGTCGGGCGGCGAAGGCTTTCTGGTCAGCCTGGCCCTGGCGCTGGCGCTGTCGGACCTGGTGAGCCACAAGACCTCCATCGACTCGCTGTTCCTCGACGAAGGCTTTGGATCGCTGGACGGCGACACGCTGGAAATCGCGCTGACGGCGCTGGGTTCCCTCAACGCCAGCGGCAAGATGATCGGGATCATCAGCCACGTGGAAGCGCTGAAGGAGCGGATTCCGGCGCAGATCCGGGTGGAGAAGGGCGGGGGCGTGGGGTATTCGCGGTTGGTGGTGTAGAGCCGGTCGACCTGTGGCTGGTCACCCTGCCCCCTTTTGACGACTGCAACCGACGCCTCAGCTGCGCCGTGGGCGATATGGCGCTGGCCCGCCCAAAAGTAATGAGTGCCGCCGGGCCCGAGACACGAAGGCCCTGGGGTAGCGCCCCGCGCAGCGGCGGTGCCCTTGTGCATCAACGCGTCTACAGCTTCAGCGCCCGAATTCAGCGCTAACGCTAACACTACTACGACCAACTGGATGCCACCCAGCATTACAAACTGCTAGCGTGAGCGAGAAGTTGCGGCGCCGGCTGTCGTAGACCTCTTACGCGCCCAAGCCTCCACGTTCTACATCGTGCACGATGAAGATGAGGTAGCGGAGGATGGGAGCTGGCAAGCGAAACCAATTTAGAAGGTCGATTTTTTAGAAGAATTACTAATAATAGTTTCTGCAATATTTACTGCATTTTGACTATAAACCTCTCCACCTTTACCATGAGGCGAAGAAATAAGTATGGTAAGACCGGTGCCTTCAGTAATCCACTGATTCGTTGCAATATGAATTCCTTTTTTATCGGGGGACGCATCAGTTAGACATTCTGCATTCACGAAAAATACTGCATACTTCCTAATTTCAATATCGTCATTGCAGTGTAACTTGATGTCAAAACCATTTGTGGGATGAAGATTATTAAAAGTCAAAAGGCACCAGTGATCTCCGCCTACTTCCGTCATATTTATAGTGACGCACAGCTCATTCTCTTCAAAACCTTCCTGAGGAATTTCAACATATCCTATCCTTGCACCATTCGAGTCTAATTTCGAAAGTGTGATATTTTCCTCATTGAAAATAACGTTGCCTTTAGAACCAACGATCCGCACTCTGTCCACCGTTGATTCTTCTTCGCCCTTTTCAAATCCCACCGGTATTTTATCAAACCCCTCACTATTCTTATAAAGAGTATAAGAGTATGTAGAGGAAACAATTATTTTCCTTTTTTCTTCACTATATCTTGCAACGCAATTTATTGAAAATTTCTCACGAATCGGCTTTTCATAAATAGAAAATGCTTCATCGATGAATTTCCTGTAAAAAACATTAATCTTAGAATAAAGACCTTTATCTTGATCACTGGGTTGCAGAAGGGTTTCCAAAGCTCTTTTCTTACTATCCCGGTCCAGGTTACCAAGAAAGCTCCGCTGCGTAACAACTCTCTCGAGAAGCGTCTGAATGTGCTTCATAAAATCACTACTACCCGCCGCAAAGGTAAAAATACTCGCAACCATCACTGATATACCAATTGTCTTGAACAACTCAAAGGCAGAAATTTGTATAAAACTAGGTTTCTCGACTGATTTTTCAATCAATATAGTCACAAGGCATACAACAAGTCCCACCCAAAAATGATTAAGAAAAAATTTTGAAAATAAACTACGCGCCATGCCTGATTTCATCAAATACCCCACATTGAATTAATTAGTTTTTTTGCACTCGACACCAGCACCGAACACCAACCTTTGCGTAGCCCGGGTTGCCGCCACATACAACACCCGAGCCGCTTCCCTGCTCGCTTGCAACTCGGCCTCTGACAGCGCTGATGCGCCGTCCCTCGAGTCAGGAGCCTCAGCCCCTAGCGGCTCCACCCCCGGTATCGCCACCACGGGGAATTCCAGTCCCTTGCTGACCTTCATGGTCATCACCTTCACGCTGTTGGCCAGCGGGTCATAGTCGCCAGCGCCCAGGCGGTTTTGTACGGGTACGCTGCGTTTGTTGAGGATTCGGGCACACAGATCACGGATTTTTTCCGTTCTGCACAGCACGGCCATATCACCCCAGGCAAAGCCGTCAGCGTGGGCCCCCTTCAGCAGCTCAGCGATCTTGGCGGCCTGCTCCGGCAAGGTGGGTAAGTGGATGACGATGGGCTCAGGGCCATCGCGGCCGCAGCTCACGGGTTTGATGAGGGGAATACCGTCGTCGTCGCGGTCTTCAGCGGTGAGCAAATCGCCCGCGATGGAGTTTGCAGCTTGCAAAATTTGCCGCGTGTTGCGGTAGTTGATCTTGAGGATGGTGGTGCGGCCCTGCGCCTGGATGCCCACGCTTTTGAAGCTGAAGTTCTTCTGCCGCCCCCGGTCATAAATGCTTTGTGCGTCGTCGTACAGCACCAGCAGGCTGTTGGTTGCGGGGTCCACCATTTGGGTGATGAGCTTGAGCCATTCAGGCGCGAAGTCGTGGCCTTCGTCGATCAGCACGGCCATGTATTGGCCGGACGGAATGTGGCCACGCGAAACGCCATTGATAACGCGCTGCACCATGTCGGCGAAGAACGCTTCCTTGTCCCACGTTTGCGCAGGCAGGTCTTGTCCATACGCGACCAGCTGCGCGCGGGCCCATTTGTGGAAGTGCACGCAGTGCACACGCTCGGCCAGGCCTTTGGCGGCCGTGGTGGCGGCAAGCTGCACGGCCAGCGGCTCGTTGTAGCAAAGCACCAGCACGGGTTTGCCGACCGCATGGGCGCGGGCCAGGTACTCGGCGCGGTAGCCCAGGATCATGGTCTTGCCAGAGCCAGCCACGCCGTGGATGATGCGGTGGCCATCGCCCAGGCTGCGTGCCAGTTGCTCTTGCTGCAGGTCCATCACGCGCAGCATGTCGGGCACCTCCGCCTGGTTGTCAGCCTCGTCGAACAGGCTGGCCTGGTGGGCGATGCGCACCTGCGGAAAGAGAATCCAGCGCACGCGGTCGATCTGCGGCAGGGTGAGCGTGTTGTAGATGTCGTACGGGAACATCTCCCACAGCCGGCTTTGGAATTCTTCTGATCCCAGGCTTTCGGTCATCTCGTCGCTGCAGATCACGCGATGCGCTGCGACAGCTTCTCCCAACTGCGCCTCGGTAAATTGCTTGCGCGTGATGTGGGGCAGCACCACACCGTAGCTCCAGGCGAACACCACCTCCCCTTTGCGCCGGCCATCGGGGTGCACCAAGCGCTTGTCGGCGCGCAAGGCGTCCAGCACGGCGTGCGCATGGTTGCGCGCTTGGCTGAAGGGGGACTGCGTCGACTTGGGGCTCCCGGTCGAGGCATCCAGGATGACCCACTCTTCTTTATCCGCCTGCACGATGGTGGACAGGCGGTAGTCCTTGACCTCCAGAATCAGCAAACCCCGGCTGGGATGCAGCACGATGAAGTCAGGGTGCAACTGCTTGGGCCCCACGGGCACGTCGTACCAGAGCAGGTAGTCGCCATCGAGTTTCTGTTCCAGCCGCTCGGCCAGTCGGCGCTCACCGGCAGTCATGCGGCCTGCGCATGTGCCGATGGCCGGAATCAACGTTGCCATCCCACCCCCCGCCTCTCTTATGTTTCAACTTGAAACACCTTATAGGAGGGAATGCTTATTTCTACCTGACGGAAACCCGGTGGGTTGATGCGGCGCAAGGCTTTGCGCCGCTGGATGAATTCAAGCCAAATGGGCCTCTAGCGCTTATGCAGCAAGCGCTGACAGCTATTGATTCAGTAGTTACCGGCATTGCGCCTATGGATAGCGCAGAAGCGCGAACGGCAGGCCAGCGCGTTCGACGCCTGCCTGCCGTTGTGGCTTGCCTCGCCCCTCATGGGGGCGTGGGCACTGTGCGGCCTACTTCTTCACGAATGCATTGCGCGCGGTGACGGCCAGGTCGGGGTAGTTGGCGAACATGCCGTCCATGCCCATGTCCAGGTACTTGCGGAAGTCGGCTGCCGCCAGGGTGGCGTCGGCCTGGGCGAAGGTCCAGCCGTGCACCTTCAGGCCGGCGGCGTGGGCCTGGTCGATGAAAGCCTTGGTGACGGGGTAGGTGGTGTTGTTGATGAGCACGCCCACACCTTCGGTGAAGCCCGCCACTTCTTTCAGCGTGAGTTGCTGCACGCCGGTGCCGCCCGTGACACCCATGCGGGCCGTGCCGTCGGCCGCCGTGCTGGCCACGCCCAGCAGGATGAGTGGCATCTTGTTGTTCTGCGCGACTTCCTTGGTGCGCAGGCTGCGCAGGGTGGCGTCGCTGAACGACTGGATGAAGACCTTGCTGCCCGCGTTGTAGCCGCTGGCGGTCAGCGTCTTCAGGATGCCGTCTTCCATGACCGGGTCCGCCTGCTTGGCTTCGGGGTACAGGCCCACGTCGCGGCCCGTGCTGGTGCTTTGGTTCTTGGCGAAGTCCACCACTTCCTGGAAGGTCGGCACGGTGAACGGGCCGGCCGCGCTGGGGGTGAAGCCGGGGTAGCTGGTCTTGCCGGTGCCGGTGGGCACGACGGTGAGGGTCTTCACCTCGGCCAGGGTGAAGTCGGCCACCTTGTAGCCGCCGTTGCGCTGGGCGAACAGCGTGGCGATGTTGGTGGTGCGGTTCAGCGTGTCGTCGTGCATGGCGACCAGCGCGCCGTCTTTGGTGATCTGCAGGTCGGGCTCGATGAAGTCGGCGCCCATGCGAATGGCCAGCTCGTAGCCGCCCAGCGTGTGCTCAGGCAGGTAGCCGCTGGCGCCGCGGTGGGCGATGACCTGGGGTTGCGTGGAGGCGCTGTCGTCGTTGTCGCTGCCGCCGCAGGCGACCAGGCCCAGGGTGACCAGGCACAGCGATGCGATCAAGGATGTCTTCTTCATGGGGAGAGTCTCTTGGAGTGCAAAAGCGCCAGACTCTATCGATGCCGCGTGGCACTGCCGTGACAGGCTGTGACGGGACGCGCTGCGTCGCTGCGCACGGGCGGGTGGCGCACCGCACGCCAAGGTAGTTTGAACGAGATCGGCCTCTGACGCTCGTTGACAAAGCGCCAGCAGCTACATATTCAATAGCAATCGCAATGAGAGAGGCTGGCACTCGCCGTGTCTATCACATCGATGCGCCACCGGTGCGACCGGGTGCGCACAGCGCACCGCCTGCACTGCGCACCCCGCTTTGCCCCCTTCCTCGCGTGGCTTGGCGGGCATGCGCCTGCGTCCCTCCGCCCTTTTATGGCGCCTTCTTCTCGGCTGCGGCGGCCGCCTTGGTGTCTTCGATGGTCTTCTTCACGATGGCCTGCAGCTGCGGCATCACACGGGCCAGGCTTTGCTGCGTGGCGGCCATGGTGGCCTGCATGACGAGGGGCATCTTGTCCACCACGGCCGCGCCCACAGGCGAGCGGTAGAAGGCGATCTGGCCGTCCACCTCTTCCTGGGTGAAGGTGTCCTGGTAGATCTTGATCATCATGGGACGCATCTGCGCCCAGCTCATCTCCTGGCGGATGACGGCGGCGGTCTCCCGCGTCATCCGGTCGATGGCCTGCTGTTCGCGCGCGGTGGGCTGGCGGCCTTGCAGGCCGGCCAGCACGGCGCCTTGCATGTTGCGCTCCAGGTCGGCGCCGGTCTTGTCGACGAGTGCTTCGCTCTTGGTGACGATAAGCAGCACTTCGATGGACGCCGTGGTGGGCTGTGCGCTCCACGCGGCGGGCATGAAACCGGCCAAGGCGGCGGCAACGGCAGCGCCAGCAGCCAGGCGGCGGGAAGAGGTGGTCAGGCGAAAGGAAAGCAGGTGCATCTGGGTTCGTGTCGGAGCAAAGAGGAGGCCGGCGCAGGGCGCAGGCGCATGGAGTTGCTGGGGCGGCTGGAGTCATCGGCGGGCCTTGGCGCCCCAGGCGTGGCCTGTTGCCGTTGTGCGGTGCGCGCCACCTGCGGCGGGTGCCAGCGCTGTTGAAACGCTGGCGGCAGCATGGCGTAGATGCCGCCTGGAGTCGGAGGGCAGCAGTGCCGCCACTCTCGTTTCTTCGTGGGGTGTGGCGGGCCCCAGGGCCCGGCGTCGCCGCATCTTAAAGGCTGGGCGCGATGGCCTGTGCGGCGGCAGGCTTTATGAGGATTGCGAAGCAGCGCCTGGGTACTGGCCGTTCAGCGCTGCGCGGGTACCGATGTGATGGCGCCGCCGTCCACGCCCGCTTCCTGGCTGCCGCTGGGACAGGGCTGGTCGGTGTAGGTGGTCGTGCCGCCCTGCACGCACTTGCGTGGCTGCGTCGTGGGGGCGGGTGCGGCCGCAGTGCTGCCGGCCGCGCCTTTGTCTCTGGACAGCGTTGCGGGCCCGGGCCGTGTCATGCCGCGCCAGGCCTGCTCCGCCCAGGGGCCGGCGTGGGGCACCCAGCGGTCGGCGAACCACCACGCGGCGGCCGCGCCCGCCACCGCGATGGCGGCCAGCACGGTCCAGAAGCGGCGCTCTTGCGGGCTGCGCATCGAGAGAGTTTGCAGAGCGGCCCAGCGGGCCTTCAGCGCGAGCGCTGCACGCTCATGTCGACGGTGCCGAACACCGTGATGCCGCTTTCGCTGCTCTGGTTGTTAGGGTCGTCCGCGCGGGGCGACTTGCCCCCCGTCGCGCCACAGCCGGCCAGCGCAGCCACGCAGGCCACAGCCACCAGCACGGCGCGCAGGGTGCCCAGGGAAGGGGTACGGTTGCTCTTCATCATTCACCTCCGAGGTGTTTGCCCAGAATCCCCGCCAGCTCGAACATGCCTGCCGAGTCCTTGCCGAACACGGCGCGCAGCTTGGCGTCGGCCACGATGGTGCGCTTGTCCTTCGGGTCTTGCAGATTGTGGGCCTTGATGTATTCCCACATCTTCTTGACGGCCTCGGGCCGCGCCACGGGCTCGCTGCCGATCACCGCTGCCAGCTCGGCACTGGGCGGCTTGCCGGCGGCCTGCTTGCGCGGGGCCTTCACGGCGGCCGTCTTCTTGGCGGCGGTCTTGGCTGCCGGTTTTGCGGCTTTTTTGGCTGCAGCGCTTGTCTTGGCTGCGCCACCTGCTCCTGTTTTTGCTGCAGCCGTCTTGCGCGGCGGGTACTTGCTGTCGCGCTGCTCGAACTCGAAGTTGACCTTGCCAGCCTCCTAGTC
>Ga0308157_10007147_pt1 | contig 13081 bp, 11 predicted proteins | sample PhyBR1_FD_201035 | JGI IMG/M metagenome (GOLD analysis project Ga0308157, IMG submission 201035) | Phyllosphere microbial communities from UC Gill Tract Community Farm, Albany, California, United States - DLSLB.R1 | ecosystem: Host-associated > Plants > Phyllosphere > Unclassified | place: USA...
TCATCCGGGCCCGCGCGATGGCGGGCTGCACCACGTCGCAACCCTGGCGGGCAGCGCAAGCAGCGGTGGAAACGGATGGACGGCAAGACATGGGCGGCAAGTGTACAGGAGCAATTTCACCGCGGCCAGATGCTATTGAATACATAGCAATGCACCCTAGAGGATATTGCGCCAGAGGCCTTTTTGGCTCAAATCCTCTGCGCGCGTCGCCAGTGCCGCCGGCAGCGTGCCGATGGCGCCGGCCCGAGAAAACCAGCGAGCGATCGCCCCGAACTCAGGACTTCAGCGTGGCCGCCAGCGTGATTTCCGGCACGCTGGCCAGCGCCTTGGACAGCGGGCAGTTGGCCTTGGCTTCGGCCGCAATCTTCTGGAACTGCGCTTCGTCCAGGCCCGGCACCTTGGCCATGAGCGTGAGCGCGATGCGATCGATCTTGAAACCCTCGCCCTCTTTCGCCAGCCGCACCTTGGCGGTGGTGTCGATGGTCTCCGTCGCAATGCCGGCCTTCTCGCAGGCAAAGGCGAAAGCCATCGTGAAGCAGGCTGCGTGTGCTGCGCCCACGATCTCCTCCGGGTTGGTGCCCGTGCGGTCGTCGCCGAAGCGGCTGCCGAAGCCGTAGGGGTGTTTGTTCAGCGCGCCGGTTTCGGTGCTGACTTGGCCCTGGCCTGTCTTGCCAGCGCCTTCCCAATGGACGGATGCGGATTTTTCGGACATGCGGTACTCCTTGTGCGTGGACAAACAAGACGCGATCAGAGCACGCCTGAGCAGCCTGACGGGTGGGCGCAGCGCCCCGTTGCCTGACCCGATTTGTCCTACAGCGCTTTGCAGGCAGCAGGCGTGCGCACCATGGCAATCGCATCGAACGGGCAGCGCACGGCGCACAGCGCGCACCCCGTGCAGGCGGGCGCATCGTGCAGGACCGACTGTTTTCGACCCCAAGGCTGAGACCCCGGAATCTGCAGCGACAGCACATGGGGCGGGCAGACCCCCACGCACCAGCCACAGCCGGTGCAGCGGTCAGGGTCGATCTGCGGCAGGGCCTTTCGTGGGGCGTTCATGAAGGGTGCGATTGGGCGAGCCTCGGTCAGGGCAGTGGATGCGGTGCGAATGGTCAGTGTGCTTCATCGCCAAGCACCTTCAGCGCCGATTGAACGGGGTCTCTCGCATTACTCCTCAACGCCGCCAAACACACCTCCCCGGGGGGGGACGGCCCTCCAAGACGAAGCGGCCATAGATAGCGACAACTCAGCCGCAGTTCCCAGCCGTTGTTGCGTGATACGGCTGAAAGCAAACCGTTAACGTTGGCACGCCTCGTTACTCCGCTTCGCCCTGCACCTACTGCCGGGTCGGACCGCTCCTACGCCAAGCCCCCGGATGGTGCGTGCAACTTATCCCTGCACGCGGAGTTCGCCACGTGTTTTCTTATCCAAAATTCAAGGAGTTTTCCATGGCTAACAGCAACCAAGGCAACAACCAAAACAGCAACCAGGGCGGCAACCAAGGCGGTCAATCCAACCGCGGTTTCGCATCGATGGACAGCGACCGCCAACGCGAAATCGCCGCTGAAGGCGGCCGCGCAGCCCACGCTTCCGGTAACGCGCACGAGTTCACCTCGGAAGAAGCCCGCGCCGCCGGCTCCAAGAGCCACGGTGGCCAAGGCTCCAACAACACCAGCGGCTCGTCCAACTCGGGTTCCAACTCTGGTGGCACCCGCGGCGGCAGCAGCGAGCAGCATGCCCGCGCTGGCAGCCAAAGCCACAAGAACGACCGTTAATGGCCACCGTTAATGGCCGATGAACAACGAAGGCCCCGCGCGGGCCTTCGTTGCTTCTTGCAAGTTCCACTGTCAGATGCGTTAGAAAGCTCCAGCGCTGCCGCCAAGCGGTTCGCAATCCATTCCTCCTTCGACGGGTTCGGCGTCACACCTTGCGATCAGGGCGTCACAGTGCCACCCCCGATCACGCCACCATTCCCCGCCGCACCGCCACCCACCTGCTGTGCATCGGCCGCAATGCGCGTCTCCGCCACCGGCAGCAATTGCAGATGGTCGTTGGCAAAAGCCGGCACGAACCCCAGCTGCCCCCGGATCTTGCGAAACGGCGTGGCGAACTTTTCCATCATCGCCGCCGTCACCTTGTCGAAAAACGCCTGGTGCGGACCATCGGGCGCATAGTTCGCCTCGATCTGGTTCCAACGCACCCGCCACTGGCTCTTGCCCCGCTGGATGCCCACCCGCACGTGCTCTTCCAGGCATTGCGACTCCGCCCTGAAGAACAGCGTCAAGCCGAAATACAGAAACCCGTCGTCCCCTACCTGCAGGCGCGGCGACAGCGTGGTGCCCTCGTCGCGCAAGCGCTCCAGGCGCTCATCCAGCACGTAAAACTCGACATCGGTCGACTTCGCGCCGAGATAAACGATGTAGTCGATGCGCAGGCGCTCGGCGAACACCTTGCACTCTTCCTTGTATTGCTCGAAATCGCGGCACCAGGCCATCGCCTTGGTGTGCATGTCCTGAAAAACAGTGGTGGTCATGTCTCACGCTCCTGTCGGGTGGCGTCAGGCATGTCGTTGAGGCGCTGCCGCTGCAGGCAGGCGTTGCCCGATGGCTGCGGGATCCGTCTCCGCCCGGATGGACCCGGGCACATGCCTTCGAAAATGGTTGGACGGGCACGTTGCTGCGCCCTGAGAACCATCTTAGGAAGGGCTCAGCAGCAGGGATGTAGGACGATCCCAGACGATCCGACCTTGATCGCTCTCATGAAAATTATGTTGGGCTCTGCAATTTAATGTAGTACTATCGCCGACACACAAACACATCACCTCATGCCAACCAGTACCCGATTCGCCGTTGCCGCCCATGTGCTCACTGCCCTTGCAGTGAGCGACGGCAAGCCGATGCGCTCCGAAGACCTCGCCTATTCGGTCAACACCGGCGCGGTGGTCATCCGGGGTTTGCTCTCTCGGCTCAGCGAAGCGGGTTTGACGCGGTCACAGTTGGGCGCAGGGGGCGGCGCGTTGCTCGCCAAGCCGGCCAAAGACATTCGTCTGCTGGACGTTTACCAGGCCGTCGAAGACACCGAGCTTTTCTCTCTGCACCGCACGCCTCCCTGCGAGAACTGCGCCGTCGGCGGCAATATCGTCGCCGCACTGCAACCCACATTGGCTCGGGCTCGCAACGCCATGGAAGAGGAACTCGCCAAAACCACCGTCGCGGACATCGCTGCAGAAGTCGCACGCCTGGGCCACTTCTCGATCCCATTGGTGTGGTGATTTTTTGCCTTTAAATGTCATAGTGTCATTGACACATTTTTAAACTGCCGGCTTTCAGGGGCGCTGGTGGCGATTACTTTCAGCCCCTTTTTCATGAGGAGAAAATAATGAGCATCGGTATTATTGGTTCGGGAGCCCTCGGTTCCAACGTAGCGCGCATTCTCGCCAAGCACGGTATTGCAGCGACCCTTTCCAACAGCCGCGGTCCGGATTCGCTGGCTCCGCTGGTCAGGGAACTGGGTCCGTTCATCAAAGCCGGCACCGTGGCTGAAGCCGCCAGCGCCGACATCGTCTTCGCGGCCGTCCGCTGGACCGACGCTGAAAAAGTGCTGGGTGCCCTGCCCGCCTGGAACGGCCGCATCGTCATCGACGGCACGAACCCGGTCGAATTTCTGGACCCCAATTCCCCCGACGCCCAAGACCCCAACAACCCCTTGGCGGCCTACGGCATCAAGGCCGTGGACCTTGGCGGAAAGTATTCGAGCGAGGTCTTTCAGCAGTTCGTGCCGGGCGCTCGGGTCGTGAAGGCGTTCAATCACCTGGATGTGAATGTCCTGCAGCAACCTGAAGTGGCCGGTGGCCGCCGCGTGCTCTTTTATTCCGGCAACGACGCAGCCGCCAAGGCCGAAGTGCGCAAGATCATCGAAGGCACCGGATTCTTCCCGGTGGACCTGGGCTCGCTGGACGTCGGAGGGCCGCTGGCCTCGCTGCCGTTCGGGGCCCTGTCGACGCATAACTTCATCAAGATCTGAGCACCCGCCGCGTCGGAAGGTCGCCAAGGCACCGAAGCTTGGGTAAAAGCGCTCTGCCCCGAGCCGCTCTTCTGCATTGATGGTTTACATCGCCCACAGACCCTGCAGCGGCCGATGCGGTCGCCCTGTTCATGCCACTGTCCGATGTGTGGCCTCCATCACGGGGGACAGCGGCAAGTCGTCCTTCGATCCTGAAGACGTTCGGGTCGCTCGGTCGATGTTCGCCATCGCTCGCCATCGCGATGGTCAGGCCGTTGGTTGCGGTGCATTCCGGCCGGTGGATAGCACGGTCGCAGAGTTCAAGCGCATGTACGCCAAGCCTAGAACGCAAGGTGTTCGGGGCCGCGATCCTGGCACACCTGGAGGCGCAGGCGACCGCGGCGGGCATGAGACGCTATGGCGGACGCGGCACGTCAACCTCCGCGCCGTCGCTTTCTACGGGCGGCACGGGTATCGTCCCATTACGAATTTCGGCAAATACGCCGGGCGCCCCGATGTCATCTATTCGGACACCACGGATGCTGGAGAACGCATTGCCCTAGCGTTCTGCACATGTAAAACGGCACAGGATTTGAATGTTTTGCCAACAGTTGGCTACGGATCTGCTGACTTGCTTCCATCAGCTCCCACTCGGGAATGCTAGAACCGCGATACTGTTTTTTTTTACAGTATGCTACGTGGTGTCGATGGACTGTCGGCAAGCCAGAGCCGTAGTCCGAGATGCAGAGATGTTGGGACTGGCGACTCCATCCAGTTAAACTTCCTGGCAATGATTCAGCTACCTTCTGACGCCCCTCCGCAGTTCTCGGGGCACGAGACTTTTCCATTAAGACAGTTGTGGTTGCGCAAGGCATACGACGCGGTCACGGAAGCTCAACAGCCTGCTCCTCGCTCAGTCTTTGCCGACGAAGACGCAATCGTGCGATTTGGAGTCGGCAAGAACATGGCGATGTCAATCAGATTTTGGGCAACTGCGTGTGGCGTCATTGAGGACCACGTAGGGTACATACCCACCCGGCTCGGCACAATGCTTTTTGATAATCGGAGCGGACTCGACAGGTATTGTGAGCACACAGCAACTACTTGGCTGATGCATTGGCAAGCAGCGAGTACTCATGAAAAGACAACTACTTGGTGGTTCTTATTCAATCACGTCGTACAGCAAGTCTTTGATCGTGATTTCATAGTCAACTCGCTTTCTGGCTTGGTAACTGAACATAAGCTACGCATCTCTATGGCAACGCTTAAGCGTGATGTTGAGTGCTGTATTCGTAGTTATGTCCCTAGGCTCGGGGGTGATTCGCCTGAAGAGATGAGTGAGCCATTGCTCGGAGAGCTTGGACTAATTCAACAAAATGCTAAAGGTACGTTTGAGTTTCGTCGTGGCTCTAAGCGTTCGTTGCCCGATGGAATTTTTGCGTTTGCGCTATTAGATTATTGGGGACGTATGCCACACGCCGGGGCTGTGATGGCATTCGACCGTGTCGCCTATGACTATGGGTCACCGGGACGAGTTTTTAAGCTTGATGAAAACGCGGTGGCCGACAGATTGATGGCGCTAGAAGACCTGACCCGAGGTCATATTCAGTGGACTGAACAAGCGGGAATTCGGCAAGTCATTCGAAAGGGTCCAGCCCTTAAAAGTCTCTCCGAATATAAATACGGGCTGTTGGAAAGCGCTTATGTCTAAGCAAACCACCCTCCCCGGTGTCGACAAGAAGATGCTATGCAACGTAGTCACCATTTCACGTCAATTTCTCCGCTCTGTTCGCCTCGACACGGACTTGGGGCGGGAAGACGCACTGTCAGGGTACATCTGCCAGGGTACCGCTAGCGCACTGCTTGAAAGTATGGCGCGTCAGGTTGTGGATACGCGGCAGCGGGCATTCACTTGGACAGGTCCATACGGCGGCGGCAAATCTTCACTTGCACTCGTGCTGTGCTCACTTGTTGGGGCGCAACCAGCACTCAGGGCAAAAGCTAGACAGTTGCTGGACTTCCCCCCGGACAGCTTGGTCTTTAAAGCGTTTGAGGCTAAGGACAATGGTTGGATGGTCGTGCCTGTAGTCGGCAAACGGGCTGATGTGGTGCATGAATTAAGCGCGGCGCTGGCTAAGGCGCAGGGCTTGGCGCTAAGTCGCAGGAAGCAGCCAGATATCGTTGCCGACCTTATCGAGGCGGCAGAGCGACATCCGCAGGGTGTCTTGGTCGTCATTGATGAATTGGGCAAACTGCTTGAGGCCTCCGCTCAAGAGGGCGGAGACGTCCATTTGTTCCAAGAGCTTGCCGAAGCTGCCAGTCGCTGCGCGGGCAAATTGGTCATCGTCGGCATATTGCATCAAGCTTTTGAGGCGTACGCCTCTCGCTTGGGGCGGCAGGCCCGCGACGAATGGGCAAAAGTTCAGGGCCGTTTCGTCGACATTCCTCTCGTAGCCGCAGCTGACGAAGTCATTGAACTGGTTGGCAAGGCCATCAAAGTCGAAAGCCCTCCTCCGCTGGGTGAGGCGTCTAAGTTTGCAGACAAAATTGCTGCCGCAATTCGCGCTCGACGCCCGGGCACTCCTGCAACGCTGGCTTCCTCGCTGCGCGCATGTTGGCCGCTTCATCCTGTCACTGCGGCTTTGCTGGGTCCCATCTCACGACGGCGTTTTGGACAAAACGAGCGCAGTACGTTCGGCTTCTTAGCGTCGCGTGAGCCTTTAGGCTTCGTGGAGTTTCTGGATGGCTACGAAGCTCACTGGTACACGATGTATGGTCCCGCGGCTTATTGGGACTACCTGAAAGCGAACCTGGAGCCCGCCATCGTCGCTTCACCCGACGGACATAGGTGGGCCCAGTGTTGCGATGCTGTAGAGCGTGCTGAAAGCAAAGGCACCGCGGTTCATGTTGGGCTGACTAAAACAATCGCCCTGATTGAAATGTTTCGCAATGGCTCTGGCTTGGTTGCCGAAGAGCCCATTTTGGCGCTGTCGACACCCGGTGTAGACGTCAGTGAAATTCACTCCGCCCTTGAACAGCTCGCGGAGTGGAAGGTTCTTATCGAACGCAAGCATTTAAATGCTTGGGGCATCTACGCTGGCTCCGACTTTGATATCGAAGCGGCTATCAATCAAGCCCGTGGCGAAATCGGAGAGGCCGATTTACAGCAAATCTCTACGTTAAGTGACCTGCAGCCCGTCCTTGCCAAACGTCATTATCAGAAGACGGGCACCATGCGTTGGTTCACCCGTAGCATCGCCCGCCTCGAAGATGTAGAAGCTGCTGTTGCAAATTTTGAGCTCAAGGGAAATAGCGCCGGTGCGTTCTTACTGTGTCTGCCCTCAGCTGGTCAGTCAACAAAGTCCGCAGACCATCGAGTCCGTCATGCCAGCACCATTACGATGGCTGACGCCTTGCTGGTGGGTACCCCGAAAAACGCAGAAAGAATTGTTGAGCTAAGCCTTGAGCTAGCGGCCTCTGAGCGTGTCATGAAGACGCGACCTGAGCTTCATGGCGACACCGTGGCACGTAAGGAAATTGTCGGTCGGATTGAGGCCGTGCGAGGGATGCTTGAAGAGCAGCTCTCCGACGCATTCGAGCTTTCGAAATGGTATCGGCAAGGTGAAGCGGTTGGAAGGAAGGGGAGTTCCGCTCTTTCCGTGATTGCGTCCGACATCGTCGAGAAGGTTTATGACAAGGCGCCTCACATCTTCAGTGAGCTTATTAACCGAGAAAATCCGTCAAGCAACTCAGTAAAAGCACGCAAGGACCTGATGAACCGAATGGTCACTCATGGACACCTGCCCAAGCTTGGATATGAAGGCTTTCCAGCTGATGCTGGCTTGTACTACACCGTGCTAAACGACCCGGGGCTTCATCGGGACCGAGGCGAAAGTGGATGGGGTTTTGGGGATCCGAACATCAACCCTCGGGGGACGTCGTTTGAAACCTTCTGGTGGAGAACGACGAGAGAGCTGCTTTCCGAAGGGAGGTCGCTCACCCTCAAGGAGCTCTACGCTGATTGGGCGCGTCCTCCGTTTGGGATCAGAGCAGGCGTCATGCCTGTACTGTCTTTAGCGCTTTATATCGCTAATCGCTCATCACTAGCGTTATACGTCAACGGCGTGTTTACGCCCGACCTTTCCGATGCAGTGGTGGACGAGTGGACGCTAGACCCAAGCCGGATTCGGTTCCAACACGTGGACGCGTCTAGTGATAGGGCGGTCCTCATCGAAACTCTGTCCAAGACGATTTCTGATGGTTCAGGCACGCAAGTCAGTACCTCTCCTCTCGATATCGCCCGAGGTTTGGTCGGTCTTGTTGTTGGTCTTCCGGGTTGGACCAAGCGGACGACGACTGTCTCGGTAAAGGCGCAACAGGTCCGGGCGATGCTACTCAAGGCAAGTGACCCGCTACGAGTGCTTTTCTCAGATTTGCCCACTTTGCTGGAGGCTGACGACCCATCTACCTTGAATTCCAGGCTCAAGCAAGTAACCGAGGAGCTATCCAGTGCTTACCTTGGGATGCTGATTAAGGTCCGGCAACATCTTCTGCAAGCACTTGACCACGGCGTAGGCACGCCAACTGCGCTGCAAAAGCGGGCGTCTACCGTAAAAGGCATCACGGGAGACTTCAAACTTGATGCGTTCGCTACACGCCTCGAAACCTATGACCAAAGTGACGAAACGGTTGAAGCGCTTATCAGCTTAGCCATCGACAAGCCGCAGGCAATGTGGGTCGATCGAGACATTGATGCAGCTATGGGGAAGCTTGCCGAATGGTCGGTGGCTTTTCGAAAGGCTGAAACGATGGCGCCTTTGCGTGGGCGACCCTCTACTCGCCGAGTTATCGGCGTTGTTTTCGGGGCGAGCCATGGCCAAGACGCGAGCGGCTTCGTTGAAATTTCCGATACCGACACCCCAGCCATTGACCAGCTTGTGGCGCGCTTCCTCGCGGAAGCAAAGGGAACGCGCAACGAGATCATTCTGGCTGCACTCGCCGAGGCCGGGGCAATGCTAGTCAACCAGCAGCAAAAGGAGGCCAACAATGGCTGAGCGTCACGTTCTTGGGCTTTCCGGCGGAAAAGATAGTGCGGCGTTAGCTGTCTACATGAGCTTGCATCACCCAGAGATTCCACTTGAGTATTTCTTCACGGATACGGGAAAGGAGCTTCCTGAGGTCTATGAATTTTTGGGAAAACTTGAAGGCTTTGTTGGGCGCAAGATTCATTATTTGAATCCTCATCGAGATTTCGACTTCTGGTTAAGGACATACAACAACTATCTTCCTTCCGCAAAAACCCGCTGGTGTACGCGAAAGTTGAAGCTAGAACCCTTCAAGCAATGGGTTAAGCCATCTCTTGACGTTGGTGATACCGTCTATAGCTATGTCGCTATCAGAGCAGATGAAGAGCATCGCGAGGGGATGGTTGCGCAGCATGACAACCTCATCGTAAAAATGCCGTTCCGAGAAGCTGGCGTCGATAAGCCCGGCGTTTTTGAACTACTCGAAGGGTCTGGTCTTGGATTGCCTAGCTATTACAAGTGGCGAAGTCGCTCAGGCTGCACTTTTTGTTTCTTTCAGCAGAAAATCGAATGGGTGCGTCTAAAAGAAACGCATCCTGAGGCATTCGAAGACGCAAAGACATACGAAAAAAATGCGCTGGAACATGGCTCGCCCTTTACTTGGACTCAAGGTGAGCCTTTGACTGACCTTGAAAAACCTGAACGAGTCGCTGAAATCATGGCGGATTTTGAGCGACGCAAGCAGAGAGAACTTGAGCGGCGGAAGCCAAACCCACTACGCATTATCCCTATTGAGCCCATCGATATTGATGATCTGTACCTTGAAGACGAGGGCGGCGGAGCTTGCCTGGTTTGCCACAAATGAAGTCTTCTGCTTCACAAACCTTAAATTGGTCCGAAATTGATTTGGCGCCTGAAACGCCGGGTGTCTATGCATGGTATTCGCGCCTCATTATTTCCAAAGCCGACATTGATGCGATCATACTTCGCATAAAAGATGCAAAATTAAGTGGCGATGCTCAGGCACGAATTGAGGTTGAAAGCGCGCTGGAACGATTTATTTTCAATCCTTATCGGGAAACACCGTATCAAGTGATGCTCAAGGGACAGTTGAAGCCGAAATACAATGGCGAAATACTGCATGAGCCCGGAAAATCAGATTCTCTTATTGCTCGACTCGCGTCCCATCCCGAGCGATTCCGTAAAATCTCTGAAGTCCTCAAGACGGCAGCGCCCTGGTTCACGGCCCCTCTTTATATTGGCATGGCTATCAATTTGCGCATCAGACTAAAGCAGCATCGAAATAAAATTGTAGAACTGCGGGATTTGCAGACGACCGGCTCAGGTGATGTATTCGAAGCTGGTTTCGCAAACCAGGTTGTTGCTCGCAACTTTGACCCGACTAATCTATTTGTGCATTTCGCTGAGGTTGATGTCGAAAACGGTGAGCACAACGATCTCGAAAATATTCTCAATCGAATTAACTATCCAATATTTGGGAGGAACTGACATGTCTACGCTTATCAGTGGCGGGAAGAGTGCACTGGATGTTCATTTAAACGGAACCATTGGAACTTTTCATGTGAGTTCTGAGGATGGCAAGTCAGAGGGCGTGGAAGTGCGCTATCTGCTAACCCATGTGACCCTGTCCGAGAAGCAAGGGCAGGCTCAACTTTTGAGTATGTTAGCTCCAGTACGAGAAGTGTTTGATCTCAAGCAACTTGGATTTGATGAAATCATGCAGCGGGATATCGATGACGCCCGTGTTTCTTTGGAGTTAATCCCTTATCTGTTGGACACATCTACATCTGGACTCATTAAATTGTTCCCTCCGATTGTCGCAGTCGCTTTACCTCTAAAACCAAATAGTCGAGTTCCCGATGCGGATTACCGCAAGGTGGAGCGACCTTCTAAGGAATCGACCGAGCATCCCGGAGTCACTGAGCACCGAATAACTGCAGGGGCTGTGGGAGAAGAGCAGTTTGAGTTTTTCCAATATTTTCGAAACGAAACACCTTTGCCAGAAGGCGCACGGCTAAGTTTAGCTCGCGATAATTGCACTTTAGCGATTGTCGACGGACAACATAGGGCAATGGCGCTTTTGGCCCTATATCGCAACTTAACGGGAGGTTGGACAGATGCGCGACGTAGCCCATACGAGGGCTACTATAAGGTGTGGCCGGAAAAGGAAATCCGCTCTTACAACCTAAATGGGCTTCAGCTTCCAGTGCTCATTTGTGCGTTTCCGGAGCTTGATGGGACAACGGCCCAAGATATTGACGTGGTACGAGCTGCGCGGCGCGTTTTTCTTACATTGAATAAAACTGCAAAAAAGGTCTCTGACTCCAGAAACAAACTTCTCAATGACCAAGACATCGTTGCAGAATGTCTACGTGAAACCCTGTCATTTATTAAAGCATTAGACGTTAAAGATGATACTGGCTTACGCATCTGGAATATAGAACTCGACCAAGAAGGCGATAGGGTCAAAATTGTAAGCGATGTCGCGTTTAGTGGTGTTAATCATCTATACCATCTGACGGAGCATCTTCTTATGAACGCGAACGCTCGTAGCATCGAGGCGCGGGGTAAAGTGGGAGCTCCGCGAAAACGACTTGACGAGGCTTATGAGCGTTTAGGATTAAAGGATGAATTAACTGCGGACCAGCGAACGCTCAACACTCGAACTAATTACTCCGATGAGATTGCTGAGGTCTTCAGAGCCAAATGGTCTTCGTTGTACGTTCCTGTAGTCGAGCGAGTGTATGGAAAACTTCATCCATTCGCGGCATTTGCTCGCGCAACCATAAAGCTCCATCAAGAATTGGTTAGCAAGAGGGATAGTGAACTCGAAAAAATGTTGTTTGACGGTCAGGCGACCTCCCGAACCTTTGATGACTTCCGTGAGGGTCTAAATCGACGGGTCCAAGATAAAGAGCCTAACTGGACAACACCCGAGATGAAGGAAACTCTTGCACGTGTAAATGGGCTAACCACCAGCCGAAAAGCTGCTGTTGAGTCGATGAAGGCGATGCGCGCTGTTTCATTTTTGGAAGCTATGAGCGTTTCGTCTAAAAAACGCGTCATCATCGACGGAGTCGTCGCGAAGCCACTACGCGATGCAATTGACCGAATCTTCGACAATGTATTTTCTACTGTAGCTTTTCAGACAGCCGTAGTTTGCACATATGTCGAAGCGATACGAATCGCATTCGGTGGCATGCAGAATTCGACCGTCGAGCTCCTGGATGAGTACATTGAAGCAATTAATGGGCTACTCCGGCCGAAAAATTTCGATGAGCTCAAAGCTCTTGTGCATACGTTTGAAGGAGAGCTCGTTGCAGACACTGAGGTAAAGCTCACCATTGGTGGGCCTACGTTCCGGCAGGTCGTGCTTCCCGGTGAGCTTCAGCCTGCCGAGTGGCCAAAGTACCGATATCTCTTGCTTGAGCTTTGGAAATCGAGTGCGCCAGAAATTCAGTCCGTTATCGACCAAGACCGTGAAGCCGTCAGAGCAGAAGTTGCGCAATCGCTATGTCGTCGGCGTCTCAAGGCATATTGTGAAGAGAATCGCGTCGACGAGGCTAGCCTTCCAGGCCACATCAAGGCAGAAATTTTGGCAAAATCTAAGTCTATGTATGAAGAGTTTCTTGCCGCTGTTTTGCGTCGCAAGTCGGTTAATCTAGGGGGCGCCCTATTTGAATTGTCTGCCGTTGGTCCAACGCCAGCAGTAAGTGGGGGGTCAAATGACGCTGAGTTGTTTGATGAAGGCGAATAAACCCCTTTTTAGATAAAAAAAGGGCGCTTTAGCGCCCTTTTTTATCTAACGACGGTGAAGAAGCCAAACTTAGTTACTTTTTATCCACTCATCAACTTATCGGTGTTGCTTTCTCAACTTATAGATAATAACCGTCAAACGTCAATATTCCCGGCCCGCAGCGCATTCGTCTCGATGAAATCCCGCCGCGGCTCCACTTCGTCGCCCATCAGCATCGTGAACACGCGGTCGGCCTCGATCGCGTCGTCGATCTGCACGCGCAGCAGGCGGCGCACTTCGG
>Ga0308157_10007148_pt1 | contig 13081 bp, 8 predicted proteins | sample PhyBR1_FD_201035 | JGI IMG/M metagenome (GOLD analysis project Ga0308157, IMG submission 201035) | Phyllosphere microbial communities from UC Gill Tract Community Farm, Albany, California, United States - DLSLB.R1 | ecosystem: Host-associated > Plants > Phyllosphere > Unclassified | place: USA...
CGGCGCTGTCGGTGTTCGCGGGCGACCCGACTGCCGACGGGACCATGGACGGCACCGGCACGGCGGCGCGCTTCAACAATCCGCACGGGCTGGCGATCGACAGCAGCGGCAACGTCTACGTGGCGGACCGCGGCAACTACGTCATCCGCAAGATCACGCCGGACGGTGTGGTAACCACGCTGGCTGGCGGCGCAGGGCAGAGCCGGCTGACCAACGGCGCCGCCGCCAATGCGCGCTTCGTCAATCCGGTCGCGTTGACGGTGGGGAGCGGCGGCACGGTGTATGTGGCGGATGACGTGAACATCCGCAGCATCACAACGGGTGGCCAAGTCGCGACGGTGACCACGATCCCGGTTGGCAGCAACATCGCGACAACGAGCCGGCCTGATGTTACGCCAGGGGCGATTGCCGTCGACGCCAACAACAATCTCTACATCACCAACAACTACGGCACGCACCGGTTCGCCATCGGCGCGGGCGGGACGGGGATTCTGGAAGGGCAGAACACGGTGGGCGACCTGTTCGGAACGCGCACGCTGGCGCCACGCGGGGTGGCGGTGGACAGCAGCAATGTCGTGTACTTGTTCGATCTCGAGCGTGAAATCAGTCGCTGGAATCCGACTGCCAATTTTGGGTCGGACAATCTGTTTACTATTGCTGGTGCGCAGAATGCACGCGGCGCGGTGAACGGCACCGGCAACGCGGCGCGCTTCGAGCAGGTCGTAGCGCTGACCGTTGATCCTCAAGGCAATCTGCATGCGGCTGATGGGGTGAATAACCTAGTGCGCAAGATTACGCCGGCGGGTGTGGTGACGACAGTGGCGGGGACGGCGCGGGCGACTACGTTGCGGGTTGGTGATTTGCCGGGCAGCTTGGGCGATGTTCGCAGCATCGTTACGGACGGTAAAGGGCTGCTGTATGTGACGTCGGGGAATGCGGTGGTCAAGATTCGGCTGCGATAAGCGGCACGTCAGCGATAGGGAGATTTATGAAGGCACTTGTCCAGGTTCCTGTTCTTCTTCTGTTCTCCTTCTCGCCCGTTTTCGCAGCGGAAAAACTGCCAAACGATGTCAGACAGTTCATTGCGCAACGCGACGCGTGCGATCACTTTCGTGGCGAGCTACCCGAGCCTGAAGAGGCGGAGCGGATGCGAGAAGTCACTGGCCAGATCGAGAAACGCTGTCGCGGTACCGATCGGCGACTTCGCTTGCTCAAAAAGAAATATGGCAGCGATACCAACGTGAAAAAGCGGCTGAACGTGTACGACGAACAGATCGAGCCGCGGGACAATCAGCGTTAGCTTGTACATTAATCCAAATCGGGCACTTCGACGATGCCGAGCAATTTTCTGATACAAGGCGAGCTTGAATTCGTCGCGATCAATTCATGAGTGGCAGCGACGATAACAGTTCGGGCACTCAAGCACTAAAGTGCCTGCGCTATTGGTCCGCGTGCTGATCGCATGCGCCAAGGTGCTCTTGTCTGACCATTGCCAAGTAAGATTTTCTGTGATGTTGATCATTGGTGTGATTGCTTTATTAGAATGAAAAAATCTCAAGACATCAGAAAGTCTTGAGATGTAGTCGGTTTTAACCATTTAAATCATGTAAGCAAAACAAGTTTCAATTCAAGGGCAACTCATAATATGCTCTGAAATTCTTCAAGCCGATAAACGCTCTATTGCTCCAGATCTACAATGTCAGACCGGCCCAAACGCAACGCGAGTTAGAAGGCAATACGGGCCTTTATCATCGGTAAACGCCTGTAATCATTATGTTTGTTACTGTAAATTCTGGTCGTTGGGCCTGGACTTGGGGGGGGCGGTTAAATAATATTTGCTTGATACTGGCATAATCTTCCAGCAGGACGAAATGTACGCGAGTTCTCGAAGCTATCGGAAGGCGGAGTGCTTTGGAAACCGTGCCTTGAAAAGTAAGAAAACTGGCATCTCGAAAGGGGAAATGCCAATCTAAGATGCGCCCGTGCGAAATTAGCTTAAACTTATTTCTTCGTAGTCACAAAAAGGGCGGTCTGCTAAACTGGAAGAAAACTAGTGAAGCGTAGAGAACTGCGAGCATGATCGAGTCTTCAAGGACAAATGTCTTGCAATCCGGCAAGCACAGGAAAAACGTAAGGCATGTCAGTCGCGGTACTGGGAACAGCGTGCAGACGCAAAAAGGAAGCGCAGCTAAATTATTGATGCAAAATTTGCGATGGAAATACGAGCCTCGCTTCAATGAAGCTGAGTCAATAAGCAACGTGCGCCCTACGGTTAGCTGCAGTATCAGTACTTAGTGCTGCCGGTCTGTCAATTTCTAAAAGGACTAAAGTATCCAAGGCCACACTTACCAAATGGGGCTTTGCAATCATCTGACCCGGTATGCCGAATTACATCAATGGTGTACAGCTGCCGATCGTCAGACGAGATTGTACAGAAAAGTAACTGAAGGTTAACAATTTAAATTCTGCCAATATTTTACGAAACGGCAGATATCAAAGCAGGATATGGACTTGAGCAACGCCCTCATCACTAAAAAATTACGACGTATCCAAGCTGGGGAAATGCCGCGATACATGGACCTCTTCGCGGGTTGTGGAGGAATTTCTCTTGGCTTTTTGACTGCTGGTTTTCATCCAGTGGCTTCCGTAGAGATTGATCCTCATGCCGCAAAGTCACATGGTGCTAACTTTGGTTCCCGCTCCATTGGAGGCGACCACCCAGCACACCACGTCGCCCGCGATGTTACTAAAGAGGACCCGGCGACGATCTTTGCGGAACTTGGCTTGCATGGTCCGGTGGATGATCAGATAGATGTTCTCGTGGGTGGGCCCCCGTGCCAAGCCTTTGCAAGGGTTGGGAGAGCGAAACTACGTGAACAAGCGCATCTGCGCCTGGAAGAAACAGCAGAGCAAGCTTTTCTCGTTGACGGCCGGGTCGACCTTTGGCAACGGTATGTTCATTACATTCGCATGACCAAACCCGTCGCCCTTCTGATGGAGAATGTTCCAGACATTCTTAACCACGGAGGGAAAAACGTAGCAGAAATGGTAGCCAAAAGCTTGTCCGACGAAGGTTACGAAGTTGCATACACGCTATTAAACGCGTCATGGTATGGAGTTCCCCAGACTCGGGAGCGAATGATCCTGATCGGATTTCATCGAGACTCCGGCATTAAGCCGTCTTTCCCCACCCCCACACACCACGTGGTGCTACCGCAAGGATATCAAGGAACGAAAAATACTGCTAGGCAGGTAGTTAGGAATCATGGTTCAGACCATCATCGGTTCGTTACCGATCCACATGCATCCTTGCCGCCGGCGACAACTGCGAAAGAAGCTTTTGCTGATCTACCGCCAATTTACGCTCTGGAAATGTTCAACCGCGGTGAATTACGCCGTGGGACGAAAAATCCACTCGAAATAGTGAGCTATTCAAATTCTACGCCGTCTACCCCTTACTCTAGACTAATGCGCTCCTGGTACGGTTTTGCGACGCAGCAAAGTACCACGGGTCACGTAATTCGCTACCTGCCACGAGATTTCAAAATATTTGCGGAGATATCTGAAGGTTGGGATTATCCGCAGATACACGCATATATCGAAAAAAAAATCGCTGGATGGCTGGAGTTTAGGAAACGGCAAGGACTTTCAACTGACCTGCGAGAAACCGAAGTAAGTGACTATATTAAACTTTGGAGGATACCTTACGATCCCTCGAAGTTTCCTAATAAATGGTGGAAGCTGGATTCCAAAAGACCTGTGCGGACGCTGCTAGCGCACCTTGGGAAGGACTCTTATTCCCACATCCATTTTGACTCTGACCAAGCGCGGCCCATATCGGTCCGAGAGGCTGCACGCTTGCAGTCGTTTCCAGATGGTTTTATCTTCAAGGGTTCGATGAATCCAGCGCTAAAACAGATCGGGAACGCTGTGCCTGCACTTTTTGCTTACGCTATTGCGATGGCAATGAGAAATAACTTGGGTGCGCCTCCAATTCCTGATATGCGCGTGGAATTGTTAGAGCTGGACATGTCTTTGATTACAGTCACGGAAGGGAAAGCATGAAATTTACTATTCTGCGCCAGTTGACTCACAGTGAATTAGGGATGTTTCATGCATATCGAGACGGGCGAGAAGGCTCTAAACAAAGGGCGATTAACTTTGACTGGGACGTGGTTGATCGAGTCTTTCCTTCGGCAAAGGACACTGACAGAATATTAATCAATTGCCGTTTTCTAGACGATGAAACGACGGTTGTTGAGAAGCAGCAATGGTTAAAGAGACAGAATAAAAACTGGAGACTGGAAGGAAATTGTCCTAAAAGTCCTTACTTCAAATTTGTTGAAGCCGGCGTCCTTTTTGCAATGTTGGTGGACTCGTCCATGTCTCCAGCCACTGCAGCCTGGGTTGTTATTCCCAAGAATCATCCTGCTAGCGAAAGTATTCTAAATCATGGAGAAAGCGCGCGCTTAGATCGCTCAGGGATGATCGCACTGTTTGGGAATGATGGGGCGCATACGATGCATATTTTGGGCGAAAATTTCCCAAAGCTCTTTCCAAAAACAGAAATTATAAATTCCGTAGCTATGAACTCCAATACCCTTGAACCTGATCCCGTCGGACTGTTTGATATCCTCGCACGGGCGGGCCATCGTCTCGCGAGTGCTGTAGCTGATCTTGTAGATAACAGTATCTCCGCTGGTGCAACATTGATTGATATCAAATTCCCTAATCCCAACGATGGCGGGCGCTGGATGTGTATACGCGACAATGGTGAGGGAATGACGCCCGAGGTTCTTAGAGATGCGATGCGGGTCGGCAATCAGAGAGTCTATGATGGAAATGATCTTGGGAAGTTCGGCTACGGTTTGAAAGGTGCGTCATGGTCGCAAGCAGACTGCATGACAGTAGTGTCCAAGACGACCGAAACAGACATATCGTTGATGACTTGGGACAGAGACCATCTTTCAAAGGTACGCAAGTGGGCTGTTTTAACTGACCCTGTAGAACCTAAATATTCTGCTGAGGTCGAAATTGGGAATAAAGGTACAGCTGTTCTTCTCACTAAAATGCGCCCGCCTGCAGAGATGCAAACTTCTAAGAATATTGATCCATATACAGTGGAGGTTACCTCTCTACGTGAACATCTCGAATTGGTCTTCCACCGCTATCTTGAGGGCATAGTCAAAGGTCGCGCGAAAGTCACGATCAGGCTGAATGGCAGCCCACTGGTTCCCAATAGCCCCATGGGCCATGTTCTGACCAAACCGTATGATGCCCGAACCATCACCATCAATGCTGACGATCCTACCCTGAAGGCGGTCATCTCAGTTCGAGCATACATTACCCCAAACGAAGACGAAGTAGAACGGCATCACAGCGCCGAAGGACCCGAGTTCATCCGCAATGCCCGTGATCGTATCTCGCTGGGTGGTCGCTGGAACGAAACGCAGGGTCTCTACTTCTACCGCTTAGATCGTTTGATCAAATGGGGTGGTTGGGAGGGCATTTTTGCAATGGATGAAAAAACCAAGTTGCTTCGCGTTGCGGTTGATTTTGATCGAAAATCCGACGACTCATTACAGGTCAACATTTCCAAGCAGGAGATCAAACTGCCTGTGACGGTAAGCGGATATATCCGCGAAATTGTAAAGGAACCTCGAGCAGAAGCGCGGACTCGCTACCGGAAGACTGGAAAAGATAAGGCCCCAATATCTGTGCCGGTACCTAACGGAACTAACTCTGGCTCATCGTCAACGGGAAGTTCAAATATAGATGGAGACGATGCTATCCCGGTACCGGGACCTTCGGGAAGTCTGAAGCCGAAGGCCGCGAAGAGCGGAGCGAATCCAATCCGGATCGTTGATTCAGGCACTACGGCGTGGTTGAGGAAAAAAAGCTTTACCGGTGAGCATGTCGAGGTGACACCAAAGATTCCTGCACTGGTTGAACTCGTTCGGGCCATTGACGCAGACCCTGTCGCTAAGGACGCGCTCTGTAAGTTTCTTCAGGTACTCGAACAAGCTGATGTCCTGACAATCCTCTCCAATGGCTGAGATTATCACTCGCTTTACCATAAAACCGAAGGTCTTCAATTGGACCGACGGCACGCTATGGTCGAATTGGGAACGACATGAAGCGTTCCTTCGTAGCCAACCTAAGTGGAAGCCTCATCAGGTAGACTCCATCGCCGAAGAATCCTTACGGATTATCGTTAAAACAACTGCTATCGAGCGCCAGGAATTTCAATGCCGGGGGCTGGTTGTTGGCTATGTGCAGAGTGGTAAAACTGCAAATTTTACTGCAGTTGCTGCTCGCGCTGCAGACGTCGGCTATCGATTGATTATCGTTCTATCAGGCATTCATGATTCGCTTAGGAATCAAACTCAGAAGCGGCTTAATTCGGAACTAGTCACGCTTGGTAACAAATGGACTACGCTGACAAATGAAACGGACGATTTTCAAACCCCTGTGGTGGCGAATGGCTTTGCTGATGCCGGCACAGTTCTCATAGTAGCAAAAAAAATCCCCCCAGTCCTTCGTCGTCTCAATGAATGGATAAGTGCACTTGAGGGACAGCTCGGTGACATTCCTGTGTTGATGATTGACGACGAGGCAGACCAAGCCTCAATAAATACAAAGGGAAATCGCACAGATCCCAGCGTTGATGAGGATGGAGTGCACGACACAGGCAACCCATCGATCACTAATGCGTTAATCAGGGATATCCTGCAGAAAATTCCCCGTGCCACGTATATTGCCTATACCGCAACCCCATTTGCAAATATTCTTATTGATCCAAATGCTATCGATAGTGAGGTGGGAATTGACCTATTCCCTAAAGACTTTGTCGTCCAACTACCTCGGCCCGACGGCTATACTGGGACCGAAGAGTTATTTGGCATCTCATCGGCAGGGCGCGACGTTATGCGCTCGGTTGATGCCAGTGATGTAAAGAGCCTTAAGTCAAAGCGTCGAAAGAAACGTGATCCATTGGTAGTGGAATACGAGCAAAGTCTGCCCCAGTCACTTTGTGACGCTGTCCTCGTATTTACTGTAGCCGGTGCAATCAGGCTTTTGCGAAAACAGGTAGGTAAGCCTAATACAATGTTGATTCACGTATCGCAAATGCAGGCCGATCAAATCCGGATAGGCAATGCCCTAGAGCGTCAGATCAAAGGCTGGCGGGACCATGACCGCATTGCGCCTGGAAGTCTAAGGGCTATGCTTAGTTCCGCCCTAAACGACTTGGCTGAAATCATTTTGCCAGCTGATCGGGACTCAGTACTGGACGAAGCGGTTATCAATCTATCAAGGGTAGAGATTGCAGTACTAAATAGTACTACGGGCGAAGAGCTGGAATACGAAGAAAAACCAGGGCGTCAATTGATTGCTGTCGGGGGAAATCGTCTCTCTCGTGGCTTGACTCTCGAAGGATTAACAGTGGCTTATTTCCTCCGTACTACAAGCATGGCAGATTCTCTACTTCAGATGGCTCGCTGGTACGGTTTCCGGACAGGCTATGAGGATCTAATCCGTATTTGGACAACAGAGGGCATTGCACAGTGGTTTGTCGAACTTGCACTGGTTGAGGAGTCTTTACGAGATTCTATCACCGCGATGAATAGGGCTGGACGCCGACCTGACGAGATGGCAATTCGCATGAGGGCTCATTCGGACCTTTTACTGACCAGTAAAAGCAAAAGTAAAATGCTGGTCAAGAGTAGTCGTTCGTGGTCCGGTGAAAACCCTCAGACAATTCTCTTCCCATTTCGGAACGCCGCTATCCTCAATCACAATGTTGACCTTACGACATCTTTGCTAACTGCCTATCCCCCTTCACAAGATGCGTATGGCGGATCCTTAGCGTACGACGTACCTGCAACTGTAATCAGTGAATACCTAAGAGCCTTCATCGTGCATGAGGCAACATTGGCCTTCCGGGGAGACATGCTCGCAGACTGGATTATGGAACGGTCGGCGGTTGGAGAGCTGATTAGGTGGACAATCTTCATAGCCAACCCCACTCGAGACCGGCAAACATTACTTGGGAAGCGCTCATATGGCTTGGTCCGTCGTTCTCTCACTGGTACGGAATCAATTGGTATCCTCACGGAACCGCGTCACGAGGGTGTTGACTTGAATGGAGGTCCGGAATCTTGCAAAATAAGCAATGTATATAATGCCAGGGAAATGCGTCAAAACAGGCCATCGACACAGGGATTGCTAATACTCTATCCACTTGACCCCCTGCCTTTGCACGCGCCGGTGCAGACGGTAATTGGTATCGCTCTGTCTCTTCCCAGGACATCTGACGAGGATATATCGTATGTTGTGAACCGTGGGGTAGCTGATGAGTGATATTTCTTCGGTAAGGTGGCGAGATCTTCGAAGTCAGTTACAAGGGGGAGGTACCGTAGTTGAATGCGTAGATCCTTCAATCCCTGGTTGTTTAATCGGGGTACATGACGACGGGACACTTCATCTTTTGATATCGATTGGCGAGGAGCCGAATAAGATTCCACCAGATCTGGAAGCAATTGTTGTCCGAATAATTGAAACGGATCAGCTTTATTTGGATATATATGCCAAGGCGCACTTCGAGATGGTATTTACTCCATTAGCGAACCAAATTTTCGCAGGGGTTACAGTTCAGGGGCGGAAACCTATTGATGTGGTAGTGCAAACTATAGAAGAATTCCGTGGCGCACTAAGACCGCTAAAGCCAGATCTTACGTTGACGGAACAGATTGGATTGTTCGGCGAAATTTGGGTACTCCGCTATGTCTTAATTCCAAACATTGGACCACACGCTTGTTTTTTGTGGAGTGGGCCGGATTCGGAACGCCATGATTTTATCGGCCACGGCGCTCATATTGAGGTAAAAACTACTACTCGGTCTGAAGACAGGCACGAAATTTCTCGCACGGATCAACTGCGTGCCCCGAGAGGGAAAAGGTTACTGTTTGCTTCGATACAACTAGAAAAGTCTGAAGCAGGTGCGATGACTTTAGCTATGTTGATTGATGAAGTGATTGATATTCTCGGTAATGACGGAAAAGCGATTGATGCTTTTGAATCTCGTCTGGCCAAAATGCGCTGGCATGATGGACTGCGGCAATCTGCTGAATTAAAGAAATTTAATCTTCGGGACGCACAATTCTTTGAAGTCGAAGGAACATTTCCGCGTTTAACAGACGATTACGTTCCACCACGCGGTATTACCGCAATTCGGTACACTATTGATATTTCATCTCGTTCCACACTCGATCGTGAGATTGTTGATGAGATAGTTCAGACGATGTGCGTCCCATCTTGCAATTTAGCAAATTGGAATTCTTCCCCATAGTTTGGCTGGCGAAAAGAAATCTTTGATGATTTGTGGTTGAGCTACATTCCGTTGTTAGCTATACACTTAGTTTCAAACCGGATAACAGTCGTGTAGTTACTGCGTTAGCATCTCGCAGCTCACATTCCCATACCACAATTACTCGCCAACCAAGTTCTGCTAACTTGGCAGCATTCTCGAAGTCGCGCGACACGTTGCGCGTGAGCTTGGCCTCCCAAAATTCCGCTCGGGAACTTGGTTTAGTTGCGAACTTGCAGCCCACGTGTTGATGCCAAAAGCAACCGTTAACGAATACGACGGTCTTATACCTTGGAAGCACGATGTCTGGGCGACCCGGAAGGTCCTTTCGATGTAGCCGGAAGCGGAAACCGTGAGCATGCAACATTCGGCGAACCAAAATTTCGGGTTTCGTGTTGCGCCCCTTGATTGCCGCCATATTTCGACTTCTTTGGTTAGTACTTAATACATCCACTTGAGCAGGTCCTTTTTTGCAGCAATCGCTGCATTTAATTATGTTTGTAATATGGCGAATCTCCTTGATTATTGCGAAATAGAAATTTGCGACGGAGGCCCTAGAGAAAAGGGTATGCTACTCGATATTTTCTTTTAGCACTGAAACACCTGCGAGATTTTTTGACTCGTGCGTAGTACCAACTCACGATGGTCAAACGGTAGACTGCTTAACCGGATATATAGACCAGAGCTGTGGCCTGCGAACAGCAAAAACGACAACGCCCACTTCCATGAGTGGGCATTTATGGTAATTCCCGCGGTTGTTTCTTTTTGAAATACGACTGAATACGAAATTTGTCCTAATGCTCAGTTGAGACGTGACCAATTTCGGATCAAATCCGAAATCTTTTGGTCCGCATCTAGCTTTACGTGCGCAGGATTTCGATTTGGTTCTCTATATGAGGCCATCAAAAAAATCTGCTAAACTCGCCAATGATTAGCTGACTTGCTTTCCATAAAGTAGTATTATCAGAATTCGGCTTTGTTTGCTAGATACCGATCGAACTGATCGCGGTCTCAATACCGGTAACACCATTGAATTGCCATCTCTTTTTCAAAAACAAGATTTGAATAAAAAATAACATCCAGTACATTCCCAGAAAGGTCTGAACATTCTTTGGTTAGCAGTGTTATTTTTTTTGCAAAAACGCTCGCCGAATATTATAAATGACTGGTGATGTTAGTTAATAATTGCGCACCCAGCAAGCAGATTTTATTGACAGCAGTAGAAGCATCAGAAAGATTTTCAGGTGATGAAATAGCGATATCGCGCATTCAGCTTTTTTAGAAGACCAGAAAATAGATTAATAGTTCCAAGCTTAATTGCAAATGTCGTCAATTTTTTTAGAATACAATAACAAAACGAAACTTTTAAATAAATTATGCAGTGAGAATTTTAATTGGAGATACGTAGCGAATTTTTATTCCGCTATCGCGGAGAATTTTCAATGCCGCACGTTGCGATTCAAGCCAGCGCTGTTCTCCAGCAAAACCACCAGCAAATACTGCGCGCTTAATGCCTGCCCAGACGATAGCTCTAGCGCAATCACTGCATGGAAATCGCGTACAATAAATTGTAGCTCCCTCTAAATTTTTCCCAGAAATTAGACCTTGAAAAATTGCGGCCCTCTCAGCGTGCTCAATCAGATGGTATCTCCCATCTTCTTTAACAGTTTCACAAACTGCAACCATATTTTTTTTTAGTTGGGGGGGGAGGACATTTGCTGATCTTGCTAAGATGAAATCGTCTAAAGTTATGATCGCGCCAACAGATGATTGTTGTACAATCTTTCCTTTTGGATCATCTGTATTTAGTCTTTCAGCGAGAGCTTGAGCCATAAAAAATCGGTCTGCCTCGGCTTTGTTTAAGAATTTTTTCTGTTTCACGTTCGGGAGAGAGTTTTGCTAACAGGTATCCAGATTGCTTTACGCAACATTGTACAGTACTCGCAGGCGCAGGTACTCAAACGAAATCAAACGCCCTGGGCCATCCCGCCTTTTGGTATGCGTGACTCGTCATACGACGCTACTGTGGGGACTATCATTATTGATGGCACGCAAGTCGGACCTACTTATACAGTGCCGCCACGGGGCGTAATTTGGGTCGTTTCTGAGGAAGAATTTCATATTCCCAATAATATTACTGCTTTAGCAGCTCTGCGAACGACCTGGGCTCACAAAGGAATTTTTGCATTAAATGTAGGTGTTGTCGATCCAGGTTGGAAAGGTCCAGTCGCTACAGCATTAGTAAACTTTAGTACAGAGGACTTTTCAGTAAGCCATGGCGACCCGTTTATGCGACTAGTATTTTTCGAGCATGCTCCTACTCATTCGACACTAGTTGCTACAACGCCATCGGGCTATTTACGACAAGTTAAAAAAAATTCCCGCGATTTTTCGAAATCGTTTTTAAATATGGAAGCACTTGTAGATGATGTTTCACAAAAAATCTTTGCACTTCCAAAATTAGGGGTGGTGGCGGCCTGGATAGCAATTATTATCGCTATTTTTGCAACCATTATTCCGATAGCGTACTCGTTGATTTCTGGAATCTATGATGACAAGCTATCTATGGTAAAAATCGAGCAGCGTTTGGAGGCGCTCGAGGAAAAGCGCGTTCCAAACGAGGGAGGTCCTAAAGAATAACGACAGAGAAAAATAAATATCTAAGTCTTAATTAATAAGTAACGAGGTTAAATCGTGGTTAACCTCGTTGAAAAGCTTTCTATTTATTTACACGATCGATTTAAACATCAATATTCCCCGCCCGCAGCGCATTCGCTTCAATAAAGTTCCGACGCGGCTCCACGTCATCCCCCATCAACGTCGTAAAGATCTGATCCGCCGCGATCGCATCATCGATCTGCACCTTCAGCAGACGACGCACGGTTGGATCCATCGTGGTTTCCCACAGCTGCGACGGGTTCATCTCGCCCAGACCTTTGTAACGCTGCTTCGACACGCCACGTTCGGCTTCTTCACGCAGCCACAGCATCGCTGCGTGGAAGTCGCGCACGGCGAATTCCTTCATGCGCTCGCCTTCGCCGCGGCGCACGATCGCGCCTTCGCCCATCAGGCCCTGGAACGTTGCTGCCGAGTTGGCCAGCACCGCGTAATCGGCACCCGCCACGAAGTCGGCGTCGATCGAGGTCACCTGCACGTTGCCGTGGTAGATGCGTTCGATGCGCAGCGCGTGCTTTTCGGACAGGTCGTCCGAGCGCACCTTGACCTTGACGACCGGATCGTTGATCGATTTTTCCATCGCCTGCGCCGATGCTTCGGCGTTCTCGAGCGTGGTCAGGTCCAGTGCCACGCCACCGCTGAAGATCGCGGTCAGTGCGGCCCGGTCGATCACGCGCGTCAGGCGCATCATGATGGTGTTGGCCAGGTTGTACTGGCGCGCCAGTTCGCCCAGCGCTTCGCCACTGATCGGTTCGGCGCCATCGCGCGGGATGAGCGAGGCGGTATTGAGCGCGAACGTCATCATGTAGCTGGCTTCTTCGATGTCGTCCTTCAAATAGCGTTCGTCGCGGCCGGCCTTGACCTTGTACAGCGGCGGTTGTGCGATGTAGATGTGGCCGCGCTCGACCAACTGCGGCATCTGGCGGTAGAACAGCGTCAGCAGCAGGGTACGGATGTGGGCGCCGTCGACGTCTGCATCGGTCATGATGATGATGCGGTGGTAGCGCAATTTCTCGACGTTGAATTCGTCCGGGCCGA
>Ga0308157_10007149_pt1 | contig 13080 bp, 9 predicted proteins | sample PhyBR1_FD_201035 | JGI IMG/M metagenome (GOLD analysis project Ga0308157, IMG submission 201035) | Phyllosphere microbial communities from UC Gill Tract Community Farm, Albany, California, United States - DLSLB.R1 | ecosystem: Host-associated > Plants > Phyllosphere > Unclassified | place: USA...
ATTTTCATAAACAAGCCTTGTATTTTCAACTAAGACAACAATATTATATATTTTGAAATTATTTTTCTTTAATTTATAAGTTATAGCTAACATTAACATGATTAACAATCATACCAATGTTAGCATTTTCTTAAAAAATCAATACCACCTACTTCAACCATTTTCTCAGCATCGGCACATGGCGAACAATCAAAAGATCCAACAGCACAATTACCACAATAGCAATGAGGGCGGTAGGAAAAATATAAGCCACGACCAGTAAAATTAGGGCAAACGGCCAAGGGATATCACGCTCCCTTTTTGACGCAGGCGGCTGCAATCCCGATGACTTTTCAGGGCGGCGCTGCCACCACATCACAAGTCCGGTCAAACAAATCGCAATGACCGCTAAGCAAAACAATACATTGGCTAAAATACTCCAAACCCCAAGCATCCCCATATGTAGCGCAAGCCCTGCCGCCATAAATTTGCCAAACGCATTGTAATCGCTAAAGCGAATATCTGCCAATATCTTGCCTGAATAGCGGTCAATATGAACCGTTCGGTCTGCAAATGGGCTTGCCATATCATAGCTCATAGAGTCTTGGCTAAGCGTCCAAACCCCGTTATCGCCTTGCGGTAAGTTCAGCTGATAGCGCCCTATAAAGCCAAGCTGCCTTGCAAAATCGTCCACCCGATCGATCGTGAGAGTCGTCTTTGGATCAAGACCTTTTTCACCCAAATTGGTGCCGCTCATTGGCATGGGCGTTTGCTCCAATATCCACGGCACTTCTTTGGTTTTGCCATCATTGAGAACGTCCCCATGCGATGGAATAGGTATAGCATCTGCGCCATGAACATGTGGTTTGGCAGGTTGCGCAGTAGTAGCTGAAACACCTAAAGGCGATCCCGAACTAGGGGTTGGCTCAACGCCCCATTTGCCAGCGGGAAACTGACTCCAAGCTTGAACCATTTTTTCGCCCCAAATCCCTGACCACGCCAACCCTGAAATACAAAAAAATAAAAGCACAATCGCCACCCAACTGCCAAGTGTGGCATGAATGGTACGAAAAGCTGAGCGTTTTTGACTAAGCTGTTGCGCGTTAGGAATGAGCATGGTTTTTAGCGACTGATTTTTTTGCCACCACAAATAAATGCCGGTGATAATCAATAAAATAGTCAATGAGGCAGCCGTTTCTTGTAAATAATCACCCGTTTTACCCAGCATTAAATCGCCATGAAATTGATCAAATTTATGATACCAATTGCTTTCGCGGGCAAAGCTGTCGACCACCTCTCCTGTATAGGGATTAACGAGCACCATATTGTCAGCAGGGGCTTGGTCATTAAAGGATTTAACCCGAAATACCGCCACAGTATCGGGACGACGCGGGGCGATATATTGCAGCACTTCAGCGTTTGGTATGGTGCTTAATGCCTGCTGAGCCTGAATGGAAACTGCCGTCGTGGTATCTTGTGGTGTGACTTTTGTTTGATCAAGGTCGCGACCGGTAGTATTGGCAAGTAGCACCATGGCAAGCCCTGTAACTGCAAGAATCACCAAAAATGGCGCGACAAAAATTCCGGCGTAAAAGTGCCATCGCCAAACGCAGGCGTAAAATTTTGACATTTGTTTTTTCATAACCTTCACTATTTACTAATTTTTATTTACAACCAACTGCCTTTTTGGCGATTTCCCAAAAAAGTCGATTGCAAAACCCTAAGATTAAAAATTATGGCAATAGTTCAGAGTTGGGGAAGCTCGGCTTGGCGGTCGTAAAAAGACAATCAGGCGCAAGCAAAGTGAGCGATAAAGAACGGCGGTTAAAATTGCAAACGCTAACACCAACAGCACAATCAAATCAACGCCGCTTGCAGGCAAACTAAACGCCATCATTGCCAAGCAAATGCTGCAATCGTGGTTGTGAGTGGGTGATTTTTTAGCATCCGAAGACTGCGTTTGGATGGCTAAATGCGGCTCTTTTGGTGATATTTTCGACATATTGCCGATATGGTGAGCATGTTGCGGTAATAAATCGCTTGTAGATGGCGCTTTTGCAACCAAATTTTTGGTTTTTAAATGAGGGTCTTTATTTTGATGGTGTTGACTTTGGTGATGATGTTTAGAATACTCTTGCGCAGCATCAGAATATTCTTGCGCGGCAATTACGGGGGCAAGCTCAATACAAATGCCATGACCTACAGATAAGTTGCTCAGCCATAACGGCGCAAGCAGCGGTGATAACTGCAATAGCCAAGCAAAACACGCCAGCAGCATCCCAAAATACATCATCTTAGGTCGCAAAATCGCACGGCGAGCGGTTGGAAACAGTTGGCTTATCATAACTTTGGCCGAGATGAGCAAGATGGCAAATTATAGGACGTTTATTTGCGCATCACAATGGCAAAAGTTACGAATGACAAGCATAACTTGCGGCTATGAGTTACGCTTATTTTATATTAATAACCGCTAAGCCGTTTTACGTTATTAAGAAGATAGGACTCATAATCCTTTGGTCGTAAGTTGTCATCCTATCTTAGAATAAAAATCAACAATCATTATTTTTAACTTGCTGGTAGTATAACCTCAACTACAAGTCCAGATTGACCATCTTGCCGATTGTAAACGCGAACGTGACCGCCATGCGCGACCACCACGGCATGAGTGATGGCAAGCCCTAAACCATAACCCCCAGTTTGCCGATGCCTTGCTGAATCAAGACGCACAAACGGCTGAAAAATCCGCGCCAAATCTGCCTCATCAATGCCCGATCCTGAGTCAGTCACGGTCATTTGCCACTGCAATCGACCTTTGTCATGGGTGACATTAGTTAAATCAACTGCGATTGTCAGCGCTTGCGGCGTGTGCATAAAGGCGTTACGGATGATATTTTCAAGGGCGCTGCGCAGTTGATCAAAGTTGCCCATCACGATGCACTCAAAAGGTGGCGGTTGCCATTGCCAAGCGATTTGTTTGTGCTGAAACTCAAAGCAAACGTCTTGACCGATATCGCTGATAATTTGCGCCAAATCAACCGGTTCGCGCTCGCTATCATCAAGGCTATATTGCTGCATTTGTAGCGATTGAATGCGAATAATTTGCTCAATCAGCTCATTCATCCGCGCCGATTCTTTGTCAATCCTATCCAAATAGCGCCCCGCATTTGGTGCAAAATCACGGGTCAACTCGGTGGCAACTTCAAGTCGGGCAAGCGGCGATCGCAGCTCATGCGAGATGTCGCTAAGCATCTGCTTGCGGGCGCGCTCGCTTTCACTAAGCCGCGTGCTCAATTGCGCGACATCCTTTGCAAGCTGACCCAATTCATCATCGCCCAGCTTTTCAAGGCTTGGATTGGTTGCATAATCACCGACCAACAAGCGATGAACACTATTTTGAACGCGACGAATTCGGCGGGTCATGGTTTGGCTGAGCCAAAAGCAAACCAAACCGCCAAAAAACACCACCATCACCAGCCGAATTGGCATATTGCCGCGCTGAAGCTCAAGCACATCTTTAAATAATAAATGCGGTCGCAGCTGAATGATGCGTATTTGACCGTCCGGTAGGGTGATCGTTTTGTCCGCAAGCTCAGGGCGGCGGTCCATGTTGGAGATGGCATTGTAAGGCGGTAGCGGTTGCCAAAGATCGGAAAGCTGAAACGGCTTTTCCATAAAGGCATGATCCTCTATGGGCGGCGCTCGCAGCTTAGGCGATCGCTCATCACTGCGCGGCGGTCTGCCCTCCAAACGCTCTAAGCGCCCCTCTTGCCTGCCCTCACGAAAGCGATAACGCGGAAACAGCATCTCACCTTGGTCATCAAAAACGCGAATTTGACTCATTAAACGCCGATCATCGCGATAAAGCCGCCGAAGCTCCTCATCATTTTGCGCAAGTAAAGCTTGAGTTAATACCTCGCGCTTAATAACCAATTTATTAATTTGCTCTTCCATTTTTGCAGCAAGGGCGCGCTGATTGAGCTTGCGCTCCGCCGCCACCGACAGCATGGAAGTCAATAAAATTATTAAAAGCAAGCTTAAAAACAGCCGCCAAAATAAGCTCAGCTTTGGACTAATCAGCCATTTTTGTATTGAAAATCGTTCTGACATTTAGATTACCAACTGATAGCCTTTACCGCGAATGGCTTTAATTGGCTCATCGTGAAAAGGCTGCATTTTTTTGCGAAGGCGCGACACATGAACATCAAGGCTGCGATCAAACGGTTGAAGCTCGCGCTGAAGCACATGCTCGGACAGCCAAGCTTTGCTGACCACCTCACCTTTTTGCATCAATAGCGCCCATAACAAATCAAATTCCGTCCCCGTAACTTGCAGCGGCTTGCCATCCACTTGGCAGCAGCGGGTTACCTGATCTAGGCTCAATCGGCTCTCAGGAAGCGCATCCGGCGTTGGCGGTAGCGCTTGCGTTCGCTTAATCACCGCGTTAATTCGCGCCAGCAGCTCACGCGGATTGCAAGGCTTGGTGATATAGTCATCCGCCCCAAGCTCAAGACCAATGATGCGGTCAATCTCCTCGCCTTTTGCCGTCAACATAATCACCGGAACTTGGCTGATGCTTGGCAAACGCCGCAACACGCTTAAGCCATCAAGCTTTGGCATCATGATATCAAGAACCAACAAGTCATAGTTGTTGGCATTCAGCTTGTCAATGACCGCCGCGCCATCAAAAGCGCAGTCGCAGCTAATGTCATGATTTTGCAAATATTCTTGCAGCAGTTGGGTCAGCTCCTCATCGTCATCACCCAATAAAATATTTGGCACTGATGTCCCCTTATTATTTTTTATCTCAAAACTTCGGTTTATTATAACTTTTTTTTAAATTATCACTTGCCTTTCGCCGCTATCTTTACCTTTCTTAATCTTTCATAAAAGATTGTAACCCTCACTTTTTTTATGATAAGGGCTATCGAGTCGCGATAAATCTAAAATCCATTGTTAAGGTTAAATAATGAAAAATTTATTGATTGGCACCGCTCTTATTGTTTCAAGCGCTATGGGCGTCACCGCGTGCTCAAGCGTTAACGCTGCCACCGATACCAAGCCAAACGCCAAAGCGCCCGTTGTTCAAAAAGGCGAAGCCCGTCATCACGACCGCGTAGGTCGCGGCAATCCTAATAAAAAACCGTTTGCTGAGCTGAATTTAACCGCGGACCAAGAAGCCAAAATCAAAGCCATCATGCAAAAAAACCATGACGGTCGCAATCAAAACTTTGAGGCGATGAAAAACGAGCGTCAAGCCATGCAAAGCCAAGTTCAAAGCCTTGCCAACAGCCCAACGCTTAATAACGCTGAGCTCAACCGTTTAGCCAACCTTGAGGCAGAAAAAACCCGCCAGCGCTTTATCAATCGCGTCCAATCAGAGCGCGAGATCGCCCAAGTCTTAACCCCAGAGCAGCGCCAAAAACTGGCAGCTATCAAAGCTGATCGCCAAAACAAACGCGCTGACCATTTCCAAAATCGCGCAAAAAATTCTGGTAAAGACCACCCACGATTTGCCCCAAAACCAACGCCGCAGTATTAATCAGCAAACGTAAACGTAAAAAAAGCGCCCATCATTGAGCGCTTTTTTGGTTTGCCTGATAGTTATTCTAAAGGCGCTTCTTCTAAACTATCGCTGTCTGATGGCGCGGTATCAGAAAACATCGCCAATCGACCGCTCACCGTCCCAAAAATGATCTTGCCAAAGGTTGCCCCGCCACCTTCTTTATAACGCGCAAGCAGCTCTTTGCTATATTCTTTGACATCAATGCTGTTTGCTGCCGTTGGCACTTGGCTGTCTTTTGGTAAATTCACAAAGTTTGTCTCGCGGCTAAGCGGTAAAAACTGGCTGAACACGTCAATTGCCATTAAATTGTCCGCTTGATTGCCGACAGTTGACGTTTGCGTTCCGCCAAAGCTGTGGGCTTGTTGCCAAACCAAGCGCTTACGATTGTCAAAGCCGTAAAAACGCTCCTCAATATCACCAGACTTTGCAATAATATTCTCACTTGATGCCATCGCTTTTATACCGCTTAGCATAAGTTTCGCCAGCATTTTGCTATCGAATGATGCCTCCGAAAGGCTTGGCTGCTGCGTCATGCCATCGCTGTCATCACTAACCAATTCTGGAAACTGCTGGCTCATTTTGTCATAAAAGGTATTAAGATACGTTTGATAATTTTGGATTTGGGTGTTCACACTTTGCTGCTGACGCACGATAACAGCGCCCGATTGCATCACTGACAATTGATGGCTTGGTAAGGTAAAATTCAGCTTACCCAACTCGGTGGGTGCAATATAACTAAACTCTGTTGCCGGCATCGCATCTAACATCGTATCGAGCGCCGCAAAATGATTTTGAATCAAAGCTTTACCAAAGCCTTTAGGCAAACTGCCATCAGCTAAATCGATTCTTAGCCATTTATTTTTCCAAGCCGTTCCAAGCTTATCATCAAACAATTGCGAGGTAATGTAGGCAGCATGATCCGCCCAAAGGTACAATTGCCCCGATTTTAAATCGATGTAAATGGGCTGATTGACTTGGCTTTGATGGTTTTTGGCGTGATATTGAACAGAAGCAAGCAAAGTCATCTTGCCAGCTAGCGGCTGATAGTTGCCTTGAGCATTGATTGACAGCGGCTTTAACCCATACTCATTAAGCAGTTGGCGCTTTTTAAGATCGCTTTGGCTTTGCTTGAGCGGATAGTTATCAAACATTTTGATAAGCTGAGCGTATTTTTTGTCCGCCGCTTGCAGCTCGCCGTCCTGCTGTCTAAGCCAAGCTTGATAAGCTTCAAAACAGGTCACATAATTGGCTTTAATCTGACTGCGCCGCGCCTCAAAGCGCTCATCATAAAGGTCAGTTTTCGTAGCTTCTGCTTGCTTGATCAGGTTAACATAAGCATTGTCATGGACGGTTTGGCAATGCGTATCAGCGCTTGAGGCAACAGCAAGCGGGCGATTGCTGGCTATAGGAGCAGCAATTTCGATATTGCTATGATAACTAAATGACTGCTTCCGCTGCGATTTTAGGGCTTGCACCACCATTGCTTTGGGGTTGACATTTGATACAGCGGCTTTGGTTGCCGTATTGCTTGATGGCAGCGACTGACAACCGCTTAGCAACACGCTGACTGTCAATGATACTGCCAATAACGGTACGCGAAAACTGGGGTGATGCTTCATGATATTATCCTTATCAAGCCTGAGCTTGACTTCCATTTTCGTTAGTAGTCCGTTAGTTATGGGCATCCGAGACATTGTCAATGACGATATTGCTTGAATAATCATCCGTCAGCGCGTCCTCTTCCAAGCTTTCCTCATCAAGACCGTAATCTTGGCGAATTTGCGCCGCTTGCTGACTGCGGTATTCATTTTGACGGATCGTGCTTAGCCAAGCATTGCCGTCAATACCAGAGCTTGAGGCATTAAAGATTTGTGATAATTTTGCTGCCAGCGGATGACGGCTCAAATCTGACTCATAGCGTGACTGACTGACGATTTGATTGCGTGCTTCTATCAAGCCGCTTGCCACATTAACGCGCTGCTGCTTACCAATCAGCCGATTGCTCGCATCCAAATAGTAATAGTTACTGTTGTTAAAATCGACCGGCGCGATGGCTTCGATTAACTGGAACAATGAGCCAACGTCCGCACTTTGATAGCCTTGATTATAAAATTGAATTTTGGCTAAGATTTCTTGCAGAGCAAGGTTTTCATCCGTATTTTGAGGATTTGCTTTGACATAATCGTTGAGCGATTTGGTTAAATGCTTAAACATCCGCCCGAGGGTTGCGCCGCTTTGTTTGGCATCAAAGTCAATTTTGATCGCTCGGGCGGCGCGAATGTCTTTGGCAAAATCATCTTCACTAATGTCAATCGGGGTAAAACTTGCCGCCTCAATCTCACCCAAACTGGCTAAAAATGCCTGAATCACCGCATCATAAATGACGCCAGTTGGAACATTGGCGCGCATTTTATCAGTTAAATGAAAATCGATCGTTTTTCCTGCCAAATCATTTGGCAACATGGTCTCATCAGGACGAGTTAATGCCACAAGCGGCATCATAGCTGCCGGATCAACACGCAAGCGATTGTGAGTGAAATCCATCGCAATCGGCAGCTGAATCGATGAGCTGAGCGTTGGCGCAAGATAATCGTAGCTTAAAATGCTTTGGATTTGTTTTTGTTGGGGGTCAAAGCGGCTGAGGGTGTTGACTGTTAAATATTGATTTTGATATTCATTTTTAGCAGCGATTTGTTCAGGAGTACGCTGTAGTAAACTTAAGAAATTAGGAAGGACACCCATGCTATTAGCGCTATCCTCTACTGTTTCTTGATTACGCATTTCGGCATAATCCTGCAAAATCTGAAAAGGATTTAAATTGGTTATCCCAAAGATATTGCGGTTATCGTCCACATCATTGTCGCCAGCGCTTTCATAATCATCTTCTAAAGGATAGTCAGCAGCAGCTTCATCAGTCTCGCCAAGTTGCGCAGGCGCTTCTGCAATCTCATTAAGCACTTGCTCAGCGTCATCCGTTGTATCGCCATCCTCTGAGCTTAAGCTTTGGCGAGCTTGATAAAGATACACGTCAAACAAGGTTTTAAATATACTGTCTGCGCCTTGATCTATGCTGCCCTTAGCAACAAATGGCGCGCCATGATAACGCACTTGAGAGCTTGACCAATGCGGACTTGTGAGATGCTGGTTCATGGCGGCAAGCAGCCGAAGCTTGGCTTGCTGCTCGCTATTAACTGCGCCGGATTGCGCAAAAAGGGCTTGATACTTCGCAGTATTTGCAGGAAGGGCTTCTTGAAACGCACGGCTTTGCGCGCTCATGGTAGCACTATCAGCGCGGCTAAAATCAATAGTTGGTCGGCTTTGCTGATTGGTTGCAGTTGGCGTTGATTGACAACCTGCTGTTAATAAAAGCATGGCGCTTATGCTAGCTGCAAGGCTCAACTTGCTAAACAAAGGCTTGCTTATCACAACATACGGTGGCAACGTCAAAAGGTTGCTGGTGCGCGGCTTGCGCTTTCGATTCAATCGTCTCATAACCATCCTTAGTCGTTGCCAATAATAGAACTTACGATTGCTAAACAATCGCTTGCTACAAATCAGAACTTAGTTATATCATGTTTAGTTACAATTTGGCAATTTCTAAGTAAGGTTAGGATACAAAATTAAATAAATAATTACTTTTAATACAACTTAATTTTACTAAAAAACTCATTGTCTAATAATAGCTTTGGCTGAGCATTTACTTCTTTTAGCCCCACTTTATGCTGCATCATTAAATCAATTAAGTTGAGCTGATCAATCAAAATCAAACTATGCGACTCAATGGCATTGGCAAAGTCTTGGGCAGGTTTCGTAAAGCTTGTGGTGGTAATAAACAAACCATGGTGATGGGTTTTTTCAGGCGGAAAAGCGCCAATAAAGTTTCTTAGATCACCGTTTGAGATGTTATTTCCTGCGCTGTACAATTTGGCTTGTAAATAGTAATTATGAACGTCCCCGTTTGGGAAGTCTTGAATGATTAAACCATCAATGCCATTGTCATTGCTGCGACCGGTATGGCGCGAGGTTAAGTTGCTTTCAGGGCTTTCAATTTCAAGCGAGCGCTCAACAAGCTTTAAACAAAACCACTCAAACTGAAGTGGAGATAAACTCTCTAACTGCGCCATAATCAAGTCCGGCGTCACTTTCACAAACTCGCTTCCCACAGCAGCATCGGCATAATTGTTCATAAATAGTGACGTTCGCCGCTGAACCTCTTCAATTAAAAAGTTAATCAGCGGGTCGCCATTTTTGCCATAAGCTGCCAAATTGGCTCTTTTTAAATCGGCAAACGCCTTATCATCAAAGCGTTTAAGATTGGCAATATAATCGTGATTTAGCACGCCATCATTGAGGTATTGGCTAAAGTTACTTCCCGCAAGCCAAAAAAATACTTTGCCAAACGGGTCTAGTTTGCTCAAATTTTTGGGCGTAACTTTTTCATCAAAGGCAATAAAATTGGCAAAATTTTGATTGAGATTAGGAACCAAGCTAAAGGTATTTTCTTTGACAATTCCCAATGCCGACAAGCACAGCAAAATCAAATTGATGATCTCATCATAACAAGGCGAGCCTTGGTGACACTCATGACGGATATCATAGCGACTTAAAAAATGGATTTTTTTATGTTCAGCTTCCACACCACTTAATTTTTCAAATTCACGAAAAAAAACCGTTCGTCCAATGGTGTTTTTACTGCTTAAGTTTTTTATGGTTTGAATCGCTGCATTCAACAACTCTCCAAAAGCTGGTAGCTTGGTAATGTTGCTCATCGTTTTACCACACTCATCAATTATCCTGCGTGAATAATAGCATCAAACCCGATTTTATTTAAGCAAATTAAGACAAACGTTCAATCACTTAACGCCTCATTCTAGGCTAGCTTTACATTATGTTAATTTAAGGGCTGACCTTACCTTAAGGGTACTCTACCTTCAGCCGTTTGATGAGCTTTATTTGGCTGATTCTCTTTGTTTTAGCTTGGCGATAACGTGGCGGATTTTTTGAAAAAATGCTATGATAGTCGATCAGATTTTTGATTAATAACTAAGGTAAAACTTACTTTATTTTTGTTTTTTATAACCTTTATCATCTTGATAATATTGAGTTATTATTAATACGAGCGCAAGTTAGCAAAAGAGCGATTTATGGCATTTGTTCATTTAGGCATTCACAGCGAATATTCCATTACCGACTCCATCGTCCGAATTAAGGCACTGGTAAAAGCAGCGGCAGCGGACAATCAGCGCGCATTAGCACTGACTGATTTATCCAATCTTTATGCGACGGTGAAATTTTATCGCGCCTGCCTTGGTGCTGGAATCAAGCCCATTATCGGCAGTGAAATCATCCTTGATCATGAAGACTCGCGATTGATGCTGCTTGCGATGGACAATACCGGCTATCAAAATCTAACGCGGATTGTGTCCTTTGGCTTCACCCACGGTCGCGCTAATCCGGACAATCGTGGGACACCCATTGTCACGCGCGATCAGGTGCTTGAGCATAGCGAGGGCGTCATTGCGCTATTCACCGAAAAATCAGAAATCGGTCAAGCGCTTGTTGGCGCAACACCTGAAAAAGCGGATGAGTTGATTGTTGATTGGCAAAAGGCTTTTGGCGACCGGCTTTATTTAGCGATTAAGCGAACCAATCGCGCCGGCGAAGATGCTTTTATTCACGCAGCGATTCATTTTGGCGCTCGCCATCAAATCCCAATCGTTGCTCATAATGACGTTCGATTTTTTGGCAGACCCAAATCGACCAAGATTGTACTCAGAAGAACAATATTTAAAATCGCAATCGCAAATGCAGTCGCTATTTGCCGACATTCCACAAGTGATTGACAATACGGTTCGCTTAGCCTCACGCTGCAATGTGGTGCTAACGCTTGGCATTAACGTGTTACCGGAGTTTCCCGTTCCTGAGGCCGAAACCATTGAGTCGTTTTTTCGCAGTGAGTCCAAGCGCGGTTTGGATGAGCGCCTGCAAAAGCTGTATCCTGAGGCATCTCGTGATGAGACTTGGGAAGCCGTTCGAGCGCCTTATGATGAACGGCTTGAGTATGAGCTTGATGTTATTTTATCCATGGGATTCCCCGGTTATTTTTTAATTGTGATGGATTTTATCCGCTGGGCAAAAGCCAATGGTGTCCCCGTAGGTCCCGGTCGCGGCTCAGGCGCAGGGTCGCTGGTGGCGTATGCGCTTAATATCACCGACCTTGACCCGCTGCATTACGATTTGCTATTTGAGCGCTTTTTGAATCCTGAGCGGGTGTCAATGCCCGACTTTGATATTGACTTTTGTATTGACGGTCGCGACCGCGTCATTGATTACGTGGCAAATACCTACGGTCGCGAGGCGGTATCACAAATCATCACCTTTGGAACGATGGCGGCAAAAGCGGTCGTCCGCGATGTGGCGCGCGTTCAGGGCAAATCCTATGGTCTTGCCAACAAAATGTCCAAGCTGATTCCCAAAACTCCGGGGATTACGCTTAATGACGCCTTGGAGCAAGAGCCGCAGCTGAAAGACTTGATTAAAAATCCGGGCAACATGGATTATGAGGACGCCCTTGAGATTTGGGAGATGGCAATTAAGCTTGAAGGCGTTTGCCGAAACGTGGGCAAACATGCCGGCGGCGTGCTGATTGCGCCGAACAAAATTACCGATTTTAGCGCCATTTATTGTGATGAAGACGGTCACCGCGTCAGCCAATTTGACAAAGATGACGTTGAAGCGGTCGGATTAGTTAAGTTTGACTTTTTAGGACTTCGAAATTTGACCGTGATTAATGCGGCGGTCAAAAACATCAACGAGCGCCGAAAAAGTGAAAACAAGCCTGAGCTGGTGTTAGAGGACTTGCCGCTTGATGATAAAAACGCTTATAAGCTGTTGCAAGATGCCAAAACCACCGCCGTCTTTCAGCTAGAAAGTATGGGGATGAAAAAGTACCTCGCCAAATTGCAACCGAGCAATATCGAGGACGTCATCGCCATGTGTGCGCTGTATCGCCCAGGACCGCTGGACGCCGGCATGGTTGAGATGTACATCGACCGAAAGCACGGCCGCGAGGAAGTCATTTACGACCACCCAAACCTTGAGCCGATTTTAGAAAACACCAACGGCGTTATCGTTTATCAAGAACAGGTGATGCAGATCTCGCAGGTCATGGCGGGATATAGCTTAGGCGGCGCGGATATGCTCAGGCGCGCCATGGGTAAAAAAAAGCCGGAGGAAATGGCAAAACAGCGTGATATCTTTGTCACCGGCGCGCTTAACCAAGGTATCGATGAAGTCACGTCCGGCGGCGTGTTTGATTTGATGGAAAAGTTTGCCGGCTACGGCTTTAACAAATCGCACTCAGCAGCTTATGGCGTGCTCGCCTATCAAACGGCGTATTTAAAGCGTTATTATCCGGCAGAGTTTATGGCGGCGGTCTTAACGTCTGACATGAACAATACCGATAACGTGGTGTTTTTTATCAATGACTGCCGTGAAAACTTTAATTTGACCGTTGCTAATCCTTCGGTCAATCGCAG
>Ga0308157_10007150_pt1 | contig 13079 bp, 11 predicted proteins | sample PhyBR1_FD_201035 | JGI IMG/M metagenome (GOLD analysis project Ga0308157, IMG submission 201035) | Phyllosphere microbial communities from UC Gill Tract Community Farm, Albany, California, United States - DLSLB.R1 | ecosystem: Host-associated > Plants > Phyllosphere > Unclassified | place: USA...
GACGGCGGTGCCGTATCGTGACAACGTGGTGCACTACGAAAGATCGATGACCGGCTCACAGAACTCGCGACTGATAATCATTCGGGGAAACTCGGGAAGCGGAAAGTCGCTCCTTGCCCAATCGATCAGGGCGGCGCGGCCACGTGGAGTCGCGTTGCTGGGGCAGGATACGTTGCGCCGGGAGATCCTTCACGTTCGGGATCGTCCCCAAGCTCTCAGCGTGGCTTACATCGACTTATCGGCTCGCTTTGCTCTCGATAACGGCCTGGATGTCGTCGTTGAGGGGATCCTTCACTCGGAGATATACGGCGACATGCTCACCCAACTCCAGAGGGGTCATCGCGGTGTTACGCGCACGTTCGTTTACGAGCTCGGGTTGGAGGAAACTCTGCGGAGGCACCGCACGAAGACGCTCGCAGCTGAAGTGTCGGAAGAACAGGTCTCATCTTGGTATCGCGAGTCCGACAGGATTCCCGAACTGGGTGAGATCGTGTTTGACGCTGACGCCAGCGCGAGTGATGCGCTTGCTCAAGTGCTTGCTGAGGTCGGGTGGGGCGAAGCGGAATGACGATCGAGAGCATGGGTAGACGTTCGGTCAAGAAAGCCGTCGGGTACGTCGTCCGCCAAGGGAAGCTGCTCGTGTTTACACATGACGATTTCCCGATGGAGATCACCGGTGTGCAGGTGCCCGCTGGGTCGATCGCAGAGGGCGAGTCGCCTGCGGATGCCGTCGTGCGCGAGGTGGGAGAAGAGACCGGCCTCAGCGCCAGGATCGTTCGCTCGCTCGGCGTCGAATCGTACGACATGTGGCCCGCAAAGCCCGAGGTTCACGAACGGCACTTCTTTCAACTCGAGCTGGTAGATCCGGACGTTCCCGACCGCTGGAAGTGCGGCGAACAGGACCCTTCCGGCGGAGGCGAACCCGTTAGCTGGACGTGCTGGTGGATGGCGCTGACGGATGCTCACGTTCTCTGCGCAGGCTTTGGCGCACGCCTCGGAAGCGTCGAAGCCGATGGTGATCTCTAAGGTTGGTATCTGTGGCGACGTGGTGGAGTTCAGATTTTCTAACTAGCCTGATCGGCGATCAGCGCGAAGAGGCTTTCACGTTTCGAACGTGAAGTCGTAGTGCGCTGGCTGCGAATCCGGCGGCATCCGCTGTGCCGAAGGCATCGTGGAATTCGGTGTTCGTCTCGTACTGATCTGCGAGCCCACGAATCATGTCGAGGGATTTCGCGGTGTCGCCGGCGTGGGTGGGGGTTCCCGGAATCTCCTTGAACCACTGCATGTGGACGGATGCGTGCGCTTGCGCGGCTTCGGAATCCGCGTGGTGTCCTTCTTCTTGGATCTGACGCCACCGCGCGAGCAGTGCCTCCGACCGTGTCTTCCACTCTCTCTGCTGGTGCAGGGACTTGCGATGCCACCACTGGTTGGAGGCCTCGAAAGCGTCCCGGCCCCAACGGGCCACAACTTCGGCCTCGTATCGATCGTTGAAGCCCTCGAGCATGACGTCTATGCGTGGCTGGCCTCCCTGACGCCGCATCTCCAGGGTGTGCTGCACCGCGTTGATACGTCGATCCAGGGTCTCGCGTCCTTTGGCGAGTTGATCCAAGTGTCCGGTGAGCGCTTCAATCTCCGTCTCCGGAGTGGCGCTCATCTCGAGTGCGGCCGCGATCTCGGTGAGGGGCATGCCTGTGTCGCGTAGAAGGAGAATCCTCTGCAATCGGGCAACCGCGTTGGGCCCGTAGTAGCGATAGCCGTTGGACCCGACGCGGTCTGGTAGGAGCAAACCGATCTGGTGGTAGTGGCGTATCGTTCGGCCGCTGATCCCGGCACGCTCTGCGATCTCGTTCACCGTCCACTCCACGGTTTACCTCCCTGTCCTGTGGTGTTCTCAGTCTTTTCCATCGAGACTCAGGCCAAGTCGTGTCCCGGCGACGCGCAGGATCTCGTCTGCAGGCGATATAACGGCCTGCGCCGCAGTGATTCCGGTGGCATCCAGGTACGCGCGCACGAGCCGGGTACCCGCCGCGTATCCTGCTCCGGTCGGCAGGCCAACAGGCTCTGCGCCAAGAAGCTGGGCGCTCGCGTCGCCATGAACCCACGCAGTGAAGTTCTGCATGCCGGTCACGCTGAGACCTCTTGCAACTTTCGCAAGGACTTCGTCATCGCCTCGGGTCTGATCACTGACGAAATGAGTGTAGCCACGGTCGCCGTAGAGCTCGGCGGCGAACTCGTCGGCGAGACCTTCTGAGGTCACCTGTTCGCCGACAGTCACCGTCATCGGATCCCAGATGACGCCGCCGGGGGAATAGCGCACGTTGTGGTGCAGTTCATGAACCACAATCGCTTCGAGCCGGTCGAGTATCTGAGGCGTCGGCCAGACCGTGATGGTGATGTAGCCGCTGATGCCTCCAAACGCGGACAACCCCTGGATCTCGTCCATGAAGTGTTCGTTGGCGGGATCGCCAAGTACGAGGAGTACCTGCAGATCCGGTACATCAATGGCGCGATCGGTCGCCTTCAACGCCGCAACGCCGCTCTGGAGCGCCTCGGTGAGGCGTCGCCAAGCGTCCGCCTCGACGAGTTCTTCGATGCCTTGCTCGATCAGCGCGGACGGGTTCGCCCAATCGAAGCCGAAGTTCTGACGGTGCACGGCGGCCATATCCACGCCTCCCGGGACGAAGTGGTACATCCCTGCGAGCGGGGACCACATCTCGCGCACGAGGTCGGCGCGCGCATCCGGTGTCGCTTTGAGAACACGCATCATGGTTTGGGCGCTGTCAATCACTGAAATAGTCATGGAACAGGACGCTAAACCTTGCCGTCGCGTTAAGGTCAAAACGAAGGCGACGAGCGACGGCCGGTCACCCTCATTGCAAGTTGCCGGGCCTTGTATCGCGGGGCGTGAAGGAACCGGCTCACATCGGTTTGTGTGGCTAGGAACTCGGTGGGACTCAGGCTCAACTTCCAGGCGACGACGTCAATCGGATACTTGGCGCAGGGCGGTGTTGCCGTGCTCCAGTTACTCGTCAGGAACACTGCCAACTTGCTTCGCCGGTACTCCAACGACCACTGCCCTCGCCGGCACGTCTTTTGTAACGACGGCCCCTGCACCCACGACGGCTCCATCACCGATTGTTACTCCCGGGAGCACCGTCACATTCGCACCGAACCAGGCGCCACTGCCGATAACAACGCGTGCCGGGTGCATATCGGCACGCCGGCTCCGAGCCATGTCGTGATTCAACGTCGTGATGACGGCGTTGTGGCCGATGAGGGCGCCGTCGCCGATCTCGATTCCACCCTGGTCTTGGAAGCGGCAGCCGCTATTAATAAAGACGTTCTCTCCGAACCGGATGTTCTTGCCGAAGTCGGCACTGAACGGCGGGAAGAGCTGGAACGACTCGGGGACTGCCTGCCCAGTCAGCTCACTCATCAGGGAACGTACTTCTGCGGGGGAGTGGTAGTTCCCGTTGAGTTCTGCGGTGATGCGCAGCGACTCCTGACTTGCGGCGTGCATCGCCTCGTGATGCGTCGATCCACCAGGGATCGTCTCCGCGGCATTCAACGCTGTGAGAAGGGCATCGAGCCCGCGAATTTCCGCCATACACCTACGGTATCGCGCCGTTGACGGCATGGAGGCGGGCGTCAGGCGTTATCTGGTGCCACGACTTTGCCGATGCTGCCAGCCCGGTACTTATGAGTGTCGTGATTTCGCGCGCCGGTATCTTCAGCGGCCGCGCGGCAGATGTTGTGTGAGGGCGTGAGGGCGCGTCAATGTCAGAAGTTGGTCCGTATCCGACCGCAGCGGAGTTTCGTTTCATTGCGTGTTTGAATTCCGGTACAACCTCTGGAAGCGTGAGAACATGAACCGTCTCTTTCACGCCAGGAGCGTACTCGTCGCTGACGGCGTGGGTTGCGCAGTCGCCGCATTGGCAGTGCTGGGCAGTGATCTCATCGCCTCATCCATCGACCGCACGCTGAAGTCCCGCCCGATCGTCGGGGCCGCGCTGGGGGCAACGAGCGCGACGCTGCTGGCTGGCGCGACGCGTTCCCGCGGCGGTGTCCTCGCGCTTTCGGCAGCTATCAACGTTGGCTGGGTCGGAGTCTGTCTCGTTGCGTTGTCACGACGGCCGTCCCGGTTGGGCGTCGCGCTCATCGCAGCGACAGCGGTGTTCGACAGCGTGGCCGCAATTGTCCAATGGTGTCTTCGGGCTCCTACGGACGCCCCGAAGCATTAGCACCTGCTGCGCGATGATGCCGGAGTTCCTACGAGCTTGCCGACTGCGATCGCGAGCAGGCGAGAACTGCGGTGAACCCCAGTGCTCAGGCACCTCATCGAAACCGATGCTGTCAGCGAGAACGCGGTCGCACAGGCCGTGACCACACCCGTCAGAATCCCTGGTCAGCGCAAGCCCGTCGAGAGCACCTCACGCGAGCGTGTCACCGTGACGTGTTCGTCCCGCCCGAGTCCTACGATCGTGCGCTGCAGGCGCTTGAGGGCCAGCAGGATGTCCAGGCTGCTGCCGCTGCGCGAGCCGAGGCCAAGCCGCCTGCCTCCCACGAGGAGCTGATGGTCGAGCCGCGTCTTGCGCATCCCCGTCACCGCTACGTCTACCGCTAGAGGAGCGTCCTTGACCACCGAGGATCGTCGTCACCGCGGGTAGTCGGCGTAGATCACGCTCCTACGGTCAGGCGATTCGAGCACAGTGATGGTTTCTCCTGCGCGCGGTATGGCGATCCGGGGCACCAGCGCGACGAGGTCCCGCTGGGTGCCATCCAGCTCGATAGTCATGATCAGGATGGGATCGTCGTTGATCGTCGCCCCGGTGTCGCGGGCTGCGGTGACCGGGACGTGACGTATCCGGGAGCCGGCTGCTCGCGCAGCGGGCAGAGTGCGCTGATCGGCCAAGGCGCGCTTCGAGAGCCGCTCTGCCTCGAAGTATCTGTCGGCTGCCTCATTCTTCATCAGGCGGCGTTTGAGGAACCGTGCCAGGCGTGACCCCGGCGGTTCGTCCCCCTTGATGTGCTGCTCCCAGCCCGGCGGCAATAACATTGGCTCGGCTCCCGGGTCGGAGCGCCAGTAGTACCGTTCGCTACTCACCGTGCCTCCTTGATATCGATAGAAGCCGTCACGAGGTTGGGCGCTCTCGTCCGAGCCCTGTCCAGAACCCTAGGCAATCATTCTCAGGCCGCCTCGCATCAACGCGTCAGTGACCCGGGATGAGCACCTGAGTTGAGTTCTGAGTGGTGTACACGATGTACCCGTCGTCGACTCGCAATTCGTCGGCCAGCGGCCACGAGGTAATCGCTTCACCGTGTACGTCGTATATCGCAAAGCCATCGCCGTCGTCGTAGGACAGCACGAGCGAGCCGTCGGCGCTCACACCCCGTGACCATAAAAGATCTGATTGCGATTCGTCGAGTTGCCCGCCACGCAAAAATGCGCCGTGCCCTGTGTCACTAGAGAAAACTGCAGGAACACCAGTGGCGTCAACAGCGGTCACCGTGCCTGCGTTGATGTGATCTTCGAGCGGGAAGGTGAGGCCTCGGCGGGGATCAGGGAAGAACGGCAGCTGAGACTCACCCACCGTTCGGTCGGCCTCGTTTCCTTGCAGATCAAAGAAGGCGTACTCCGGGTCAGACTCGTTGACTTTCAAAACGTATCCATCGCTCGCCCACCGAATATCCTGGACCTGCACGTTCGTTCGCGGCAGTGTGACCTCGCCCGTCCTGCCGTCGATAATGCTGATCCACCCCTCCACTCCATTGGAGATACCGATGTGCCCGTCACCAAGTGGGCTCAGATCGCTGCCCTGCAGGTTGGTTGCTGTCCAGACAATGCCGTCGTCGTCGAGTCCGACGAGGCGCTCGTCGTCGAGGCGCAGGATCCGCAGTTCATCCACCTGGCTAATCTGCCTCGCACTGTAGCTTCGCGGTCCATGTTGAATGCTCTGCTCGACACCGCCAGAGGCCACATTCACGAGATCCCAGGCACCCGTGCCGGGTTCGGCTCCCCAATCAGACACGACGACGACGCCATCCATTGTGGATCCAGAGCCGCAACTGGCATCGGTGATCTCCCACGCGATCTGGTGCCCAGGAAGACCTCTCGCGATCACTCGAGGGTTGTGGCTCGGACCTTCTTCGACCTCGACGATCACTCCATCGGTGATGCCGCACACCGTATTCGGGGTCGCGTATACGTCGCTCACGCCGAGGGCATAACCGTTGTCGAACCAGAGCCCCGGGTCTCCGACAGGGTGCAACTGAGCGTCAGCCTTCGACGGAAGGTCCGCCGTCATGTCGCCGGAGGTGCACCCGCTCAGGAGTAGGGCGGCCGCAAGGCCTGCCACAGCGCACATCGATCGGGTACTTGTCACGACCGCTCCCTTGTTCAGCGCGTAGGCGCATAGTCAGCGTAGTCGTGCTCTACGTCGAGTACCCAGCCCACGTAGCACGCGAAGCGTAAACAGCAACTACCGATGCCCTCGATCGTCTGCTCGAGCAACGCGAAGAGAGAGCGTCACAGACGAGCGGCGGCAGTCGGCGGGAAGACCTCTCAGCCGGTCAGAGGAATCGTGACGGCGGTGCGCCGAAGGCGCGTGTGAATGCGGCGGTGAACGCCGCTGGTGAGGCATACCCAAGTTGGATAGAGACGTCGGTGACGGTCGAAGTGGGGAGTAGGCGAAGGCTGGCGAGGAGGCGGGCGCGGGTCCGCCAAGCGGCGGAACTTGTGCCAGTCTGCGCGCGGAACCGGCGGTCGAACGTACGCGCGCCCATGCTCGCAGCCCGTGCCCATGTCTCGTTCGTGACGGCGAGGTCGGGGGTCGCGAGATACGTGCGGCAGAGTGATCGGAACGGCTCATCGCGCGGCAGGGAGATGGACAGCGACATTGGGGTGAGGCGGCGCAGTTCGTGGAGCGCCAGGCTAACGACCGCGCCGTCGCGGCCAGCGACGTCGTAATCCGGTGTGAAGCCATTTGCGGTTCGAAGGAGTTCGCGCAGCAAGGGATCGACGTTGGCGACCATGCAGCAGGTCGGCCACCACGGCACGGCGTCCGGTTCGATGTACAGACTCCAGGTGGTGACGTCGGTCATCAGGACCTGGTGGGCGACACCCGGTGGGATGAGGACGGCACGATCGGGGGGAACGGTCCACGACCCGTCGCTGGTCTCGACCTGCATCACTCCGCGTGCGCCATAAAGCAACTGTGCCCGACGATGCTTGTGACGGGGCAGCACATAACCCGGAGGGTAGTCCGTTCCGACAGGGAGCACGTCGACGGGCAAATGGTCGATGCCATCGAGGCGAAGATTGTGCACGACGACACCCTATTGGCGAATACGCGAAAGAACATGACCGAAGTTCGATTGCCGGCCTTCGTCGAGGGGCGGTTGGATGAAATCATGTCGTTGCTGATTCTGTTCCTCGTGGGTCTGGCCGTCGGCGTGACGACGGTCCTGTTCGGCTTCGGCGGTGGCTTCGTCACGGTTCCCATCATCCTGATCGTCGACGCGGCGCGAGGGCCCGATGCGCTGCGAATCGCGATCGCGACGTCGGCGCTGGTTATGGTCGTCAACGCGGTCATCGCAACCTCGGCGACGCGGCGCAGTGTCCTCGCCCATCTCCGCGGACGGCGACCGTTGTTTTTCCTGCTCGCCTTTGGCGGCGCGGCAGGCGCGATCGGTGCGCTGTTTGTGCCCGCGGTCGTCCCGCGCTGGGGCTTCGTGATTTACGTTGCCATCACCGTTGTCGATCTGCTGCTCCGTCCGGGATTTTTTCCTGGGCACGGAACGGTGCGACCGCCGAAGACGAGCGGTCGCGCGCTCCCGGACGTCTGGGGGATCCCCGTAGGTGGCGTCGCGTCCTTTCTCGGAGTCGGCGGAAGTGTGGTGACCGTGCCGATGATGCGGCGCTCCGGGATGGACATGGGCGTGGCGACCTCGCTGGCGAATCCGCTGACCATCGCGATTGCGGCACCGGCGATGGCCGTGGCATTCGTATTCGGCGGCGGTGTCTCATCGGCCTCTGGTCTGATCGGGACGGTCGACGTCGCCTCGGCATTCGCGCTGCTGGCAGGTGCGATCCCTGTCATTGTTCTGGTGCGGCGACGGCCTCCGACGATCCCGGCCGCTGTGCACAGCTGGGCCTACCTCGCGTTGATCGTCATTGCCGCGGTCACGGTCGCCATCACAGGGTGACGACGACTGCCTTGGTAATCCCGCTGCGACCGGGAAATCGCGACGGCGGCTCGGGCGCGGTGCATGGAGGCTACGTCTAGCCCTCCGAGGACGTCGTGGTAGATCCTGGCCAGCGTGATGGAGTTCAGGTTTTCGCCCGACGAGGCGATTCACGCCTTTTCTTTCGGCCGCCGAAGGGCGCGGGTGGTGTTCGACAGCTGTTCACCGGCGTAGTGCCGAGCCAGAGCTGCCATGCCTTCTTCAAGCGTCACCGCGGGCGTCCACTGCAGTACTTCGCGGGTTCGGCGCTGGTCGAACCAGTGCGCGGTGGACATCTGCTCGGCAAGGAACCGTGTGAGCGGCGGCTCGTCGTCGTGCTCGCCGAGGTTCCAGACCGCATCCACCGCGGATCCGGCCGCCAGCGCGGCGGCAACGGGAAGACGCAGGGTGGGCTTCTTCGCGCCCCCGGCAAGCGCGAGGCGTTCGATGAACTCCGCGATCGGTCTCGGCTGTCCGTTGGTCACGACCAGAGGTTCGCCGTGCACACGGGGTGCGGCTTCAAGAGCAGCAACGATTGCGTCGACAGCGTTCGTAACGTACAGCGTGTCGACGAGCGCAGCACCAGAGCCGAGGATCGGCATGCGACCCTGTCGCGATCGCTCGATGATCTGCTCGGTGAGTTGGGTGTCGCCGGGCCCCCACATGAGGTGCGGACGCAGCACGAGCACGGGGAAGACGTCGGAGTCGACCATCAGAGCAAGAAGTTCGCCTTCACCTTTCGTGCGCGCATACTCTCCACGGGCGGAAGCCGGGCTGGCCGGTTCAGCTCGCGCTCCGACAAGCGAGTTTCCCGAGTTTGCGACCGAGGGCGAAGAGATGTGCACGAACTGGGAAACTCCCGCACCCTGCGCGGCCGCGAGCACATTTCGAGTGCCGTCGATATTGACCCGCTCGAACTCGCGCGGGTCACCGGCCATCGATACCTTGGCGGCAAGGTGGATGACCGCAGTTTGTCCGGCCATCGCGGTTGAAACGGCGACGGAATCGGTCACGCTGCCGTGAACATCGCGTGCACCGTCCACTCCGGACGGTCGGCGTTGCAGAGTGGTGACGTCATGGTCGCTGTTGACCAGCACCCGCGCCACAGAGGCGCCGAGTAGGCCCGATGCACCGGTGACAAGGATCTTCACGTGGACTCCTTCACAGCAGCATCCATTCGCGTCACGGTGCGCCGACGCGCTCGCCGCGCAGCACCGCATCCGCCCAAGCTGCGATCCGCGTGCGATCGATCTTCGAGTTGTGGCGGATGTCGGTGGGGAACGTGGCCGACACCAGCACAGCAGCGATGTCGTGCGGATAGTGCTCGGCGACGGCAGCCCGTATCGTGTCAATCAACGTCATCGGAGCAAGGCCCGGCTTCACATGGAGCCCCGCCTGGGGTTCGACGACCACAACAATCGACTGCGTCCCTGTCGGCCCGACGCCGACGACGGCGGAACGGTGCACCTGGGGCACGGTGTCGACGACGGCCTCCAGACCGCCCGGGCCGAGCGGCCCGGAAGAGGGGGTGAGTACGTGCTGCATGCGTCCCTCGATCCAAATCCGCCCCTCGGGATCAATATGGCCGATGTCGTTCGTGCGGTGCCAGATCAGGCCATCGAGGTCGTCGCGCTTCGACGCGGCATCCGTATCCCACAGCCGGTCGTAGCCCGCCTTGATGTGCGGGGCAGAGACGACGAACTCACCCAGAACATCGACCGCTGCGGTGTCCGTGAGCAGCTTGTCGGTGGGTCTTCCCACTTCATCGAGCGGTGCGACGGCAAACCGCACCCGCGGTACCGGTCTGCCGACGCACACGCCGTGATCGCGGGACTGCGCTTCGGCGGCGGCCACGCCCTCACGGTTGATGTCGGTGAGCAGCAGGCCCTCGGTCATCCCGTAGGGCGAGCGGATCTCTGCATTGGGGAAGAGAACTGAGAGCGCGTCGAGCAGGCTCAACGGCACGGGGGCGCCTGCCGAGAGCACGAGCTCGATGCGCTCGAACGATGCGCGCTGCGCAGCGTTCAATTCGCTCGCCGTGGCCTGCACATTGTTGTACGCGGCGGGAGAAGCGAAAACCATCGTGCAGGTGCCCGCGAGGATCGCATCCGCGAGTGCGGAGGCCGTCAGGGTCCGCGGCTTCGTGACGGACATATCCGGGGTCACGCTGCTGATGCCGAGACCGGGACCGAGCAGGGCGAACGGTGCGAATCCGGCGGCCCAGCCCGTTTCGGCATGAACGTCGAACTGTTCGCGCAGAGTGCGAGCGAGTGCTCCCAAGCGGGCGTGCGTATAGCGCACGCCCTTCGCGGGCCCCGTCGATCCGGACGTGAACAAGATGACGGCATCATCGGTGGGCTCGGGGTAACGGATCAGCTCCCTGTCCGGCGTGCGGAAGAGCTCCGTCACGCTCGTCTCGACCCCGAGCGCAGCGCTTTCGAACGCGTGGAGCCGACGAACGGAGATGCGCCGACCGGGCCAGCCCGCGGCACGTGCCAGGGTGAGGCCGGGCTTCAGGCCGATGATCCATTGCGGATCAGACGCTCTGATCGCGCGGGTCATTCCGGCCGGGCCGAGACCGGAATCAGCAACGACGGCAACCCCGCCGGCCTTGAGCACGCCGTAGAGCACCGCGGTGAGGTTATTCCCCGGAGTCACCAGCAGGGAGACGCGGTCGCCGCGCTGCATGCCGAGCCGTTGCAGACCCCGCGCGATGCCGTCGCTGACCCGGGTGAGTTGCTTCCAGCTGATCTCCTGCGGCGGGTTGAGCGTCATATCGACGCTCGCCACCGACGAATCGTCTCGACGCGCATCGAGGGCGGCGAAAATCATCGGGGCCGGGTCGTCGTCCGCGACAGAATCTGCGGCACCAGGCCGAACCCCCTCGGCGGGCAGAGCGTCGCTGGGGAACTGCTTTCGGAGCCAGCGCATTACAAGGCTGGCCACGTCGGCATCTTCGCTGACGAGGTGCGAGGCCTTCTCGAAACGGTGCACGTCGGCCTGCGGCAGCCGGTGGCGCAGGTCGCGCAGAAAGTGCTCGACGAAGACCGGATCCTTCGGGCCCCATATGAGGAGTGCCGGGATGTCGATACCAGTGATGTCCTCGGCCAGCTGCTGCAGCTCGGCATACGAAGGATGGCCGGGCTGGACCGGAATGTCGGCGACGTATGCGCCGATGCCGCTCCGTGCATCGGCGGTGCGATAGGGAGACCGGTACGCGTCTTTGATCTCGGAGGAGATCGGACCCTGGCCGAGCGACAGCGTCGTGCGCAGGAACCAGTCGGTGAGAACCGTCGACGTCGGCAGGACGGGGCCGCTGAGCGCCGCCCGCAGCGGAGCGGGGAGGGGATTCCCCTCTGACAAATGCACGCCGGTGTTGAGGCTGATCGCCCCATCCACGACATCGAGGTTTCGGGCCGCCCAGGTGAGCGACACGATCCCACCCCAATCGTGGCCGATGGTGACGACAGGATGCGGCTGTGTACCCGCAGCGTTCGCCGTATCAATCAACAACGAGCGCACGACTGCATCGAAGTCGCTCACTCGTTCAGCGATTCGGCGGTATCCGGATCCGTGAGTGGTGGGGAGTGCGTCATGCGCGAGGCGCTCGGAGTAACCCATCTCGAGCTGATCAGGTGCAATCACACGCCAGACTCTGCCTTCAGCGTCGGCCAACGAGGCGGCCGCGAGCCCTCGCCACAGATATGACCAGGTGGGATTTCCGTGCAGGGCCAGAATCGTTCCACTCGGCTCGAGGCCTTGCGCCTGCAACGCCGGGAGAGTGTCGAGCACATGGAACGTGCGCTCGCCGTCAACCGTGTCGACCGTCACGAGGCGTGACCACTCGGCGTCCCATTCGGGAAGCGGGCCGGGAACGGTTGCGGGACGCCCTACGAACTTCACCAGGTGATCTCCATCATGGCGGTGTTCAGACCGGATCCTACGCCCAAGCACAGGATGCGGTCCCCGGGCTTCAGGTCAGGAGCTTTACGAGCGAGTGTGATCGGCAGGGAAGCAGGGCCGACATTGCCCAGCTCCGGGTAGGTCTTGGCAATTCGGCTCACGTCGATCTCGACGGCCTGTGTGAGGGCATCGACATGCACGTTCGAGATCTGGTGGGGGATGTAGTGGTCCATGTCCCGCCAATCCCAGTCATTCTCATGAGCCTCGCCCCAGGCCGCGGAGATCAGTTCCATGCCGTTGCTCAGCAGCCCTTGTGTGTCGGTGAACATGCCCTCGTAATCACCCACACAGAGCTCATGGTTCCACGTCGCAGCGCGCGCGACTCCACCATGAATGCGGTGTCCTTCTGGATGAAGATCTGCCCGCCCGAGCACTGCAGCAGCCGCTCCCGAGCCGAGCGTCAACGTGGCGAACTCGTTGAGATATTCCTCCCGAGTGATGCCGTCGCGATTCAATCGCGCAACGGTCGCCTCTTGCACCCTCGACATGTCTTCGCCCGCGACGACGAGCGCGTAGTCGATCTGTCCCGCGTCGATCATGCTGGCCGCGACCGTCATTCCGTTCACGAACCCCAGACAAGCGTTGCTGATGTCGAAGTTCATCGCCGCGGGGCTCAAACCGATGCTGTCATGTACGGCCACCGCGACAGACGGTTCGAGCGCCTCGCGGGAGACCGAGGTATTGATCAGAAGCCCGATCCGTTGCGCCGGGATTCCTGAATCGGCCAGAGCCTGGCGCCCGGCGGAGGCGGCTCCTTCGATGTAATCCGTAGGATTTTTCCAGTTACGCCGAGACGAGACTCCGGCAACGCGCTGAAGCAGCCCGTGCGGAAGGCGGAGGCGTTTCAGCGTGCCGCTCAGTCGTTCGTCGAAGGAACGGGAACTCACTTCGAC
>Ga0308157_10007153_pt1 | contig 13075 bp, 12 predicted proteins | sample PhyBR1_FD_201035 | JGI IMG/M metagenome (GOLD analysis project Ga0308157, IMG submission 201035) | Phyllosphere microbial communities from UC Gill Tract Community Farm, Albany, California, United States - DLSLB.R1 | ecosystem: Host-associated > Plants > Phyllosphere > Unclassified | place: USA...
AGAGTGTAAACACCCATGGGAAGACGATCACCGCCCCGACAGTGATCAAGGCAGGAAGAACAAACGGCCAGTAGCTCGGCCGCAGACGGCTTGTGGCCGCCTTGGTGGAGGAAGCTGCTTTTGTAGCAGCTCCCGTTTTTGCTCCTATCGGGGCGGCAGATGTCATTTTCCTTCGCTCCGTGCGAGGACCGGACGGAATTCTTCCGTCGCGCGTTTCATTTCAGTTTCTGCGTCAGCACCATTGAGAAGATTGGTGAGGCCGACACCGATAATGTCGCGGAATTCCGTGACAGGCACGATGACAGGCAGGCAGAGCTGGCTGATCGGGGCAGACTTCGAGAGGGCTTCCACCCAGCCTTCCGGCATGGTGACAGCCTTGCGCACGGCTTCGTCGTCAATGATCGACTTGCGGAAAGGAACGCCGGATCCCGACTGCAGAAGACGTGCACCCATTTCCTTGGAAATAGCCCACTGGCAATAGAGATATGCGGCTTCCTTGTTCTTGGAAGCTTCGGTCACGCCAATGCCGTCGCCTGTCGTTGGTGCTGCCTGTGCATTCGGGCCAGCTGGCATGACGCCATAGCCAACTTTGCCAACAACGCGCGACTTGTTCGGGTCTTCAAGCGGTGGCGCAAAGCCGATGCCATCGAGCCACATGCCGACACGTCCCTGCAGGAAGTTCGACTGGCATTCAGCCCAGTTGAAGCCTGCAACACCGGGAGGTGCCGATTTGGTCATCAGGCGCTGATAGAGCTTGGCAGCTTCAATGCCTTCAGCCGAATCCGTCTGTAGATTGCCATCGGCATCAACCGACTGTTTGCCATAGCCAAGCAGCAAGCTGGTATAGACCGGCGCATTGGCATTCTTCATGCCGCGAGCGACGAAGCCATAGGTTTTGGTCGATGGATCGGTGAGTGCTTCTGCCGCTGCAACCAGCTCTTCAAAGGTCTTTGGATATTCAATGCCCTTGGCGGCAAAGAGCTCCTTGTTCCAGTAGATGATCCAGTAATCGACCGAGAATGGCAGCGCGCCGAAGCGGCCATTGGCATCCTTGGCAAATGTCAGACCAGCGCTTGCGAAATCATCTTCTGTAAGCGATGCATCGGTCAGCGTCGGGTCTTTCAGGAACGGATTGAGGTCGGCAAGCCAGCCGCCTTTTTCAAACTGGCGCTTCTGAACGTGATAGCTGATGTGGATGACGTCGAAGCTCGGGCGACCAGAAGTCAGCTCGATCACCGCCTTCTGGCGTTGCTGCTGTTCCGGCATCTGCTCGGAGTTCACCTTGATGCCCGTCAGCTCTTCGAATTCCTTCTGATGCTTCTGAAGGATTTCGCCGCGCGGGCTTTTGATGAGGTTTACTTCAAGTGTGGTTCCGGCAAATTTCTTCCAGTCGACATTTGACTGGGCGAATGACGGGGTGAAGCCCGTGATGCCGGATGCAGCGATTGCTGCGGTTCCCGCCATAAACTGGCGGCGTGTCGGACGTAACAGATTCATTGCTTACTCCTCCCCTGTTGTGTTTTAGGCCTTATACATTTTGGCCTGTCATTCTTCCGGCCCGGCGACTCCTCTCGCCCGACCTTCAGTCTCATATATGCAAAGCCAGTTTCCGCGCATTGTTGATATGAACGGCGATGGCATCCATGGCAGTCTGCGGGTCTCGGGTTTCGATTGCGCTCAGCACGGAAAGGTGTTCCTGCATGACCGGGATAACGCGTCCGGTAATGCGGAAGCGCTCCTGATTGATCAGACGCATCTTGATCGTGTTGGTCTGGTAAGCGCGCCAGATGATTTCGTTGTCGAGCGAGCCGACAATCGTATCGTGCAGGCTCCAGTCGATATTCTGCGCCTGCTCTTCCAGCTCAGGCGTTTCGCCCTCGTTCATTGCGCGATTGAGCGTGTTTTCATGCTCCGCGCGCAACGAACGTAGCAGTTCGTCAGATGCCGCCTGACAGAAGATGGCAATCGCCTCTTTCTCGATGAAAAGCCGAAACTGAAACGCCTCGCGGATGAGATTGAGATCGATATGCGCAATCTGAAGCCCGCGCTGCGGCACGGTCTTGATAAGACCTTCCGCTTCAAGGCGCGGGATAAGTTCGCGGATAGCACCGAGCGGCAGGCCCGTCATGGTGACGAGCTGACGCTGAGAAACGAATTGGCCCGGATGAAAATCGCGCGCCAGCAAATGCTGGGTGAAGCTTTGATAAGCTTTATCCCGCAATTTTACCGGTTCGTTGTGATCTTCCGCCAAAGCCTGTCCCCTCTCAGTGCCGTTCGCTTATGCCGTGATCAGGCCGCTTTTGCCATATGCAAACGGTCGAATACACTGCCAATTGCATTGAAATCCGCGTCGTTGAGTGAAACGAGCGGTGCACGCACCCGACGCCACTCCATGTCACCCGTATGACGCGCAACCATAGCCTTCACTGCTGGCGTGACCGGATAGTTCAGCAACTGCTGCACGGCGCTGACGAGTTCAGCGTCGTCCTGACCTTCGTTGACCATGCGCAGAAGACGATCCGGGAACAGATTGGCCATGCCGGAAATAGCACCCTGCCCACCAAGACGAACACCCGCAGCAAGATCGCGCTCATCACCGATCAGGATCGCAATGTCCTTGTGTGCGGCAAGCAGTTTTTCCGTATAGGCCCAGGTCCCCGACGAATCCTTCACACCAGTGATGATGCCGCCAAAAGCTGCACGCAGACGGCTGATCAAATCGACAGAAAGCTCAACGGCAGTAACCGACGGAATGTTGTAAAGAATGATGCTGCGCGCATCATCGCCAAGACCTTTGAAGACTGCAGAAAACCAGTTGAACAGGCCATCATCGGAAAGGTTTTTGAAATAGGATGGGGGTGCCAGAAGAATGGCCTTGCAATCGCGACGCAGCGCATCGGCCGATTGAAGGACAGCATCAGCAACCGAGTTTTCCATCACACCGACAACGATGTTGGAAGCTGCAAAGCCTTGAGCAATGAAGCTATCCAGAAGTGCTGCGCGTTCGGCATCAGCGATCGACGAACCTTCGCCTGTGGTGCCAAACAAAGTGACGCTTGAGCAGCCACTATCGAGGCGAGCGCGGGCGTGCTTCAGAGCACGACTGACATCGATTTTGCCATCCGCATCGAATGGCGTTGTAAGCGCTGCAGAGAGCCCGAAGCGCTCCTGACCAGAATTATCGTGTGCCAAAACTGGCTCCTCCCAAGTTTGAACTTAGGTTTGCACATACTAACATGTTAGTAAAGAGTCAATTCGAGTTCAGTGTGTAATCGCATGATTTCGGGAAAATGGGAGAGAACGTAAAATAGCTGAAACGCGGGTTAGTCCAAAGCGCTGACATCTGCGTCCCTCATCCTGAGGAGCTGTTGAAAACAGCGTCTTGAAGGACGAGGGAGGAAGATGTACGTCGCTTAACTTATCGAGTTGGAACAACGCCGCTTTCGATGAATGAAAGAACTTCCGCTTTATGTGGTGAACCGGTTCGTCCGCCAAAACGCGCGCATTTGATGGCGGCAGCGGCATTGGCAAAGCGGATGATGTCCGTCATCGGTTTTCCCTCCACCAGACCATGTGCAAAAGCACCGTGGAACACGTCACCTGCAGCAAGCGTATCCACTGCATCGACCTTGAAACCCGCCACATGTGAAACGGATTGGCCAGCGCCGTCTGACCAATAGCAGCCATCCGCTCCAGCGGTAACAGCAGTAAAAACATCATAGCGATCAGCTAAAATGCGGACACATTCGCTCAAATCGGTCGTCCCTGCCACGCTGATCGCGGCAGGTTCTGATGCTACGATATGGGTCGCAAGCGGCAGCAGCGTTTCGAGCAATTCGACGGGTGCCGTATCAGCATCCAGAATGGCCGGAATACCTGCGTCACGCGCAGCACGCAGCGCGGTTTCAGCAGCCCATGGCCAGCGCACATCGGTCATGACAGCCACATAAGCTCCCGCTGCAATCGGCGGCACCGGATCAGACGGACTTGCGAGCCTGCGATCATAAAAAGGCACGATGATGCGTTCACCATTCGCATCGACGAGGATCGAAGAAAATGCGGTGCGGGCGCCATCGAGCCGCCGAATATAGGAACAATCAATACCTTCGGCTTCAAGCTCCGCTATGGCGCGATCGCCCACCGGATCAATTCCCGCAGAACCCCAGAGCGCCACCTCACCGCCAAGCCGGGCAATCGCAGCGGCTGCACTTGATGCCATGCCAGCAGCAATCTCGACCGCCTCGCGAGGCAGATATTTACCTGCCTGTTCGGGAAGCGTATCGAGGCGGAAAATGGTGTCCATGGTGAGGGCACCAACGCAGAGAATTTTGGACGTCATGATTACGAAATGAGACCTTCCGAGCGAAGTGTCGTCCAGAATTCATCTGGGATCGATTGTTCAAACCACACAACATTTTGCCTGATCTGTTCAGGTGAGCGAACACCGATCAGAATGGAACTAACCGCCTCATGCATCATCGGGAACTGCATGGCGGCAGCGGCAAGCGGCACATGATACTCATCGCAAATGTCATGCAGGCGATTGGTGCGCTCGATGATTTTGGCAGGCGCATCGGCATAGTCGAACTTCTGTTCGCCGCCGCGCGGTGCCGCAAGAATACCTGAGTTGAAAACACCGGCGATGACCAGCGCCATGCCACGCTTTTGCGCCAATGGCAGGAATTCTTTTTCCGACACCTGATCGAGCAGTGAATAGCGGCCAGCAAGAAGCGAGCAGTCGAGATCAGCTTCTTCAAGCGCATCGCGAATGATCTGCCATTCGTTCACACCAAGACCAAAGCCCTTGATGTTGCCTGCGTCGCGCAATTCGCTCAGCGCGCGGAATCCACCGCCCCTGGTCAGCGCATTCCAATGAAGCTCGTGCCTGTCGGCATGGGTCACGCGGCCAATGTCATGGACATAAAGCAGATCGATGTCCGGAAAGCCAAGACGTTGCTGACTATCATCAAAGCTCCGCATGATGCCGTCATAGCTGTAATCAAATACCTCGCGGAAATTCAGCCCATTGTGCCAGCCGGAATCAAGCGGGTTCTTTGGTGGCGCTGGCGGCAGCTTGCGCCCGGCACGCTCATTGGTCATCAGGCGTCCGACTTTAGTCGAAATGACCGCACGCTCATTCTTTTCACGCAGCATATCGCCCAGAAGGTGTTCACTGCGGCCATAGCCATACATCGGCGCGCTATCAAAATAGCGGATACCACTTTCCCAGCCCGCTTCGAGCAGAGCGTCGGCGTCAGCACGCGCGACCGGGGCATAGAGCCCGCCCAAAGGTGCTGTTCCCAGACCAAGCGCCGTTACAGTCAGACCGGTCCGGCCAAGCGTCCGTTTTTCGGATGCCTTCAATTGCATGGATATCTCCCCAACAACGGCGCTTAACCTGCCGCGCTCCTTATCCAGCGCCTCTTATCCAAAAACCGCTTCACACGTTTCGGGACGCGCTGCCTCTTCCGCCGATTGATAGGAGCAAGTTTGCGCAAGTGCAATCGGAAAAACATGCCCATGCAAAGAGCTTATTCATGCGCAAATAAATCATTCACCAGAGCGCCCTCGCGGAGTATAAGATAAATATTCGATTTATATCAATAAGATAACAGATGACCCCCGATCACCCCATCATAAAACCCTTCACCAGCACCCGCTTGACAATGTCGATTTCCTGTCGATATTACTATGATGTCAGACCAATTTAAAAACCAATAAGGGAACCGGTTCTGACCTGATTGCGCGTTGAGATTCTGGACCGGACACTGGGCCAAACACTAGGTTAGTCTCTGGGCTGATCTCTGGGCCAATCTGTAAAATGGAGGCAGGATGAAAGATCGCAGGCTGCTGCAAATAGCGCCATTACCGCCGATGGATCGTGCCCGGCAGGTAACGGATGCTCTCGCCAATTACATCGCGACAGCGCAGCTTCAGGCCGGTGACCGCCTCCCCGCAGAACGTGAATTGATGACTGCACTCGCCGTTGGTCGGTCCACCATTCGCGAAGCAATCCGTCATTTTCAGGCATTGGGGGTGATTGAAGCCCGCAAGGGCAGCGGCACTTATCTGCTGAAGCCGATTTCGGCGGCGACAATCCATATGCCGCTCTCATTCGATCCCGCACAGTTGCGCGATGCATTGCTGCAATCGCTTGAAGTACGCCGCGGCATTGAAGCGGAAGCCAGCATGGTTGCAGCGCGCAAACGCACAGCCGATGACCTCGTGATTATCGAGCGCAATCTGAACGAGATGGAGCGTGTTCACATCGCTGAAGGCACGTCAGGCCCCGAAGATCTTGCCTTCCATCTCGCCATTTATGACGCGACCCATAATCCGCTTTTCAGACAATTGCTCGAACAGATGCGCGAAGCCTTTTTGCACTTCTGGGATCATCCGTTTGAGCGGGTCGATTTCGCGCGGCGGACCTTTCCGTTCCACCGCACGCTCTTTAACGCCATCGTGGCTCAGGACCCTGAATCCGCGCGGCTGGAAACACTCAAGATCCTCGACATTGTTGAGGAAGACATCAAGGAAATGTCCAAATGACCGACGGGATGGATCCGCTGGATTTTGCAGCACTTACGGTTGCTCATGATGAAAGCAATGCATACGACGCCGTGGTTCCCCCCATCGTGCAGACCTCGCTTTTTACCTTCCCAAGCTATGACGATATGGTCGCCTCCTATCGCGGCGAAAAAGTTCGTCCAATCTATACACGTGGACTCAACCCAACCGTGCGGGCATTTGAAGAAATGCTGGCGAAGCTTGAGGGCGGCGAAGATGCGCTGGGGTTTGCCAGCGGCATGGCCGCAATTTCATCAAGCGTATTGGCCTTCGTCAATCCGGGTGATCGCATTGTTGCGGTGCGCCATGTCTACCCGGATGCGTTCCGGCTGTTCGGTACCATCCTGAAGCGCATGCAGGTGCAGGTCGATTATGTCGACGGACGTGACGAAGAAGCAGTCGCAAAGGCTTTGCCCGGCGCGAAAATCTTCTACATGGAAAGCCCGACAAGCTGGGTCATGGAAGCCCATGATGTCGGCGCTCTGGCCAAAATCGCCAAACAACACGGCGTTTTGAGCATCATCGACAACAGCTGGGCAAGCCCGATCTTCCAGCGCCCGCTGTCGCTTGGCGTTGATCTCGTTGTGCATTCGGCTTCGAAATATCTCGGCGGTCACAGCGATGTTGTGGCAGGCGTTGTGACCGGCTCGAAAGCGCTGATCAATGCAATTCGCGCAGAAACCTACCCATATCTCGGTGGCAAGCTTTCACCATTTGATGCGTGGCTGCTTATTCGCGGCATGCGTACTCTTCCAACGCGCATGAAGGCGCATGAAGCCTCGGCACTCGAAATAGCAAACCGTCTTCAAGCGCTCGATAAGGTGGAAACTGTCTGCCATCCAGCACTTGCCAATCGCCTGCCAGCAGGGCTGACCGGCACGTCCGGTCTGTTCTCGGTGATCTTCCACGAAGGCGTGAATATCCGTGAATTCTGCAACCATCTCAACCTGTTCAAGCTTGGCGTGAGCTGGGGCGGACATGAAAGCCTGATCGTACCGGGCGAAGTGGTGTTGCAGCAAAAGGCACAGCCAAATTCGGCACACACATTCGGCATTGATGCGCGCTCGGTGCGCCTGCATGTCGGACTGGAAGGAACCGAAGCGCTGTGGAGAGACATTGAAGGAGCGCTCGCTCAGTCAATCGCATGAAATAAACCGCCGTGAGGATAAAAAAGGGGAACGGAAATGAAGAAACTAGTAGTCGCCGCACTCGCCACCATGCTGATGAGTGGCACAGCGCTTGCCGATACAACATTGAAGCTGGTGGAGGTTATCACCAGCCCGGAGCGCACCAAGACGCTTGAATCAATTGTTGCAAAGTTTGAAGCCGCCAATCCAGGAACCAAGGTGGAAATCATCTCGCTGCCATGGGGAGAATCCTTCCAGAAATTCGCTACAATGGTATCGGCAGGTGAAATTCCTGACGTCATGGAAATGCCGGACACATGGGTGTCGCTCTATGCCAACAATGGCATGCTGGAGAGCCTCGAGCCATATCTGGAAAAGTGGGAAACCACGCCAGACCTGACCGAGCGTGCGCTTGAGCTTGGCCGCAGCGTCAAGAACACTGCCTATACGCTGCCTTACGGTTTTTATCTGAACGCCATGTTCTACAACAAGAAGTTGCTGTCTGAGGCTGGTGTATCCGAGCCGCCAAAGACGATGGACGAATTCGTTGAGGCTTCCAAGAAGATCGCAGCCCTTCCCGGCAAGTCAGGCTTCTGTATGCGTGGTGGTCCCGGCGGACTTAATGGCTGGGTGATCTTTGCTGCGTCCATGGCAGGCAACAATAAGTTCTTCAATGAAGACGGCACCTCAACCATGAACAGCGAAGGCTGGAAAAAGGGTATCACCTGGATGGTCGATCTTTACAAGAACGGCCTCGCACCAAAGGACAGCGTGAACTGGGGTTTCAACGAAACCGTCGCTGGTTTCTATAGCGGCACCTGCGCCTTCCTCAATCAGGACCCGGACGCCCTAATCGCCATTGCCGAGCGCATGAAGCCTGAAGATTTCGGCGTTGCCATTATGCCAAAGGGCCCGGATGGCAAGACCTTCCCGACCATTGGCTTTGCCGGATGGTCGATGATGAGCGGAAGCAAAAACAAGGACCTTTCCTGGAAGCTGATTTCCACCCTTGAAGGACCCGAAGGCAACATCGAATGGAACAAGCGCACCGGCGCGTTGCCGGTTCTCAAATCCGCACAGAACGATCCGTTCTATAGCGGTGAGCAGTTCAAGGGCTGGTTCGATGAACTGGCTGACAAGAACGTCGTTCCAACCGTGATGCCGACCTATCTTGAAGAATTTGCCTTCTTCAAGGATTCGCTCGTCATCAAGACGTCGCAGGAAGCGCTTCTCGGCGACATCACGCCGGATCAGTTGGCCGACCAGTGGGCAGAATATCTGACCAAGGCACAGCAGAAGCACCTATCCAAGCAGTAAGCCGCGTAAACTTGGCAGGCGCGGAGTTTTCGCGCCTGCTCATCATCTTCATGCAATCCCCGCGAAGGGAAAAATGATGACCGACACCGCTTCCATAAAGGCCCCGGTGCGCAGCGAAGTGCCAAAGCAGGACCAGCGCAGCTTTTTGCAGCGTTTTGCGCATGCCTCCGAACCCTATCTTTACAGTGCTCCGGCGCTGATCCTGATTGGCGCTATCATGCTGGTTCCGCTGGTCCTTGGCGTGTCCTATGCCTTTCGCGATATCCAGTTGCTCAATCCGTTTTCCGGCGGCTTTGTCGGGCTTGAACATTTTCGGGAACTTGCAACCGATCAGGCGTTTTATCGCTCATTGAAAAACACGCTCTGGTGGACGGGTTGTTCGGTCCTGCTGCAATTTGTGTTTGGACTTATTCTGGCATTGCTGCTCGACAAGCCGTTTGCGGGTCGCGGTCTGGCGCAAGCGCTGATCTTCCTGCCATGGGCAGTGCCAACATTCCTGACCGGTCTTAATTGGGCATGGCTGTTTAACCCCGTTATCGGTCCACTTCCTCATTGGCTGTACGCCATTGGACTATTGAGTGCGCCTGACAATATCCTATCCGATCCCAATCTTGCCATGTGGGGCATTATCACCGCCGGTGTCTGGTGGGGGATTCCCTTCTTTGCGATCACCATGCTCGCGGCCTTGCAGGCCATCCCACGCGATCTTTACGAGGCAGCAAGCATTGATGGCGCGGGCCCAGTGCAGCGCTTCCTTTCTATTACGCTGCCTTATCTTGCACCCACCATGGCCATCACCATTTTGTTGCGCACCGTCTGGATTGCCAACAGTGCAGATCTGATTGTCGTGATGACCGGCGGTGGCCCGGCCGACCGCACGCAGATCGTCGCAAGCTACATTTTCACGCAGGCTTTCAAGCGGCTCGATTTTGGCTATGCGTCTGCCATTGCGATGGTGCTGCTCGTGTTGCTGATGGTCTATTCGATGCTCATCGTGCTGTTGCGCCAGACGCTGCTAAACAAGGATTAAGGTCATGACAAACCGTAAATTTCTCCTTGTCGGCGCACATCGCATAGCTATTTTGCTGTTTGTTCTATTCGCGCTTTTTCCGATCTTCTGGCTGGTCAAAGTTTCGGTCACGCCCAATGACCTGCTGTACAGCGAAGGTGTGCGGCTCTGGCCATCGCGCACGACGTTCGATCACTTCAGCCATGTCTTGAATAACAGCTCGTTCCCGCTGTTCTTCCGCAACAGTCTGATCGTGTCCGGCTCAACCGCCATCATCGTCACGTTGCTGGCATCACTTTCCGGTTATGCGCTGTCACGTTTCAACTTCCGCGCCAAATACTGGATCGTAGCGCTGATGCTGCTCACCCAGATGTTTCCGCTCGTGATGCTGATCGCGCCTATATATAAGATCATGGCGCCGCTCGGCCTCACCAACAGCCTGATCGGCCTCATCATCGTCTATTCGGCATTCAATGTGCCTTTCGCAACCTTCCTGATGCAGTCGTTCTTCGACGGCATTCCGAAAGACCTCGAAGAAGCTGCGAAGATTGACGGTGCAACGCAATTCATGGCGTTTCGCCAAATCATTCTGCCGCTCACCTTGCCCGGCATTGCAGCCACGCTCGGCTTCGTTTTCACTGCTGCGTGGAGCGAGCTTCTGTTCGCGCTGATGCTGATTTCCGGCAATGATTCAGCCACGTTCCCGGTCGGGCTTTTGAGCTTTGTCTCAAAGTTCTCGGTCGATTTCGGACAGATGATGGCGGCGGGTGTGCTCGCACTGATCCCGGCCTGTCTCTTCTTCTTCCTCATTCAACGATATCTCGTGCAGGGCCTGACGGCTGGCGCGGTCAAAGGCTGAAAGGATTTTTCCCTATGGCTTCCATCGATATTCAGTCAGTCCGCAAGAGCTATGGCGAACATGCTGTTCTGCACGGCGTTGATCTTGAGATCAAAGATGGCGAATTCATTGTGCTGGTCGGCCCGTCAGGCTGTGGCAAATCCACATTGCTGCGTATGATTGCTGGCCTTGAAGACATCACTGCCGGCCAGGTGCAGATCAGTGGCAAGCGCGTCAATGAACTCGCACCCAAAGACCGCGATATTGCGATGGTGTTTCAGTCCTATGCGCTCTACCCGCATATGAGTGTCGCCGACAATATGAGCTACAGTATGCGGCTGCGCAAAACGCCGAAAGAAAAGATTGCAAGCGCCATCAAATCGACCGCCGCCAAGCTGGGCCTTGATCCTTTGCTCGAACGCCGTCCGAAGGCGCTTTCCGGCGGCCAGCGTCAGCGTGTTGCCATGGGCCGCGCCATTGTGCGTCAGCCCAAGGCCTTCCTCTTTGACGAGCCGCTTTCCAACCTCGACGCCCGCCTGCGCGAGCAGATGCGCGCCGAAATCAAGAAACTTCATGCAGAGTTAAAGGCTACTTCGATCTACGTCACGCATGACCAGATCGAAGCCATGACTCTGGCCGACCGTATCGTCGCCATGCATGGTGGTGTGGTGCAACAGGTCGGCTCTCCACTGGAGCTTTATGACCGCCCGGCCAATCTCTTCGTGGCAGGTTTCATCGGCTCACCCGCCATGAATTTTCTCGATGTTACCTATCTTGAAAAGGATGGTGGTCCGCGTCTGAAACTCAAGGATGGCGCGAACGCCACGCTTGGCATTCGTCCAGAGCATGTTCATATCGAGAATTCAGCAGGCCTGACGGCTGATGTCGATTTGGTCGAGCCGACCGGCTTCGGCATTATCCTGCATCTCAGCCTGCACGGATTGCCGTTCAAGATTTTCACGCTCGATCGCGATGCGCTTCATGCGCAGGGCTCTGTTCAAGTGAGCTTCCCGGCACAGCATCTCCATCTGTTCGATGGCGAAGGAAATCGCGTCGATATTGCTTAAACTGCTTCCGAAAACCGTGTCTGGATGCTTTGTGAAAGCAGGGCTACAGGTCGGGTCTGATCGCCCGCCGCAACCCAGATCAGCTCTTCGATTTCGCTTGAGGCGGTGGGTATCTGCCCATCGTTTAATGCAAGGTGAAACAATTCGGCTTCAACAGTTGCACCTTCTTCATTGGCAGCCGGTGCCGACATCTTTGCAGCATAGCGCAATTGGCTCTCATCAATGAGAATCCCAAGCTCTTCCTCGATCTCGCGGATAAGGGCTGTTTCAGGCTTCTCGCCTGCATCAATCTTGCCACCAGGCTGGAAGAAAATCTCGCTGCCGCGCTTGCGCACGAGGAGGAAACGGCCCGCGTCATCACGGACAATGGCTGCTGCAATAAGCATCGTTTTCATAAGGGCGAAACATCGTCGCGAACACGCACACCGTCAAGAATGATTGCTGCAATGGAGCGTGCTGTCTGCTCATAAAAATCAGGTTCTTCCGTGCGCTTGCCAAGAACGGCTGCGACCTGAACCGAGAAGTCGGAATAATGCTGTGTCACCGCCCAGATCGTGAAAATGAGGTGGTAAGGATCAATCGGCGCAATGCGCTTTTCCTCGATCCAGCGATGAATGACCCGCGCCTTTTCATCGACCAGATCTTTCAGATGACCTTTGAGAAAATCGGTAATGGCCGGAGCACCATGCAGAATTTCATTTGCGAAAAGGCGCGATGCTTCCGGTCTCTTCGCAGAGAGTTCAAGTTTCTGCGTAATATAGTGCCGGAGTTCATCCAGCGGATCGCCTTGCGGGTTGATGCTCTCAAACGGGCCGAGCCATTCTGTGAGTGTCTCTTCGAGAACTGTCACATAGATATTCTGCTTTCGCGGGAAATAATAAAGCAGGTTTGGCTTCGACATCCCTGCCTTTTCGGCGATCTGGTCGACGGTAGATCCGCGAAAGCCATAGGCAGAAAAGACGTCCAAAGCCGCATCCAGAATCAGCCTGCGATTGATTCCCTGAATGCGGGTCGCACCCTCCGCCTTCTCGTTCACACCTGCTTCGACGGTAGCTGTCGCATCTGTGACCATTTAACACCTTTTGACAGAGCAAAATTTCTTAAAACCGCTTGACCAGTGTCGAACGCTCTTCTAGCCTGCATTTTGACC
>Ga0308157_10007155_pt1 | contig 13070 bp, 7 predicted proteins | sample PhyBR1_FD_201035 | JGI IMG/M metagenome (GOLD analysis project Ga0308157, IMG submission 201035) | Phyllosphere microbial communities from UC Gill Tract Community Farm, Albany, California, United States - DLSLB.R1 | ecosystem: Host-associated > Plants > Phyllosphere > Unclassified | place: USA...
AAGCTAATAACGGAAGGCTGGCCCAATGACCAGCGAAATAAAGCCTTTTTTTGGCCCAGTGACGAATGAAATGGGTGGCCCGCTATGCAGCGAAATGAGTGGCCCAGTGACTTGCGTTATAGACAATTATTTGGGTTTGGCATCATGACCTTCCACAATATCCAACCTCATAATCAATTTATATTAATCAATCTCCAGACACCAGCAGAGCGAGTGCCTCAAGTCTAAATTTACATGTCTGCCCAGTCTTTCGATCTCAATGTTGCATTTTGATGGGACAGAATTCTTATTATTTTTCCCATTCAAGGGATAATAAATAGATAACCTCCCAGCCATTGTTTTCATCTTCGAAATACGCTTTGTGTTCAGCTGAAAATCGAATGGTGTCTCCAGAAAAGAAATCAGTTGCCCTGGTGATAGCTACATAGACATACCGTAATTCTCAATAATAAGCGTTATCCTTTCTGATTCTACCTCTTCCTAAATCATTTGTTATGATAAAATTTAAGATTTTTCACCAATGTCAAATGTCCCTAAATAGGTTTCCAGATGAAGGGACGCTGCATGCATTTCCCCCTTTCACCCCATGTATGGTGCCAAAATGAAGAACGACATAACGTCCAAAAGTAGATAATTTATCCATAAAATGCGATATAAAAGGACTTCATTACACTGGGTTCAATTTTAATTAGAGCTGCTTCAGGAGATTGAACGGCCCTAATCATTACAGTTAATTATATAATTAGCCCTATGCAAAGCTTACAGGAAGTTCCCCAATAGCAGAATTTTCAATTTCAGTTATTTTTTTACTAACTCCCTCCAATTCTGCCTTAGTATCCTCAAGAAGCCCAAACGATGGCTGAATTGCTTTGTCTTTTATTCTTCGAGTGATTTCCTTGATTTTTTCAATATTTTGGTCTGGGTCAGAAAAAATCACCTGAAACAAATCATGAAATATCAGAACCCTATTATTGTAATCATCCATGAGCGCATTCAACTTTGCATTTTGCTCTCCGATTGTCCTTAACGACTCGTTACTACCTGCATGAATTTCAGCGTAATAAGGAGCTAGTCTTTCATCAAAAATGCCTTCTATAGCACTTTGTTTCTTAGAAACGCTATCATTTATTTTCTTCGCGGTATCTTCCCAGAAATTGTCAGAATAAGATTCGTTCAGCTTTTCTTTTGCGTTTTTTCTAAATTCTTCCTTGTATCTAATTAGTATCTTGTTTAAGTCCTTAGTGACACCAGTAACGAAAAAACCAAATAGCTGGCCAATAAGCGTAGTAACAAGTCCCAGCCCTATGACCACTGGAATGGTATTATCTGGGATAATGTTAAATTTATAAAGAATTAAATATACTACCAGTGAAATAAATGCGGCGACACCTGACCATTTCCACATCGCTTTTCTTCTATCTTTCTTACGAACCTCTGCCAGTTGCTCAAATTCGCGGTATTTTGCTTTATGTTCCGCTACAAGTTGATCGCGTTTGGTCGTGTAAAGTAAATTGACATCCTGTTCAATTGTTTGGATAAAATCTACAAAAAGTGTAGAAGTTTCAACTGCTTCTTTTTGAAACCTTTCATAATTTTGAATCTTAACGATAGTTAGGTCTGAAACTTTATTCTTTATTTCACCTGCTTTTAAATCAAATTCTAGGAGGGATTGCTGGAATTCTAAAATTTTTGGCCCACTTGCATAATAGATTTGTACAATTGCTTCATCCTTCGTTGCTGTCCGGAATTGCTCAGAAAAATTATCATCGAGTTCATCCAATTGTTGACCAATCCGAAGCTTTTGAATAGTTTCCTTTGTATTCCTGGTGAGAACAGTATTTTTATACATTTCAACCATTTCAAAATAACTACTAAAATTTTCGCTTATAACTGTTGAACCATCTTGATAAACCTGATCGACATTTTTTACAATCAGTTGATTGGACATTGTCTGTCTAAAGGATTCAACCTTATTTAATACAAGTAATCGATTGCTTTGAACTTCATTGAAAACAGCATCAGCATACTTTTTTAATGGATCATTGAGTTTTGAAAAATCGATATCTATTGTATGCGAAAATGCCTCCAATTGAAATTTTTTAGGTAGGATTTCACTTATATCTGAAATCAGTAAGTCAACCCTCTCAAATTCGGATAGGATTTTATCTTTGACTTCCAATAAAATTTGTTTAAAAGCAGCTCTTATTTCCAAAACAGCATATCCATAGTAACCGTTTGACTGACTTTCAATAACCTTTCTTATTTCTTGCCTCTCCTGCCATAATTGAGATAATGACTCCACATTGTTGGCAGTAGTTCTTTCTACAATTATTTTTATCGAATCATAATCCCGTTCTTTAGCTTTCTCTAATCTTCCCTTTCCAACCAGCCATAATGATCGTAACTTGTCATTATTAACCTCAACGCTTTTATCAAATCTTTGAATATTTTCATTTGCAGTATTCAAGAAGTCATCACTCGTCCTAATTTTTTCCTGTATCAAGGAAGTGAAATAAGTCTTTATATCATTGAAGTTTTTGATGTAAAAATCTACTTTATATGCATGGTTTTTTAACAACTGCGCGTTATCGATCCCATTAGACCAGCTTTCTAACTTATTTCTTAAATCATCGATACGATATTTATGCAAATTATCAATAAAAGTAAAATTTGCTGGAGTGATGTCTCCTGCATCAGCAAATTCACGAAGTCTGGAAATTAGCTGTCCAATAAAAGCATCACGCTTCGGATGATCAATGTTATTTTCTTCCAATGACTGATTGGGATTAATTCTAAATTCATCAGACCTTGTCACCACGAAATGGAGCGGAATAAAAGGAAGTTTAAGATGTTTTTGCCTTAAAAGGGGAATATCTGCTTCATCAATCGGATTGGTTGAAGAAATAAAATATAGGATATAATCGCAAATTGGTAAAAAGTCCTGAATCATTTCATTGACGATTTGAGGGTCACCAGAACCAGGGGTATCCGCAATAACTAGGTTATAAAGAAAATCATTTGCAATGAAATCTGTTCTAACAGGAACCCTGGTTGTCTCCCGACTCATCATTAACAAACTGTTTGAGTTAGGCTTATCAGTAATAAGGGTTATTGCAGAATCGGTAGGATTCAACGAAGTCTTGCGTTCCTCATTCGTATTATGGAGATTCAGCAAATTGTTTATAGTCGTAGACTTCCCTGACGAAAAATGCCCCACAAAACCAACATAAACCAAAGATTGCTCCTTGTTAATATATTGTTCAATGCTTCTAACTAAGCGATCTAATAAGGAACGTTGGGCAGCACTTTTAGCATTATTATCTGTTTCAAGAACTTTACTGGCTAATTTTTCATCAATAACCGCCAGCAACCTTTGCCCTTCGGCGAGTAGTTGTGTAATTTGGATCGTATCCATGAGCGTAATAAGATTAATTTAAGATTTTCGAAGTTAACTAATCAAAAGATATTACCGCCAATGGAAAGAAAAAAAATGAAAAAGATTTAAAGAAAATATTTTATCCCTTGCAGAAAACTGCCATAGAAATAATTAAATATAAAATGGCCAAAGAAAAGCTATTGGAAGATTATCTGAGCATTTTTCCTGACCTAGAAAGTGTTAAGGAATTACCAGCTGAATATAAGCTTAAGTTTAAAACAACCGTCGAGCTTTTAATTACTATCGCAAGCAATAATGGCTTTAAGTATATGTTTTAATTCAGGCTTATACTATAACGATGGTATATTTTATTGATTGTTTCAGTAAAATGATAACCTGCGTTACACACAATCAACTCTGCATAAATCGTTGAAAATTAAATAAGTTACCTAATACGTTGAACTTTACGGTTTTTTGGGCAAGCGAAAGGTTCCATTATCGAGGTTCATGGCCAAGTGTTGTTCCTACAACATCATAAGTCAGCCAGCGGACATCTTTGACCTTACCTTTTAGTAGTGGGAGACTGCCTTCCAAGTGTTCCAATTTGTTCTGCCATGCTGCAGCGCTCTCCCCTAAACTTTCTAAGACTGCTACTTTGTTCTGGTGGACGGGATTTGTGTTCTTGAGAGTGGAAAAATGGAGCCCCCAATAAATGTATACCTGTAGATCATTTTTTTTCAGAAAATCTTTTGACGCCTCATGGAATGCAGTCAATATGTTACTTTCAAAGACTTTTTCGTAAAAAATGATCGCAAAACGTACGGCATCCCTGTTCTGAACTTTTCGTAGCGTTCCAACGTACCCCTTGCAGCCACCTAAAAGGAAATTATCGGATACCCCGGACCATGACCAACAGGTGTTATTAAAAATAAAAGCATGGGTCTGTGGTGCTGCGAGATGGTCAAACGTGGCAGGATAGTTCTGTCCGGATGTGCAGCGTATGGCATTGGTGCTTGGAATACTAAGAGCTTTTCCAAGGTAGGTGACTTTCTTCTGGTTAAAGGCTTTGCTGATAATATTGGGCAGTGCAGCATAAAATTCGTTGCTGTAACCTAAAGCATTGAGCCCCTCACTGCGCCAAGTAAGTCCATCCAGTTTCTTAAAATAATACATGGACTGCACGGCATGAAGATCTTCGTAAGGGGTAATAGCAATGGTGAGTACGTGACTGAATTCAATATTATGCTGATTTTTGTCTGCAGTGATAAATTTTACCTGACAATTCATGCCGTCGACATCGCCTCCGTGGCTGCATATGTGCAAGAGACCGAACGGGTAGTTTTCTATCGTATTTTTCAGATTGAATACGTTTGCCTTTTTACCAATTATGAGCCGCTGATAATAGTTTTCAAACTCAAATAGGGTAATCAGCTTTGCCGTTTCTTCTTCGTCTTTAAAAAGGGATGGAGAAAATACGACGGCAGAACCCAGCTGCTCGGCCTGTTCTGCGCGGATAGCATTGAAAACGAAAAAATCCGGCCTGTAAATCAGATTTACCATTGAAGCTGGAATTTCTTTGACCAGTATCGTATAAGGTAGCCCCTCAGTAAAAAAAGTGGCATACGAATAAACAATAAAATCAACGTGACCGATCCTAGAGAATATTTTTTCTTTTAAGTTCGCTAAATCGTCCGTCTCGCCCCGCTGCCAGCCTTCCAGAAGGTAACGGATATTTTCTTCTCCTCTCTCTCCAAGTGCGTGTACTATGACCAGCTCTGCACCCACTGTCGCCGCGTAGCCCACTGCTACTATAAAATCTGCGGTTGGGATATGTTCTACTACCACGATACCATCGTGAACCTCACCATCTGGTTCATCGAGTTCAGGATTATAGTCACCCACCACTAAGATAAATGATTGCTTTAACGCTCTGAAAGTACCCGATCCAAGTTGCTCTATTGAACAACCAAGGCTTTCTACTTTATCTACACCAAAGCCTCCTAAATAAGCAGGGATCTCTTCAAGTGTCTCAATATCCAAAGTATTGTAATAGTTGTGGACGCTAAGGAAAGATTTTTGTTGTTCAGTGAGCCCTAAATAGATCAGGTTCTCGCAGCCTCCATTCTCGAGAATAGCATTATTTATGAAAACGCTAAAATGTTCTGCTCGCCGTCTTTGAATTAGGAAAGGATCGGGATCAGTTGCAGGGGAATCTTGAGCTATACCGACATTTTGATAAGTGAATATCGGAAGGTACTCATTCTTTTTATAAAGGTAAGAAAGTGCAATTGCAGCGAGTTGGGGCTTGTCGTCATTGACAACGATGATAAAATCTTTTCTAGTGATAGGAGCGTGGGTTTTTATCATAATCTGTATTGGGTCATTTTAGGACGAAATGCTACAAATGTAACATCTACTGGTACAATCGCACCGTGGTCGCACTAGACAAAATCTGATTTAATTTTTACAAAATATCCAGTTAAGGCTTAAATACAGAAAGTTAATTAATTTTCATACTTTAGTTCATCTAAATAAGCAAAAAATATGTTGTAACAATATATGAGTAAAGTTAGCCACGAGGCAGTAGGACCAGCTCTCGGTTACTATTACCAAGCAATTTATGCCCTCATTACACTTTTTGATTCAGAAAACCCAGGTGCTTACGTAAGCATTGAGACGTTTGATGATGTGTTTCTCAGCGACGGTTCAAAGAAAGAATTACACCAATTAAAGCATTCGATCAGTGATGACACCACGATATCCATAAAAAGTGATGAACTGTGGAGAACGTTAAAAGTATGGGTTGATTATCTAGGTGCCAATAACGTCGATGACGGCATTTTCACCCTTTCCACAGTTGCGAAATTAGATAAATCAAGTGAACTAAATGTTCTTCTGAACGATAAATCTTCTAGAATAAAGCTTGAAGCCGCTTTACTCGACGAAGCAAAGCGCGTTATGGATAAAAGAGCCGGCGTAATTGCCGAAAATATTATTAAATTGTCCAAAGGAGAGAAAGAGACAGAACTTCCATTCTCAAAAAAACATAAAGGTTGTCAGGCGTTTTGCAGTCTTTCCCCTCAGCAACGCAAAAGTCTTTTGAAGAATGTTAGGATGAAAACAGAATCCTTCACAGCTGCCCAAGCAACATTAGAGGTTCTTAAAAGAATCAAAGCTACTACAGATCCGAAGATCCAAAAATCATTAGCTGACCGCATCTTGGAATGGTGGGATAGACAAGCGGTTCAGTCACTAACTGGCGAGCGGCATCAATGTATATACCAGTCGGAATTACAAGAATTTATCACAAGAAAAGGTGCAGAACTATACAACGATGGGTTCTCTGATGATTTAGCGGATATTGAAATTCCACCGATAATCAGTCCGAACCCTATTCAGAAGAGACAATTAGAACTCGTGGAAGCAAGTAGGTCTCAAGTGAACCGGTCTTATCAAACTGAAATTAGGGCACGTATCCAACGTGAAAAATGGATTGATGATAATCTCCCCGCGGCAAAGAAACTGGAAAAATACGATGAATCCCTAATCAGAGAATGGTCGTATAAATTTCAAGATATAAACGATAAAAAAATTATTTATACAGAAGAACAAATTAAAGAAGAAGGAAGATTACTTTTAGACTGGACACACAATGAAGCGCATCAACAATTGGGTAAGATATCTAAATCTTATGATAATCCCGACTTGATCCGGGGAAGCTACCAGATGTTATCTTCAAAAAAAAAAGTGGGTTGGCATTGCGATTATCAAACTCTTTTAGGTGCCGATACTGATGAATAAGAGCGTTGACGTATTTGCCGCGACCAATCCGGCTTTTCTCTGTTTGGTTCTATTCAGTTTTACCGAAGGCTATAATGAGGAAGCTAATGAAGGTTTACCTTTCGCTTTGGCTGTACTTCCTATTCCAGTAATCGTTTCAGGTGACCTGGATAATACATTTAATGGGACTAACATTAGAACAGGCTTTTATGCTTGGGTGAAACAAAACCCGGTGGTGGTTGTAAATTTGAACGAAAGGATAAACGATTCACTCGAGTATATTCAATCGGCAATATCTTTTGGCGTCGCAAAGAAAATTATAAGATTTGATGAAAAAGGCAAGCTATGGGCGATAACCCAGAACACTGGAAATTTACAAGGGTCCCCAACCCTTGGCAGGTTTTTCAAGAATTCAAAAAGAATGGGAAACTGGATTGGTCAGATAAAATCAACTAAAACAATATTTAACCATTTAGGTCTAGAGGTATGAGTAGATGGAATATAAGCCATTTGGCTTTTTATAGCAAAAACGATCTTTGCCGTACGATAGAGTTCAACATAGATGATGTAACGATTATTACTGGTGCATCGAACACAGGGAAGTCAGCAGTGATTAGTGCAATTGATTATTGCCTGGGATCTTCTACATGTAACATTCCAGCATTTGTTTCTGCCCGTGTAACCCATATTGCTACACGATGGACTGACGGAACAACTGCGTTTGTAGTTGCACGAGAATTATCGAAAACAGGAAAGGCATCAGGAAGTATGTATTTTGAATACGGTTCCGAAGTAGATTTGCCAGAAGTGGCAAGCGGACTAAATGGTTCAGGAAATATCGATGAGGTGAAAGGATTGTTGGAAAACTTGTTTGGCTTTAAAGAAGTGAATCAAACAGACAATGAATTCAACATAAATAAGATATCTATACGACAAATTGTACCGTATATGTATCTAGATAAAAATATCATTATATCTGATAAGGTTTTAATGTATGGCTTGGATGACGCAAATGCATCAAAGCGAATTATCGACTCATTACCTTACTTTTTAGGAGCGATAGATTTGGACGAGCTAGAAGCAATGAGGCGGCTTAGAGGTTTGAAAAAAGGTGTAGAAAATGAGGAAAAGAAAAAAGTGCTGTTTGAGCAGCACCAAGACAGTCTTTTAGAAAAATGCAGGTCGCTGTTGGCGGAAGCTGCTCAGGTAGGCCTATACAAAATGGGTGATGATTTCGATGGTGCCTCTAAAGACCAGCTCATCAGCAGTCTAAAAAGCCTTACTAGCTGGGAGTATCAGACAGTTAATTTCGAAAATGAGGATACAGTAAAAGGTCTACAGGAAGTTAAGGCGAACAACCTCAGTGTTCTCAATGGGCTTCGGAGGAAAAGAACTGCAGCTTTACAAATGAATACCACGACATCTGAGTATGATGCAGTTGTAGATAAACAACTATCTAAACTGGATTTAGGCAAATTCTTTCAACACAGTGAGGAAAAATGCCCTGTTTGTAGTTCAGAATTTACGGAACCAAATGAACTTTCAAAATATATTGAGAACTCGATTGCAGAACTCAAACGAGAAAAAAATGTTGTAAAACAGCACAAGCCTTCAGTAAATAATTTCGTTAGAGAGCTAGATAGCCAAATCGAACAGTTACAACGAAGTATAATTAAAACTGACTCCGATATTCGCAATCTCATAAAAGAGTCTGATATTGCTCAAAGGCAATTTTTATTAAACCAGAGCATCACACGTGTTATTGGCAGGATTTCCTATTTTCTTGATAATCATAGTACCGTAGAAGCATTCGATCAGAAAAAACTCAACGAATATAATAATGAGATACAGCAACTAACAAGTAAGTACGGAAAGAGTCAAAAAGAAGAGCGGATTGCACTCGCAGAAAGAAAAATATCTAAATACACTACAAATAATCTGAAGGAATTACCTCGTGGAATACCAATTGAAAATTGTGATATTGATTTTTTCTCTAAAAATCCAAAACTGGTAATTAGTGATTCAGAAACACAGAGAAAAACACAATTTGAAAACATTGGATCGGATGAAAATTATCTAAGTCTACATCTTTCATTTGCATTTGCATTTCAAAGATTTCTAGCGGAAAACAAATCGACCGTTCCTGGACTACTTATCCTGGATCAAATTTCCAGACCGTATTATTCAAATAAGAAAGAAATTGATGCCTCTGAGTTAACCGAAATCACAAGCAATGACGATGACGACAGCACAGCATTAGAAAAACACTTTGATTTTATTTTCTCACAAGTGGCGAATCAAAGTGGTCTCCAGGTAATTGTGCTGGAACACGCCTATTTAAGTTATCACGATGAATATAGAAGAGCAACCAAATATCAGTGGCCAAAGATTTCTAACGATAAATTAATTCCATCTGATTGGCCTGAAAGTTAATTCTCAGATTTTGACTTCTTGTCAAATGTTTATAGTCTATAATTGCGGAGCAACTATACCAAAGTCTCAACACAATACAAATTTCCGGCAGTAAATACTTTCTATTGTCGAAAATTTGCTACCTGTAAAAACAGATAGCACACGCTAAACTTATCCCCTTTCCCAAAAACCGAAACCCCTGGGGACATTTAAAGCCTACCGCTCATTTGAAATTACATGTATTGAAATTCTGTTATCCGCTTCCAATAAAGCGAAATGATTGCGTTTAGGCACATTTAAAATCTGGACAATATCATTATCCGTTATCACCTCAAATAAAAGTTCTGCTCTTTTGCCACTAATATCATATACCTGGGCTTTTTTTGGAGTCGCTAGTACCACATGATTATCGGGCAGTAATTGCACCATATGTGCACCGAGTCCCTGCGCAAAATACGGGGTACCGATAACCATTTCTGTGAGTTTAGGAACGACAATAAGGCAACCTTCTTCTGTGAGAACGGCTATCTTAAGGGCAGCATGTACCCCGCTTATCGAAAACGCCCATACAGCATGTTCCAGCGCCATGACTTCCATAATACCACTGTGCTCAACCCTAACAATCATATTCCTACCCATGAAATAATAGTGGTCTTTTCTTTTATACATTTTGGAGAAAGCTGGCGATAGCTCCGATATATTAAAGCTTTCATCTAGGAGGCAAGCGACTGAAGTCAATGGCCGGCCATTTATTTCATAGGTATTTAACCGGATATCTTCACAGTGGGTGACCATGCAGGTTACCATTCCTAAAGTAGAATTAACAGCTACGGCAAAGACACTGGGACTAAGCCAGTTGAGCTGGTGTAAGTTTGCCTCCCGATCAAATGCAGTACTGGATGGCAATTTTTGGTTTTGACCAAATATCCCTGGCCCGTTAATCAAAATATCAGCTGACAAACCCGGATCGCTTGTCAGCGTGTATATCGCCTCCCCTTCAGTTCTGAATAGATAAGAATATTCTTCTTCCCCTTCCCAGTTCATCCTGAGCAGATGTAGGTTTTTATCTTTGATACCGATACCTATAAGCTGGTCGTGGTAAGCACAAAAATCTTCCCACTGGATATCTTGGGCAAGTTGGATGTAATAATCTGCTTTTTGAAATTTAACCTCATTTCGATTGTTCACCGCATACCTGGATACATCGTTAATGATCATGCTGTCATCCGGCATAAAACGTGGCATTAGTTTTAGCCCATTATAATCGCCGTAGCTCATCTGCTCAGCAACGATTGTATAGCAAAGATCAAGGGCTTCAGCCTTGAGCAGATCATCTGTGCTGTGCTGGGTTACATCTGCAATGATGTTTAGGTAACTTGTACTTTTGCCTTTGCCGACATGTTTTTCAAACACCTGCCTGATTTCTGGCTGAAGGGATTTCCCCTCCGCTTTAATGTTTTCGAAATATTGTTTAAGGCATTTCTCTGACTGGTTATTATCTTTCCATCCATCCAGCAACACCTGCTGGCTTCTTTGCTGATCCTCAATTTTTAGCTCGATTATTCTCGATGCCTTCAGATGATCACGTGCACCGAGCGATTTGCTGACCACATCTTCATAATATTTAATGGCCTTATCGTGCTGGCCGATCTGTTTATGCAAGTCCCCTGCTTTTTCATAATTTTCCATTTCCACATACAAAGCAATAGCTTCTGTCAACAGGCCGCCACTTTCTAAACATTCAGCAGCCTGACTTTTGTTATTCAGGTGATCCTTGAAAATTGCAGCGGCCTCGCGGTAGTGCCTGCCCTGCTGCAAGGTTTGTGCAGAGCGGAAAAGATCCTCAAGCAAGTGAGCATAGACATACGCAGCCTTTTTAAAATCCCCGGATGCTATTAACTCTGCCGCAGTTTTTTCATAGCGCTGCTGCAATACCCAATGATAATTCCCTAAATCCCAGGCATCACTCGCTATTCCCGAGCCAAAACCCCGAATGTTCAGGTTTAGACTCCTTCTAGTAAGTTTTGCAGTCCGAGGCGCAGTGCCGCGGTTAAGATATGGGCTATTCAAAGGAATAGCGTACTGCAAAGCCATATCTTTATCCTTATCAAAAAGTTTGACCAGCCTGTTTAATTCAGTATCGCGCTGCTTTTCGATCGACTCCATTTTTTGGTTAATCCAAGATTCTAATTGCTGAAGAACCCCAGGCGCCTGATTAGGATTTGAGAACAGATCAGATTTTGGAAGGAAAAACGAGATTAGCTTTAATATATATTTACCGATGAAAGCGAAAACCAGCAGGATCCATAAGGCTAAATCCTTCAGGGGTTTGGGTAATTTACTAAAAAAAGATTGGCCTGATTTTTCGTCTTTTAAATCCGGTATTTCCGAAAGTGGCCGGATGCCCATTAACTCCTTTAGCTCATCGACCACGTTTTCAGTCTCCGCTTGCATCACTGAAATCGCCTTTAGCCTGGGTGATTCTGCTGCAACGGGGATCTGGGTAAGCCATTCTACCTTTTCAGGGCTTATTTTTGTGATTAAATCCTTTAAAGATTTTGCATCGTTAAGTTCAAAACCAATTAATCCGATAGCGGGATGAAACAGCTGGATTGGCCAAAGGCGAATCGAATCTATTTCACCAGCGATAACTGCAGGAAAAAGCCTGGCATGGAGTGGAATATAAAAACCTTCTGCAGCCTGGGTTAATGGAAACCGCAGCTTATTGAGGTGCGGTACCTCCGCTTTAAAAATCACAAGTATCCCGCTACAACTGCGATCTGAAATGCTCTGGGGAACCAGGTAAAGCTCAATAGATAAGGGATCAATAGCCCATGTCGAAATCTCTGCAAACCATTGCTTGGGGCTACCAGTAAGATAGGCTCCTTTGATAGCTCCACTGGGGATTTCCTGATAGATGAGTTGGAGTTTCATATTATTGCAGTTGGTCGATAAAGGGCTGGATGTACCGCGAATAAAATTCTGATGGTTTTAGCTGTCGGGATGTGAAATCGCCTGTAAAATATTTCGCCCCGCTTACATACCCATCGCTGCTCCAACAGGCCGTAGGCCTGTCAATAATCATCACAATACAAACCTCCGGGATGGCTGGGTCACTGCTTTTAAGATGAAGTAACCCTCTTGAATCCATTATAGCGCTATTGCCTCCGCGCCATACAAATTTATTGAAGCTTAACTGCGGCAAATGATCTATGGTTAGGTTTTGCTGAGGGATGGCTCTTCGCCACTCAGCTTGCGTAGCCCTATTTTCTTGCCAAAAAAAATCTTCCTTAATCAAGACAAATTCTTTACGGTCTGAAAAAAGCTTTCCTTTGGCGCAAATAAAGATTTTCTTTGAAGAATTAATCACACTATAGCCGTTGTTAATCTGCCTTTTAATCTGGGTACGGGCCGTTGGTGATAACGTTTTGTGATTTTCGAATATCTTAGAGTTTGGATCATGCACTGGAATGACAATACTGTTCTGCGGATTAATCGTGGT
>Ga0308157_10007159_pt1 | contig 13064 bp, 10 predicted proteins | sample PhyBR1_FD_201035 | JGI IMG/M metagenome (GOLD analysis project Ga0308157, IMG submission 201035) | Phyllosphere microbial communities from UC Gill Tract Community Farm, Albany, California, United States - DLSLB.R1 | ecosystem: Host-associated > Plants > Phyllosphere > Unclassified | place: USA...
GTCGACCCGCCAGACCATGCTGTTCTCGGCCACGCTGGACGGCGTGGTCGGCAACATGGCACGCCGCATCACCAAGGATCCGCAGATCATCCAGATCCTCAGCGCCGCCAACAAGCATGAGAACATCACCCAGCGCGTGCACTTCGTCGACGACCTGTCGCACAAGAACCGCCTGCTGGACCACCTGCTGCGCGACGACTCGCTGGACCAGGCCGTGGTCTTCACCGCCACCAAGCGTGACGCCGACACCATCGCCGACCGCCTGAACATCGCCGGTTTCTCGGCCGCCGCGCTGCATGGCGACATGCACCAGGGCGCCCGCAACCGCACGCTGGACAGCCTGCGCCGCGGCCAGGTGAAGATCCTGATCGCCACCGACGTTGCCGCCCGCGGTATCGACGTGCCGACCATCACCCACGTGTTCAACTACGACCTGCCGAAGTTCCCAGAGGACTACGTGCACCGCATCGGCCGCACCGGCCGCGCGGGCCGCAACGGTCTGGCGATCTCGCTGGTGAACCATGCCGAAGGCATGAACGTCAAGCGCATCGAGCGCTTCACCAAGCAGCTGATTCCGGTCAACGTCATCGAAGGCTACGAGCCGAAGAAGACCGCGTCGGCATCGCGTTCGGCTCCGCGTCCAGGCGGCTGGAAGCCGGGCGACAACCGTGGCGGCGCCAAGCCATCGGGCCAGCGCACGTTCAGCAAGCCAGGCGCACCGCGCAAGGAAGGCAGCACCGGCGGCGGCTACAAGGGCAGCAACCCACGCAGCACCGACGGCGCACGCCGCAGCTACGGCGACCGTTAATCGGTAGTCAGCTGAATTAAAAAGCCCCCGCCGGCACTAGTGCCAGCGGGGGCTTTTTGCATTAAGAGCCGCGTTCAGTCGAAGAATCGCATGCCCTTATAAGGCTTGGCTCGGCACTCCGCCAGACGGGAATTCAACGAGCCCACGTGGGCTTCCAATTGATGGCCGTCCGGGTCGAGGAAATAAAATGAAACGCCTTCGCTGCGATTCGTCTGCCACTCGGTCACTCCGCTATCCCTGAGCCTTTGTTGGATGCGCAAGCACCGCTGCTTGCGACTGATAACTTAGGACAAAATCCAGCACCCCTTACGCTGGATCTCGTCGTGCATAGCGTCCGGCGCCAGATCAAGTTCTCCAGGCCAAGTAACGACACCGTCGACCACGGCCACTTGACCAAACAATGCATGATCTCTCAGGTGTGCGAAGACGCCTCGAAAAGCAGATGGTTTAAATCTGACGACTCCTTCAACTCCGTCCTTAAACCGCACCCAAAGAGTATGTCCATCCTGCACCTTCATATCAACGACATCCCATTCCATACGTGTTACTCCAATGGCAAAATTGGATGAGGAGTCTGCATCGATTCACATAGACGCCAATTCTCCAATAATTCATCTTGATGTAAATCGGTCCAGTCCAACACCAGACCGAGCGCTCTGGGAGGCAATCGGCCACCCATCAGCTCCTGCTTCCGAATATCGATGGTGGCTTTGAATTCACCATATTTCACATGGAAATGCGGCGGGAGGTGATCACGAAAAAACATTTGGATCACAAGGCCATAAAAGATGCTGATCGTAGGCATAGCTGACCGCTCCGGCATATGAAGTCAAAATCAGTATAGCAAAAGCCTGCCTACTTCCTGGCCGTGATCCGCAAGATCCGGCGGAACGTCGGGCATTCCATGTGGCTGGCGGCTTTGCAGACGGCCGCGTGCCGCAGGCCGTCGCGCATGGTGGTGAGTTTCTTGATGGTGCGATCCAGATCGTCCGCCTTGGCGGTCAACAGGTGGCGGTCGATGTGCAAGTCGCCGTCGGCGCCGAACATGCCCGCGATCTCGTCGAGCGAGAAGCCGGACGCGCGGCCCAGCGCGATCAAGGCCAGCCGCTCGACCACGCCGGCGTCGAAGATGCGGCGCAAGCCGTGCCTGCCAATCGAAGCGATCAGCCCCTTTTCCTCGTAGAATCGCAACGTGGACGCGGGCGTGCCCGATATCCGCACCACTTCAGCTATGTCCATGCTCGCCATCGCTTGACCTCAAGTTGACTTGAAGTGGCACAGTAGCACTTCCGTATTTCCACGACAAGCGAAAGGACGACACCATGAACCAGCAGCAAAGCACACTATGGAATAGCACCGGCGGCAACACCTGGGTCGCGGCGCAAGCCCTGCTCGACCATATGTTCCAGCCCATCGAAGATCTGCTGATGCAAGCCATTCCGCCCGCCACGCAAAGCCTGCTGGACGTGGGCTGCGGCACCGGCGCCACCACGCTGGCCGCCGCGCGCCGCCTGGGTACACACAGCCGCTGCACCGGCATCGACATCTCCGCCCCGATGATCGCCGCCGCCCGCGACCGCGCCGCGCAAGCCCACTCCAGCGCCACCTTCATCGAGGCCGACGCCCAGCGCCACGCTTTCGAACCGGCCAGCTTCGACGCCATCATCTCGCGCTTCGGCGTGATGTTCTTCGACGACCCGGCCGCCGCGTTCAGCGCGCTGCGCCGGGCCACGCGCGACGGCGGCACGCTGCGCTGCATCGCCTGGCGCGACCCGGAAGACAATCCCTTCATGACCACCGCCGAGCGCAGCGCGGCCGCCCTGCTGCCCCAGCTGCCCGCGCGCGTGCCGGACGAGCCGGGCCAGTTCGGCCTCGCCAACCGCGCCCGCGTGCAGGCGATACTGGAGCAAGGCGGCTGGCGCGACATCGACATTACTCCGCTCGACGTGGCCTGCAGCTTCCCCGAGCCGGACCTGCCGCACTACATCACCCACATGGGCCCCGTCGGCAGGCTATTGCAGACGGCCGACGAACCCACGCGCCAGCAAGTGGCCGACGTGGCCCGCGCAGCCTTCGAGCCCTTCGTCTACGGCGACCAGGTGCGCTACACTGCCGCCCTGTGGGACATCCGCGCCGGCGCACGCTGATCTGCCGCGTTGAAATTATTTGCAATTTGCCACAATAAGCGCAGCCGTGGACCGTCTACAACGACATGACACCACCGAATTCAAGCACCGAACAGGACATCGCCGCGACCGTGCTGCGCGAGCGCTCGCGCCTCGGGAATTTTATCCGGCGCCGCGTCAGCGACCCGACCGATGCCGACGATATCCTGCAAGACGTGTTCTATGAATTCGTCCAGGCCTACCGCCTGCCGGAGCCGATCGAGCAGGCCAGCGCCTGGCTGTTCCGGGTGGCGCGCAACCGCATCATCGACCGCTTCCGCAAAAAGAAGGAAGTGCGGCTCGACGACCTGGGCTGCGACGAGGACGGCGACGACTGCCGCCTGGACCTGCTGCTGCCGTCGGTGGACGGCAGCCCGGAGGACGCCTACGCCCGCGCCACGCTGCTGGAGGAGCTGCAGACGGCGCTGGAGGAATTGCCGGCCAACCAGCGCGAGGTGTTCGTCGCGCACGAACTGGACGGCGTGAGCTTCAAGGAAATGGCCGCGCAAAGCGGCATATCGATCAACACCCTGTTGGCGCGCAAACGCTACGCGGTCCTGTACCTGCGCACGCGCTTGCAAACCCTGTACGACAACGAATGAAACGAAAGGAGAATCTGAAATGAAAAGAAAGCTGGTGTTCCTGCCCATGATCCTGCTGGGGGTGGCCTTGCTGGCCTGGGTCGTGATGATGCTGTGGAACTGGGTCATGCCCGGGGTGTTCGCAGGCAGCATGCAAATCGATTATTGGCGCGCGCTCGGCCTGCTGGTATTGTGTCGTATCCTGTTCGGCGGCTTCCGCGGGCGGCACGGCGGCGGTTTCCACGGCGGGCGCGAACGCTGGCAGCGCTGGCAGGCCATGACGCCCGAAGAGCGCGCACAATTCCACAAGGACCGCAGCGCCTACTGCCGTCCCCACAAAGAACCGACACATGACTAAACCTGTAAGCAAACCCGCACCGACGCCGTTCACCGGCTATCAAAAAACCGTGGTGGCGATGCTGGCCTTCCTGCAATTCGCCGTCATCCTCGATTTCATGCTGATGTCGCCGCTGGGCGCGGTCATCATGCCGGCCCTGCACATCGGCCCCCAACAATTCGGGCTGGTGGTCTCGGCCTACGCCTTCAGCGCGGCCGCGTCCGGCCTGCTGACGGCCGGTTTCGCCGACCGCTTCGACCGCAAGAAGCTGCTGCTGTTCTTTTACGCCGGCTTCGTGCTGGGCACGCTGTGGTGCGGCCTGGCGCAGAGTTACGAATCGCTGCTGGCGGCGCGCATCGTCACCGGCCTGTTCGGCGGCGTGATCGGCTCGGTCGTGCTGGCGATCGCCACCGACCTGTTCGCGCCGCAACAGCGCGGCCGCGTCATGGGCCTGATCCAGACCGCCTTCGCCGCCAGCCAGGTGCTGGGCATCCCGGTCGGCATCTACCTGTCCAACCAGTGGAACTGGCACGTGCCGTTCACCGCCATGGCCGCCCTCGGGCTGACCGGCGGTCTGCTGGTGGCGTGGCGCCTGCAACCGGTCGACGCCCACCTGGGCAAGCCCCAGGAGCACAGCGCCTGGATGCACCTGTTCCACACCGTGACCGAGCGGCGCTACCTGCTGGCCTTCGCCACCACCGCGCTGCTGACCACCGGCGGCTTCATGCTGATGCCGTTCAGCAGCGCCTACGTGGTCAACAACCTGGGCATCGACCTGCGGCACCTGCCGACGGTCTACCTGATCACCGGCCTGTGCACCATCTTCGTCGGCCCGCTGATCGGCAAGGTGGCCGACGCGGTCGGCAAGTTCCGCGTGTTCATGTTCGGCACCGCGCTGACCATCACCATGGTGCTGATCTACACCAACCTCGGCCCGACCTCGCTGCCGGTGCTCATCGTCATCAACACGGTGATGTTCGTCGGCATCTTCTCGCGCATGATCCCGTTCCAGGCCATCGTCTCGACGGTGCCGGCGCAGACCCAGCGCGGCTCGTTCAACGCCATCAGCGCCTCGGTGCAGCAACTGTCGGGCGGCCTGGCCTCGGTCGTGGCCGGCCACATCGTCACGCAAAGCGCGGGCGGCCAGCTGCAGCACTTCAATCACGTCGGCTACGTGATGGTCGGCACCTCGCTGGTCGGCCTGGCCTTGTTGTGGCGCCTGCACCGCGACACCAAGGCGGCCGCCGCGCCGCAGCCGGCGGCCTCATAGCATATTGCTTCCGATAATTAAGAAAACCCAATTTAGTTGCCACAAGGCACTATTTTGGACATATAATTGCGCTGGTACCACCCTCCAACCATACAAATCGAAAGGGAATCAGCGCATGAACGCCAGGAATATGGACGCAGCCTGCTTACGCGCACTGCGCCGCCGCGGCCACTCGGACGCCAGCATCACCGCCATGAGTCCGGAAGAAGCATTTTGTGAATACTGCGCCTACCACGGCATCATGAACCTGCTGCCGGCGACCCTGCAAATGCTGGACAAGCTGCGCGGAGAACAGCCGGCGCGCTAACCACCAGCGGCACCTCGCGTGGCGAGCCCGGATCCGGAACGGCCCGGTCGATTTTTCGGCCGGGCCGTTTTCGCATTCTGGTCGCCGCGCGCCGGACTATGCCGATTTCGTTATCAATCGCCTCGATTGCGTCATTGATCGGCTATGGCTAACACCCCTATACTTTTTTTAACAATTATAAGGGAGATGCCATGACAAAATCGAATAGGTACACGCCGGCATGAACGCGCCCAACCCCAATTGGTTCCTGCGCGCGCGGCTCAAAACCCGGCAGTTGCTGCTGCTGATCGCGCTCGACGACGAGCGCACGCTCAGCCGCGCCTCCGAGGTGCTGTGCATGACCCAGCCGGCCGCCTCCAAGCAGCTCAAGGAGCTGGAGGACATGCTGGGCATCGCGCTGTTCGAGCGCCTGCCGCGCGGCATGGAGCCCACCATCTACGGCGAAAGCATGATACGCCACGCGCGCATGGCGCTCACCAGCCTGGCGCGCGCGCACGAGGACATCGTCGCGCTCAGGTCCGGGCTGGCCGGCCAGGTCGACGTCGGCAGCATCATGACGCCGGCCATGCGGCTGCTGCCGCAGGCGATCACGCGCGTCAAGCAGCACGCGCCGCAGCTGCGCATCGGCGTGCAGATCGAATCGAGCACCGTGCTGCTGGACCGCCTGCAGCGCGGCGCCTTCGACTTCCTGCTGGCGCGCATGACCAGCCAGCCGGACAGCGCCGACCTGCAGTACGAGGAACTGGGCGCCGAGCCGGTGGTCGTGGTGGCGCGCGCCGGCCACCCGCTGGCCGGGCGCGCGCGCCTGAACCTGCGCGAGCTGGCGCTGGCGCCGTGGATCATGCCGCCGACCGGCAGCATCCTGCGCCTGCGCTTCGAGCAGCTGTTCCACAACGCCGGCCTGGAGCCGCCGAGCGACGTGGTCGACACCAGCGAGATCGTGCTGATCACCAGCATGCTGCAAATGAGCGACGCGCTCAACGTGATGTCGGCCGACGTCGCGCGGCACTACCGGGCGCTCGGCCTGCTGGCGGTGCTGCCGATCGAGCTGGCGTGCCAGATGGACCCCTTCGGCATCATCCGCCGGCGCGACCGCCTGCTGTCGCCGGGCGCCGAACTGCTGCTGCAGGCGATACGCCACCAGGCCATCGCCAGCCATACCGCGTTCGACATGGCAGCAGCATAAAAGGTGAATGGACGGCTATCGCCCGCCGCGATTAGCATGGCCCAAACACCTACGGAGACCCGCCTTGAACCATCCATCCCTCGCGCGCCGCCTGGCCGGCGCGCTGCTTCTCATCGCCCCGCTGGCCAGCCACGCGGCCACCCCGCTGGAACTGAGCTCGCCCGACCGCCAGCTGCGCGTGACCATCGCCACCGGCGACCAGCTCACGCTCGCGGTCAGCCTGCGCGACACCCAGCTGGTGCTGCCCACGCCGATCGGCCTCAAACTGAGCGGCATCGGCACGCTGGGCGAGCACCCTCGCCTGACCAACAAGCAGCGCCACAGCATCGACACCTCGGTGCGGCCGGTGGTGGCGCAGAAGTCGCGCGAGGTGCGCGACCACTACAACGCGCTGCGGCTGGACTTCGCCGGCGGCTACACGCTGGAGGTGCGCGCCTACGACGAAGGCATCGCCTACCGCTTCCGCACCGAGCTGCCCGGCCAGGTGACGGTGGAGGACGAGCTGGCGGGCGTGCACGTACGGCCGCAGGACACGCTGTACTGGCCGCAGGAGAAGTCCATGCAGTCGCACAACGAGCACTATTACCAGGCGCTGGCCGTGAGCGAGGCGGCCGGAAAGCTGGTCGGCGTGCCGGCGCTGGTGCGCGGCGGCGGCGCCCATCTGGTGCTGACCGAATCCGGGCTGCGCGACTATCCGGGCATGTACCTGCACGGCGAGGCGGACGGCCTGCGCGCCGTGTTCCCGAAAGTGGCGCTGGCCGACACCGCGCGCGACGACCGCAACGTGCCGGTGACGCAGGAGGCGCCCTACATCGCGCGCACCGAAGGCACGCGCGCCTACCCGTGGCGCATCCTGGGCATCGCCGCCGAAGCGGGCGGCCTGCTGACCAACCAGATGCCCTACCTGCTGGCCGACGCGCAGGAATTGAAGCAGACCGAGTGGATCAAGCCGGGCAAGGTGGCGTGGGACTGGTACAACGGCAACCACCTGTACAACGTGCCGTTCAAGGCCGGCATCGACACGCGCACCTATCGCCACTACATCGACTTCGCGGCGGAGAACGGCCTCGAATACATCATCATGGACGAAGGCTGGTATGTGCTGGGCGACCTGCTGGCGGTCAAGCCGGCGATCGACATGCCGGCGCTGATGGCGCACGCGAAAGAGCGCGGCGTGGGCATCATCCTGTGGGTGTCGTGGAAGACGCTGGACACGCAGATGAAGCCGGCGCTGGACCAGTTCGCGCGCTGGGGCGCGGCCGGCATCAAGGTCGACTTCATGCAGCGCGCCGACCAGTGGATGGTGAACTACTACGAACGCGTGGCGCGCGAAGCGGCGGCGCGCCACCTGCTGGTGGACTTCCACGGCAGCTTCAAGCCCAGCGGCTTGCAGCGCACCTGGCCGAACGTGCTCACCTTCGAAGGCGTGAAGGGACTGGAGAACGACAAGTGGACCGACAAGCAGACGCCGGAACATGACGTGACCGTGGCCTTCATCCGCATGTTCGCCGGGCCGATGGACTACACGCCCGGCGCCATGAGCAACGCCCACCGCAAGGACTTCGTGGCCAGCTTCGACCGGCCGATGAGCCAGGGCACGCGCGCGCACCAGCTGGCGATGTATGTGGTGTACGAAAGCCCGCTGCAGATGCTGGCCGACAGCCCGTCGCAATACCGCGCCAATCCATCGTCGCTGGCCTTCATCCGCCAGGTGCCGGTGGAATGGGACGAAAGCCGCGTGCTGCACGCGGACCTGGGACATTACGTGGCGATGGCGCGCCGCCATGGCGACACCTGGTACGTGGGCGCGATGACCGGCACCGACGGCCGCGAGCTGGCGCTGGACCTGTCCTTCCTCGGCGAAGGCAACTACCAGATGAGCAGCATGGAGGACGGCCCGAACGCCGCCATCTTCGCCACCGACGTGCAGGCCGGCAGCGCCACCGTCACCCGCGCCAGCCGCCTGACCATGCAGCTGGCGCCAGGCGGCGGCTGGGCCGCCATCATCCGCCCCGCCAAGCCCGCACAATAAGCCCCCTCCGTCATTCCCGCGAAAGCGGGAATCCATAGGTCGCATGATTGGAGGCGGTGCATGGATTCCCGCTTTCGCGGGAATGACGGAATCTCTGTCCATAAGGAGAACAACATGCACATAACATTACGCGCGCTAGCTGCGGCGCTACTGACGGCCAGCCTGGCGCAAGCCGCGCCGCCGGCCTTCACACCACGCTGGCAGATCGACGGCAACGCGATCCGCTGGCAGGTCGCCGACACCCACCGCGACCAACTGGAGATGAGCGGCCGCCAGGTCTCGGCGGTGATCGACTACGGCAGCCAGGCCGACGGCACGCTGCTGCTGTCGCGCACCGTGGTGTGGCCGATGCTGCGCACCATCCCCGACGACACGCACGCCAGCCTGATACGCAAGTTCGGCCCCGAAGCCACGCCCGCCATCGCCATCGACGGTTCCCCCGCCGCCGCCGAGCAGCTGCGGCAGGTGCGCTTCGACGGCCGTCTCGCGCTGCAATCCCGGCTGGCGCCCGGCCTGCTGCTGACCCGCACCCTGACGCCATCGCCGGACGAACCGGCGCTGGTGGAGCGCCTGGAACTGGTCAACAACGGCAAGACCGCCCGCCGCTACAGCTTCGCCGCGCTGGCCACCAGCGAGACCACGCCCGCCGACCGCGGCACGCACGGCGCCTACGTGATCGAAGTGCGCTCCCCCGCGCGCGAAGGCACGCTGGCGCCAGGCGCCCGCACGCACGTGGACGTGATCATCAGCGGCCGCCTGCAAAACGAAATGGTCTACGTCGACGGCGAAGAAGCCCTGCAGGCACGCGCCCGCAAGGTCGCGCAATGGCGCGATGAACTGGTGCTGGAAACGCCGGACCCCGTGCTCGACGCCATGTTCGCCTTCTCCAAAGTGCGCGCCGCCGAAAGCGTATTCGCCACGCGCGGCGGCCTGCTGCACGGCCCGGGCGGCACGCGCTACTACGCCGCCGTGTGGGCCAACGACCAGGCGGAGTATGTCAATCCCTTCTTCCCCTACCTGGGCGACCGCGCCGCCGTGCAAAGCGCGGTCACCAGCTTCGGCCTGTTTGCCCGCTACATGAACGCCGAATACAAGCCGCTGCCCTCCTCCATCGTCGCCGAGGGCCGCAGCTACTGGAACGGCGCCGGCGACCGTGGCGACTGCGCCATGATCTCCTACGGCGCCAGCCAGTTCGCGCTGGCGCAAGGCGACGCCGGCACCGCGCGCCAGCTGCTGCCGCTGATCGACTGGTGCCTGGAATACACGCGCCGCCAGCGCGACGCCGACGGCATCGTCCATTCCGACAGCGACGAACTGGAAGGCCGCTTCCCGGCCGGCAAAGCCAACCTGTCGACCAACGTGCTGGCCTACGGCGGCCTGTCCGGCGCCGCGCGCCTGAACGCCGCGCTGGGCGACCCGCGGCGTGCAGCAGCGTTGCGGCACGAGGCGCAGGAGCAGCGCGCCGCCATCGAGCGCTACTTCGGCGCCAGCATCGGCGGCTACGACACTTACCGCTACTACGCCGGCAACGACAAGCTGCGCGCGTGGATCGCGCTGCCGCTGGCGCTCGGCATCACGGAACGCCAGCGAGGCACCATCGACGCGCTGCTGTCGCCGCAACTGTGGTCGGAAAACGGCGTGCTGACCGAGGCCGGCGACAAGACCTTCTGGGACCGCGCCACGCTGTACGCCTTGCGCGGCCTGCTGAAGGCAGGAGAACTGGAACGCACCATGCCCTACCTGCGCTACTACTCCGGCCGCCGCCTGCTGGGCGAACACGTGCCGTATGCGGTGGAGGCATGGCCGGAAGGCCAGCAGCGCCACCTGTCGGCGGAGAGCGGCCTGTATGCGCGGGTGATGACCGAAGGCCTGTTCGGCATCGAGCCGACCGGCTTGCGCAGCTTCAGTTTCGCACCACGACTGCCCAAGGGCTGGCCGCGCATGGCCTTGCGGCGCATACGCGCGTTCGGCGCGGGCGAACAAGGCGAGGGACTGGAACTGGCCACCACGCGCGTTAAAACAACGCAGCCGGGACAAGCCACACAGCGCGTGCTGGTACGCCTCGACGGCAAGACCCTGCTCGACCGCGCCTGGGACGGCAAGGCGCCGTTGCAGGTCACGCTGCCCGATTGATCCATATCGTTTCCAGCAACGGTAGTCGCTAAAGATTCATTAGATCGCAATCCCCTCCTTGCCTAGTATGTCTCAGTCGGCTGCCCACGGCAGCCGGCCATCATCATAAAAACGATAAGGAGACATCATGAAGAACCCCATCCGGATGACCGTTGTAGCCCACGCCCTCGCGCTGGCATTCGGCGGCGTCCTGCTTTCGGGCAGCCTGTCCGTGCCAGCGTACGCGCAGTCCAACGCCACCGGCACCATCTTCGGCCAGATCGCCAACGCCAACGGCGCCAGCGTGGTGCTGGAGAACACGGCCACCGGCGCGCGCCGCACCGTCCACCCGGACGCCAGCGGACGCTATCAGGCCACCTCCATGCAGCCCGGCAGCTACAAGGTCATGCTGATGCGCGGCGGCGAAGTCGAACGCACGCTGGACGTGGAAGCCCTGATCGGCCAAGGCGTCGAAGCCTCGTTCGACGCCGTGCAGGCGGTCACCGTCACCACCAAGCGCCGCACCATCGACGTCAGCAACACCAACAACGGCGCCGTGTTCACCGCGCGCGAGCTGCAGGCGCTGCCCGTGGCGCAAAGCCTGTCGGGCATCATCCAGCTGGCGCCGGGCACCACGCGCGGCAACCCGCGCATCGGCGGCGACAGCTTCGGCGGCGCCGGCGTGTCGGAGAACTCGTACTACATCAACGGCTTCCCGGTCACCAACGTGTACAAGCAGATCGGCTCGACCACGCTGCCGTTCTTCGCCATCGCGCAGGCGCAGATCCTGCAAGGCGGCTACAGCGCGGAATTCGGCCGCTCCACCGGCGGCGTGGTCAACATCACCACCAAGAGCGGCACCAACCGCTGGGAAGCGGGCGCGGTGCTGCAGTACACGCCCAACAAGCTGCGCGCCAAACCGGAGGACACCTACTATCCGCAAACCGGCGCCAACCCGGCCACCGACGGCAAGCTGCTGACCTACCGCGGCTCGAACACCGCCACCGACGTCTTCGGCAGCGCCTACGTCGGCGGCCCGCTGATCAAGGACAAGCTGTTCGTGTTCGCCAACGTGGAGCAGGACCGCTTCACCTCCGGCTACATCAGCAAGGACTCCGACTCGACCAACAAGACCAACGGCTGGACGGAACGCGACACCCACACGCCGCGCTACCTGGTCAAACTCGATTACAACATCAACGACGACCACCGCCTGGAATTCACCCAGATCCACGACGAGTACAAGAAGACGCAGCAGAACTACGGCTTCGACTACGGCACGCTACAGCGCAACAGCACGCGCGCCGACGGCGTGACCGGCGATGGCGCCATCATCAACGACTCGATCCTGAAGTACACCGGCTTCCTGACCGACCGCCTGACCGTGACCGCGCTGGCGGGCCGCTTCAAGTCGACCTATCCGCAAAGCGTGGAAGGCTACGTGCCGGGCGTGTACCAGGTCAGCGCGCCGGCGCGCGCGCAGGTGCCGGGGCTGAGCTATAACAACCCGCAACCGATCGGCGGCACCATGCAGGTGGAGAACGCGGAGGACAAGCAATCCACGCTGCGCCTGGACGTCGAGTACAAGCTGGGCGACCACGCGCTGCGCGCCGGCCTTGACCGCAACAACGTCTCGTCGATCAACGGCTCCTCGCTGGCGGGCGGCGGCAGCTGGATCTACTTCCGCTCGTCCAATCCGAATGCGGCGGTGCCGGGCGGACGTTCGCCGGCTTCCGGCGGCGGCTACGGCACGCAGGGCTACTACGTGGACGAATACCACCAGAGCGATTCGGCCTCGCCGAAGACCGACCAGAGCGCCCAGTACCTGCAGGACCGCTGGCAGATCACCGACCGGCTGCTGCTGGACCTGGGCCTGCGCAACGAGCAGTTCACCAACAAGAACAGCTTCGGCGTGCCATATGCCGAACAGCGCCACATGCTGGCGCCGCGCCTCGGCGCATCGTGGGACATGCGCGGCGACAGCAGCCTGAAACTGTTCGCCAACGCCGGCCGCTATCACCTGCAGATTCCCACCAGCGTGGCGCTGCGCCTGGCGGGCAACCCGGTCCACATCGACCACTACTTCACCTACACCGGCGTCGATCCCAAGACCGGCGTGCCGACCGGCCTGACCGAAATCAGCCCGCCCTTCTCCGCCGGTAACGAGTACGGCCAGGCCAAGGATCCGCACCAGGTGGCGGCCAGCTCCCTGGGCGCGACCTACCAGGACGAACTGGCGCTGGGCTTCGAGGCGGCGCTGACGCCG
>Ga0308157_10007163_pt1 | contig 13054 bp, 15 predicted proteins | sample PhyBR1_FD_201035 | JGI IMG/M metagenome (GOLD analysis project Ga0308157, IMG submission 201035) | Phyllosphere microbial communities from UC Gill Tract Community Farm, Albany, California, United States - DLSLB.R1 | ecosystem: Host-associated > Plants > Phyllosphere > Unclassified | place: USA...
AGCGCTGATGAGCGGCGTGACCACCATGATCGGCGGCGGCACCGGGCCGTCGGCCGGCACCTCGGCCACCACCTGCACGCCGGGGCCGTGGCATCTGCACGCGATGTTGCAGGCGGCCGATGCGTTTCCGATGAATCTGGGCTTTCTCGGCAAGGGCAATGTCAGCCTGCCGGCGCCGCTGGAAGAGCAGGTGCGCGCCGGCGCCATCGGCCTGAAGCTGCACGAGGACTGGGGCAGCACGCCGGCCGCGATCGACAACTGCCTGACGGTGGCCGACAAGATGGATATCCAGGTTGCCATCCATAGCGATACGCTGAACGAGGGCGGCTATCTGGCCGACACGCTGGCGGCGTTCAAGGACCGCACCATCCATACCTTCCACACCGAGGGCGCGGGCGGCGGGCATGCACCGGACATCATCGCTGCGGTGGGCGAGGGCAATGTGCTGCCGTCGTCGACCAATCCGACACGGCCGTTCACGGTGAATACGCTGGATGAACACCTGGATATGCTGATGGTCTGCCATCACCTTGATGCTGCCATCGCCGAGGACGTGGCGTTTGCCGAATCGCGCATCCGCCGCGAGACGATTGCGGCCGAGGACATCCTGCACGATATCGGCGCGATTTCGATGATGTCATCCGATTCGCAGGCCATGGGCCGCGTCGGCGAGGTCATCATGCGCACCTGGCAGACGGCACACAAGATGAAGGAGCAGCGTGGGCCGCTGGCGCCGGATTCGTCGCGCAACGATAATTTCCGCGTCAAGCGCTATGTCGCCAAGTACACCATCAATCCGGCCATCACGCACGGCATCGCGCATGCGGTGGGCTCGGTGGAAGTGGGCAAGATCGCTGACCTGGTGCTGTGGAAGCCGGCCTTCTTTGGCGTCAAGCCGCAGATGATACTCAAGGGCGGCATGATCGCGGCGGCGCTGATGGGCGATCCGAATGCGTCGATCCCGACGCCGCAACCGGTGCATTACCGGCCGATGTTCGGTTCCTTTGGCGGCGGCTTGAAGAAGTCGTTCACCTTCGTCTCGCAGGCGGCGTATGACGCCGGCATTGGTGAGGAACTAAAATTGAACAAGACGCTGATCGTGGCCAAGGGCATGCGCACGCTGCGCAAGTCGGACATGATCCATAACGGCCTGGCGCCGAAGATGGACGTCAATCCTGAAACCTATGAAGTGCGCGCCGACGGCGAGTTGCTGGTCTGCGAAGCCGCAGTCAAGCTGCCGATGGCGCAGCGCTATTTCCTGTTCTGATGATGCTGACCCTACATACTAAAGTGGCGCAAGCCGACGTGGTTGCCGCGCAATTGGTGCTGCCATATGAACTGCGCGAGAAGTGTCGCCTGCGCGCGGCGCTGGATACCGGCGAGGAAGTCGCCGTCTTCACCGTGCGCGGGACCGTGCTGCGCGATGGCGATCTGCTGACCGGCGAAGACCAGCGCGTGATCCGCGTGGTGGCGGCGCCGGAGCCGACCTACAAGGTGACGTGTGCCGATGCGCACACGCTGCTGCGCTGCGCTTTCCACCTCGGGAACCGCCACACGCAGGCGCAGGTGGGCGACGGCTTCCTGCGCATCCGTGCGGATGCGGTGCTGAAGGAGATGCTGGCCGGCCTGGGCGCGACAGTGGTCGAAGAGATGTCCGCCTTCGAGCCGGAGTCCGGCGCCTACGGTGGCGGCCACGGGCATCATCACGACCATGGTCCGCTGGCGCCCATCCCGCTGCGCCAGAAGATCCACCGTCCGGGCGATCCGAAATAAATGCAAGCCGCCGCGCTGCTTCATTTGCTGCAATTCGCCAGTCCGGCCCTGCCGATAGGCGCGTACAGCTATTCGCAAGGATTGGAGGCGGCGCTGGAGCGCGGTGACGTCCGCAACGCCGACACCGCGCGCACGTGGATCATCCGCCACCTGCACGAAGTGGTGGCGCAATGGGAAGCACCGGTCACATGGCGCCTGATGCAAGCCTGGTCGCGCCGCGACTGGCGCGCTGTCAGCGACTGGAGCGAAAAATTCATCGCCTCGCGCGACAGCAGCGAATTCCGCGCCGAGACCATCCAGATGGGCTACTCGCTCACCAAGCTGATCGCGGAACTCGGCATTACCGATGCCGACACGCTGGCCCACCTGCAAGGCGAAACCGAAGTTGTTCTGCCGACCGCCTTCAGTTGCGCCGTCGCCGCGCTCGGCATCCCGCACGCGGAAGCGCTGCTGGCCATGCTGTTCGCCTGGGCCGAAAACCAGGTGCTGGTCTGCGTCAAGTCGGTGCCGCTGGGGCAAGTGGCCGGCCAGCGCATGCTGCTGTCGCTGCGAGAAGAAATCGAAGCCGCCGCCCGCTACGCGCAAACCGTCAGCGATGACGATATGAGCAACTGGGCGCCTGGCCTGTCGCTGCTGTCGATGCAGCACGAAGTTCAATACAGCCGTTTATACAGATCCTGAAAGAGCACTATGACACCATCCAATCCACTCCGCGTAGGCATCGGCGGCCCGGTAGGTTCCGGCAAGACCGCGCTGTGCGAAATGCTGTGCAAGGGTATGCGCGACCATTACGACATGGCAGTCATCACCAACGACATCTACACCAAGGAAGACATGGAGATCCTGCTGCGCGCAGATGCCTTGCCGGCCGAGCGCCTGATGGGCGTGGAAACCGGCGGCTGCCCGCACACGGCAATCCGCGAAGACGCTTCGATCAACCTGGAAGCCATCGCCCGCATGCAGGCCGACTTTCCCAACCTGGACCTGATCCTGGTCGAATCCGGCGGTGACAACCTGGCCGCCACCTTCAGCCCCGAGCTGTCCGACCTGACCATTTACGTGATCGATGTCGCCGGCGGCGAAAAGATTCCGCGCAAGGGTGGTCCCGGCATCACGCGCTCGGATCTGCTGATCATCAACAAGACCGACCTGGCGCCGCACGTGGGCGCGGACCTGGACGTCATGGCGCGCGACGCCAAACAGCAGCGCGGCAGCCGTCCGTTTATCTTCACCAATCTGCGCAGCGGCGAAGGCGTTGCCGCCGTCATCGACTACATCCGCCAACAAGGCTTGCTGGACCAAACAAAGGAGAGCACATGAAAAAGACCATCACCGCATTGGCCCTGGCGGCAGCCAGCAGCGCCGCCTGCGCGCACACCGGCGAAGGTGCGCACGCGCACGGCTTCCTGGCCGGCTTCACGCACCCGTTCACCGGCCTCGATCACCTGCTGGCGATGCTGGCGGTGGGCGCCTGGAGCGTGCGCCAGCCGAACGCCAAATGGCTGCCTGCCACCTTCATCGGCATGCTGTTGATCGGCATGGCAAGCGGCGCGCTGGGGCTGAGCATTCCCGGCCTGGAAACCGGGATTGCCTTGACGGTGGCGCTGATGGGCGTGTTGCTGGTGGCGGCCACGCGCTTGACGGCGGCTGCCGGTACGGCGATGGTTAGCGTATTTGCCATCCTGCACGGTAACGCGCATGGCCACGAACTGCCGCAGGCAGTCAGCGCTGGCGGCTTGCTGGCCGCCAGCCTGTTGCTGGTGTATGGCGGGAATATGCTGGGCCGCGTCAGCCCGGCGTTGGCGGTGAAGGCCTCGGGTGCGGCGATTGCCGCCACCGGCGTGATGCTGACGGCGACGGCCTAAGACTTCACTTGCGCTCTTCGGTGCGGCGTTCCTGCAGCACGATGGGCGCTTCGTTTTGTGGATACAGGCCGTGGTGGCCTTCGTAAACCGCACGGATGGCGGCCAGGTCGGCTTCCTGGTCGCCGCTCAGGTAAATGTGGTCAACCATGCCCAGGGTTTTGTTCGGATAGTCGATATACACCAGGGTTAATGGCACCTTGGCTTCAATCGCCAGGTGATAGAAGCCACTCTTCCAGTTGGGGCGATAGCTACGCGAGGCTTCCGGCGTGATGGCCAGCCAGTACCAGTCGGCGGCGTTCATGCGTTCGGCCTGTGAGCGGATCATGCCTTGCGGCGCGCTGCGGTCAACCGGCTCGCCGCCCAAAGCGCGGAACCAGCCGCCCAGCGGCGATTTGAACAGCGAGTCCTTGGCCAGCCAGCGGAATGGCAGGTTCAGCGCCCATTTGCACAGCAGGCCGATAAAGAAATCCCAGTTCGAGGTGTGCGGATACACCACCACGATGCCGCGCGGGCCGGGCAGGGGGCGGTACAGAAAGCGCCAGCCGAACAGGTTCAGCACCCGTAGCGCCAGGCGGCGGCGCCATGTCGGCAGCGCTTCCGGCTTCAAGTCAAAATCAGACATCTCACTGCACCCCGTCGTCGTTTTTTAGATTATTGTCACTATTGACAGGCTTATATTCACCTGCTTTAAAAGTAGCGCGCATTCTATATTGGCGTCGACGGGGGGGCAAGCCCACCCCTTCCGTATCAGAGCTTGTAGTTCAGTGTCAGCGTGGCGTTGCGCGGCGTGCCGTAGGTATTGCCGCCGGTGGTCCAGCCTATGCCCTGGTAGTACACCTTGTCGAACAGGTTGTTGACATTCAGGCGCAGGCCGAGCTTCTCGTTGAACTGATAGGCCGCGTGCAGGCCAACCACGCTGTAGCCGCCATGCGTGATGCGGTCATCATCCGATGAGTAGATGGCGTTCTGCGTATTGACCGAGCCGCCGACGCGCCAGCGTTGCAGGTCGCCTGGCAGGCGGTAACTGGTGCTCAGCTTGAACTGGTGGCGTGGCAGGTCCGGGTCGAACAGCTTGCCGATGTTGGCGGCGTTTGAGTCGGTCACAAACTTGGCTGACACATAGGTATAGCCGGCGGTCATCTGCCAGCCCGGCGTCAGCTCGCCGCTGACTTCCATTTCCACGCCCTTGCTTTCGACCTTGCCTGCTGCGCGCGAGCAGAAGGTGGAGCCGGTGCTCGGGCATGGCGATGGACCATCGCGGTCGCTCATGGCGCGGTTTTCCTGGCTGACCTGGAATACCGCCAGGCTGGCGTTCAATGCGCCGCCGAAGTATTCGCCCTTGACGCCCGCCTCGTAGTTGGTGCCGGTGACTGGCTTGAGCAGGTTGCCGCTGGCGTCCACCGTGCTTTGTGGCTGGAAGATTTCGGTCCAGCTGGCGTACAGCGAATGGTTGGCGTCCAGGTCATAGACGGCGCCGGCGTACGGCGTCATTTCGCGCGTGACCTTGTAGCCGGCATTGCTGCGGTCATTGTTGTAGTCATACCAGCTGCTGCGCGCGCCGACGATCAGCGACAGCGGATCGGTGATGCTGAAACGGGCCGAACCATACACGCCGCTTTCCTTCAGTGTGCTGCCGATGCCCCAGCGCTGGTAGTTGGCCGCCGGACGGCTGGCGGCGTAAGGATCGAAATGGAACGGGTCGAAAGGAATCGGCGTGGCGCGCACGCCCCAGTCGCCATAGTTGTCGTTGACGGCTTTGCGGTGGCTTAGGCCCAGCGATACCTCGTGCTTGCGCCCCAGCAGCGCGAACGGGCCGCCGATGGTGGCGTCGAAGCTGTTCTGCTCATTGTCCAGGCGATAGGCCTGCGAGTTGTGGCTGAAGCCCGCGTCATCGCCGCGTATCGAGGTGAACGTCATGTCGACATACTGCCATTTCTTGATCGCCGACAGCTTGGCTTTCCAGCCGCCGCCCAGGCGCTGATCGAGTTCGGCGAACACGGTCTTGTCGGTCTGGTTCCAGAAGTCGTAGGCATTGTTCAGCGTTGACGAACGTGGCAGGTCCAGCTGTGAACCGTCGTCGTGGGTCGGGAAGCCCTGGTAGCCGCCGGTGTTCTTCATGTCGCGATAGTGGGCGCCAACGGTGAGCGTGGTGCCGCGCGCCAGGTCGACTTCCAGGATGCCATAGGCTTGCTGCGTACGTTCATGCGAAATGTCGTAGAAGAAGTCCTTGTCCTGTACGGCGACCACGGCGCGGCCGCGCAGGGTCTTGGCTTCATTCAGCGCGTTCGATGCGTCCAGCTGCAACTGGTAGTCGTTCCAGCTGCCGGCGCTGGCGGTCAGCGACACTTGCTGGTCGGCGGTCGGACGCTTGCGCACCAGGTTGATGGCGGCGGATGGATTGCCGCTGCCGCTGGTCAGACCGTTGGCGCCGCGTACCACTTCGATACGGTCGTAGACCACCAGGTCCGCATTGTCGGCGTTGAAGGTGCCGTTGGCGCCCATGCTGGTCGGCAGACCGTCCAGCAGCATATTGGTGACTTCAAAACCGCGCGCGCTAAAGCTGCCCGAGTTACCGGCGAAGTAACCCTTCTGCATCACCAGGCCGGTGATGCTTTTAACGGCGTCGTCCAGCGTGACCAGGCCCTGATCTTCGATCTGCTGGCGTGTCAGCACGCTGACCGATTGCGGCGTTTCGCGCAGCGACAGGTCCATGTGGGTGGCGGTGTTGGTGGCGCGGGCGGTGTACGAGCCGGTGCCTTCAGTGGCGTTCTGTCGCGCGCCGTTGATGGTGATGGCCGGCAGGGCTGCTTCCGTCGCCGGTTGCGGGCGTGGCGCCGGTGCTGGCGCTGGCTGCACCGCCTGTGGCGGCACCACGCGCTGGGCGCGCAGCACATAGCCGCCGGTTTCCACGCGGGCGGCTTCCATGCCGGTGCCGTTCAGCAGCGCGGCGAAACCGTCCTGCACCGAGTAGGCGCCGCGCAGGCCGGCGGTGGACTTGCGGTCGGTCTGGTCGGCGGTGAAGATGATCGAGATCTTGGTCGTCATGGCGAAGTTGCGCAGCGCGGGGGCGAGCGGACCGGCGGCGATATTGAATTCCTGGCCTTGCGCCTTGCTGGCCGGCGCAGTCTGCGCGTGCGCCGGCGGCAGGGCGCCGAGGCATAGCATCAGGGAGATGGCGCAGGCGATCGGCCGGCGCTGGAAGTTGTGTTGCATGACGGTTCCTCAAGTAAGTAAAAGTGGAGTGCTTACTTGATAGGTGCCGCAAGTTTGAAAATCGGGCAGGATTTTTTTATCTTTTTTCGACATGGACCCAATATGCGCTAAATGTGCGGATGCGCACCGGCAGGGACTTGGGCAGCATGGCCAGGATGGCGTGCGTGTCTTTCAACGGGAAGACGCCGGAGAAGCGCAGCTCGGCGGCGGCTGGATCGCAGCGCAGCACGCCGCGCCGGTAGCGCCCCAGTTCGGCCAGAAAGTCGGCCAGGCGCATCTCGTCGGCGACGATGGCGCCCAGCGTCCACGCCACGTTGTCGCTGGAGGATGATGTTGGCGCATCGATGGCCGTGGCCGAGAAGGCGGTGCGCTGGCCGGCATCCAGGCGTCGTGGTGCCGCGCCTGCTGGCGTGATCTCGACCGCGCTGCGCTGCACGTCGACCTGTGTGCGGCCCACCATCTGGCGCACGGTGAAGGCGGTGCCCAGCGCGCGCACGCTGCCTTGCGCGGTCTGCACGATGAACGGGCGGCCGGCTGCGGCTGCGGCTGCAGTTGTCGCATGGCCGGTTTCAATGCGGATTTCGCCGGTCACCAGTTCCAGCCGGCGCTGATGCGCATCGAAACGCAGGTTGACGGCGCTGGCGGTGTTAAGCAGCACGCGCGTGCCGTCGTCCAGCGTCCACTGGCGGCGCTCGCCGACCGAGGTGCGCAGGTCGGCGGTGAGTTCCTGCCATTGATGCGTGCGCGTGCCCAGCACACCGGCAGCACCGGCGACGCCCAGGCCGAACAGCACCGCGATGCTGTTGCGCCGGCTGGTCGGCGGTGTCGATAGCGCCGTGTAGGCAGCGCCGCCGCGTAAACCGTGCAAGCGGGCGCAGACAGCCTCGATGTGCTGCCATGCGCGCGCATGATCAGGATCTGCGGCGCGCCATTGCTGCCAGCGCTCCTGGTCGGCTGCACTGAAATCGCTGGCCATCAGCGCTGTCAGCCATTCGGCCGCCTGGTCGGCGGCTGTGTCGCTGAAGTTGCGCTTCATGGCGTGAGGGCGAACAGGCATTGGCGGTTGGCGCGCGTCAGGTATTGCTTCACCGAGCTGGTGGAAATATGCAGCAGCGTGGCGATCTGTTCGTAGGTCAGGCCTTCCAGTTGCGCCAGCAGGAAGGCTTGGCGCACGGGTGGCGGCAGGCCATCCAGCGCCTGGTCGATTTCCTGTAGCACCTGGATGACGATCAGGCGCGTTTCCGGCGAAGGCATCGATGCCTCGGGCAGGGCGGCCAGGGCCTCCAGGTAGGCTGTTTCCAGCAGGTGGCGACGGTGCCGATGCGCCAGCAGGCGGCGCGCGATGGTGGCCAGGAAGGGGCGCGGCTCGCGGATGTCGCTCGCATTGCCGGTGGAGATGACGCTGACGAAAGTGTCCTGCGCCAGGTCGGATGCGTCGCTGCTGTTGTCCAGGCGGCGCTGTAGCCATCCTCTTAGCCACGCATGGTGGTCAAGATACAGCGTCTCGACGGTACTGGTGGAAGGCTGGTTCAAGGAAACTGGTAGAATGGGAATGAGAATTGTTACTATTCATATTAAGCGAACTGACAACCTTTGTCGATACTAAAATGTGTAAAGAATACATTTCAGGTATTGTGTGATCCTCACACTGATCAAAAAATAAAGGGGAGTCATGTCCACAAGTATTTTGAAGCCCTTGGCGATTGCTGCAACCTTGCTGGTGGCCGCTGCCGCGCAGGCGGGGGCGCCGATGGCGCGTTACCAGGCGCCCGGCTTTTATCGCACCACGTTGGGCGATTTTGAAGTCACCGTGCTCAACGACGGCACGCTGGATCTGCCGGTCGACAAGCTGCTCAAGCAGCCGCCGGCCAAGACCAATGCGGCACTGGCCCGGTCCTTCCAGAAAAGCCCGCTGCAAACCTCGGTGAACGGCTTCCTGATTAATACGGGCAGCAAGCTGGTGCTGATCGATACCGGCGCCGCCAGCCTGTTCGGGCCGACGCTGGGGCAATTGGTCGGCAACCTGAAGGCGTCCGGCTACAAGCCGGAGCAGGTCGATGAGATCTATATCAGCCATATGCATGGCGACCACGTGGGCGGGCTGGCCTTGAATGAACAGCGCGTGTTTCCGAATGCGATTGTGCGCGCCGGCAAGCTGGATGCGGATTACTACTTGAGCCAGACCAATCTGGACAAGGCGTCGCCCGAGGCCAAGGATAATTTCCAGGGGCCGATGGTGTCGATCAATCCGTACGTGAAGGCGGGCAAGTTCCAGGCGATTGTGGCGAATACCGAGCTGGTGCCGGGCATCAAGTCGTATTTTAACGGCGGCCATACGCCGGGCCATATCACCTATGTGGTGGAGAGCAAGGGGCAGAAGCTGGTATTGCTGGGAGATTTGCTGCACGTGCAGGCGGTGCAGTTTGATGATCCGGGTGTCGGCATCTCGTTCGATACCGACAGCAAGATCGCGATTACTGAGCGCAAGGAAGCGTTTGCTGCGGCGGCCAAGGAAGGGTATCTGATTGGCGCGCCGCACCTGTCGTTCCCGGCGCTGGGGCATGTGCGGTCTAATGGCAAGGGCGGTTACGTGTTCGTCCCTGTGAGCTACACGCAGCCACGCTAAATCCCGCAGCCTATCGGGCTGCGGGGTACTGCTTACGCCAGGGCAGGGTAGTCGGTATAACCTTCTTCGCTAGGACCGTAGAAGGTTTCCGCTTTCCACGGATTCAGCGGCGCGTCGGCTTGCAGACGCTCCACCAGATCCGGATTGGAGATATAGTCCTTGCCGAACGCAACCGCATCCGCCTTACCGCTATCCAGCAGGTCCTGCGCCACCACCTTGTCCAGCTTTTCATTGGCGATAAACACACCGCCAAATTCTTTCTTGATCAGCGGCGCGAGGCTATCCTCACCCACCGCTTCACGCGCAGCGATAAAGGCGATCTTGCGCTTGCCCAGCTCGCGTGCCACATAGCCGAAGGTCTCGGCCGGGTTGGCATCGCCCATATCGTGCGAATCGCGACGTGGCGCCAGGTGCATGCCAACGCGGTCCGCGCCCCACACCTCGATTACCGCATCCGTCACTTCCAGCATCAGACGCGCACGGTTCTCGACCGGGCCGCCATACTGGTCGGTACGCTGGTTGGTTTTACTTTGCAGGAACTGATCCAGCAGATAGCCGTTGGCGCCATGAATCTGCACGCCGTCAAAGCCGGCTTGCTTGGCGTTTTCAGCAGCCTTCTTGTAAGCGGCCACCACACCAGCCAGCTCCGTCGTATCCAGCGCACGCGGCACCGGATATGGACGCTGCGGACGCAGCAGGCTGACATGGCCCTCGGCCGCAATCGCGCTGGCCGATACCGGCGCATCGCCGTTCAGGAAACTCGGGTCCGAGATGCGGCCAACGTGCCACAGCTGCGCGAAGATCACGCCACCCTTGGCGTGCACGGCGGCGGTGACCTTCTTCCAGCCTTCCACCTGCTCATCCAACCACAGGCCCGGCGTATCGGCATAGCCGACGCCTTGCGGCGTGACGGCAGTAGCTTCGCTCAGAATCAGGCCGGCGGTGGCGCGTTGTCCGTAATACTTGGCCATCAGCGCGTTCGGCACGCGGCCGCCGCCAGTGGCGCGGGCACGGGTCAGCGGCGCCATGACGACGCGGTTTTTCAGGGTGATATCGCCGATAGTGATTGGATCAAACAAAGTAGGCATGATGAGGTTTCCTATAGTTGCATTTGGTCGATGAAGGCCTGGATGACTGCTTCATCTCGTTTGAAATAATTCCACTGGCCGACCCGCTCCGACGTGACCAGCCCGGCCTTGACCAGCACGGCCAGGTGGGCGGACATCGTCGATTGCGACAGGCCGGCGCGGCGGTCGATCATGCCCGCGCATACTCCCAGGCTCAGCGGATGCTGCTGTTCCGAGAAATACACGTCCGGCTCCTTCAGCCACGCCAGGATCTGGCGCCGCATCGGGTTCGCAAGGGCTTTGTGGATCGCGTCTATGTCCATGATGGCTATATGTATCGTGTTTTTCCGATTTCAATATCGGAATTCTACGATATAAATAAAAAGCGTGCTGGCGGCGGGAAAATCCTTTATGTTATTGGAATATTGTTGAAAATTTATCGCCGCGCTTATGTCGAGTTCCTACCTGGATGTGTTTATCGGCCTGTCGTACACCTTTCTGGCGGTGAGCCTGCTGTGCAGCGCCACGCGCGAAGCGATTGCTTCGCTGTTCCAGACGCGCGCCAAGGTGCTGCTGGACGGCGTGCTGACGCTGCTGCACGAGCCGGCCGGCAAGTCGCGCCTGCGCGGCATCCTGCCGTCGTTGCAGCGACTGTTGCGGCTGGATGGCGGCTTCCGGCTCGACAAGCTGGATGCGCAGTCGCTGGCGGCCGAGGTGATGCAGCATCCGCTGATCAGCGGCATGGCGCAGCGCGGTCGCATGCCTTCGTATATTCCCTCGGCGATTTTTGCGCGTGCTTTCGTGTCGACGCTGACCACCCGCTACGGCAAAGGCCAGACAGCGGCCATGCTGTTGAATAAGGTCGGCAATGAAGGATTGACGCGCACGCTGCTGGCCATCATGGGCGAGGGGCCGGACGACGTGGCGGCGCTGGAGAATGCCGTGCGCATCTGGTACGACACGGTGATGGAGCGCATCAGCGGCTGGTATAAGCGGCGTTCACAGTTCGTGCTATTCCTGGTCGGCCTGTTTTATGCGGCGGTGATGAATATCGACGCATTGCAGCTGTCCACGCGCCTGTGGAACGATGCTGAGCTGCGCGATGGCACGGTAGCCAAAGCGCAGCTGGTGCACGCGGCAGGCCTGCCGGCGTCGACAGCATCTGCCGATGGCGCCGCGACCGCGCTGGCGCAAACCCGGGCCGCCAAGGCACAGGCGCAGGAACTGCAAAAGCTGCCGATCGGCTGGCCCTCGGCGCGATTTGATGGCGTGGCCGGTGTGTGGCCGTTCATTGTCGCACTGGTGTTTGCGCTGATCGGCTGGACGGCAACGGCCTTCGCCGCCTCGCTAGGATCACCGTTCTGGTTCGACGGCGTCGGCTGGCTGCTGGCGCTGCGCGGCACCGGCGCCAAGCCGCCAGCTGAAACCACGGCAGCGCCGACCGTCACGATCTCGCTGCCAACCTTGCGCAAGTAAGTCTACTTGCCGCGCTGCGCGCACTTCGACGACTGGATCGCGCGCTCGGTGATGTTGTCGATGTCTTTGATTGCCTGCTGCGTGCAGCCGGCGTCGTCGACCACATGCGGCTGCGGCTTTCTGCTGATCTCCTTGTAGCCGGTGAACACCAGTGCTGCGGCCGCGCAACCCATCAGTACCCAGTTGACTTTGGATTGCATCGTTACGCCGCGAAGTGCAGGGCCAGGCCGATGATGGCCGGCAGGGTTTGAATCAGAAGGATCGAGCGCTTGACCGTGACACCGCCCCAGATACCAGCCACCGCCACGCATGCCAGGCCGAACACGGTAAAGGCCGACGCAATGGCAGCTTCTGGATGCACGAAACCAACCACCAGCGCGGCGACCAGGAAGCCGTTGTAGCAGCCTTGGTTCGACATCGCTGGCTGGACGATTTCCGCCTTCTCCTTGCTCAGGCCAAAGACACGGCGTCCGCGTGAATTGAACAACACGGTTTCCAGCAACACGATGTAGACGTGGATCAGCGCCACCAGCGCGGTGACGATCTGGGCTGCTAAGTGCATGGGTGCTCCTTATTGTTATGTTGATGGAACATTATGACCCGGCCAGGGCGCTTGCGGCTAGAGGCCCTGCACCAAATTTTGTCCGAATGCTATAGTGGCGTCATGACATGGATAATTCTGATATTGGCCGGCTTGCTGGAAGTGGTGTGGGCGGTTGGCCTGAAATATACCGAAGGCTTCAGCAAGCTGGTGCCGTCGGTCCTGACCCTGACCGCGATGGCCGGCAGCGTCGGCATGCTGGGCCTGGCGCTGCGCACGCTGCCGCTGGGGACAGCTTATGCGATCTGGACTGGCATCGGCACGGTGGGGACGGTGGTGTACGGCATTGTAGTGCTGCATGAGCCGGCCAGCATCGTGCGGTTGACCTGTATCGCCATGATTGTCGGCGGCATTATCGGCCTGAAGGTATCGACGGCTTAAAACGCTGGATTGGGGCGGGTGAGGTAGTACCACTCGCTGTTGGCTTCGGCTG
>Ga0308157_10007164_pt1 | contig 13052 bp, 12 predicted proteins | sample PhyBR1_FD_201035 | JGI IMG/M metagenome (GOLD analysis project Ga0308157, IMG submission 201035) | Phyllosphere microbial communities from UC Gill Tract Community Farm, Albany, California, United States - DLSLB.R1 | ecosystem: Host-associated > Plants > Phyllosphere > Unclassified | place: USA...
CAGCTCGCGCAGGCGTATCAGCTGGCGCACGCCGCTGACCAGTTCCGCCACGGCGGGACCGAATTTGGGTTCGATATGGGGGGCCTGGGCCGGGTCGAGCAGGGTCGCCTCGAACATCAGGCCGGCGATGCGGGTCTCCGCGTCGATGCGCAGGAAGGCCAGCGTGCTCGCCACGCCGACGGCGAATTCGAACGCACCCTGGCCGCTGCTGCAGGTCTTGTCGCCATACGCTGCGCTTGCCATGTCCAGCGCGGCCAGCACCCGCGCGCCGTCTTCGGCCGACAGGCCCTGGACCAGCTGGTCCGACGTTGCGCTGTTCAGCGCTGCGATAGAAACCATGTTACCTCTTACTTTGTTGAATCATGCCGCCCCGCAGGCGCGGGGACGGCGGCATTTCCAAATTCCGGTTAACGCTGCGCTGCCACGACCACGACTTCCACCAGGCAGGCCGGATTGGCCAGCTTGGCTTCCACGGTGGCGCGCGGCGGGGTGTGGCCCTGGGCTACCCAGCTGTCCCACACTTCGTTCATGGCCGGGAACAGCGCCATGTCCTTGATGTAGATGGCGGTGCTCAGGATGCAGGTCTTGTCGCTGCCGGCTTCGGCCAGCAGGCGGTCGACGGCGGCCAGCACTTCCTGGGTCTGCCCGGTGATGTCCTTGCTGGGATCGTCGGCAATCTGGCCGGCCAGGTAGACGGTGCCATTGTGGATGGCGGCTTCGGACAGGCGTTTGCCAACGTGCAGGCGGGTGATTTCCATACTATTTCTTTCTAAAGGTTTATAGGTCAAGTAAAAACTTCCTGGCGATGGCGATCTGGTCGTCATGCAGGAAGGTGGGAGCGTGACCGACGTCCGGTATCTCCACCAGCGTGGCTTTTGGCCCGCGCTGCGTCATGCTTAAAGCCGTCGCGGGCGACAGCAGGTCCGATTGCGCGCCGCGCACCAGCAGGGTCGGGCAGCGGATCGCATCATACGCGGCCCACAGCATGGCCTCGTCGGCGCGCGCCGATTCCGGCGTGGCCGAGCGGAACGGCTGGGCCAGCCCCATATCATAATGGCGCACCCACTGGCCGTCATTGTCCTGGCGCAAGACATCGGCGGCCAGCTTGTGCCATTCCTCGTCCGTGTGGGGGCCGAACGGGGCCGACACGTCGCGCACGAACTTGGCGCCCAGTTCAAAGGTGGGGAAGCGCAGGTCCTGGCCGATGTAGTCGCCGATGCGCTGCAGGGCGTCCGGATCGAGCACCGGGCCGATGTCGTTGAGCACCAGCTTGCTGATCGGGCTGTCCGGCAGCGAGGCCAGGCCCATGCCGATCAGGCCGCCCATCGAGGTGCCGAACCAGTCCACCGTGCTGCGCGGGCCGCGCGCGGTCACGCGCGCCACCAGGGTCACCATGTCGGCCACGTACTGCGGCAGGCGGTACAGCTCGGGGTTGCGCAGGCGGCCGGAGCGGCCGCGGCCCACCACGTCCGGCGCCACCACGCGGTAGTCGCCGGCCAGGGCGCGCGCCATATTGTCGAAATCGTCGCCCACGCGGGTCACGCCGTGCACACACAGCAGCACGTCGGGATTGTCCTCGTCGCCCCATTCCTTGTAGGACATCTGGTGCAGGCCGCTGGGAGAAATGCACTGTACAGACTTTATTTTTGCCTCGATCATGCTCATTCCTTTTTTTCAACTACGACATTTTACCCGGCGTTGCGCTTAAAATCTTGGAGAAGTGTAGCGCACGCATTTCCCATCCGACAAACTGTCTCACTCTAGAAGGATAACCATGGCCAGCACCCTACTCCGCGGCAAGACCGCACTCGTCACCGGCTCCACCTCCGGCATCGGCCTGGGCATGGCCCGCGCGCTGGCGGCCGAAGGCGCCAACATCGTCTTCAACGGCTTCGGCGACGCCGCCGAGATCGCCCAGTTGCAGGCCGCCACGGCGCGCGAATTCAGCGTGCAGACCGCGTACCACAACGCCGACATGTCCAAAGCCGCCGAAATCGAGGCGCTGTTCGCCTTCGCGGCCGACAAGTTCGGCGGCATCGACGTGCTGGTCAACAACGCCGGCATCCAGCACGTGGCCAATGTGGAGGACTTCCCGGTCGAGAAATGGGACTCCATCATCGCCATCAACCTGACCTCGGCCTTCCACACCTCGCGCCTGGCGCTGCCGCATATGCGCGCGCAGAACTGGGGCCGCATCATCAACCTGGCGTCGGCGCACGGCCTGGTGGGCTCGGCCGGCAAATCGGCCTATGTGGCCGCCAAGCACGGCCTGGTGGGCCTGACCAAGGTCACGGCGCTGGAAACGGCGCAGACCGGCGTGACCGCCAACGCCATCTGCCCCGGCTTCGTGCTGACGCCGCTGGTGCAGAAGCAGGTGGACGCGCGCGCCCTGAAGGACGGCCTGAGCAACGACGAGGCCAAGCGCGCGCTGCTGGCCGACAAGCAGCCTTCCGGCGAGTTCGTCACGCCCGAGGAGCTGGGCGCGCTGGCCGTGTTCCTGTGCTCGGACGCGGCCAAGCAGGTGCGCGGCGTGGCCTGGAATATGGACGGCGGCTGGGTGGCGCAATAAGCCAGGGCGGCGCGGCCCGCTATTGTGGATCTCCCCAATGTGGTTTACCGCAATGGGGAAGCCCACAATAGCTCCGATATAAGGTTTCCCGCATGATCGCTCCACTTGGAGAGTCTTTAGGGAGTACGATCATGAAAAAACCATTCTACAAAGTCCTGTATGTACAGGTCTTGTTTGCCATTTTCTGCGGCGTGCTGCTGGGCATCTACCTGCCCGGCGACGCCGTCGCCATGAAGCCGCTCGGCGACGGCTTCATCAAACTGATCAAGATGATCATCGCCCCGGTGATCTTCTGCACCGTGGTGTCCGGCATCGCCGGCATGCAGGACATTAAGAAAATCGGCCGCGTCGGCGGCAAGGCCCTGCTGTACTTCGAGGTGGTGTCCACCTTCGCGCTGGTGATCGGCCTGTTCGTGGCCAACCTGCTGCGCCCGGGCGCCGGCTTCAACGTCGATCCGGCCACGCTGGACACCAAGGCCATCGCGCAGTTCACCGAAAAAGCCAAGAGCCAGTCCACCATCGACTTCGTGATGAACATCATCCCGAACACGGTGATCGACGCCTTCGCCAAGGGCGACATCCTGCAGGTACTGCTGATTTCCATACTGTTCGGCTTCTCGCTGTCGCTGCTGGGCGAAAAAGGCCGTCCGGTGGCCAAGCTGATCGACGAACTGGCGCATGCCATCTTCGGCATGGTCAACATCGTCATGAAAGTCGCTCCGCTGGGCGCGTTCGGCGCCATGGCCTTCACCATCGGCAAATACGGCATCGACTCGCTGCTGCCGCTGGCCAAGCTGATGGGCTCGTTCTACCTGACCTGCTTCCTGTTCATCTTCATCGTGCTGGGTTCGATCGCCAAGTTCACCGGTTTCTCGATCGGCCGCTTCATCAACTACATCAAGGAAGAACTGCTGATCGTACTGGGCACCAGCTCGTCGGAAAGCGCCCTGCCTTCGCTGATGCGCAAGCTCGAGAAACTGGGCTGCGCCAAGCCTGTGGTGGGACTGGTGGTTCCGACCGGCTACTCATTCAACCTGGACGGCACCAATATCTACATGACCATGGCGGCCCTGTTCGTGGCGCAAGCGACCAACACCGACCTGACCCTGGGCCAGGAACTGACCATCCTGGCGGTGGCAATGCTGACCTCGAAAGGCGCGTCCGGCATCACCGGCGCCGGCTTCATCACGCTGGCCGCCACGCTGGCCGTGGTGCCGACCATCCCGGTGGCCGGCATGGCGCTGATCCTGGGCATCGACCGTTTCATGAGCGAAGCGCGCGCCCTGACCAACTTCATCGGCAACGGCGTGGCCACGGTGGTGGTGTCGAAATGGGAAAACGAGCTGGACATGGACACCCTGCACCGCGAACTGGCCAACCCGTCGTCCGTCAATGACGAGCCGGCCGCCGCTCCCGCGCCTACTCCGGCCCCGGCCACCGCAAAGGCGGCCTAAGCGTAAGCCTTAGTCCTCGCCTCCCCGGCGGTGCGCTTCCTGCGCACCGCCGCCAGTCCCCACAGGCCCACGGCGATCAGCAGTCCCGACGCCGGCTCCGGCACCCCCACCCTCACCTCATCGATCGCGCTGCCGCTGAAGCCGCTTTGCTTGTTCGCGGTGGAGAAGGCGTAGTAGCGCACCTCGTCGAAGCCGGCAAGGTCCGCCAGGCCCAGCACCGCGCCGTGCGGCTGGCTGAAATTGCCCGCCGCCGTCTGCACGCCGTCGTTGAAGGTCTTCCAGTAGCCGTTCAGGTTCAGATAGCTGCTGTCTGCCGCGAACTCCACCTTGTAGAAGTCCAGTCCGCTCGCCAGGCGGATGCTGATGTAGGCGTTGTTGCCGGACGAGGCCATGTAGTTGCCGCTGAAGGCGGGACTGAGGTCGGACGGCGCGTCGTAGCAGTCCACGCCGGCGTAGCCGCAGCCGTTGTTGCTGGACGAACCGGTGTAGCTGAACAGCAGGCCGTCCTCGACATAGCCGCTGGCCATGGCGGTGTTGAGCTCGAAATGGGCGGCGTTGGTGACGGTTTTCACGGCCGTGCCGCTGCCCAGCGTGGCAATCACGGCGGCCGCCGCGAAGCCGGGCAGCGCGCAGGACAGCAGCATGGCGGCGCCGGCCGGGGCCAGCACGCATTGCAGGATTTTTTTCATGGTCATTCCCTTCATTGCTTGATCATGTCCACGGCGTCGTAGGCGTAGCCGGGGCTCAGGTAGGTGACGCCGCTGGAGCCGCTGATGGCGGTCAGCGTGAGCACGTTCTGGCCCACCTGCAGTTCCGCAGCCGGCACGCTGAAGGTGTACATGGTGTTGTTGCCGCGATAGGTGCCCACCGTCAGCGTGCGCGTGGACGGCTGCGTGGACGCGGCCGGGTTGGCAGGTATCCAGCCGTTGATCTGCGGCTTGGGCCGGCCGCCGGCAAAGGCGGCGGTGATGCCCAGGCGCAGCTGGTAGTCGGCGATCTGGCTTTTGGCCAGGTTGAACTTGATGGTCAGCGTGCCGTTCACGTCCTTCCACTGGTAGGCCGGGAAGCCGGTGGCCGCACTGGAGGCGCCCACCTGGTACTCGGCCGGCGTCCAGGACGCCATGCGCACGTCGGACGGGTGCATGGTGGTGACCTTGTCGCCGTTGAGGAACTCGGCCGGTGTGCCGTCCCAGTCGCCGATGCGCCACAGGGGCGCCGCCGCGCTCGGGTCGCCCGTGATGGCGATGGTGTTCAGCGCCACCGTGCCGCCGGCCGCCACCGTCACGCTGCGCGTGTCCACCGCGTATTCGTTCTTGTAGACCTTCATCGTGTAGGTGCCGGGCAGCATGCCGGCACTGTCGAAATGGCCGGTGGCGGCGTCCGCCTTGGCCCAGTACTGCGCGCTGGAGTTGGCGAAGCCCACCGTGTATTCGTAGCCCGGATCGCGCCCGCTGAGGCCGACGCCGGCCACCCGGCCGCGCCCCTCCGGACCGACATAGCCGGCCAGGCCCAGCCCGCTGAAGAAGGAGGTGTCGACCGCCGGCGGCGCGCTGCCGTCGTTGAACACCAGCGTGTAGCTGTTCAGGATGTTGGTGCGCAGCGCCTCGGTCTGCGCCTCGCCGTAGTTGACGATGTAGGTCAGCTCCTGGTTGGTGGCGGTGGCCTGGTTCAGCAGGCTGCGGTAGAACGGCCCGCCGGAATTGCCTTCGTTGTTGTCGCGCACCACCCACAGGCCGGCCGTGGCGCTGGTGGCGCCGATGTACTGCCAGTCCTTCAGCCGCATATTGGAGTAATGCTTGGAACGCGTCTGGCCGTTCGGCAGGCCGAACACGTCGCCCGACTCCACCGTGGTGGTGGTGCCGCGCAGGTCGGACGGCACCGGGCCGTTGGGCAGCGCGCCTATCGGCACCCGCAGGATGAAGCGCGCCAGGTTCAGCGTGTTCGGCTCGCTGGTGAAGTAGGTGCCCATGTAGATGTTGTTGACGCCCTTGCGCACGATGTAATAGTGCGTCAGGCTGCCGGCCACGACCGTGACCTTGATGCAGTCGCTACCGACCGCCTCCGCGCTCACGCTGACGGCGGACACGCCGGTGTACAGGTAGTCGAAGCCCGAGTTGACCTGGCTGCCGCGCGACTGGTCCTGGTACTGCACGCCGTTGTAGATCATGGATGCGATGTCGCCGGCAGACTGCGTGCTGACGCCGTTGTCCAGGCGGCGGATCTTGAACACCAGGCCGGCGCCGGTGTCGATGGTGTAGAAATTGGCGTCCGAGGTCAGGCCGAAGCTGCTCGCCTCGGCCAGCGCGGCAGGGCCGGCCAGCCCCATGCGCAGGACCGCTTTGGCCTGGCCTGGTTCCGCCACGGGATCGCTGCCGCCGCAGCCGGCGGCCAGCAAAAGCACGGCCAGCCCGGCCGCAGGGTTTTTCAACATAGTCATGGTGTCTCCGATTGTTAATTTCTTGTAGGAGCACCAAGTATCGATTTGCCGTCTTGGCAAGGTCAACGGCGCGCGGCGCGCATTGCCAAAAGAATCACCTTGTTGATTGGCCTACGCCCTGCCCGCCCCGCCGGCGTGGCGGCGCAGCCACGGTTTGCCGGCGCGGGCGTAAAAAAAGCACGCCGCAGCGTGCTTTCCGGGGCGGTGCGGCGCCGGCTTACAGCGCGGACAAGTCCAGCTCGGCGCCGGTGGCGGCGGCGATCTGCTCTTTGGTCACGCCGGGCGCCAGTTCGGTCACTTTCAGGCCGGATGGCGTCACTTCCATCACGCCCAGGTCGGTGATCACCAGGTCCACCACGCCCACGCCGGTCAGCGGCAGGTCGCATTTCTTGAGCAGCTTGTGCGAGGTGCTGCCGTCCTTGGCGGTGGCCACGTGCTCCATCAGCACCACCACTTTCTTCACGCCGGCCACCAGGTCCATGGCGCCGCCCATGCCCTTGACCATTTTGCCCGGTATCATCCAGTTGGCCAGGTCGCCATGCTCGGACACCTGCATCGCACCCAGGATGGCCAGGTTGATTTTGCCGCCTCGTATCATGCCGAAGGAATCGGCCGAGCTGAAGTAGGCCGATCCGGGCAGCGCCGTCACGGTCTGCTTGCCGGCGTTGATCAGGTCGGCGTCGATTTCGTCTTCGGTCGGGAAGGGGCCGATGCCGAGCAGGCCGTTTTCCGACTGCAGATACACTTCGATATCCGAGGGCACGTAGTTGGCCACCAGCGTGGGCAGTCCGATGCCCAGGTTTACATAGAAACCGTCTTGCAGTTCCTTGGCCGCGCGCGCAGCCATTTCATCACGAGTCCATGCCATGTCCGTCTCCTCAGTTGGCGCGCACGGTGCGCTGTTCGATGCGTTTTTCCGGCGCCGCGTTGACCACGATGCGGTGCACGAAAATACCCGGCGTATGCACTTCGTCCGGATCGATCTCGCCTATCTCCACCAGCTGTTCGACTTCCACGACAGTAATCTTGCCAGCGGCGGCCACGTTGGGGTTGAAGTTGCGCGCCGTCTTGCGGAACACCAGGTTGCCGGCCTTGTCGGCCTTCCATGCCTTGACCAGCGACACGTCGGCCACCAGCGAACGCTCCATCACGTACTGCTCGCCGTCGAATTCGCGGATTTCCTTGCCGTCGGCCACGATGGTGCCCACGCCGGTCTTGGTGAAGAAGGCCGGAATGCCGGCGCCGCCGGCGCGCAGCTTCTCGGCCAGCGTGCCCTGCGGCGTGAATTCCAGTTCCAGTTCGCCGGCCAGGTACTGGCGCGCGAATTCCTTGTTCTCGCCCACGTAGGAGGCGATCATCTTGCGGATCTGGCGGGTTTCCAGCAGCTGGCCCAGGCCGAAGCCGTCCACGCCGGCGTTGTTCGAGATCGCGGTCAGCTGCTTGGCGCCGCTGTCGCGCAGCGCGGCTATCAGCGCCTCCGGGATGCCGCACAGGCCAAAGCCGCCTACGGCGATGGTTTGCCCATCTTGCACAATACCGGCCAGGGCGGCGGCGGCATCGGGATACACTTTATTCATACATCTCCCTTATGTTTTGATAAGCTTGCACTGTTGTTCACATGGGGTATCAGCATAGAATACGCCTAGTGTTTCCACAATACCGTAGAACTACCGGCCCGCAACGATGAACGCACCACTCGCAATCGACTATGAAACCATCTTCCTGCACGCGCCGGTGGGAATGTGCATCTCGGAGAACCGCACCATCCAGTCGTGCAACGAGGCGCTGGCCGCCATGTTCGGCTACGCGCGCGCCGACCTGGTGGGCAAGTCCTTCTGCCAGCTCTACCCGTCGGCCGACGAATTCCTGCGCACCGGCGACCGCATCATCCCCATCATGAACGCCAAGGGCCGCTATTCGGACGAGCGCATCATGCGCCGCGCCAGCGGCGAACTGTTCTGGTGCCATGTGAGCGGGCACGCGCTGAAGGCCAAAGAGCCGCTGGGCGCGGGCATCTGGACCTTCGAGGACGTAAGCGAAAAGCGGCCGGTGACGGCGGAGCTGACGCCGCGCGAACGCGAAATCGCCGCCCTGCTGGTGGAAGGCAAGACCAGCAAAGTCATCGCGCGCCAGATCGACCTCAGCCCGCGCACGGTGGAAATGCACCGCGCCAGGCTGATGCGCAAATTCGAAGCGGCCACCTCCTCGGAGCTGGTGCATAAGCTGGTCGGCGTGCAACTGTAGAAAAGCGGCGGGGCCGGTTGACCCGCCGCTTTTTTTCACATCGCCGTCATGCCGTCGTCGGCGGAAATCACGGCGCCGTTGATAAAGTGTGAATCCTCGCCGGCCAGCAAGAGCAGCAGGCCGTCCAGGTCTTCCGGCTTGCCCGGGCGGCGGCGCGGCAGCATGTCGATCAGCTTGCGGCCCTGCTCGCTGGCGAAATAATCTTCGTTGATCTCGGTCGAGATATAGCCGGGACAGATGGCGTTGGTGTTGATGCCGTACTTGCCCCACTCCACCGCCATGGCCTTGGTCATCTGCACCACGCCGGCCTTGCTCATGCAGTACACGCCGATCTGCGGCAGCACGCGCAGCCCCGCCACCGAGGCGATGTTGATAATGCGGTGCTGCTTTTTCGGGTCGCCCTTGGCGCGCGCGATCATGCGCTTGGCGGTTTCCTGCGCCACGAAGAAGGCGCCGCGCAGATTGGTGTCCATGACGAAGGAGTAATCCTCCGGCGTGACGTCGACCAGGCGTTGTGTGGTGGAGACACCGGAATTGTTCACCAGGATGTCGATCTGGCCCGCCTCGGTCTCGGCGTGCGCGATGGCCGACTTGATGCTGGCGTAGTCGGTCACGTCCAGCGCCACCACGTGGGCCGCGCCGCCGTCCGCCTCGATCTCGGCGCGCAGCTCCTTCAGGCGCTCGATGCGGCGCGAGGCCAGCACCACCTGCGCGCCGGCCTGCGCCAGTACTTTGGCGAAGCGGGCGCCGAGTCCGCTGGAGGCGCCGGTCACCAGCGCGATTTTTCCTTCAAAGTTCACTTCTATGCCCACGGCGCTGCTCCTGTTTCGGTTGATAGCATGTCCGTAATGATTACACAAAATGCCAGTATTAGATTGCGGCGTCTAAGATTGTCACGCAAAATGGCGCCCATATTGCTAAACTGGCGAGAAAGAAGCACACTCGTGCTTATTTCTTACCTCATTCTTATAAAAGTATAAAACATGACCCAAGCTAACAACCTGCTAGAGCAATACGGCCCGCGCGATGCGATGGAGTACGACGTCGTCATCGTCGGCGGCGGCCCGGCCGGCCTGTCGGCCGCCATCAAGATCAAGCAGCTGGCGGCCGAGAAGAACCAGGAAGTATCCGTGGTGGTGCTGGAAAAAGGCGGCGAACTGGGCGCGCACATCCTGTCGGGCGCCGTGATGGACCCGAGGGCGCTGACCGAGCTGATCCCGAACTGGAAGGAGCTGGGCGCGCCGCTGAACACCGAAGTGACCGAAGACCGCGTGCTGTTCCTGACCGAAAAGAAAGCCTACAAGACGCCCAACTTCGCGCTGCCGGCCTGCTTCGAAAACCATGGCAACTATGTCATCTCGCTGGGCAATGTGGTGCGCTGGCTGGGCCAGCAGGCCGAGGCGCTGGGCGTGGAAATCTTCCCCGGCTTCGCCGCCGCCGAAGTGCTGTACAACGAAGACGGCTCGGTCAAAGGCATTGCCACCGGCAATATGGGCGTCAAGCGCGACGGCGAAGCCGGTCCGGACTTCCAGCTGGGCATGGAACTGCACGGCAAGTACACGCTGTTCGCCGAAGGCGCGCGCGGCCACCTGGGCAAGCAGCTGATGGCCAGGTACGACCTGAACAAGGGCAAGGATCCGCAGTCCTACGGCATCGGCATCAAGGAACTGTGGGAAATCGATCCGGCCAAGCACCAGCCCGGCCTGGTGATCCACACCACCGGCTGGCCGCTGGACAGCAAGACCTACGGCGGCTCCTTCCTCTACCACCTGGAAAACAACCAGGTCATGGTCGGCTACGTGGTCGGCCTGGACTATGAGAACCCTTACCTGTCGCCATACGAGGAATTCCAGCGCTACAAGACCCACCCGGCCATCCGCAGCTTCTTCGAAGGCGGCAAGCGCATTTCCTACGGCGCGCGCGCGATCACGGCCGGCGGCCTGCAATCGCTGCCCAAGCTGGCCTTCCCGGGCGGCGCGCTGATCGGCTGCGACGCCGGCTTCCTGAACATGAGCCGCATCAAGGGTTCGCACGCCGCCATCAAGTCCGGCATGCTGGCCGCGCAAGCCGCCTTCGACGCGCTGGGCGCGGGGCGCCAGCACGACGAACTGGCCGCCTACCCTGCCGCTTTCGAACAGTCCTGGCTGCACGAGGAGCTGCACGTGGCGCGCAATGTGAAGCCCTGGCTGAAAAAAGGCCTGTACCTGGGCTCGCTGATGACCGGCATCGACCAGCTCATCTTCCGCGGCAAGGCGCCTTGGACCCTGCACCACAGCCAGGCCGACCATGAATGCCTGCAGCCGGCCGCCAACTTTCAGCCCATCGTCTACCCCAAGCCGGACGGCAAGCTGACGTTCGACCGCCTGTCCTCGGTCTTCATTTCGAACACCAACCACGCGGAAGACCAGCCGGTGCACCTGACGCTGAAGAACGCCAGCGTGCCGGTGGACGTGAACCTGGCCAAGTACGCCGGTCCGGAGGCCCGCTACTGTCCGGCCGGGGTGTATGAATTCGTCAAGACCGACGAAGGCCAGGACCGCTTGCAGATCAACGCGCAGAACTGCGTGCACTGCAAGACCTGCGACATCAAGGACCCGACCCAGAATATCGTCTGGATCACGCCGGAAGGCGGCGGCGGCCCGAACTATCCGAATATGTAAAATAAACAACAGCGCAGCGCCCCAGGGACTGCGCTGTTGTGCTTTTAGGAAGATAATCGGGGCTGGTCAGCCGTCCGATCAAAATAAAACAAATAATTTTCACAAATTTCTCTAAAGCATTTAATGCCCGGGGCGAAACGGTCGTCTTGTACTTGGGAGAGCGCAAACAAAGCAACGCTGCTCTAGAATCGAACCCACCTATCAGGAGTTATTCATGCTGAGTCTTCACACTAACAACGCGGCGCTGTCCGCTCAAAATTCGATCACCCGTACGCAGAACAGCCTGTCGACGTCGATGACTCGCCTGAGCACCGGCTACCGCATCAACTCGGCAATGGATGACGCTGCTGGCCTGCAGATCGCCACCCGTCTGAAAGCGCAAACGAGCGGCATGGCTGTTGCAATGCGCAACACCCAGAACTCGATCTCGATGATGCAGACCGCCGAAGGCGCGCTGGACGAGACCACCAACATTCTGGTGCGCATGAAGGATCTGGCGACCCAATCGGCCGACGGTTCCTCGACCGACGACGACCGCACCGCGATGCAGTCCGAGTACGATGCACTGACCATGGAACTGAGCAACATCCTGTCGAACACCTCGTTCGGCGGCACCACGCTGCTGAGCACCAAGGCCGACTCGAAGTTCAACGCCAAAGTGACCTTCCAGATCGGTTCGTCCAAAGGCGAAACCATGGACGTCGACCTGACCGCCGCCGGCGACAACTCGCTGACCCAGATGCACGCCGACATCGTCTCGGCCGCTGCCAACTACAAGTCGGACGGCACCGCTACCGCCGCCATCGGCACCGAAGTTGCCACCTCCACCGCCGCCAACGGCAACATCGACACGCTGAAAACCGCGATCGACTCCGTAGCCAAAGCCCGTTCCGCCCTGGGTGCTGCTTCGAACCGTCTGGACCACGTGTACAACAACCTGTCGAACGTATCGACCAACACCAAAAACGCCAGCGGCCGTATCATGGACGTGGACTTCGCTTCGGAATCCGCAGCCATGACCTCGAACCAGATGCTGCTGCAAGCTGGTACCGCAATGCTGAAGCAAAGCAACAGCCAGTCCTCGCTGGTTCTGTCCCTGCTGCAATAATAGCAAGGGCTTCCAGGGCGCTAGCGCGCCCGGGAGGACAAGAGCCAACCGGACTTCCGGTTGGCTTTTTTCGTTTAAGCGCACGATAAGATTGCTTTATGGCAATAGACCGACTTACACCGATCAGCTCCTCGCTCAACATCCCCGAGCGGGTGATGCGCGAACAGCCTGGACAAGCGCCACCCATCCCGCCGGTGGCCCATGTGCCGGGCGAGGAAGCCAGCTTCTCGCTGCCGCCCGGCCTGTCCCAGGCGCTGAACGGCGTGGCCGACGCGCAAGAGGCGGTGCTGGCCCAGCAGGGCCTGAAGTCGCTCGCCAATGTCATGCAGGCGCAGGCGGCCAATATGGCCGAGCCGGCCGCGCTGCGCCCCGATCAATTGCAGATGTCGCGCCAGCTGGTCTGGCAGCAGCCGGACGCCACCACCATGGCCATGTCCTGGGCCATCATGGTGCGCACCTACGGCGAGCAGCGCGCCGCGCTGATGGAGCAGGCGCGCGGACGCCATCTGCCGTCCGGCCTGTTCATGGCCGAGCAAGGCCAGTCGGCCATGCGCGACGGCCGCGCCGCGCCCATGATGCT
>Ga0308157_10007165_pt1 | contig 13049 bp, 8 predicted proteins | sample PhyBR1_FD_201035 | JGI IMG/M metagenome (GOLD analysis project Ga0308157, IMG submission 201035) | Phyllosphere microbial communities from UC Gill Tract Community Farm, Albany, California, United States - DLSLB.R1 | ecosystem: Host-associated > Plants > Phyllosphere > Unclassified | place: USA...
AGTCGTTTTCGTTTACACCACCACAAAAGTGATCAAAAACAGTTGCACGAATTAATCCTTCTACTGGTAAATGAGCTTTAATTGCAAAATTTGTTACAGCAGTTCCTATTCTTACTAGAGGTTCACTGTCAATCATTTTGAAAAGGAAATAAGCTCTATCAAGTTCTGTATCACTTTTTAGCGAAAACGCAACTTGTGTGTTATCGAATATTTTTTCCATTAAGTTTAGTTTTTGTGCAAAGATATAGAGTGTTTTGAATATTATTCACTAAATGGTATCATATTTTTCAATTTTAGCAATAAAAAAGAAATCAATTTTAGCTAAAGAATGCGATAGAATAATTATTTTCTAAATAAGTAAGAAATTACTTTGAATTTTTACTAATTTTGCAAAAAAATGAGTGTTATGAATGCAATTGATAAAATACTTAATGAAACAAAAAGAAAGCAAAGCATCTCAAGCTTTACTGTTCTAACAGTTATTATTTCATTACTCGCAATTGACTTTTTTCCTTATTTTAAAAGTTTAGAAATCATCAATCCTCAATTCCTTTATTTGTCACTGATAAATATGCTATTGGGCTTTTATTTTTACTTTAATTCAGATATAACTTCAATTACCTCATTGTCAATATTAAAAAAGAGTTTCCTTTTTAAACTTTATCTAGCTTTTGTATTTCTTTGCGGAATATCTCTTTTTGCAGCAAAAAACACATCGCTAGTTTATACTAAATTTACTGAAATAGTAATTGTATTTTGCTTATTTATAAATCTCACTATTCTACTGAAAGACAAGCTAGATCTACTTTATAAAATTACTATAATCGTAGGTATTAGCGCTTTTTTACAGGCTTGGTTGCAATTATGCAATTTTATAATTATTCCGCGACATGCTTCCATAATAGATCTTTTGCATGCAATGAAAGGAAATACAGGAAATATAAATATACTTGCAGCAAGTCTTACAATCAAAGTTCCATTTTTATTGCTTGGAATAACTTATTACGATGGTTATAAAAAATGGTTCCTTCTCGTCGCATTATTTTCAGTAAGTGCAGTCATTTTTCTAACTGGCGCAAGAACTCCTTTAATAAATCTTTTTTTAATCTATACTGTCTACATCATTTATCTACTTAAAGGATCTCTTAGTAAATCGAATTTCATAAGGATTATATATTTAATAATTCCTGTTTTAATAGCTGTATTATTTGTAAATTCAATTTTTGAAAAATCTAAAGACAAGGAACGATATGCATCGTTGGAGAACAGAGTTAGCCAGATTAATACTGATGACGCTTCATCAAAGGCTAGATTAACATTTTGGGGTAATGCAATTAAAATGAGCGAAAAAAATCCAATTTTTGGAATTGGATTAGGTAATTATCAAGTCGAATCCATTCCTTATGAAAGGACTACTTCTAACGATTCAACTGTTTCTTTGCATGCCCATAATGACTTTCTTGAAATCTTAGCTGAAACAGGTATTATTAATGGTTTAATTTACCTTTCTATATTTATTTATCTTTTAATTATTAATTTGAAAAAGATAATTAAGCCAAATAGCACCGATAAGCAACTTATTGCGATCTTAACATTGATGTTGCTAATTGCATATGGTATAGATTCTTTCTTTAATTTCCCGATGTACAGACCTACAATGGCTATATTTTTTAGTTTGATTTTAGCCTTGAGCTTGGCTAATACTGAAATAGATCAAATCGTGCCATCAAATAAAATTTCATTAAAAATTACAGTTTCAATTATAATTATAGTATCTCTACTAACAAGTTATTCTGCTTTTATAATTTATAAAGCTTCAAACTTAGAATACTTAATTGCTCTTGACGATATAAACATGAACACAAAAGGTGTTCTTAGCGGAGATGAAGTAGTGAATAAAATGTCAGCATATCCCAATACACTTAGTAGTTCAGAGTCATTTTATGAATATGCTGGAATTTATTATGTACGCGAGAAAAATTACGAAAAGGCACTTAACTGTTTTTCAAAAGCAAGTAAAATTAATGGTTATGCTGGACGTATTGAGTTTTACAAGCAAGTCATTTCTAAACATAAAGGAAATATTGATAGTGCTTATATTTATTCAAAACAAGCTTTTTATCTGCGTCCGAGAAATTATGAAATATTTAATAATGCAATTAAATTTGCTATATCTAAAAGGGACACATTAGAAATAATAAAACAGAACAAGTTGTTTTCGGAATACAGACCAATGCCTCAAACTTGGGATATTGCAGCTCGCGGACTTCAATATTCAGGCTATAATTATCGAAATTTACTTAAATTTATTGATGAAGGATTGAGGAAATTCCCTAAAGATAGTCTCTTAACAATACAAAAAAACGAACTTTTAATTACAAGTTATCTAATTGGAGGTCATAATTTTGAAAACAAATCGGATTTAAACAATGCTTTACATTCCTATGAAAAAGCGTTAAAAATTGATCCTAGAAATGTGTACGTATCTCAAAATATAGGATTTAATTATTTAAAGCAGGGGCAAAATAAAAAAGCAATAAATGCTTTTCTTGAAGCATTAAAATCGCCTGGTTTAAATGGCGGAAAGACAGAGTTTTTCTTAGGTATTTGTTATTTAAAAGAAAATGATAAAGCTAATGCACTTAAGTATTTTAACTTAGCAAAAGAGAAAAATTATTCTGCTGCAAAACAATTAATGTCTAAAATTCAGAATACTGATGCAGAAGAAGCTGCATTTAAAAAGCGTAAAAATGATCTTTTAATCGCAGATTTAATTACAGAAGGACAAAAATTTGAAGAACAGAAAAAAATGGATGAAGCTCTTGAGTCTTACCAAAAAGCTTTAAAAATTGATCCAAAAAGTATTTACGCTGCACAAAATATTGGTTTCTATTATTTAAAAGTCGGCCAGTCAAAAAAAGCCATAAATTATCTTTTGAATGCTTTAAAGTATCCGGGCTTAAATGGTGGAAAAACAGAATATTTCCTTGCAATTTGTTATCTCCAAGAAAATGACAATAGTAATGCATGTAAGTATTTGCATATATCAAAAAGCAAAAGCTATCGTGATGCTGAAGCACTAATTGCTAACAAATGCAATTAGCTATACAGGCGAAATTTTGAATTTAAGAAAGCTGCTAAATGATATAGGCTAATTTATTTTAAAACAAATTAGCCCAGAAGTTTGAATATTATTACGTTAAAAATGCCTTATTTTGCGCTTTCAATTAACAAAAGAATTATGCAATCTATTCAAGCCAATAATTATCTCGTACATTTTAATGAGAATGCTTACGAAGCTTTAAATAAACATTTGAGAGAGAATAAATATTCTAACATATTTATAATCGTAGATGATCAGACTAATGAACATTGTTTGCCAAAATTTATTCCTTTATTAGAGACAGATTTAGCGATCGAAATCATTGAATTTGAAGCTGGTGAAGCCAATAAAAACATTGAGACTTGTATCGAGATATGGAATATATTAACAGAACTTGGTGCTGATAGAAAATCGCTAGTTATTAATTTGGGAGGTGGCGTTGTTACAGACTTAGGTGGTTTTGTTGCTTCTACTTTTAAAAGAGGTGTAAATTTCATTAATATCCCTACTACATTATTATCTATGGTTGATGCTTCTGTTGGAGGAAAAACTGGTGTTGACTTAGGAAATCTTAAAAATCAGATTGGCGTTATCAACGTGCCTCAAATGGTTTTAATTGATACGCAATATTTAGAAACACTACCACAAAGCGAAATGCGTTCTGGTTTGGCAGAAATGCTAAAACACGGGTTAATATATGATGCGCCGTACTGGAGACAATTTTCAGATTTGAAATCAATTGTTTTTGATGAATTAGATCAATTGATTTATCGCTCGGTTGAAATCAAGAATGAAATCGTAATTCAGGATCCAACTGAGAAAAACATCCGTAAAGCTTTAAATTTCGGACATACGTTAGGACACGCCATTGAAGGATATTTTCTAGAAAGTGAAGAAAAAATCACTTTACTACATGGAGAAGCCATTGCGGTTGGAATGATTTTGGAAAGTTATATTTCTCTTCAAAAAGGATTAATTTCTGCAGAAGAATATAGAGAGATTAAAGCAGTGATTAAAGACATTTATGACGATGTAATTTTTGAAGAAAAAGATATCGATCCGATCTTAGAATTGCTAATTCACGACAAAAAAAATGAATACGGTTTAATTCAATTTGCATTGATTGAAGGAATCGGAAAAATAAAAATTAACCAATCCGTTGAAAATAAATTGATTCTAAAAGCGTTTGAGGATTATAAATCTTAAACTTTTTTTAATCAAAAGCATTGCATTTGGTATATATTATTTTTTACATTTGCCCCATGAAAACAAAGAATCAGCAAAGGCACTTTAGCTCTTACAGAAACAGACTCAATAGTTCTTTATTAAGAATGTTGAACCGTTTCTATAATAGTAAAAGCCCGTTTTGTTTTGATGTTTTCCAATGTACTAAAGCTGAGCATGAAAAACTGCCAATTATATTTGCCAATATTAGAGTTTGAATTTAAGATTAAGCCCCAGAAAGCCTAACATTAAGTAAAATTACAATCTCTAAACATTGACAAATAAATGAATACAAAATATTCTGATCTAATAAATCAAACATACTACTTTCCACAAGAGGAATTCAAACTAAACAAAGACAACCTATTGTTCCACAACATCGATTTGATGAAATTGGTTGAACAATATGGCACACCATTAAAGTTTACTTATCTGCCTCAGATTTCTGAAAATATCAACAAAGCAAAAGCTTGGTTCAGAAAATCAATGGAAAAGAATAAATACGAAGCAAAATATTACTATTGTTATTGTACAAAAAGCTCTCATTTTGAATATATTATGAATGAAGCTTTCAAGAATAACATTCACATCGAAACTTCATCTGCATTTGACGTGAATATTGTGGAGAATTTATTAGAAAATGGAAAAATCAACAAAAGCACTTATGTAATTTGTAACGGTTTTAAAAGAGATGAATATATTGCTAACATTGCAAGATTAATCAACAACGGACATAAAAACACTATTCCGATTATTGATAATTACGAGGAGTTAGATTTGCTACAGGCAGAAATTAAAGGAAAATTCAAAATCGGAATCCGTATTGCTGCCGAAGAAGAGCCTAAGTTTGAGTTTTATACTTCTAGATTAGGTATTGGTTACAAAAACATAGTTTCTTTCTATAAAAAACAAATACAGGAAAATGATAAATTAGAGCTGAAAATGCTTCACTTTTTTATCAATACCGGAATTAACGATACATCATATTACTGGAATGAGCTTGTAAAATGTATTAAAGTATACATTGCTCTTAAAAAAGAGTGCCCTACTCTAGATGGTTTGAACATTGGTGGTGGTTTTCCAATTAAAAACTCACTTGCCTTTGAATATGATTATCAATACATGATTGATGAAATTATCAATCAGATTAAAATTGCTTGTGATGAAGCCGAAGTTGATGTTCCAAATATTTTTACGGAATTTGGATCGTTTACTGTAGGCGAAAGCGGTGGTGCAATCTATCAGATTTTGTATCAGAAACAACAAAATGATAGAGAAAAATGGAATATGATTGACTCATCTTTCATTACCACTTTACCAGATACTTGGGCTATAAACAAACGTTTTATTATGCTGGCAGTAAATCGCTGGAATGATACTTACGAACGGGTTCTGTTAGGAGGTCTGACTTGTGATAGTGACGATTATTACAATTCTGAGCAAAACATGAACGCCATTTATTTGCCTAAATATAACAAAGAGAAGCCTTTGTATATTGGATTCTTTAATACTGGCGCTTATCAAGAAACAATTGGAGGATACGGAGGTCTACACCACTGTTTGATTCCACAACCTAAACATATTTTAATCGATCGTGATGAAAATGGAATTCTGGCAACCGAAGTGTTCTCAGAGCAACAGACTTCAGACGACGTTTTAAAGATTTTAGGATACAAAAAAAAGGTGTAAAAAAAACGGCACATTAAGTAATAATTTTTCTTAAAAAATTCTTAATTTGCATGAACATCCAAAAAGGTTAAAACTTTTTAATTCAAAAAAAAAAACAAAAAAAATGAAAGGACCAATCAGTCAGTTTATTGAAAAACATTATTTGCATTTTAACTCTGCTTCATTAGTAGATGCTGCAAAAGCTTATGAGCAGCAATTAGCTGATGGTGCTAAAATGCTGGTAAGTATGGCTGGCGCAATGAGTACAGCAGAAATTGGTAAAATTTTTGCCGAAGTAATCAGACAGGACAAAGTGCATATTATTTCATGTACTGGAGCAAACTTAGAAGAAGATATCATGAATTTAGTAGCTCATTCTCACTACGAGAGAGTTCCTAACTATCGCGATTTAACACCAGAAGACGAATGGGCTTTATTAGAAAGAGGATTAAACCGTGTTACAGACACTTGTATTCCTGAGCATGAAGCTTTCCGTCGTTTGCAAAAACATATTTACAAAATTTGGAAAGACGCTGATGACAAAGGTGAGCGTTACTTCCCGCATGAATTTATGTATAAAATGTTATTGTCTGGCGTTTTAGAAGAATATTATGAAATTGATCTAAAAGATAGCTGGATGTATGCAGCTGCAGAGAAAAACTTGCCGATTATCGTTCCAGGATGGGAAGATAGTACAATGGGGAACATCTTTGCTTCATACGTAATTAAAGGAGAATTAAAAGCGTCTACTATGAAATCTGGAATTGAATACATGACTTTCCTTGCGGATTGGTATTCTAAAAACAGTTCAAACGGAATTGGATTCTTCCAAATCGGTGGTGGTATCGCAGGTGACTTCCCTATCTGTGTAGTGCCAATGCTATACCAAGATATGGAAATGCACGATGTTCCATTTTGGAGTTATTTCTGCCAAATTTCAGATTCAACAACTAGTTATGGATCTTATTCTGGAGCAGTTCCAAATGAAAAAATCACTTGGGGTAAATTAGACATCAAAACCCCAAAATTTATTATTGAATCGGATGCTACAATCGTTGCGCCGTTAATTTTTGCATACTTATTAGATTTATAAGATAATTTATGAAAAGAGTTATAGTAGACTACGCCAAACTTACCAACGAAATTTTAAACCTTTTGGTTGAAAAATTTCCTGATGGTTATGATGATTCGGATGTTATCCGTTTTAGAAATGCTAAAAACGAATTGGTTGAAGCTGTAGAAGTTCGTACTGAAGACACAATTTACTTGGTGAAAATTAGTACTAAACTTGCTGACAGAATTGAAAACTACGATGAAGATGATGATTTAGATGTTGATGTAGATGCAATTGCGCCAGTTAAAGGTATTGATCTTGATGATGATATTAGCAATGACGATGACGAAGATGATGATAATCTTGATAAGCCAGATACTGACAGTGGTGACGATGATGACGATGAAGATGACAAAGCAGATACTGAATATGATGAAGAAGACGAAGACGATGAAGATTAATTCATTTTCTTTTTAATAAATAAAGGAACTCTATTGGGAGTTCCTTTTTTTTATGATGAATAAGAAACAAACAAAACCAAATTATATTTTTATTTTTATAGGATTATTTTTACATTTAAATCTTGGATAAAAAATATATGCCTATGACTTCAGAAATTCTACATACTACACTAAAAGAAAATTTTGGTTTCGAAAGATTCAGACCCAATCAAGAAACCATAATTAATACCATTTTGTCAGGACAAGATACCTTGGCAATTATGCCCACTGGAGGTGGAAAATCAATATGTTTTCAACTTCCCGCTTTAATTCTACCAGGAATAACAGTTGTCATATCGCCTTTGATCGCTTTAATGAAAGATCAGGTTGATAGTTTAAAAACCAACGGAATTTCTGCTTGTTTTATTAATAGTAGCCAATCTTCTCAAGAGCAGCAATATTATATTGATAATTTAAAAACAAATCATTTTAAGTTAGTTTATATCGCGCCTGAAAGTCTTTCTTATTTGGATATGGCTTTCAATGAGTTGAACATTAGCTTAATAGCAATTGATGAAGCACATTGTATTTCGTCTTGGGGTCATGACTTTAGACCTGCTTATACTAATTTGGGTTATTTGAAAAGTCGTTTCCCTTCTACTCCAATTTTGGCCTTAACTGCGACTGCTGACAAAGCAACACGAACAGATATAACCAAGCAATTAAATCTTAAGAATCCAAAAACGTTTATCGCTTCTTTTGATAGAGCAAATTTGAGTCTAGAAGTTCGTCCTGCTTTAGATCGCGTTAAGCAAATCATTGATTTTATTGAAAGCAAACCCAATGAATCTGGAATAATTTATTGCTTGAGTCGTAAAACTACAGAAGAACTTGCTGAAAAACTTAAAAAGAACGGAATTGAAGCTAAAGCATATCATGCAGGCCTAGATAATGAAACACGTGCCAAAACTCAGGATCAATTTATTAATGACGATTGTCAAGTAGTTTGCGCTACAATTGCTTTCGGAATGGGAATTGACAAATCAAATGTTCGTTGGGTCATTCACTACAATCTTCCAAAAAATATAGAAGGATATTACCAAGAAATTGGGCGTGCGGGCCGAGATGGTTTGCCAGCTGAAACCGTTTTGTTTGAAAGTTACGCCGATGTAATTCAATTGCAGAAATTTGCATCGGAAGGATTGAACTCAGATATTCAGCTTGCAAAGTTAGATCGTATGAAGCAATATGCCGATGCTGTAAGCTGCCGCAGAAAAATTCTGCTGTCTTATTTTGGCGAACTGGTAACTGAGAATTGCGGAAACTGCGATATTTGCAAAAATCCGCCAACTTTTTTCGATGGGACGATTCTCGCACAAAAGGCTTTGTCGGCAATTGTGCGATTAAGAGAATCTGAGTCTCTAGCTGTAATTGTTGATTTTTTGAGAGGCTCGAGAAACGCGTATATTTACGAAAAAAATTATCAAGAGCTAAAAACGTACGGAATTGGCGCTGATGTTTCTTGGTACGATTGGAATCAATATCTTATTCAGCTTATCAATTTAGGATATTGTGAAATTGCTTTTCATCAGCACAATAAAATTTTGCTTACTCCCTTTGCGAAGAAAGTTTTGTTTGAAGGAGAAAAAGTAAAACTGACAACAGTTGTCAAAAAAGTAATTGATAAAAACGAAGCCAAAGAAGCAAAACCAAAAGCTGCTAAAAATTCTCTTTTTGAAACGCTTAGAAAATTACGTTATGAAATCGCTCAAGAAGAAGAAGTTCCCGCGTATGTTATCTTTAGTGACGCATCATTAAGACAAATGGAAGTTTTAAGACCAATGTCTGATGAAGATTTTCTTGCTGTGGAAGGTGTCGGTAAAGCTAAACTAGAAAAATACGGAACCGATTTTATAAATGTTATAATTGAATTTCAGCGAAATAAATCGGTTGTCAAAAAAGAGAAAAAAGAGAATACTTATAAAAAAACGTTAGAATTATTTCAAGCCGGACTTTCTGTGAAGGGAATTGCTGAGCAACGAAATCTCGGCGAAACTACAATCATTTCTCATTTGGCTAAATTATACGTTGACGGAAATGATATAGATTTAAGTCAATTTGTTTCTGAAGAGGAAATTCTTCAAATTGAAAAAGCTCAGATTGAATTAGAAAATCCAAATGCACTAAGACCTTACTTCGATTATTTTGAAGAAAAAATGTCTTATGACAAAATTCGATTTGGATTGGCGTTCCTGGAGAGAAAGCATCAAACAGCATAAAAAGGCTTCGACTTCGCTCAGCCTGACATACCAATTAATAAACTATCTATTCCAGGCTGAGCGAAGTCGAAGCTCACGTTTCTAAAAGCAAAAAACTGTACTTTTTCAAGTACAGTTTTTTTTTTTATATACAAAGTATATTTTACAAATATCTCTCTTCAAAAACTTTCTGATGGTGTTTTTGATGTCCAATCATTACAAAACCTAAAGCACGAACAGAAATCGGATTGTTAGACGCAGTTCCAATTCTCTTCAACTGTTCTTCGGATAAGCTTTTGTAAAATAATAAAGTCGAATGTCTTACCGCTGAAAATTCAGTAAGCAGATCTTGAATACTTCTGCTGTTTGAATTTGTATTGTCTGCATAATCATTTTCCTCAAAGCTTGGTAAAGGCGTTTTGTCGTTTCTTGAAAAACGCAAAGCACGATATGCAAAAATTCTCTCCGTATCTATTACGTGCTGAATAATATCTTTAATGGTCCACTTCCCTTCCGCGTAGCGATAATCAAATTTATCCATTGGAATATTTTGAACAAATCGAATGAACTCGTGAAGAGAAATTTCCAATTCTTCAATTAAAATACCATCTCCGGCTGCTTTAATGTAAGTTTCAAAATGACCTGAATATTCATTTTCCAATAATTCTGATGCTCTCATTTTTTATTTTTTTAAGCTGAGTTTCTACTTGCATTCGTATTTCCGAATAGTGATCTCGTTACGATTTTCTCATAAACTTTAATCAACTCTTCATCAGGAGTTTGTTCTTTGTTTAGCTCATTGATTCTCAATAAAGCATATTGCTGAATTGTCAATAAAGGCAAAACAATACGCTCTCTTATTTGAATAGAAGCAATACCATCAGGATAATTTTCCATTAATGTTTTATGATCAGCAATTTTCAACAAAAGACGTTTTGTTTCTGAGAACTCATCGTAAATAATCTGCCAGAATTCGCCAAACTCAGGATCATTTTTCATGTAAGCTGTCAAAGGCAAGAATGATTTTGCTAATGACATCATACTGTTTTCAAGCAAAGTTTTGAAAAACAATGAATTGTGATATAAATCGCTTACTTTGTTCCATTGACCAGATTCTTCAAAATGTTTTAATGCCGAACCTACTCCAAAAAACCCAGGAACGTTTTGCTTTAATTGACTCCATGAACCTACAAACGGAATTGCTCTTAAATCGGCAAAATCTAAAGATTCAGATTTACTTCTTTTTGAAGGACGGCTTCCAATATTAGTTTTTGAATAATATTTAAGCGTACTCATTTTTTCTAAATACGGAATAAACTTTGGATGGTTTTTGAAACTTAAATATTTCTCATAACCTAAATTAGCCAAATCCGTTAAAATTTGAGTTTCATCAGCTGTTAGTTCATTTTTCTCTTTACTAAATACTTGATTTGTAACACCGGCACTCAATAAGTTTTCGATATTGTAACGGCAAGAATCTAAAGTTCCAAAATTAGAGCTAATAGTCTGACCTTGAACTGTAATTTGAATCTCGTTGTTTTCAATTTTTGGACCTAAAGAAGCGTAGAATTTATGTGTTTTTCCACCGCCACGAGCTGGAGGTCCACCACGTCCGTCAAAGAAAATAGCTTTAATTCCGTATTCTCTAGAAATTTTAGTCAGCGAAATTTTAGCTTGATAAATACTCCAGTTTGCCATTAAATAGCCGCCATCTTTAGTTCCGTCAGAGAATCCAAGCATAATGGTCTGTTTGTTTCCTCTAGATTTCAAATGTTTAGCATATTCTGGATTGGTATACAACTGTTCCATAATAGCATGTGCATTTTGCAAATCGTCTACTGATTCGAAAAGCGGAATAATATCAACTGTTGGTTTTTCCCAGTTATTCAAACGAATCATGGCAAATGTTTCCATCACATTCAGCGCGCTTTCGTTATTACTGATAATGTAACGGTTTGCTCCTTCTTCACCATTATTTTGCTGAATGGTTTTAATGGCTTGCACCGATTCTAAAGTATATCTTGTAATTTCATTTTCGAAATCAACAGGATTTAGATTTCCTTTTACTTTAGAAAGAACATCAATTTTTTGATCTTCTGTCAATTCGAAATAATTCTTAGGAAAAACATCTGAACCAGAATTCAAATAGTAATCTACCACATCTTTGAAAACGGCATTATGAATTTTACTATTCTGACGAATATCTAAAGTCGCAAAATGGAATCCGAACAAATTAATTTTTACTAGAAAAGCATCTAATTCATCCAAATATAAAGATTGATGTTTCTCTATAATTATAGTGCGAATTTTGTTTAATTGTGTCAATAATTCTTCTAAAGTAATAAAGATATCTCCTTTAGAATAGAATACAGAACGGTAAAGCTTATGTTCAAGTTCTGCTACTAAATCATCTACACCTGAGAAAGTTAGCTTGCGTTTTAAGTTTCTCATTTCTACATAATAGCACTTTAAAATTGAGGTGCGCAAACGATCTGCAACTTTAAGTGTAATATCTGTAGTAACAAAAGGATTTCCGTCACGATCACCCCCTGGCCAGAAACCAAGTTTTACTAATTGATTATGAATCGGATTTCCGTTTAAAATGTTTTTCTGCAAATAATGTACAATTTCTCCTGCAGTAGCATAAAATACATTTTCTAGGTACCAAATTAAGCTTACTGCTTCATCATAAGGATTTGGTTTTTCTTTCTGAATGAAAGGCGTTTTTCCTAATTGAGCAAGTAATTGTTTAATTTGAAGCAAATCATTTTGACGAATAGCTTCTGTCAAGTCATTTATAATTCCTAAAACGGGTCCTGGATAAAACTGAGTAGGATGCGCTGTTAAAACTGTACGAACGTTAAAGTTTTCTAGAAACTCTACCAATTCGTCATCTTTCTCTTTAGCATCAGATTTCTCCTTAATATCACGAAGAGATCCACGCCCTTCCATATTATTAACTTCTGGAAAAGCAGCATCTTCAATGGCATCAAACAATACAATCTGACGTTCTATATATTGAATAAATCGAAACATAAGATCGATTTTTTCATCTTCAGAAGTATTGTTTAAAAATTTATTAGAAAAGAAATCTACGATTTCTTTTGGTGTTTCTTGTTTTTTAAAGCCCGTTTCGCAAGTCTCTGTAAATAAAGGAAGTAAGACCCCTGTGTTATCTATAGAGTCAAAAGGTAATGTTATGAAAACACTATTATAAATGTGGTATTTTGAGAGAACGTCTTGATTAAAACGCTCAATTTTTGGCAACGTATACATAATCGTGTTATAGTTGGTTGGTTAAT
>Ga0308157_10007166_pt1 | contig 13047 bp, 12 predicted proteins | sample PhyBR1_FD_201035 | JGI IMG/M metagenome (GOLD analysis project Ga0308157, IMG submission 201035) | Phyllosphere microbial communities from UC Gill Tract Community Farm, Albany, California, United States - DLSLB.R1 | ecosystem: Host-associated > Plants > Phyllosphere > Unclassified | place: USA...
TGACATCAAAATTAGCATGGCATGTCGGCAATCTTCATGGCGGACTGATGTATCGTGTGAGACATCGCCTGAAAAAGTTTCCTTGGCAAAAAACAGTTGAAGTAAAGCAAAGTTAGTTTCTCATTCAACAAACAGCGATGGCATGGTGATCTTACACATCGCTTCTGAGTGGTAAAGACAGTATTTTTCTCAATCAAAGCTCGAAAAATCATCTTCAAGCGAGTAAATTACACCCACATTTTGAGTGTGCATGGTTGATGATGGCGTTTACTTGGATTTTATTTACCTTGATGGCTGCTTTTATGCAGGCGTGGCGCAATGCATTTCAAAAACAACTCAGCACCACAGTCGATGTCTATGGCACGACATTGGCACGCTTTCTATTTGCACCGATCTTTGCTTTTAGTTATATCGTCATTCTTTATGCTCAGCAGCCTGTCAGTGTTGAAGTCAGTTTTTCCAATAAATTTTGGTTTTATGTGGTGATCGCAGGGATTAGCCAAATCTATGCAACGGCTTTAATGGTCAAATTATTTCAACAAAAGAATTATGCCATCGGGGTCGGACTCGCCAAAAGTGAAGCTATTTTAGCGGCATTGGTCGGTGTGCTGTTTTTACAAGAGCATTTAACAGCATGGGGCTGGGTGGGTGTTTCGATTGGTGCAGTCGCGGTATTTTTACTAAGTAAAGGCAGACAACATACTGAACTTTCAATGAAAACATTAATGATTGGTTTAGGCAGTGGTTTGTGTTTTGCCATCACCTCATTGTTGGTACGTGAAGCAAGTTTAGAGTTGAGCATGTTGCCATTTCTACACCGTGCCGCATGGGTGCTGTGTAGCTTGATTAGCTTCCAGTGCATTATTTTGGTGTTATATCTTGGTCTCTTCAGTCGCCAGACTTTATCTAAAATGTGGCAAAGTCTTGGACTGACTTTCAAAGTGAGTGTCTGTAGTTTTCTTGCTTCATTGGGTTGGTTTAGTGCGATGAGTATGCAAACCGTGGCAATCGTGAAAACACTCGGTCAGGTCGAGATTTTATTTAGTTTATTGATCTCTGCATTTTTCTTTAAGGAAAAATTGGCGAGAACTGATCATTTGGGATTGTGGTTGGTGATCGTGGCAGCGATTATGGTGATTTGGGCTTAAATTTTATAGGCTCATGAAAAAATACACATGTAAATTTGAATATATCGGAATTTAAATTAGTTATTATTTGTTGAAATGGGAAATAATTCTAATTTTAAAGTTTAGTATGCGAAATTATTTCATTCATGGCGAAAAATACCATTTTTTAGGAAAACAATCTCACCGTGAACTGCCTAAACTATGTCTCAAGGGTGTGAAAGGGATCGAAAAGAGTAGCATGCACCGAAGCTTATAAAGCAAGTGTGTACGAACCCAAAAGGTCTCGATTCGGCTTAGGACGCTATAGATCAAAAGTTTATAGGCAAAGGTTATGGCTTACAAAGTCATAAGTGTTGAAGTAAACAAACACAGTTTTCCCTGGACACCCTAAAAAATTCAAATATAAACAGAATATGACCAATCAGAATAAAATAATATTAACTACGTCAATAAAATTAAAAATGAATGTGAGAGAAATCTTAAATTAGAATGAATTTGAATATAAATCGATATTTTTATATTAAAAAACAAAATGATATAATTTAGAACAAAAGTTAAAATCAAAAGATGATCATACTGGAATAGGTCAGAAAAATAATGAATGCATTCGATCTTAAAATCCGCTATCCCCATCAAATAAATCGAAATGATGCAGATCATATCGGTATATTTAATGCAGAACAGATTATGAATAAATTTGATGAAATCGGTTGGAGACAACTAATGGTTCGTCAGCTACAGCTAGACGGTGCAAGCACTTGCTTCATTGTGCGGGACGAATATACTGAGCAGACGTTGAGAATTAGTATTGATGCTTTTGCCGAATCTAAACAACTTGAATTTAAAATCGACAGTGATATTCCTGTTCTCATACCGAAGAAAGATTTATTTGGATTGGTGACACGTAAAACAAAAGAAACCATTGCATTTAAACAACTGGCTTTAAGTCGAGCGAAAGAATATTTAGTGCTATTCCTAAATCGTGATTCGATTGTATTAGAAGAGTTATATAAGAAAAGCTTAAATAAAAGTATTCAAACTGCATCTTAATTCGTGGAATCAATATTTTAATTCGCAGTGCTTAGGCATCGATAAATGATGCCTGAGAAATTCGATTTTATGGATGAAATCGCTATAATCGAGGCGCAATTTTTACTGTTTTGATCTCCATGCCTTTAAATGACGATTTTATTTACGCTCCCCCACAGCAAGCTTTAGAAATTATCTATGAAGATGATGACTTAGTGGTGGTGAATAAACCTGCGGGATTGTTGTCAGTCATGGGACGTTTGCCAGAACATCAAGATAGTGCTTATTTACGGATATTAGACAAGCATCCAAATGCCAAAGTAACGCATCGTTTAGATATGGCGACCTCAGGTTTACTGATGTTCGCAAAGCATCGTGATGCAGAAGTCGCAGTCAGTAAAATGTTTCAAGCACGTACCGTCAAAAAATATTATGTGGCATTGTTGCAAGGAAAAATTGAAGCTGGAGGTCGTGTAGAAGTTCCTTTAATTACAGATTGGGAAAATCGTCCACGTCAGATGGTGCATTTTGAGTTAGGTAAGCAAGCCAAAACCCTGTTTCAGTTAATGGAATATAATGCGGAAGTGGATCAAAGTCGGGTGCGTTTAGAGCCTGTGACAGGACGTTCTCATCAATTGCGTGTCCACATGATGCATATTGGACACCCGATTATGGGAGATAAGCTTTATCATCCTGAACCTACCAAATTCCCTTTAAACAGAATGGCATTACATGCAGCCTATCTTGCTTTCCAGCATCCATTACAACACAAAGATTTAGTGTTACAGTCAGATATTCCTTTTTAAAATTTTAATCAGACTAAGCTATTTTTTATTGCTTGAACTGCTTAAAATATCTGATAAATGATGAAAATAAGAGATAAAGATGCGTCTATTGCAAACAATATTGATTGGATTGTCGAGTAGTTTTTCTTTATCTGCATGGGCATGTTCAGATTTGCCTAATATTTGTGAAATGCATGCCCAACATCATCAACAAATGCAAGACTATGGTCGCCAAGCTGCTGAAAATTATTATTGGCAACAACAAGAACAATATGAAGAACAACAATCGAGTACCTACTATTCTAGTTACGATCCAATGCAATCCAGAATACAAGTTGCAACAGATTTACTAAATTCTGATTCACAAAAAAATTCACAAGAACAAAAGCTTAAACAAGATCCGCGCTATGAACGTTATATCAATGGCGGATGGGAGTTTTTTCAAGATAGCGCAAATCCGAAAAAGGGAGAATATTGCGCTGCGTTCTTTTGGAAGAAACAAAGTTTAATAAAAGTGTCGGGACCGGGAGGTGATTACGCAGGGGCGATGCTAACCTTTTGGGGTGAAGACATCCCACAACCTAAGAAAACCGAAATGATTCAGGTCACGCTGAAACAGAGTACAGGTGATGCGCAAAGCGTTCGCGTGTTTAATTATAAATTATCAAACTACCCTTATGCAGCAATTAGTTTTGCAGTGCCAAGTGCTCAAGCATTATTTGATAATATGCTAGAAAATGAACATTTTATCATTGAGCAAAACGGTAAAAAAATTGTAGAAGCGGAATGGACTGATGGTTTAAAAGCGCGTGATCAATTAAAAAATTGTGTTACAGGAAATAAAATTTAATCTCAACACTAGGTCTAAAAACTGACATAAAAATAGGTTAATCTATAGCCAAATAATTAAATTGAAACCAAAACAAAGGATACTCAAATGACACGTGATTACGACCAATTTCCAGAAAACGATAATGGTAATGTGCTGTGGCAGATGGTTGAAGATGGTAATGATTTGACCGAACCGCATGAGGTTGAATTTTCAATTGTTTTTGAGAAACAGGAGCAAGTTGAAAAGTGTGCCTTACATCTGTTACATCAAGAACAAAAAATTTCACTCTTTCAAGAAGAGCTACATTCTGATGGTTCAGATATGTGGGTGTTAAATATCCATATCAATATGATGCTGGAATACGAAGATATTGCAGATTTAGAAGAATGGATGACGCGAATTGCGCAAGAATTCGACGGTGAGTACGACGGATGGGGTTGTATGAGCTATATTTATGATGATGAAGACGAATAATGATACAGATTCAGCCTGCGTTTGCAGGCTGAATAGCATGATTAAAATTTAAATTGTGCTGACAGTGAGGCGTTGATTGGTTCGCCTGGCTGAATCCAAAGGTCGCTATAACTAGACAAGTAATAGGTTTTATCGAATAGATTGTTGAGATTGAACTGATAACGCAAGCGATCTGAAGGGGAGTAATAGGCATTCAAATTGACCAGTGTATAACTCGGTAAATTAAAACCATTATCTAAATTATGCCCACTACGCTCACCGACATAATGGATATTGCCTCCGATTCCTGCTTTTACCGCACCTTGTTGTAAAAACTCATAATTGCTCGAAACGGCAGCCTGATGTTTAGGAATATTACTTAAACGTGAACCTTTGGCTATATCTTGGTCTTTTTCAATTTGTGCATCGGTATAACTATAATTTGCGTTGACTGACCAACGATCATTCAGTTGGCTATTAAAATCTAACTCGATTCCTTGGCTACTGACTTCACCAGCAGCCGTTTGAAAATTAGGATCGATTTGATCAGTAGTGAGCACATTTTGTTTCTGCATTTTAAACAAGGCGAGACTGAGCAGGCTATGATCATTGAACTGATATTTGCTTCCAATTTCATAGTTTTGACCCTTTTCAGGTGCAAAGTTTTCACCAACACGATTCATGCCACTGTTCATGGCAAATGGGCGACCATAGTTACTATAAAATGCCCAATGATCTGATGCCTTGAAGTTCACACCTAAGCGTGGGCTGGCTTGATGAAGGGTTTGCTGATGTTGTTTGTAGGTAAGCTGGTTTTCAAATTTTTGTTCGACTTGATCAAAACGGGTACCGACTAAGACACTCCATTGATCATTCAAAAACATTTGATCTTGTAGATTGAGGGCGACATAACGTTGACGTTCATCAGTGTCAGTAAATGGCGCTAAACTTGGCGAATACTGGCCGTATTGTGGCTGATAAATGTTAATGGTATTCGGATTATCGGCACTATGATTACGACGTAGTTGGTACTGATGATAATCGAGTTGTCCTATTTCAGTTGAAACTAACAACTCATGTCTTGCCCACGATTGTTCAAATTTACCCAGTAATTCTGCCTGTAATAACAGGTCTTTACTTTGATAATTTCGATAGCGGCGTTGACGCTCTAAGGTTTGTCCATCGGTTTGTATACGGCGAGGTTCAGCGGATAAACCTGTGAGTTGAGCATCTTTATAGCTTAACGCGCTGTTGAGTTTCCATTCATCATTGAACGCATGGCTCAAACGCAATTGATAGAAGTGATCTTTGACTCGCATATCACCATCATTCGGTTCACCTGTGAAAGTTTTAGGATTCATCACAAACTTTTTTTGCACGGTGCTAATGCCACGATCAAATGTACCAAGTTGCTGGGTAAATTCACTATCAAAATCGAGTTGGGTTTGATCTGAGATTTTCCAAGTGAGTTGCGGTGAGAAGAACCAACGTTTGCTGCTGACATGATCTCGGAAACTTTGATTATCTTCATGAGCAACGGCAAAACGATAAGCAAGTTCATCACTTAGCGGTGCAGTATTTTCGATACTGATCCGATATTGTTCATGGCTGTTGGCTCTTAAGTTTATTTCACTCGCATTTTGCCATTCAGGTTTCTTACTATTCAAATTCAGTAAACCACCTGTTTCTCCTCGACCATACAAGGCTGCCATGGGCCCTTTGAGGAAATCGAGCGATTCAATATTGACCATATCTTTGGGAGCGCTGATGCCTCGATTGACACTTAAACCATTGCGAATCATTGCCGCACCCCAGTTCGGGTCCGTGCTAAAACCACGAATCGAATAGTTATCCCAAAAACCACCGCCCAAAGTACTTTGATGAAAAACGCCACTGACCAGTGTCAATGCATCATCTATTCGTTGAACATCTTGTTGTTCAAGTTGTTGTTTCGAAATAAAGGCTCGATTAAAAGGAACATCCAATACATCATGTGAAAATTTTGTGCTTGCAGTGCTTTGAGTGTCACTTTCTAGCGTGCTATTTGCTTGAATCCGAATGGTCTCAAGAGTCGCAGTTGGATCGCCTGCCCATGAAAAAGTTGAGAAAAAACCAAGCCCCAAACAAGACCAAATCCCGAGTTTGTATTGCATAAATGAATCAGCCAAAGAAAGACAAAAGAAAGTAAATGTAATACTATAACATTACATTAATTAATCTAGCTTTACTATGACGTTAAAAGACAATATTCAACGTTTGCAATCGATCGATGCTCTACGTGGTTTAGTGATTTTGATCATGTTACTTGATCATGTCAGAGAAACATTTTATTTACACAAACAAGTCCCTGATCCGATGGATGTTGCAGTTACTGAACCTGCTTTGTTTGGTAGTCGTGTGTTGGCACATTTGTGCGCGCCAATTTTTGTATTCTTAACGGGTATTTCAGCTTTTTTATTTTATTCCAAAACACAAAGTGTGCAGCAAACACGTGCATTTTTATTGAAACGTGGTTTATTCCTGATTGTACTTGAACTTACATTGGTTAATTTTGCTTGGACTGCGACTTTTCCACCTGATGTGATTTATTTGCAAGTGATTTGGGCCATTGGGATTAGCATGGTGGTGCTCGCCGCATGTATTAGTTTGCCTTTGCCTGTGATTATACTCAGTGCATTTGCCATTATCTTTGGGCACAATCTTTTAGACTCCGTTCATTTTACTGAAGGATCTTTTATTCAAACCCTTTGGTTGATCTTACATGAGAGAGGTTGGATTGAGATCGCTGGGATGAAACTACGGACGTCTTATCCTGTGCTGCCGTGGATAGGGGGGATTTTATTGGGATATGCCTTAGGACATTTATTTAGTCAAAAATATACAACTCAGCAGAGAAATAACTATTTATTCGGTATCGGTTTGATCAGTATCGGCTTGTTTGTGTTGTTGCGTTTCGTCAATATTTATGGTGATCAACCGTGGCTACATTTTGATTCCTTTAAACTGACGCTGATGAGTTTCTTTAATTTGACCAAATATCCGCCATCTTTACTGTTCATTTTATGGAATGTAGGGGTGGGCTTGATTTTGTTGGTGGCATTTGATCGCTGGCAACAGCAACGATGGTTTAAACCTTTAGTGGTATTTGGTTCAGTGCCGATGTTCTTTTATTTATTGCATTTATATGTATTGAAGTTGGTCTATGTGATTGCAGTCAGTATTTGGGGCGTGAATCAGGGAGACTATCTTTCAGTCAATCATGTGTGGATGTTATGGCTCATCACGATAGCAATGTCTTTTGCGCTTTATCCAGTAGTGCAATGGTTTTCACGCTTTAAGCATCAAAATAAACAGATTACGATTTTGAAATATTTCTAAGCAACAGATCGAATGACAAGCTAAAAACCACCTTAATATTGGGTGGTTTTTATTTACTCACATCTAAGTAAAGACTTTCTTTGACTTCTTCCATCACCACATAGCTATGGGATGATGCCGAAGCAGGCAGTTTTTTCAGTAAATCACCCAATAAGCGTCGGTAAGCGCTCATTTCTTTGAGTCGTGCTTTGACTAAATAATCAAACTCACCTGATATCAGATGGCATTCCAAAACCTCAGGTATATCGACTAAATCGCGTGCCACCTGATCAAATACATCGCCTGATTTTGCAGATAGTTTGATTTCTAAAAACACCAACAGACTGCGATCTACATGTGCAGGATTAAGTCGAGCGTAATAGCCCATAATAATACCTTCACGTTCCAATCGTTTGACGCGTTCTGAGCAAGGCGTGGTAGATAAGTTCACACGTGAAGCCAACTCACTAATCGCGATACGTCCTTCACGTTGCAGAATGTCTAAAATCAAGCGATCAATACGGTCTAATTTACGCATAAAGCATTCCCTTTTATTTTAATTTTTTCATGATAAAAACATTAAATTACCTAGATTATAGCCATAAAAACAGTCAAAAAAACTATTGAAGCAAAAATATACTAGTTAAATAAACTAGTGGGCGAGAGGGACCTATTATGCGCGTCATCGTTTTAGGAAGTGGTGTTATTGGTGTGGCGAGTGCTTACTATCTTGCGCAACAAGGTGCCCAAGTGACTGTACTTGATCGTCAGTCTGGTCCAGCAAAAGAAACCAGTTTTGGTAATGCTGGGCAAATCTCGCCAGGATATTCAACACCGTGGGCTGCACCGGGGATCCCATTCAAAGCTGTGAAATGGATGTTTCAACATCATGCACCGCTCGCTATCAATGTCGATGGCAGTATGTGGCAGCTCCAGTGGATGGCTCAAATGCTGAAAAACTGTAATCCTCAAAGTTATGCAGTCAATAAAGAGCGCATGATGCGTGTGGCTGAATACAGCCGTGATTGTTTGCGTCAACTGAGAAGTGAAACAGGCATCCATTACGAAAATCGTTCCAAAGGTACATTACAGGTATTTCGTAATGAAGCGCAGCTTGAAGCAGTGCAACGAGACATCCAAGTGCTGAAAGAATGTGGTGTTGATTTTAATTTACTCAATGCAGAAGAGCTGGGTAGCGTAGAACCAGCATTGGCACACACCGATAAATTAGTCGGTGGTTTACATTTACCAAACGATGAAACGGGTGATTGTTATTTATTCACCAACGCTTTGGCAAAAGTGGCGCAAGACTTAGGTGTCGAATTTAAATTCGATCAAAATGTTGAGCAACTGATCGTTGAAGGTGACGAAATTAAAGGTGTGATGGTCAATGGGGCGATTTTAACGGCTGATCGTTTCGTACTTGCGTTTGGTAGTTATTCACGCGATTTCTTAAAACCATTGCAATTGAATCTGCCAGTTTATCCAGTGAAAGGCTATTCATTGACGATTCCAATTGTTGAACCAAAATTTGCTCCGCAATCAACGGTTTTAGATGAGACGTATAAAGTTGCGATTACACGTTTTGACCAACGTATCCGTGTTGGGGGCATGGCGGAATTAAGTGGCTTTAACTTAGGCTTGAATGATGATCGTCGTGCAACTTTGGAAATGGTCACCCAAGACTTATTCCCAGGTGGTGACTTACAACAAGCATCATTCTGGACAGGTCTACGTCCAATGACACCAGACAGCACACCGATTATTGGTGCAACCAAATATAAGAACCTATTCTTAAATACTGGTCATGGCACTTTAGGTTGGACCATGGCATGTGGTTCAGGCAAATTGATTAGTGATTTGGTGATGAATCATCGTACTGAGATTAGTACGGATGGTTTATCGATCCAGCGTTATTCACACGCGGCATAATTTGATTATACAAGGAAGTTCATTATGCCTCGCCCAATTACTGCGGTCATTCATACTCAGGCTTTGCGCCAAAATCTTGAGGTCGTGAGAACTTCTGTTCCAAACAGCAAGGTGTTTGCAGTGGTCAAAGCCAATGCCTATGGACATGGAATCGAACGAGTTTACGATGCTTTAAAAACTGCGGACGGCTTCGCATTGCTTGATATAGATGAAGCGAAACGTTTGCGTGCATTAGGTTGGACAGGTCCAATTCTATTGCTGGAAGGAATTTTTTCGCCACAGGATTTATTTGACTGCGCTGAATATCAGTTGAGTTTCACTGTACATAGTGAGCATCAAGTCGAATGGATACAGCAGCATATCTATCCAGCTCAGTTTGATATTTTCTTAAAAATGAACAGTGGCATGAACCGTCTAGGTTTCAAGCCTCTACAATACCGAAAAATCTGGCAACATCTGCAACGCCTCAGTAATGTTTCCAATATCACCCATATGACGCATTTCTCTGATGCTGATGGGGAGCGTTTTGGTCAAGCTGGCGTGGACTATCAACTCGCAGAATTTGAAAGCACGATTCAGGATTTACCTGGGGAAAGATCAGTGAGTAATAGTGCTGCCATCCTTAGATATCCCTCTCAACTACACTCCGATTATGTCCGCGGCGGCATCATGCTGTATGGCAGCTCTCCCGACTATCCGAAGCATAGTATCCAAGATTGGGGGCTTGCACCGACCATGAGTTTGCGTAGTGAACTGATCGCAATCCAACAGTTAAATGCGAATGAAAGTGTCGGTTATGGCTCAAATTTTGTTACTGCGCATGCAATGACAATTGGTATTGTGGCGTGTGGCTACGCTGATGGTTATCAGCGTATTTCTCCTACAGGCACGCCCGTGTTAGTCAATGGAATCCGTACCCGAACTATTGGGCGCGTCAGTATGGATATGTTGGCAGTTTATTTAACGCCAGTTCCGAATGCTGAAATTGGCAGTGAAGTTGTGCTTTGGGGAACATCAAAAACAGGACAAATTCTCTCTATTGATGATGTTGCAGCAGCCTCAGGCACAGTTGGCTATGAACTTATGTGCGGCGTAACTGCACGAGTTCCATTTATCACTCAAGACTAAGGAAGTCATCATGTCACATTCAGATATCCAGAAAATCAACACGAGCGAAGTGATGAGTGCCGTCACCGTTTTTAACAAGGTGGTGTATCTATCAGGACAGGTGCCTAAAAATCCAGACCTCGATATTGAAGGACAGACTCTAGATATTCTGGCAACGATTGAGCAGCTCTTGGCTTCGGCAAATAGCGATAAATCACGCCTATTGTCGGTTCAACTGTTTTTAAAAAATCTCTCAGATTTTCCGACAGTCTATGCGATCTATGTCGATTGGTTAAAAGACTGTGTAGCGCCATCACGCGCTACGATTCAAGCTGATTTGGTCAATCCAAATTGGTTGATTGAAATTGCAGTGATTGCAGCACAAAAATAAAGCGAATCGCTTTATTTTTGTTTAAATGGGATTAAAAAAGAAGAAAAGTAACGTATTTGTTATAGATAAAAGCAAGGCAAATACGTATTTTCTTGCAGTCAAAATGAATAGGTCATTTATAAAGGACAGCTGGTTAAGCTCATAAATTAGCGACCGATTCATTTTAGGAAGTAGTAAAAAGGAACTTTTTTATGACGGTGATAGATAATCAGTCTTCAGGTGATGATGCACCTCAAGACTTACAACGAAAACTTTCCAATCGCCATTTGCAATTGATTGCCATTGGTGGCGCGATTGGGACTGGACTGTTCATGGGTTCAGGAAAAACCATCTCCCTTGCTGGTCCATCAATCTTGTTTATTTACATGATTATTGGTGGCATGTTCTTCTTTTTGATGCGAGCACTCGGTGAGTTGTTGCTTGCCAATTTACAGTACAAATCTTTTGTCGATATGGCACACGATCTGATTGGACCGTGGGCTGGATACTATTTGGGTTGGACCTATTGGTTAGGTTGGGTCTTGGTCGGTATTGCGGACTTAGCCGCGGTGATTAATTATCTCGGTTTTTGGCTGCCCGATGGAACGATGTTTACTCCAATGGGACAGGCGCTGATTAGTGCGGGCTGCGTATTGTTCGTTTTGGCGTTGAATTTACTTACCGTCAAATTGTTTGGTGAAGTCGAGTTCTGGTTTGCACTGATTAAAATCTTGGCGATTATTGGCTTGATTGGGGTTGGGGGCTATATGATTTTTAGTCACTTTACTGCACCGCATGGCACAGTGGCTTCACTCAATAATATTTGGTCGCATGGTGGTATGTTCCCGAAAGGTGTTGATGGCTTCTTGGCAGGTTTCCAAATTGCCGTTTTTGCTTTTGTCGGTGTGGAACTGATTGGAACCACTGCGGCAGAAACCAAAGACCCACATAAGAATCTTCCCAAAGCGATTAATGCGATTCCGATTCGTATTATTTTGTTCTATGTCTTAGCTTTATTGGTGGTGATGGCTGTAACACCGTGGGATCAAATCCGCGCAGATAAAAGCCCATTCGTTGAGTTATTCCTGAATGCTGGGATTGTGACCTCAGCGATCATCATGAATTTAGTGGTGCTGTCTTCGGTGATGTCGTCGATGAATAGTGGTGTTTTCTCGACCAGTCGTATGTTGTTTGGTCTGTCAAAAGATGGTCAGGCACCGAATTCATTTAGTCGCTTATCCAAAAGCGCAGTGCCAGCAAATGGTCTAATCTTCTCATGTGTATTTATCATGGGTGGAGCTGTGCTTCAGTATTTTGTCCCGAACACCATGGAAGCCTTTACTTTGGCAAGTTCGCTGTGTGTGATCCTGTTTATTAGCGTATGGAGCCTGATCATGGTCTGCTACATTCGCTATCGCAAATTACGCCCTGAGTTACATGAACAGTCTAAATTTAAAATGCCAGGTGGCGTGTTCATGTCTTATGTGGTGATCGCATTCTTGTTGTTCGCTTTGGTGATTTTGGCACTCGAACCTGACACCCTGAAAGCGCTGTATGTGAGTCCATTGTGGGTGGTAATTTTAGCGGTGACCTATCAAGTATTATACAAACCACGTATGCGTAAACTTGGACGTGAATTAGCTTAATCGATTCATTAGCATCTCCCATAAAAAGAGCTGATCTAACTAGATCGGCTCTTTTTATATCTACGCCGGGAAGTATTAATCAACCAATAAATGCTGATATTTATCTGCCTGTTTACGCAAATAATCCCAGACCAGTTTTATCCGTGGCTCATGCTGTAAATCTACAAAGGTAAGCATCCAGAAAGTATGATTAAAACGTACTTGTTCAGCTAAAACATCCTGAAGTTCAGGTTTATCATGGGCTAAAAATTTTGGCAAAATTGCTAATCCAGCACCTGCACTTACTGCGATTTGCTGTGCCAAAATACTGCTACTGCGAAAATTTGCAGTGAGTTTTAAGGGTAAGCGTTCTAGACAATACAGCTCAGGGCTATAGACCAAATCATCAATATAATTGACAAAACGATGT
>Ga0308157_10007167_pt1 | contig 13047 bp, 9 predicted proteins | sample PhyBR1_FD_201035 | JGI IMG/M metagenome (GOLD analysis project Ga0308157, IMG submission 201035) | Phyllosphere microbial communities from UC Gill Tract Community Farm, Albany, California, United States - DLSLB.R1 | ecosystem: Host-associated > Plants > Phyllosphere > Unclassified | place: USA...
GCACCAGCCGCTCGGCGGCGCTGCGCAGGATCAGATCGCCGGCGGCATGGCCAAAGGAATCGTTGATGGGCTTGAAGCCGTCGAGGTCGACAAACAGCACGCCCAGCTGCTGGCCCGTGTGCTCCAGGCGCTGGCGCGCGGCCTGCAGCCGGTCCTCGAAATGCAGGCGATTGGGCAGGCCCGTGAGCGCGTCGGACAGCGCGCGCTTTTGCAGCTCGTCATTGGCCGCCTGCAGGCGAAAATTGCTGTGCTGCAGCGACTTCGTCAGCTGCAGCGCCGTGCTTTGCAGCCGCGCGTCGAGCACCGAGGCAAACAGCATGCTGATCAGCAGCAGCAAGGTGGCCATGGTCACCAGCGCCGTCAGGCCCGGGCCGCTGAGTTCGCCGGCGCTCAGGCACACCGAACCGGCGACGAAACTGGCCGCCGCCATGCCGGTGTAATGCATGCCGCAGATGGCAATCGCCATCACCAGCGCGGCGCCGAACTGCAGCATGAACCGGTGGGCGCGCCTGGCCTTGCTGAATGTCGCGAACAGCCACAGCGCCGTGGCCGAGGCCAGCACGGCAATCAGCACCGAAAGTGTCACCCGCGCCCAGTCCCAGACAATGCCCGGCGCCATCTGCATGGCGCCCATGCCGATGTAGTGCATGGCGCTGATGCCCAGCCCCATGATGCCTGCCCCCAGCGCCAGGTCGCGGTAGTTGGCGCGCCGGCGGCTGGCGAAGTGCAGCGCCAGCGCGGACACCGCCACCGCCACCACCCACGACAGCAGCGTCAGCCCGCCATCGAAACCCACCGCGATCGGCAGCTCGAAGGCCTGCATGCCCAGGAAGTGCATGGACCAGATGCCCGTGCCCATGACCACCGAGCCCGCGGCCCACCAGGCCAGCGTGCCCTGCTGGGCCGGATTGCGCACCTGTCTGGCGAGATCCAGGGTGACATAGGACGCGAACAGGGCGATCGCAAAGGAAGCAGCCACCACGTAGGGGTCGTGGCTGACGCGCATGAAACTGATCACTGGGGAAAATTCTGGTTGCGGCCCGCATGGGCAATGACGAGCCCGCCAGTCAAACCATGGCGCGCCGGGGCGCCCATACTGAACGAGGTGCAGGGCAGTTTAGGCAGGCGAGTGGGCCCAATCCTGATGGAAACATGATTTCTGCCCGCGCGCGCCTACGCGCTGGCGAGCCGGGCCAGCACCGCCAGCCCGCGGGGATCGGCACGCACAAAGGCATGCAGCTCCGGCAGATGCAGCAGCACCGGCAGGATGCTGACGCGGGCCGCGAACGCCTGTTCGATGCGCGCGAAGGCCTCGTCCGCCGCGCCCAGCAGAAACAGCGCCCCCGCATGCGAAAGCCGCAGCGTCGGCCCCTCGTCATCCTGTGCGCGGATCGCGCTCCAGGCCGCCGCATGGTCACCGCAGCGCGCGTGGATGAACGCCAGATTGCTGTTGCACAGCGGCCAGGCCAGGCAGTCGACGCGCACCAGCCGCGCGCGCTCGGCCACCTCGGCGCAAGGCCTGCGCGCCGCCTGCAGCGAGATCGAATAGAGACTGGCCGCGGCACTGTCGGGAAAGCGTGCGCACATGTCGGTCACCACTTCCACGGCCTGGTCCACATGCGCCATTGCCAGCAGTGTGCGCGCGTACATGATGGAGATGGCCACGGAAAACGGCCGCAGCGTGTGCGCCATCTGCATGGCCGCCACGGCCTGCTCGCACCGGCCCTGGGCCAGCAGGTGCCAGCCGTAGTGGTAGTGCGTCGCGGCATCGTCGCCGGCCTGCTGCAAGGACTTGCGGTGCAGCGGCTCGGCTTCGGCAAAGCGCCAGCTGCAATCGAGCAGATGGGCATGGACCGTTGTCGCGCTGCCGGGGCAGCCGCGCTCCAGCGCGGGTGCGAGCAGTTCCAGCCCCTCGGCGAGGTTCCGGCGCCCATCGCCCATGCCCGACGTCACCTGCGCCGCCAGGCAGATCGCCAGATGCACGCGCGCGGCCAGGTAGTTGCCGTCCTGCTGCAGCACGGTGCGCAGCAATTGCTCGGACTGCTGCAGCGAAAACCGCGTGCGCAGATGGATCAGGCTTTCGCAATGGGACACGGTTTCGGCCAGCAGCGACGGCGCCTGCGCAATGTCCATCAGCCGGCGATGAAAGGCCGTCTGGTGCAGCGGCACCGGCATGTGCGGCCCGCCGGACCGTTCAATGCAGTAGCCCTGCCCGTACAGCGCCTTGATCGCCACGCCCGGCACCGCGGCCAAGGCCTTGCGCGCCTGCGCCACGCAACGCGCCAGGCTCTCATCGGACATCATCCGCCCGGCCCAGATGTGCTGCAGGAACTCATCCTTGCGCACCACATTCGGCCAACGCACCAGCAGGCGGTGCAGCACCGCCAGCTCCTTGGGCGCCAACTCCAGCTTGGCTCCGCGGAGATACACATTCCCCTCGGCATCTACAGCCAGCCCACCCCAGGGCAGCGTGCTCACGGACTCGGTCATATGATTTCGCAGGCCCGTGTGGCGGGCTTCGTCAGAGGCAGACAGGATGCACGGATCCCTTGCAGTACAGGCATAGGGAGCTGCCCCTGGACTCATCCAGAAGCGACGAGCGGATTGTCCAGGATGAATTGCAATTGGTTACGAACGTTCCATAGAGACGCACTAAGTTCTATGGGATTTATGACATAGATCAATTTTATTTATGACCTGCCGGGGGTTCCGGCTATCCCTGCGGCTCGCCGCTATGAGGTGGAGGCGCCCTGGCGGCGCATGGGCCACAGCACGGCGGCGAAGAATGCAACCGCCAGCAAAGGCCAGCCGAAGAAAGCCAGGCGGAACATGAGCGAGCCACCCGAGGTGGCCATCAGTCCGATGGCAACCAGCGTGCCGCTGGCCAGCCCCCACGCTGCGCGCCGGCGGTCGAAATCGGTCTCCCTGCGCATCAGCCAGTAGTAGAGGCGCCAGGCCGTTCCCAGCCCGACCCACCCCGCCACCAGCGCCGCCAGCACCAGCGCCGCCGTGCCTGGCTGCTGGCTGCGCAGCAGGGCATCGGCCACAAAGCCCAGGCCCAACAAGGACCAGAACCCCGCCGCAAGGCTGCTGGGGAAAAGCACGGTGATCGCCACCAGGCGAAGCAGCAGAGGGTGGGGCATGCGCCTGCCAGTTCCGCAATGCTCAATCGACGATGAACAGCTTGGCCCCGCCCACCGAGCGCGACCGATGCGGCTCGGCGTTGTCCGCTACCTGATAGCTCATCCCGGCCTTGAGCGTGAACCGGCGCCCATCCTCCAGTTCGGTCTCCATCTCGCCCTCCAGGCACAGCAGCACATGCCCCTTGCGGCACCAGTGGTCCGACACATACCCCGCCGTGTACTCGACCATGCGCACGCGAATGCCACCAAAGTGCTGCGTCTGCCAGAACGCCTGGCCGGCTTCGGCGGAATGTTCGGTGCGGGGGATTTCGGACCAGTGGGTGGTTGCGAAGGGGATGTTGTCCATTTGCATGGCGAGTCCTTGTCGATGTAGGCCATGCGGATACGAAAGCTCTGCAATTCGTCCGTGGGGCGGGGCGTTGCAAAGTGTAGACCGGGACGCTGGCGCTTGGCGCCTCGCCACTTCCGGCGGCCGGTATCGCTGGCAGATAAAGCCTGCCTTATTTCAGGTTGCCGATTATCTACTTATTAATTGGTAGTATTAATTTGATGAAATAACGCATTTAAACGGCGGTGGGTATTTTCCCTGCTTGTAAATCCAAAAAATACCTTAAAAATCGCACCTCTTGCGACAGTGACTGGATTACTTATTGACTTGGAATACCAATTCAATGCGTCGTATCTCGTGCCACAGCAAAAATTTCACAGCGCCGCCTGCTCAGTCGGGCAACTCCGGCTTGACGCCATGAATGGGTGCAATAAGCCCGTGAGAGCTTGCTGCGCTCTTTCAATGAACCTGAAGACATTTCGTTATGCAAACCATCTGGCAACAGAATTACGACCCTGTGGGCAACATCTGGATATCGGCGCTGGTTGCGCTCATTCCGATTATCTTTTTCTTTCTCGCACTGACAAAGTTCAGACTCAAGGGTTACCAGGCCGGGACCGTCACCGTGGCACTGGCCATGGCTGTGGCACTGCTGTTCTACCGGATGCCAGTCAGCGCCGCACTGGCTTCGGTGGTGTATGGCTTCTTCTATGGGCTGTGGCCGATCGCCTGGATCATCGTGGCGGCGGTCTTTCTCTACAAGATCTCGGTCAAGACCGGGCAATTCGACATCATCCGCTCGTCCATCCTGGCGGTCACGCCCGACCAGCGGCTGCAGCTGATCCTGGTGGGCTTTTGCTTTGGCGCCTTCCTCGAAGGCGCTGCCGGCTTTGGCGCGCCCGTGGCGATCACGGCCGCGCTGCTGGTGGGCATGGGCTTCAAGCCGCTGTACGCCGCCGGCCTGTGCCTGATCGCCAACACCGCGCCCGTGGCCTTTGGCGCCATGGGCATTCCCATCATCGTTGCCGGACAGGTCTCGGGCGTGGACACCTTTGCCATCAGCCAGATGGCGGGCCGTCAACTGCCGTTCATGACCGTGATCGTGCTGTTCTGGCTGATGGCCATCATGGATGGCTGGCGCGGCGTCAAGGAAACCTGGCCCGCGGTGCTGGTCGGGGGCGGCTCGTTCGCGGTGGTGCAGTTCCTCACGGCCAACTACATCGGCCCCGAGCTGCCCGACATCACCTCGGCCATCGTCTCGTTGGTGGCGCTCACTTCCTTTCTCAAGGTCTGGCAACCCAAGCGCATCTTCCGTTTCGCGCCCGAAGAGGGCAGTGCCGCCGCACCCACGCCCGTGGTCTCCGGCCCTGGCTTGACCACGGGTGCCGTCGTCAAGGCCTGGTCACCGTTTCTCATACTCACCGTGATGGTGACGATCTGGAGCATCAAGCCCTTCAAGGCGCTGTTCGCCCCCGGCGGCGCGCTGGCGGCGTCGGTGATCAACATCCCCGTGCCCTGGCTGCACAACCTGGTCGAGAAAACCCCGCCCGTCATGGCGGCCGCCGCACCCTATGGCGCGATCTACACCTTCAACTGGCTGCTGGCCACGGGCACGGCCATCCTGATCGCGGCACTGATCAATATCGCGTTCACGCGCCTGCCGCCCGCCAAGGCCGTGGCCACGCTGGGCGAGACCCTCAAGGAACTGGCGGTGCCGATCTACTCCATCGGCATGGTGCTGGCCTTTGCCTTCATCGCCAACTACTCGGGCCTGTCCGCGACGCTGGCGCTGGCTCTGGCGCACACCGGCCAGGCATTCACCTTCTTCTCGCCTTTCCTGGGCTGGATAGGCGTGTTCCTGACCGGCTCGGACACCTCGGCCAACGCCCTGTTTGCCGCCCTGCAGGCCACCACCGCGCAGCAGCTGGGCCTGCCCCCGGTGCTCACCGTGGCCGCCAACACCACGGGCGGCGTGACCGGCAAGATGATCTCTCCCCAGTCGATCGCCATTGCCTGCGCCGCCGTAGGCCTGGCCGGCCGCGAGTCGGACCTGTTCCGCTTCACGCTCAAGCACAGCCTGATTTTCGCGACGCTGATCGGGGTTATCACCACGCTGCAGGCCTATGTGTTTACTTGGATGATTCCGGGGCATTGACACTCCGAGCTACCTCCATGCGCATGGCAGGTCATGTTGTCGAGAACACGACATTTGCTAGGCGTGGTCAACCCGCGGTTAAGCTGGCCGGAGCTGATGAAGACGCATCTGCTGGCTTTTCCCGATCTGTTGCACGTTGGTCTGAGCCTGACTGGCATGAGCGTCGACGATGGCTGCAAAATGTGCTGATAAGTAGCAGGCAATAAAAAACCCCTCAGCAGCGTCCCTGCCGAAGAAGAGTCGCCGAGAGGGGCCGTGTTGCGACGAATTTTAAGTTAAGCGGTCCTGCACTAGTCAATTTCTGAGCTGTTGGCATGTGTCTGTCGAGCGCATGGATCAGGCGGCCGGTTCTTAGGAAAATTGCTGGCTAAGCCTCGGCTACAGTGAGTCGATGCATCAAACTCAAACAGCTCACTCGCGATTCGCAGCATGAAGCCGCGCGCACGCACAATTCAAATTTTTCTTCCGTCTGGCGATCCGACTGGGATCCAGGTGGCCGAGTTGACGACAGGCATTGTTCAAGTCATCGAAGTGCCGCGCAAGTTGGTCAAAGATTTTCTGGAAATGCCCCAGTCTGAGCAGGTCGGTGTGTATTTCCTGGTGGGCGAAGATTCCGAGACGGGACATCCTGCCGTGTACGTGGGGCAAACGGGCAGTGTGGGGCGCCGCATTAATGAGCACCACTTGGAAGGCAAGCACGACTTCTGGAACAGAGCATTGGTTGCGGTGTCGCTCAAGCACAGTTTCACCAACACCCATGCCCTGTATCTGGAGTGGAGTAGCATTGCCCAAGCCAACGTGGCGCAGCGCTACAAGGTGTTCAATGGCAACGCGGGCAGCAAGCCGCATACGCCGCCTTGGCTGGAAGCTGATTGCGAAGAGTTCTTCCAAACCATTCGCATGTTGCTGGCGACGCTGGGCCAGCGCTTCATGGACAGCCTGGCCAATCCAGTGGCTCCTGCGCTTTCATCCCAGCCCATTGCTGTGCCAAGCACAGACGCGCTGGTTTGCTCGGGAAAAGATGGCCCCACGGCGATAGGACAGTACACCGATGACGGCATGGTCGTGCTCAAAGGTTCCAAAGCACGTTTGACGGCAATGCCAAGCTTAACGGGTAGCTCTCACAAGAAACGTGCGGCTCTTCAGGCCTCAGGCGACTTGGTTCAAGAAAGTGAATTTCTGGTTTTTCAAAATGACGTGGAGTTCGGCACTCCCAGCGGTGCCTCGGATGTCGTTTTGGGCCGCAGCAGCAATGGATGGATCGAATGGAGAGACGGTACCGGTGCGACTTTGGATACGCTTGTGCGGCAGCCGAAGCAGGTCCTAAAGGTTTGAACTTCCAGTGCAGCATGAAGGCCCAACGGAACTAAATGTAGTTGGAACGACGGCCGATATTGGCCATCTCGCAACGGCGCTATACCGTGTCGCCGAATGCCGCACGCTCCAGCATCTCATGTCTGCGTCGCCAATCAGGCATCTGTCTCGCGACCAAAGTCCAGAAGGCTTTGTTGTGGTTTTTTTCGACTGTATGGCATAACTCGTGCACGACAACATAGTCCTGCACGCTGGCTGGTAGCTCCATGATGCGAGGATGAAACTCCAGCACGTTTTGCGAGGAACAACTGGCCCAGCGACTTTGAAAGTCGCGGATGCGCGCGCCGTGTGCCTGCATTCCAGAAAGACGCTCCCAGTGGCGCACGCGCGCTAACAGCTTCTCTTGTGCGCGGTCTCGATAGAAGGCGGATAGCAGGGGCACTAATGCATCGGTCCCAATGCTGCGCCCCGCCGGGTTCTCGATCACGAAGCGCGACGCGGTGAAGTGCAGTGTGGGGTGGGCGACGCTCGGCGTATGCCTCACCTCGGTGAAGTAGGTCCGCCCGCAGTAACGCAGGCGACTGCCCGTGACGATCAGCTCTTCAGCTAACGGCAGGTCGACCAACGCCTGCTTCTCGCGAATCCAGCGTGCACGTCGCCGCACCAAAGCTTCTTGCTCCTCCAGCTCGACCGCGGGACCGCGCAGCAGCACAGTGCGACCTCGCTCGACGGTCACGTAGTGCCGTTTGAGCGTGGCCTCTGCCTTGAAGCGCCATTCGATGGTTATCTGACCGTACTGCAGCCTGGGCATGGGAGTTCAGTTCTTCAGCAAGATGTCCAAGATTCGTCCGGCATGCTCGCGTGCAACCGAACGCTCCCAACCGGCGAGCGGCATCAGCAGCTTGCGCAGCAGGTCACGAACCTCGGGATGCAAGTCGAGCATGTGCTTCCAGTTGCCTGCCGCAAGGGTATGGCTCAGCTCCTTGTCCTCGAAGAGCTTCTCAGTGGCCGCACGGGCGGTCTCTTCACCTAGTAAAGCGGCCAAATAGTGATACGCAGCCGAGTGGGCCGGCTTGTCGAAGCCCGTTTTGTCTTTGTCCATCACTCGCTTAGCGAACAGCTCCAACTGCTCCAGGAACTGAGCTTGGCTGATGCGGCCAGCCTTCTCCTCTTCGAGCAGTTTTTCCAGCTCAGCGGCTAGCTTGTCGAAGAAGGCTGGGTCCTTGTCGCGACCGGTGGCGATGGTGTGCTTAAGCTGGTTTTTCATCACCAGTGCCTGGCTTCCTGGGCTGGCCAGTTGCTTCAACCGGGCCATGTCACTGGCATCCAGTATCGACACTTCGCGCCCGAGCAGACTCTTGGCCGGGCTGGCCGCAATGTATTCGTCCAGCAGGCGCTGCAGCAGCGCGGATTCCAGCTTGGTGATGCGCTCACGGTAATTGCTGTCGGGAAGCTTGTCGCGCAGCATCAGGCGAATTTCGGCAAGCAAGGTGAAGTAAGGCTTGAAGGGCAGGCCGCGCACATCGGGCAGGATGATGTCGACGCTGCGGTTGAACTGCTTCACCAGTTCCAAGAAGTCCTCCACCGCATCGAGGCGGGAGGCCGGGTCGAGAAAGCGCTCGGCGTCATCCTTGTAGCTCTCGCGCTGGCTCAGCGGGTCATGCTTCCTGGGTAGCAATTTGAGTATGAGCTCCAGCGTGCTTTGCAGCTTGGGCAACTCACTCTCCACGCCTTGCCACACTTGCGATGGCTGCAGTTGCCCGCCGTAAATCTTCAGTGCATGGTCCAGATGGTCCACCACACCGTGGTAGTCCACGATATAGCCCGCGTTCTTGCCCGTCAGCGTGCGATTCACGCGCGCAATCGCTTGCAGCAGCGTGTGTTCCCTCAACGGCTTGTCGAGGTACATGGTGCTGACGATGGGGGCATCCCAGCCGGTCAGCAGCATGTCGGAGACGATGATGAGGCCCACGTTGTTGGCATGGGGCTGGCCATCGAGTCCTTTGCTGTCGTTGCCATAGGGCAGTGGGAAGAGCTTGCTGACGAATTGGCTAACCTGTTCCGACGGCATGGCGATAGGCTCTTTGCCCGCCTTGAGCTCGTCTCGCACCCGCTCTTCGATGCTCAGCACCTTGGCGAGGTCCAGTTTGTACTCGGCGGCCTCTTCCTCGACGGTGGCCCCGGTGCGCTTGGCTGTGATGCCGGCCAGCGAGATGACCACCTTGCTCTGGAAGGTCGGCAGCCCTTGTTGGGCGCGCTGCGCCATCAAGTCGCCCAGCAGGTCCTTGTAGCGCACTGCCATGTCACGACCGTCGCACACCAGCATGGCCTTCAGCCCCTTGGCTTGAACATTGGTGACGAAATGGTCGACCAGATGCGCGGCCACCTGCTCCATGCGGTCGCCGGCCTTGCGCCACTTGGCCAGCAGCTCCTTCTTCAATGTTTGCTGCCGCACTTCAGATTCCTTGGCGAACTGTGCATCGAAGGCGGCATCGAGTTTGGCGTCGGCGGCCAGCTTGACCCAGGCGTCCTGGTATTTGATGGGCAGCGTCGCCCCATCGGCCACGGCCTCGTGCAGGCGGTACTCGTCGATATACGTATCTCCGCCGAACTCCGCGAGTGTGTGCTTTTCATCATGCAACAGCGGTGTGCCGGTGAACGCAATGAACTTTGCGTTGGGCAGGCTGGCCCGCATGAAGGCGGCCAGAAAATCGTATTGGCTCCGGTGCGCTTCATCCACCAGCACATAGAAGTTGGGCTTGGAGCTCAATACCCGGAAGTTCACCTTCTCGCGGCCGAGCTCCACCCACTTGGCATCAAGCAGCACGCCATCCGCGTCATGCCGACCGAAGTGCTCGTTGCGCTCCTCCACCATGAAGAAGTCCTTGCTCTCGCGCACTCGCCGATGTCGGGTCGCCTGGATAAGCTCATCGCCATCCTCTGAGCCATCGTCGGCCGCCTCTTGCGCTGGCGTGCCCGGCTCGTCTTTCTCCTGGAATTTCTGCACGGTGCTGGTGAACACGCTACCGTAGTCGTTGCCCAGCATCCTGACCAAGCCCGCCACCGAGACCGCCTGGATGGCCTTGATGCCTACCGCATGGAAGGTGTCGAAGATTTGCTTGTCCAGGTCTCTGCGGTCGGTCAGTACCAGCACCGTCGGATTGGCCAAGCCCGTACTGTCGGCTCGCAGCAGTCGGGCCAGCAAGGCCATAGTGAGCGACTTGCCGCTGCCCTGTGTGTGCCAGATAACACCACCCATGGGCTTGCCAGCTGTCAGCTGCGCGATGGTCTTGCGAACCGCCCGCCACTGCTGGTAGCGCGGCAGCTTCTTGACCGTCTTGCCGTCGCGTGTCTCGAAAAGCACGAAGTGCGTGACAAGCTCCAGGAAGCGGCTGGGCTCGAACAGCGCCCACAGCAACTGCTCCTGCTCGCTCGGCTCACTGCCCAGCAACATCTTGACTGCATTCAACTCGATTTCCTGCAGGCGGTAGCGGGCGTAAAACGCTGGCTTGGTAAGAATGGCACCATACAGGCCTTCCCGCCGGTTCAAGCCCACACAGACCTGGTTGAAGACGAACTGCGCCGCAAAGCTGCGGTGGTAGCCGTCCAGTTGGGCCAAGGCTTCGTCCAGCCGGTGGTGGCTGGCCTTGCACTCGATGATCGCCAGCGGCAGGCCGTTGACGAACAGCAGCAGGTCGGGGCGAAACAGGTCTCCGTCGGCATTGCGGCCCACGTACTGATCCACCACATGGAAGTCATTGCTGGCTGTGTCGGTCGCATCGAAAAAGCGCACGCTGCAGGGCTTGCCGTCGCCATCTTTCACCTGGATGTCCGAGCGATGGAGCACCTGCTCCCAGAATGCCTGGTTCGCCAACAGCAACTCGTCGTTGACGCGCTTGCGCAGCTCAATGAGGGCGGCATCCACACCGCCCGGCGCGCTGGAAAGCCAAGGGTTCAGCAGCCGCAGGCGGGGGCGCAACACATCCTCCAGCACCGGAGCGAGATGGCCGTGCTCAACCGTCACAGCGCTGCCTGGCAGGTGGGAGTAGCCCAGCTTGACGAGCCATCCCAATGCCGGGGTTTCCACCCCGGTCTTTTCGGGCGACTGGCTCATGTTTGTTTTTGCTCCGGCGACATTGTTGACTCCTCCTGTTGGCGACGATACCAAATGACCGTGCCAGCGCCTGCTCCGGGTGCCTGCCTTTTAACCTCAAATTGCCTGGACACGTGCAGCACCTGCCGCTCACTGCTGCACCCGACGGTGCATCCGGCTCAGGTTCGTTAGTGCCCTGTCTTCTTCTGGGCGCCAGCGATTTGCGCATCGCGAAGTGATTCCAGCTGCGCCGGCAGCCCGGCGACTTGGGTGTTGGTCACCATGGCCTTGAGCAGAAGCTCGTATTGCTGCAGGCGCAGCAGAAACCCGCCCAACTTGTGCTGCACGGTGCGCTGAAGCTCAGGGAGGGGCGCGTCGATTGGCGCTGGAGTGCCGTGTCCATGGTGGGTTCAGACCGCCATGTCGGCGTCAGGTTTGACGCGCCACTCGCCGGTAAGCAGTTTTTGCATCAGGCCGCGCTTGAGACTTTGGTAATGCCCCTGCCGGTCTTCCAGCGCTTTGATCTTAGCTTCGACCTCGCCTAGTACCTTCACGATACGTTGCTGTTCGGCCAATGGGGGCACAGGTACCAGCTTCGTCAACCAGTCTTTGGGCTTGAATAGGAACTTTTCGATGTCAACCCCCTGGGCGCATTGGAGAAATAGCTTTGCGTACTTCAATAGCTGCACGAGATAGCTGAAATAGCGCACATCCCCGTCATCCTGCGCTGTAAGTACCAGGTATTCGTTGGAGACCAAGGCACCGGCTAGGTTCTCTGGCACGATGCCGCAGGCACCATGGACGATTTGGCGCTCGGAAATGAGGAAGTCGCCAGCCTCGATGCGAAACTGGCTCTTGACCTTGATTTCTGATGCGGGAAGCTTGTCTCGTAACTCGACGCCGCCATAGCGGCGCTTGACGGTTACTCGCCGATAGTGTGTATCGGTCGCCATAGCCACGGGGCGTTCAACGATCTTTAGTGCTTTACCTATTGGGATTACGGACCAATTGGCGGGTAGTGTTCCCAAAGAAGATTCATTGAATTTGCTGTGGGGCACCCAGCCGCCTGACTCATCCTGAATGCCCAACCCACGGCTGAACAAGGTTTGCATCAGGCCCCTCTTGAGCTTCTGGGAGAGTTCAATCTGTCGGGCAATCAAGTCCAACTTGTCGTCCACGACCGCAAGAATGGCAGCGATTTTTTTTTGTTCTTGAAGAGGTGGGGCGGCGACATCCAGCGCTTCTAGTGATCCTCTGCTCAGACTCGGAACACCTGACGCCTCATTCAATTTCCGTAAATCGAATGATGACAGGACGTAGTACAGCCATGACCAATCGAAGTTCTGTTTGGGTGTGGTGTAGAAGGTTGTGTCAATTGCCCAAAAGGGACCAGCGCTTCGTTGGACCTTATCAATGGTTCCCTTGCGCCCAAGAATGACACTTGGGCCTTCGTAAAGCGCAACGTTCGTGTATCCAGATATTCCACCAGTACCAAAAATTGGGATTCCAGCGTCAAACTTCTCTAACTCGGCAGGGGACTTGCCATAGACTAGGTTGACTAGCTTTGCGAGCTTGGTTGAATTCCAGGTATTAGGAGTTTTCCCTGCAGCATTTCCTTTTGGCTCCAGCTTTTGAGTGAAGGTCATACGTCTGCTTCCAGCAGTCCCAACTCCGCAAGATAGCCATTTAGCCGGGCATCAATCTGCACTTCCTCCTCTGCCAAGGCGGTCAAGTGCGCTAGGGTTGCGGCAATATCCACCGTTTCTTCAATTTCCCCGTTGTCGATGTAGCGCGCGATATTCAGGTTGCCATCATTGCTTCGAATTTCGTCCAGCGTCACCACTCGACAGTAGTTCTCCACCTCAGCTTGGCGTTCAAAGGCTGCTTTGTGGGTGCCGGCAATGCGGGCGATGTCCTCAGATCGCAGACTGTTCTGCGCCTTCCCCTCTGCATAGTCGCGGCTGGCATCAATTATGATGACCTTGCCCTTGAGCGATGCTGGTTTGCGCTTGTT
>Ga0308157_10007168_pt1 | contig 13045 bp, 12 predicted proteins | sample PhyBR1_FD_201035 | JGI IMG/M metagenome (GOLD analysis project Ga0308157, IMG submission 201035) | Phyllosphere microbial communities from UC Gill Tract Community Farm, Albany, California, United States - DLSLB.R1 | ecosystem: Host-associated > Plants > Phyllosphere > Unclassified | place: USA...
AAAACAAGATATTTAGCACCTATTTCAGCACCAAAATCTTATTTCTATCATTGTAGAATTCCGAGTCGGATATTTTTTTTAATCCTTTAAAAATAATTTGCACGATATTGCTATTACTTGGCTTTTGCTGTTTTCCAGGTGCTAGAATAGGTGCACAGCTTAGGAGGAAATTTTATGAAATCCCAGCACACTTTCGCCCTCTCATTCTATTTAAAGAGGGAAAGCGAGGTAAATGGCAAAGCGCCAATTTACGCAAAAATTACAGTCGATGGTAGGTACCTTAGGCTGTCATTGAAAAGGTCTGTTGATCCCAAATTCTGGGATCAGAAAAAACAGAGGCTTTTGGGCAACACGGCCGAGATCATTTTATTGAGGGAAAAGCTCAGACAGGTGACAAATGAAATCAATGGTGCTTATGATGAATTACGGTACCAGAAGAAGGTAATTACTGCTCAAGCAATCAAATCGAAGGTCGAGGGCAATGATGAAGGGAAAAGCCTTTTATATCTGATCAAGTACCATTACGAACACCAGGGCTCACTTCTCGCTCCCGGAACAATTAAAAATTACTATTCGACCGAACGGTTTTTGAAAGAATTCCTTAGTCGAAAGAAGTTGACCGATATCCAGCTTATTGCTCTGGACTTTCGGTTTATCACTGAATTTGCTGTTTACTTAAGAAAAAAGGAGCCAGACAGATTTCAGCGTCCCTGTACCAATAATACGGTGATGAAACATATGGAAAGGCTCCAGAAGCTTACGGGGATTGCTTTGAAATTCGGCTGGATAACTACAAATCCATTCACTAACTATCAGCGACATATTATCAAGAAAGATAGGGAATGCCTCAATATGGACGAAATTTCGGCATTATGGGAACTGGAAGTGGATGATAGAGCGATAATGGTGGTGAAAGAAATGTTTCTGTTTAGTTGTTATACAGGGCTTTCTTATAATGAAATCAGTAGACTGACTAGTGATTTTATCAGAAGGGAGGGTGATGGAAGTCTGTGGATTGAAATGGTCAGGCAAAAGACAATGAATACTAGTGAATTAAAATTTCATGTACCAATACTCCCGGAGGCGCTGAGGCTGATTGAAAAGTATGAACATTCCGCAGATTCTCTGTTTAAGGGAACAATTTTTCCCAGTCCTACCAATCAGTATATGAATCGGTGTCTGAAAATTATTTCCAAGTCGGCTGGCATTTGTAAAAACTTGACCTTTCACATCGCGAGGCACACTTTTGCCACGACCATAACCTTGGAAAATGGTGTGTCGATTGAAAGTGTCGCACATATGCTTGGGCACAGTAGTACCAGGACAACCCAGATTTATTCAAAGGTTAAGAAAAGAAAAGTTGCCAGCGAAATGAACCTGGTAAAACTCAGGTTAAATCCGGTTATCAGAAAGGTAGTTTAAAACATTCAACCGATTATCAATTTTTAATATAGTAAAATACCAGGGTAGTGCCGTTGATTTACCTCATTGGCCCTGGCTATTTTAAGAACTTCATTTTTAGACAAAAGAGAATAACTATGGGAACATTAGAATTTATTACAAAGGAAGATCTTGAACAATTCAAGCAGGAACTTTTTGCAGAGCTACGAAGGCCTACCTTTAAGCCACCAACCAGTAAGGAAAGGCAAAAGCCTTTTATCAAAAGCTATGAGGTATTGGAATTATTGGGGATTTCGGCAGGAACCCTCCAGCAACTCAGAAAAAACGGTGAAATAAAGTTTACTAAGATCGGTGGACTGATGTATTACAAATATGAGGACATCGAGGCAATGATGAATAGAAAGGTTTAAGTTCATTGTTCACTAAAATATGTGGAAAATTCATTTTCAGTAAGCAAGTTTAAGAGGTATGCGAAATATCTCTGAACATTTCATCGGATGCGATCCCAAATAATGGCCTTAATCTTTCTAAGGCCATTATGAATTTATCAGTAGTAGTCATCCGAATGGCGATATCTGGATGAAATTAGGTTTGCAAACAATTTTACCTGTTTTTGGCATTTATTGTGGTTAGGTTTTTTTATTGTCAAGCGGATAGGCGCGCTTTTTATCATCGAGGATTGCATAATGAAGATTTGCAGGGCAATAGACCTGGGATTTTTCTGGAGGAAAACATATATAGAACAGGGAATTGGAGAAAAAAGAAACAGCATGGAAAATAAGAATAAAATTACCGATGCCCATCAGTATTTCAGGCCAAAGCGAAAGCTGCAGGGAACAAAGACTGGGATGAGGTTAAGGATTAGAAAATTGCTCCATTCATTTTCATCGGTAGAGAATAGCAATAAAGAGGAAGTTTAACACTAGCCTAAATGGAAGGATTCTGCCCACGCGTGTGCGCAGCAAGATGGATTTTTGTAGACAAAAATATCTTGCCATCCTTACGGCTGGGGAACCGCGGCGGGACTTGTGGTTCCAAAATTGATCCATTTTTTTATTATGGCCAGAGCTAAACAGAGGAACAGTGAAAAACTTTTGAAACATGTGCTGCGGATCAGGATCGATGAGAAGACCTTTAAAAGGCTGGAGAAACTGGTGGCAACAAGTGATTGCCGGAGCCCTTGCGCTGCTGCAAGGAAGATCATTACCGGGGAGCGTATCAATATCTTCCATCGGAATGATGAAATGGGGGAAGTGATGGAAGAACTGGCAATGATCAGAAAGGAAATCCGCTCTATCGGGATCAACATCAACCAACAGACCCATTTCTTCAATGCCAGCGACAAGCTAAGCCAAAAGTGGTTCTATGTTAACCGAACCCTGGAGCTGTACAAACCGATAAACGAAAAGACTGAGAGACTGCTTGAAATCGTGAACCAACTTGCCATACAATGGTTGCAAAAATCGTAAGCGGTAAAAAAGTAGCTGGTATTGTCCATTATAATGAGGATAAGGTTGATCAGCGCCATGCCCAGCTACTTATGGCCAGCGGTTTTGCTGCAGAAATCAAATCACTTACACTGAACATGAAAATCAACCGTTTCAGGCAGTTGACCAGGCTTAATGCGGCCACAAAGACCAATGCCATACACATCAGCCTGAATTTCCATCATAAGGACAGACTGGATTCCACCAGACTCTCTGCCATTGCCAGGCAGTACATGGAAGCTATAGGTTTTGGTAACCAGCCCTATCTGGTTTATCAGCACCTGGATGTGCATCATCCGCATCTGCACATCGTGTCCACCAATATCCAGCGGGATGGTTCCAGGATCGATGTCCACGGGATCGGTTACAGGCTGTCAGGACCTATCAGAAAAGAAATCGAGCGCGAACACGGTCTAACAGTTGCGGAAGGACGGTCGGAAAAACAGGAGATTGAAAAGATTACGGTACCAAGGCAGCTGGACTATGGGCAGAAAGCTACCAAAAAGTCGCTTTCCAAACTTATCCGGGCGGTGAGGGAGCATTATGTCTATGGGAGTTTACCGGAGTTGAACGCAATACTGAAAACCTTTAATGCCATTGCTGTGCCTGGAACAGCAGGGTCTAGAATGGAGCAGAACAAGGGGCTTTTGTATTCGGTGCTGGATGAAAATGGCAAGCCAGTTGGCGTACCGATAAAAGCCAGCACTTTAAGCGGGCAACCCATCCTGCGTAATCTGGAAAAGGACTTTGTCCAGAAGCAGGAACTAAAGCCTGGGTTAAAACCTGGTCTTAAGGCCAAAATTGAACTTGCGTTAAACAGCAGGGTCAGTTCCCTTGAGGGATTTAAAAAGGTACTGTCCCGACATAATATCGACCTGGTGGTAGCCAGATCAAAAGAGGGAAGGGTTTTTGGTTTGAGTTATATTGATCACGAAAGCAAAATAATGATCAAGGGATCTGAGCTGGGTAAGTCCTATGCCGCTATCGGTTTAGTGGCAAGATTTGACCGGGCTCAAAAAATACTTGTTAGGGAAAACGATGATCAACGCGTAATCTCTTTGCAGCATGCCGAACAATTTGTGACCGGGAAGGGACAGGGATTAATGCCAGACCTTAACTTCTTATTGGAACCCGGTGAGGGGCTAGCCATTCCAACAGTAAACAAGCGGAAGAAAAGGAAAAAACGTAGCCAGGAAAGGGGACAACAGCGATGAATACAGGCGAAGATACCGGAGCGCTAAGAAAGATCATTGACCTTACGCGGGTGATCAGCCTAGTCATACTTGGACTGCATTTTTACAATTGCTGTTATGAATTCTTCCGGATGGTGGGGTTTTATGCAGCCCTGACAGACAGGATTCTATCGCGTGTTTTTATGGCCAAGCTTTTTCATGTTTTTTTTATGGCAAAGATCGCTGCCCTGGTTTTTCTCATTATTTCACTGTTGGGCGTAAAAGGCAGTAAAGATGAGAAAGTTAAGCTTAAACCACTTATCTGGAATTTTACTGCAGGACTGGTGCTTTATTTTATCGCAATTGCTTTTTTACTTCTGGTGAAAGACCCGGTTATAAAGACACTGCTATATATCGGGGTAAGCATGGGTGGATATCTGTTGATGCTGGGAAATGGCGTTAAGATCAGCAGGATCGTAAAAGACAGCCTGCAGACCGATGTTTTCAACCGGGACAGTGAAAGCTTTCCGCAGGAAGAACGTTTGCTGGAAAACGAGTATTCGGTCAATCTGCCCGCCCAATATAGCCATAAAGGAAAGATAAAAAAGAGCTGGATCAACCTGATCAACATGTTCCGGGGACTTTTGGTGGTTGGAACGCCCGGGGCCGGAAAGAGTTATTTTGTGATCAGGCACATTATTTCGCAGCACATCCGGAAAGGCTTTTCTATGTTTATTTACGATTTCAAGTACGACGACCTCAGCCGCATTGCCTGGAATATGCTTAAGGATTATGCGGAGAATTATGGGGTAAGGCCAACATTCTGGGTGATCAGTTTTGACAGGCCGCTGCATCGCTGTAATCCACTTGACCCGAAAGCCATGGAGGATGTTACCGATGCTACTGAGGCCAGCCGTACCATTATGTTGGGGCTAAACAGGGAGTGGGTAAAGAAACAGGGGGATTTCTTTGTGGAGAGCCCGATCAACTTCCTGACCTCGATTATCTGGTATCTGAGAAGATATAAAGATGGCATTTATTGTACGCTCCCACATGTGATTGAACTGATGCAGGCCGAATACGATCAGCTTTTTACCCTGCTTAGCAAACAGGAAGAGATCAAGGTGCTGATCAATCCTTTTATTTCGGCCTGGAGAAACCAGGCAGTCGCACAGCTGGAAGGACAGATCGCAGGGGCGAAGATTGCCCTGGCTAGGTTGTCCAGCCCGCAGTTGTATTATGTGCTGAGCGGTAATGATTTCACGCTGGACCTGAACAATCCCAAGGAGCCTAAGATCATCTGTGTGGGCAATAACCCTCAAAAGGTGCAGATATACGGGGCGGTATTATCGCTGTATGTTTCGCGCATGATCAAACTGGTGAACCAGAAGGGCAAGCTCAAGAGCAGCCTGATTTTTGATGAGTTCCCGACCATCTATTTTTCGGGCATGGATAGCCTTATCGCCACAGCCAGGAGCAATAAAGTTGCCACCACACTGGCCATACAGGATTTCAGCCAGCTGAAGAAAGATTATGGGGCTGAACAGGCCGATGTGATTACCGGGATCGTCGGCAACATTATCTCCGGGCAGGTAACAGGCGATACCGCCAAAAAACTCAGCGAGACCTTTGGCAAGACCATGCAGGACCGCCAGAGCAAAAGTATCAACAGTTCGGACGTATCGATCAGTAAGTCCTCCCAGCTTGAAATGGCTATTCCGGCATCGAGGATTTCTTCACTTTCTTCCGGGGAATTTGTAGGCATTGTGGCCGATAACCCTGAAGAAAAAATATCCCTCAAGATGTTCCACTGTGAAATCATGAACGATCATGCTGCAATAGTTAAAGAAGAGGAAACTTTTGAAGATATTCCTACAGGTAAAGGAGCCAGTGAAGAGGAGATAAGGGCGAATTATGAGCGTATAAAGTCAGAAGTGGCAATGATCGTAGCAGCTGAGGGACAGGTGGAAGAAGCTGGAGAAAAGTCTGGAGGGAAAAATAAGAAGGATAAGCGAAAGAAAAAGGCTAATGGTACCCAAATTGTGTCCCAGAGCATGTCGACTTAAAAAAATAGGGTTATCTTTATTTGCTTTGGAAAAACCGGGAATGTTCCTTGCAGAAGGAAGTAAAGATTTACTATCTAAGGCTTAGCATTTTATTCTGTCTTTTTTTGACCCGGTTTTAGCCTGGAAAATCAGGACTGTGTTTAAAATGTGGTGGTATGTTGCTATCAGAATAGTTATTTTTTACTATACCTCTGGTAGCAGCAATACGTCCGTCAGAAAATTTACTTCTTACGGCCAAAGAGGATCATATAGTTTTTTGTGGTAGAATAGGTAAACTTCATTGCTAAACGGCTATTGGAGTATTCAAAGCTCTTGACCTCGTTTGTGGAATGCTCCCTGTCAAGTTTAAGGCCAAGGTTCGATACCTGTTTCTGTAGATTGTCGACAAAGGAAGAATCCTTTGACTTATAATATAAATCCGTATTGATCTTTCCTGGTTCTGTTTCGAATCCCATACCTGTTATCACTTCCTCTTCGGCTGCTTTGCCACGGTTCAAAAAGTAATGGTAAACAGTGAAATCAGGAGAGGTTGCCTGTTTAAAGGCTTTGTAATTTTTTTCCTTGGTCAGGAAGGTATTAATGTCCTTATAGGGCGCATCGTAGACGATCATAAGATCGGTCAGGCTAACGGACTGGGAAAAGGCGGCCAGTGACAACATGGTCAATACTGAGAGGATAAATGTCTTTTTCAAACGTATTTATTTTGGCGCTAAAATAGCGATAGGCTTTTAGATTTAATATTAATTATTGAGCCTGGATTTAATCACCTTTGCCCGGAATTTCCCCTTGCCGTTATAGACAATGGTATCGCCAAGCTCATTGCGCTCCATTGCCTTAAAATCGATGTATCCGTATAAACTGTCGCCAACTTTGTAACTGGTCCTGTCGAGGGTAAGTTCCTGGTGGATCACCCAGTGCTGTGGTTTATCCAGCTTGCCCTGATACACGATATCTGAATACTTGTAACCTTCAGTATAGAAGCGCCTATTGTGATAGCTGATATTAAAACCCCATCCACCTAGAAGGTCATGCAGTCCGATGTCGATGTGCAGTGTATCCGATGTGGTGAAATAAGCAGTGCAGGTATTGTAGCTTGAGTTTAGGGAGTCCTGCCTGTTATGTTTTTCCCCCATCAGAAATGAGACCATGCTGCTTCGTTTTAGCGTGGAGTCCTGGCCGGGAAAGGTCGTTAGTTCCTTTTTTGTATCCATTAGCGCAAAAATGCTGTCTTTTGGCAAGCGGTGATTTATGGTGGCAACATCCCATTGCTGGGTGCGAGGGCTTTTGCAGCAGACAAATAAGGATATGGTAAGAAAGATGGAGCGTATTAATCTGATCATTTTGCTTTTAGGATAGGATGCGGGCAATTAATGATTTCCATAAAATCCTTATCTCTTTGATACTTTACATCTCCTGGAGGATTTCGATTTCATGATCTGATTTTAGTTCCCGGATGAACTTGCTCGGGTTCCGCTTATTGTACATCAGGTAAACCTTGTGACGTGCCCTTGTCATGGCCACATAGAACAGTCTCCGTTCTTCTGCATTATCATAACTGCCGCTGTCCTCTAGCAGGTAGTCCAATACAGGATCATCGGCAATTTCTGAAGGGAATCCGAAGATCCCGGAATCAAGACCCAAGAGGATCGCGTAATCGCAGGTCAGCCCTTTACTGCCATGTGCGGTATGAAAGGAAATGCGCAGGAGCGGGTGCATTTTTTTGAGTTCGGCAAGGTCGGTCGGCATGTTGTGGTTGTATCGCCCGATCAGGAATATGTTCGCTTTTTGGCTTATGCCACCAAGAAGCTGGTTGATCCTGTCAAATAAATAAAGATCGATTTCTGCTTTTTTCATTCTGCGTAAATCGACGGGAACCAGTGCGAAGGCAGGAAAACTCGCATCAAAGGGTGAAGTTAGTTTCTTTCTGAGCTGGATAGGGTTTTTCTGGATGAAGGTGCTGCTCACCTGAAGGATTTCGGTGTTGAAGCGGTAAGTCTGCAAAATCTGGTTATGGGCAGTGGCACCGAAATGGTCGCTGAAGCGGCCAATGATTGATACATCACTGCCATTGAAGCGGTAAACCGATTGCCAGTCATCGCCCACCGCATAGAGTTTGGCAGCAGGATTGGTTTTTTTTAGTGCATTAAGCAATGCATATCTCCCCTGCGACATGTCCTGGAACTCATCAACCAGTATATATTTATAGGTTTTTTGGTATTTCCCGTTTTCGATATAACTGGTCGCGTAGTTGACCATGTCATTAAAATCGATGCTGCCCGTATCCCTCAACTTTTGTTCATAAGCGCGGAAGAGCGGGGTAAATACGTCAAGGAAGACCGAGAAACGTTGTTCAATATCTTCGGTTTTCAATTGACCGGGCGTAATCCCGCTGGACTTCATCAGGTTCAGGAAGGTGTAGATCAGTCCGATAAAACCTTCGAAGTTTTCGGTTTTTTTCAGCGTGGCGATAATCTCTTCCGGTTTTCTTTTCCTAAGCAATACACCAAAGGAGCTGAGCTGTGTTTTTAAGGATCGCAGCATCGAGCCATCATAGCTTTGGTAAGAATAGGTTTTGATGAGCCTGGTGCCATATTTTTCATGGATCTGCTGTTTCCAGTTCATGCCATGATGGTAATATTCCCTTGCTGTTTGAAACGGCGGTTTTGTAGAAAACCAGTCTGGTACATCACCGTTTCTATCAATGCCGTAATGTTCGTGGTAAATGTCGTATCCGGGAAGATAAAAGTCAGGGGCATAGTCCCTGAATTCCGTATTACGGTCTTCGCGTTCCATGGGAAAGAGGGATTCGTATTCAAAATCGACCTGATGCAGGTAAAGGAAATTCGCGATCTGGAGTTCTTCCATGCTTTTGACCTCGATGCCGTTCAGGCTGATGCAGCGCAGGGCCTCTTGGTGCCTTTTGAATTCTGCGGCAGAATTGAACTCAAATTCATCCTTTACCGGACGGTTAAAGAAGGCCAGGAAATTGATGGCCCTCGACTGGAAATCCTCATCGCTTTTAAAAAGCAGATCAAAGCTCTGCTGGAGGAATGCCTTTGCTTTATAATCCTTTCCCTCAAAGGCAATCTGTTTGGGATGGGGGTTGCAGTGCCTTACAACCTGGTTGCCAAAAGAATTGAAAGTACGGAAGGTAACCCGATCTACGCCGGAATCCTTTCCGCAGAAACGAAGTGTACGGTCAAACATTTCTTCCACCGCTGCATTGGTAAAAGATATTACGAGCAGTTCCTCGGGCGTCGCTAGCTTTTTATCCAACAGGTAGGCAATCTTGGCGCTGATCGTGGTGGTCTTTCCGGTGCCTGCGCCTGCAATGACGAGGTTATTGTCTTCCTCGCTGACCACTGCGCGCATCTGCTCATCCGAGAGGGGATACTTTTCAAGTTTTGAGAAAAATGATCTGTAGCGATCTGTTTCTGATCTGGTAAATGCCTGGTTATAGTCTGACCTGGTTTTTTCGATATTGAGGTGGAGACCGGCAAAGCGGTCAACGATATTAAATTCCTGGTCAGTTAAATTATAGCTGGGATAATCCTTTGGAATCCTGGACAATAGGCCAGTATGCCAGGATTTTAACTGAAGGTAATCGTAATTGGCGAAGTATTTATTTCCGGAAAAATAAGGATTGAATTCAGCTGTGGCTTTTTCGATCTGGGGCAGGAGTGCTATAAGTTCCTGTTTATTTTTCTGTGTTTTCTTCCAACGCTCATATAGGTACCAGATGCCCAGGCTTAGGATAATAAGGATAATCTTGAGCAGAATGCTGGAGCCGCGCTGTTTGTTCATTAATGGGATTCTGTTGTTGTGGGAGCTGATAATTAAACTGCAATGATAAGCAAAATGGATGAGCAGGGACAAATATTTAGGGTTAACGGTTCATTTTTATCCTTATTCCCCAAGGCTATGAATAAGTTTTTACTGGGATGGTTGCCCTTCGTTAGTTTTGCAAGGGTTAGCTTTATCTCTTTTTTCACAAGTGTGAACGCTCAAGAATATACTGCGACAGGATATCGTGCAAAAATGGTTCAGCGCGGCTCGAATTAGAAGGCAGGCTTCTGGAATTTTAGTTTGTTTTTATGACAGTTTTTTTTGGGGTGGTGCCTCAGGACTGTCCAGAAATTCATCGGCACGCTGTTTAAGCTCTTCCACTTTTTCCATAGTGCGCTGATGGCGTGCTTTTATCTGGGCAGAGCGTTCTAAAAGCTCATCCATTTCCCTGGTCTCTTCCGACCGGATTTCATTGTCCTTTTGGTTCTCCATGATTTCAAGTTAGTGAAAAAAACTTTTTTTTCAAATTAAGGCGCCCAAGGATATAACGGACATGAAAGCCGATATGTTGTTTGCAATTATTTAACATCCAGCATTGGCACCGATTGCTTTGGATATTTTAAGCTATCTTAGGCTTGGAGAATAACCTTTACAGTAAGGTGAAAATTTATGGAACAGGGAAAAGTTAAAATGTACAACAGTGAAAAAGGTTTTGGCTTTATCACTCCGGATGCAAATTCAGAAGATTTATTCGTGCATGTGAGCGGACTGTTGGTGCGAGACCTCAGGGCGGGTGATATTGTGGAATACGATACCGAGCAGGGGAAAAAAGGATTGGTGGCTATCAATGTCAAAAAGATTTAACCTTAAATAATAGAAATAAACCCTGACCTGTCTGCGCTCATTATTTTTAATGGTAGTGCTGGCCATGTAATTAAAAGAGCGGGCGTCCAGGAGATGGTATGTTAAAAACAAAAAAGGAGCCGGGCAAAGACCGGCTCCAATTAATTATAACTACTCTTATTAAACTAAAATCTGGCTGCTTCTACCCAGCCAAAATCTTTATCCTGGCTTTATGGCTACAGCCTTGCGGATTGTTGTCTGATGCAGATCTGCAGGATTTTCTGTAGCAAAAAATATAGTTGTTGAGCTTTGGTAAAACGGGCGGATTTATGATGATGTTTCAGAATAAAATTTTGCCACTTGCTGTGTGCTGTGGTATGATTGAAATTAAATTTTATTCGGGCCTGGTTTTACCGGGCATACCAACCGGATAGGATTTGCAAATGATATGTGGAATGCAGTATATTTGCTCCTCATTATAACGGATGAACATGTTTATTAATTTAACTAGCCAAATCAGCTATAATGGAATCCTATTATCCCGACCAGACGGACCTTGCCATATTAAAGCTCCTGCAGCAGGAAGCAAGACTGACCTATAACGAAATCGGCAGGCGCCTGCACAAAAGTAAATCACCAATTATCGAACGCATCAGGAGACTTGAAAAACTGGGTTATATCCGCGGTTAGGTTGCCCTGCTGGATTATGAACTGCTAAGGGAATGCATGATGGCTTATGTCCATATCCGCTTGCTTGATCACTCAGGAACTGCTTTAAAAGAGTTTCAATCTGCTGTATCCTCATATCCGGAAGTACTGGAATGTTGCCACACAACAGGTGAAGATGATTTTATACTAAAGGTAGTGACCAGTAGCCTGCAGAGTTATAATGCTTTTTTGAGGCAAAAGCTGGACAGCTTGCCCAATATCGGGCAGGTGAGCTCGTCAATGGTGCTTGCGCAGTCGAAACATTCCACCGCGGTGCCGTTTTGATCTTTTAAGATCACAAACCGTTTTTAGTGTTTGATTTCTTTTTTTTTGCCTGGTTGGACTGGGTTGCTGACGGAACAACAGCGTTTCATTTGTTGGGCGCCGGCTGTGATGGTCATCATTTCATATGTTGGACTTTTTTTAGCTAAGCCCGAACAGTTATTGACCAGGTAAAAACATGATTTCAGGGGGGATGGGCAAACTATGCTGCATCCGGGAATTGTATTTCCAGGTTATGTAAAAACACTGTTAAGCAGTGGTATTAATCATGATTGTCGGCCTTAAAAATGAGGTTTTAAGCAGGAAAAAGCGTATTTTTAGGTGAAATATGGAGTTTATTTATATCTACGTTTTTGTAATCAGTTTTATCGCTACACTCGTTCGTTCGACCTTTGGTTTTGGGGAATCTTTAATTGCTGTTCCGTTTTTTATCCTTTATCTGCCAATGGATATTGCCGTGCCCTTATCTGTTCTGATATCCATTCTGGTTGCATTGGTGGTGGTCGTACAGGATCACAAACAGGTACACTTTGACAGTGCCAAATGGCTGATTATTTTTGCTGTCCTGGGTATACCGATTGGCCTGTTGATTTTGATCTATGGCAACGAATTCTGGGTAAAAATTGGTTTGGGGCTGCTCATTATTACCTATGCATTATATGCCATTTTCGGGAAAAATGCGCTTGCCCTTAAAACAGATAATAAGTTATGGCTTTTTATCTGCGGATTTTTGTCGGGTGTATTGGGCGGGGCATATGGGGTAAACGGACCGCCGCTTGTTGTTTACGGTAACATGCGGAACTGGAGTGCCAAACATTTCAGGGCAACGCTCCAGGCGTATTTCCTGCCGGTAAGTTTCATCGGTTCGCTCGGGTATTTTGCAAAGGGATTGATTACTATGGAAGTCCTGAAATATTTCCTGGTCTCCCTGCCTGCGGTATTTCCTGCGATATTCATTGGCCGCTACCTTAACCATAACATTAGCGGTAGCTCTTTTTTTAAATATGTCTATTTCGGGCTTATCCTGATCGGCATCTTTTTGATCGTTAATACATTATTGCCCTTGTATTCGCTATAGGAGTAATTCATGCCACCTTCTTCTTCTGTTCCACATCTTCGGCGATGAAATATTCTATGGCTTTTATGGGATCTGGCTGTTTATGGCAGAATAAACGATAAGCAACTGATCCCAATATCCGCCCGATTTACCGAAGTGCTGTGGCTACTGGCAGGAGCGTAAAGTATTTGCGAATATTGCAGAAGGCCTGGCGGTAGAGAGTGCCTGCCAGGCGTTGCACTG
>Ga0308157_10007169_pt1 | contig 13045 bp, 6 predicted proteins | sample PhyBR1_FD_201035 | JGI IMG/M metagenome (GOLD analysis project Ga0308157, IMG submission 201035) | Phyllosphere microbial communities from UC Gill Tract Community Farm, Albany, California, United States - DLSLB.R1 | ecosystem: Host-associated > Plants > Phyllosphere > Unclassified | place: USA...
AGGTTGATCATATATTGCTTCGGGGAGATTCCCATCGCTTCGGCAAATTTTTTGCGTAAATTGCTTTCTGACAAAAAGTGTTTCGAAGCCAGCTCGCCGATGGTGATTCCGGTGTAATAGCTGGCATGGATTTCTTTGAGAACCTCCTGAATAACGCCCGAGTCTCCCGAACCGTAAGGAGTCTGCGCATCATGGCTTCTTTGGAACAATACCAGCGTCGTCTCCAACGCAAGCCGCATCAGATGCCGGGTATTTATATTTTCAGGCTCGGATTTCCATTCATGCTCCAGTCTCGACAAGCAGATCTCCGCCCAGCGCAGCTCTTCCCCTTCAAGCGCCGCATGCCGAATCCGTTCCTGCTCACGCTCCGTCCCGACAAGCGGGTAACGACTATGGACCGGCAGCCGATCATGTTGAAAATGCACCGAAATTCCCTGCCAAGGCACCGTGCACACGAACCCGTGATGCAGTCCCGGCGGAATCAACACGATATCCCCAGCGCTCACCTTAATATTTTGCTCCGGCGAACTATAATACCCTTGCCCTTCAAGGATCAGCGTCAACTCGTCGTACTCATGCGAATGCGACATAAACAACCCTTCTCCCATTTCAAAGCTGAACGTATGCGGCTTAAAACGTTCAATGCTGACCACTACTTGCGAGTCCTTGTTCTCCATCTGTCCGCAACCTCTTCCCTGGGATTGCCCTGCCAATCGCTAACCTTCGGATTTACTTCTTCATATACGAATTATCTTACCCAACAACCTTGCCTCGTACAATGAATTCCCTTTTTCCGATTTCAACAAAAACTTTTAAGTTTCATTAAAGCTTCACCTTCTAATATAAAGCCAAGAACAAAAGACACCCCAATCCGAAATACCCGAAACTTTCAACAAGAAGGGAACGATTATAGATGAAAAAAACAACGAAGATTCAAAAAACGAAAAGATTCCAGGCGAAAAAACGGACTGGCCTCGTCATTTTCCTCGGCGCGATGTTGACGCTCTCCGCGTGCACCTCGGCAGCCGATACGGCTTCGACGGCAGCAACGGCGACCGCAGTTTCAACCTCGACATCCACCCAAGCGACTTCCGCAACAACGTCCGTCACTACGGCTTCCGCCAGCTTAAGCGGGTTGACCGCAGCAAGCCTGGTGACGTTGGACGATGAAGATTACGTAACGGAGGCCGGTTCCGACGCGACGACGATCACGTTGGCAGGAACAAGCGCTTCCGTAGAAGGAACAGGTGCCGAAGCTGCGGACGGCTCGGTCACGATCACGGCGGCAGGCACTTACGTGATCAGCGGGTCGCTCGGCGACGGACAAATTATTGTAGATACGGCGGACGCCGATTCCGTGCATATGATCTTGAACGGCGTAGAACTGACGGATCTCGACAGTGCCCCGATCTACGTTAAATCGGCGGAAAAAGTAATCCTGACGCTGGCGGAAGGTACGGCCAATACCGTGACGGACGGTTCGACCTACACGCTGAATGCCGATGAAGAACCGAGCGCGGCCATCTTCAGCAAAGCCGATCTGACGATCAACGGAACGGGCAGCCTGGTCGTGACCGCGAATTACAAAGACGGGATTGCGAGCAAGGATGATCTCAATATCGCGAGCGGCACCCTTGACGTCAAAGCGGCGGACGACGGCCTGGTCGGCAAGGATCGCGTCTATATCGAAAGCGGCATGATCAGCATCGACGCGGTGGGTGACGGGATCAAGTCGACCAATGACGAAGATGCGGAAAAAGGCTTCGTCGCGATCAAGGACGGCATATTCGAGATCACGGCGGGCAACGACGGTATTCAAGGCGAGACGAATGTAGTCGTGGACGGCGGCGAATTCAATATCGTAACCGGCGGCGGCCATGAAAACGGACCGGAACACGCCGAGGAAATGGGCGGCGGCTTCGGAGGAGGCGGGTTTGGAGGCGGACAGCGTCCTGAAGGCGGCAGCGGCGGCCCCGGCGGAATGGGAGATCCGGGTACGGGACAAGGCCCTGACGTAGACAGCAGCGGCGCGGCTTCGGGTACAACCGGCACAGACGCATCGACAGGCGGACCTCCTGCATTGCCGGACGGCGTACAGCCGACTGACGGCGGAACGCCTCCGTCCCTGCCAAGCGATGCAAACGGAACGACGACCGATGCGTCCGATGCGACCACCGATTCTGCGGCAGCCACGACAACCGAGACGGAATCCGACAGCATGAAAGGGATCAAAGCAGGCGTAACATTGACGATCAACGGCGGCACGTTCGTCATCGACTCGGCCGACGATGCGCTGCACAGTAACGGCAAGGTCGAATTGACCAACGGAGACCTGCAAATTTCGACCGGGGACGATGCGATCCACGGCGAAAGCGATCTGATCATCGCGGCAGGCACCATCGATATCCAGGCCAGTTACGAAGGATTGGAAGCCGAAAATATTACGATCGACGGCGGTGATATTAACGTAGTAGCGAGCGATGACGGCGTGAATGCGTCGGATGCTTCCACGACTACGACGGCAACGGATGCAACATCTTCCATAGACACGGCAGCAGGCAACCAGGGTAAAGGCGGCTTCGTCGGCGGTATGGGTTCGAGCAATGCGCAGTTGACGATCAATGGCGGGACGCTCACCGTAAATGCCGAAGGCGACGGTCTGGATTCCAATGGATCGGTCACCATGACAGGCGGCACGGTAACGGTATACGGACCAACCAATGACGGCAACGGATCGCTGGATTATGACGGAACCTTCGAAATTAGCGGCGGAACGCTCATTGCGGCTGGCAGCGCAGGCATGGCACAAGCACCAAGCGACGATTCCTCGCAGCTTTCGATCGCGATGACGTTTACCGACACGCAGGAAGCGGGAACTCAAGTGAATGTAAAAGACGGCGAAGGGAACACGGTTGCCGCAGTTACGCCGTCCAAGCAATTCCGTACGGTTGTTGTTAGCTCGGCTGATCTGCAAGACGGCAGCACCTATACCCTATCAGCCGGAGGCAGCGACGTGGTCACCTTTACTCTTTCGGGCACCCAAACGACCTGGGTCAACGAGTCCGGGATCACGACAGGCAACACCGGCGGCATGATGGGAGGCAGACGTTAAAGACAAAAGCGAATCATAGATGAAACGATAAACCGGATGAAGGCCGATAAGGCGGTTCATCCGGTTTTTTGATCGGGTAAAAAGAGTGTTGAGACTGGGAGAACGTCCCGAATTTGAATTTTAGCTGGAAGCATGTTATATTCTAAAAAACGAGAACACATGTTCTTTTCGGCGTCTGAAATCCCGATAGGACGCAGGGAACGGGCCAAAAGACCGATGCCGCATGCCTGAGTGAGATTTGCGAAAGATTCCCGTATAATCTAATCAATCCAATTTATATTACAGCGAGGAGGCGCTTGATTTGCTGGAACTGACTGCATCACATATTGATTCGCTCGCCCCGAACGCCGCAGCGGCCAAGAATGGTCGCGGACTGGTATTGAAGAACAAGTTCGTCAAGCTTAACGTGTCCGAGGAGGGCGACCTGATCTTCGGCGAATGCTCCGGCAGCGGGAAGTCGAACTACATATGCTCGGTTGACTTTGTCGCCCCTGAAAATCCGGTGTCGCGATGCAATTGCCCGAGCCGACAGTTTCCCTGCAAACATGCACTAGGTCTGATGTACGCGTATGCGGACGGCCTGACTTTCGAAAAGGCGACCGTGCCGGAAGATATTTCGTCCAAGCGGGAGAAAGCCGAGAAGCGCGAAGAGACGAAGGCGAAGCGCGAGAGCGGCGAACTGCCGCCGGCCAAACCGAAGAAAGTGAACAAGACCGCGCTCAAGAAGAAAATCGCCCAACAGCTCGAAGCGCTGGATGAACTGGAGAAGATCGTCGTGTCACTGGTACGCGGCGGGTTGGGAACGGCCAACGCCCGAACCGTGAAAGACCTGAACGATCATGCCAAGCGGCTGGGCAGCAGTTATTTGACCGGAGCGGAGAACGAACTTCGCCGGCTGGCGCTGCTGCTGGAACAGAACGATCGCGAGAGCGGCTATACATATGCGACCGAACAGCTTACGCTGTTGAACGCTTTTATCAAGAAAGGGCGCTCCTATCTTCAGACGAAGCAGGAAGATCCCGAGCTGGTCCCCGACTCCGAGTCGACGATCGAAGAATGGTTGGGCCATGCCTGGCAGTTAGCCGAGCTGAAGGAGGCCGGGCGAGTCAGCGAGAGCGTCGAATTGCTGCAATTGGCGTTCTACACGTATCGGGACGAAGCGCGCAAAGAGTTCGTGGATACGGGCTTTTGGCTGCAACTGGGCGAAGGGAAGATTCACCGAACCGTGCAATACCGTCCGTTCAAGGCAGTGAAGTACATGAAGGAAGAAGACAGTTTCTTCAGCGTAGCGCAGATCTCGGAACTTTATCGCTATCCGGGCGGCATGAATGCACGGGTACGCTTTGAAGGCATGATCCCGCGTCAAGTGAACCATGCCGATTACGACGGTATTCGCGCCGCTGCGGCAGCTTCGATCCCGGATGCGGTGAAGGCCGTGAAGAACCAGTTGAAAGATCCGTTGGCTGATCGTGCTCCGGTTGTGCTGCTGAACGCTGCACGAATTGCCCAAACGGAGAAGGGTGCGTTTGCTCTGGTTGACGAAGCAGGCAATGCGCTGGAATTGGGAGACGTTTACCGGTTGCCGCAACCTACGACGCCGCTGTTGTCGCTGGTCGATCCTTCTTTGCTGGACAATTGCGCCGTGCTGGCGATGTTCGAGCATCAAATGGATACGGGGAAATTGGTCGCGCAGCCGCTGACGTTAATTCAAGGCGAGCGGATCGCCAGGTTGCTGTATTGATCCCTTTTGCGGGAGGTGAGTTTCATGAGCATGCTGCTGCAGGAATTGCATAGCGAATTGCGACGCCTTTATATCGCGGGCAGCGATCTGGCGGCTGATGATTTTCGCTTGAAAAAGCTGGAGCCGAAGCTGACTGCGCTCGGCGAACGGGCTCCCGTGTTCAAACGAATCGCCGAAGGGATCGCCGGATTGATCGGACCCGGAGAGTCTTTCGAACGGGCAGTGCGATTGCAGGACGTGTCGACGCTGCTGAATTCGGTGTTGGCCACGCAGGGGAAGACGGACGTTGAGGGTACGGGCGAAGACGTGAAGCTCTCTCCGGCCGCTCTCAGCAATCGGTTGCCGGATCTGGCGACGAACCGTTCTTCGCGCGAACTCGGCGAAGTGCGGCAGGCGCTCTCTTCATCGGGCAGCGGACGCTACGAGGTTGTCCTTTCGGCTTACGAGCGCGGGCTGTTCGACGATCTGCGGCTCCTGCCTATGGCCGTTCATGCGCTGGGCGATTCGTATTCGGAGATCACGGATTTGGCGGCCGAGAAGATCGTGCCGGGTTACGGGAAGGCTGTCGTGCCCTATCTGCTGAACGGCCTGGATATTCAAGGCGGCCGGGAACACGAGCGCAGGCTTCACGTCGTCAAGAAGGTAGGCGCAAGTCCGGACGACCGAAGTTCGTTGGACAAATTGATCCTTGCCGCCGAAGAAGGCGGAGCGAAGATCGCCCCGGCGGCGATTGCTTGTCTGGGGACCGACCCGGAATGCGAGCAGCGACTGCTGGATTGGTCCCGCGATGCCAAAACTCCGATGCGCGAAAGCGCGTATTTCGCATTGTCGGTACTGGATTCGGAAACGGCGAGAAGCCGTCTGCGCGAGGCGATGTCGGGCAAGGACGCGAAGATTGCCGCCCGGGCGATCCGTTCGTCCTTGTCGCCGGATCTGACCGAAGTTTTGGTGCGCGATTATGAGGAAAAGCTTCAAGATCGAGGAACAAGCGCGATTCGATCGCTCGAGGAACTGAGACCTCTGCTGATCGCGCTTCAGGAAGCGCGTTATCCGGCTTTGGAGCGGTTGTACGCCGATATCGGATCCCGCCCGTCCGCTTATCCTGCCTTGGAGCGGTTTTTCCCGAGGGAAAGCAATAAAGTGTTCGAAGCGGCGGCAAATTATTTGGAGAAGTCGGACACGTTCGAAGCGCTCGAACAAACGGAACGGTTGATGGCGAAGTCGCCGATGGTGTTCGTCCGAAACGTTTTTCCGCTGGCCAGACGCGTCTTGACGCCGGAACAAACGTACGAGCGATATGCCGGACGGGATTGCGTGATCCATGTGCCGAAAGACTTGATATTCATGGCCCTGCTTCAATCGCTGTTCGTCGCGGACGACGCGGTCCAGCGAAGACGCCCGCAATCGGAAGTCGAGGCGGAGTGGGACCCCCGCTGGCTGGATTGGACGATCGACCATGATCGGTTGGTGCTGACCGCGGGGCTTGCCCGCTCGGATAATGATAGGCTGCTTCCTTATTGGCGGCAGGCGATTCGCAACAATCGCGCGCCGATGATCGATGACGGCCGATATCATGTTTTGCAGGCTTTGCAAAACGGGCCTTTCGACGAAAATACGAAGTTCGAACTTCTGATGCTTCTGATCGAAGCCCGAGACTGGAATCGGCCTTCCGCGCTTCTTTACGCGGAAACCGCGCTGATGGAAGAGGCGCGCCGCGTGCCTTGCGCACGGATCGGCGAGGCTTTGCTTCGCATCGAAGCGGTCATGGAGGGGATCGAACGCACGGATCGCAAAAGAAGGCTTCAAGAAACGGCGGATGCGCTTCGCGCCCGTCAGATGGAAGCCCAAGCCGAATAACTGTCCCCGAATCGTTCGGGGAAGATCTATAGGATTCGCTTCCAACGCGGCACGCGCACCGACCGGGCTTGCGGCGGAAAAGTCCGGTAGCCGGATACCGAGAGGAGAGATGAGAATTGAGTACGACTTTATTGCAAGAACTTCAAGGCGAACTGCGTCGCCTGTATATCGCAGGCAGTGACTTGGCGGCCGACGACTTTCGTTTGAACCGAATACAACCGAAGCTGGCGCAGCTCGGGGAACGGGCACCGGTATTCAAAAAGCTGGCCGAAGGCGTCGCTGCGCTGACAGGTCCGTCCGAGGCGGAAGCGCGCGCAGCGCGCTTGCAGGATGTCTCGTTGTTGCTGAACTCGGTATTGTCAACGCAAGGCGCAACGGCAGCGGGGAGCGAGCTTTCGAACAAGAAACCGGAAGACAGCGGCTTAACCGGATTGACGACCGTTCATTCTTACCGTCAGCTTGCGGAGGTGCAAAACGCGCTGTCCACATCGGGCGGCGGTCGGTACGAAATCGTCCTGGAAGCGCACCGGAACGGATTATTCCGCGACCTGCGGCTGTTTCCTTTTGCGATGAAGGCGCTGAGCGATCCGTATTCGGAGTTGGCTGACTATGCGGTTCGACACATTTTGCCTTCATACGGTCCGGTGATCGTGCCGTATCTGCTGGCGGACATGAATATTCAGGGCGGACGCGAAGAAGAACGCCGTTTGGAAGTCGTGCGTGCGCTCGGCGTCGATTCGGATGATCAGAAGTCGCTGAACTTATTGGTGCGGGCGGCGGAAGAAGGTTCGGATAAAGTACGGGCTGCGGCAATTGCTTGTCTGGGCCTGCATCCGGATTTTGAAGACAAGCTGATCGAGTGGTCGCTGGACAAGAAAAAGCCGGTTCGCGAAGGCGCGCTTGCGGCTCTGGCCGTTCGCAATTCGGAGACGGCACGCGATCGGTTGTATGAAGCTTTCATCGGCAAAGACGCGCTTCCGGCGGCTCAAGCGATCGAAGCTTCGCCAAAAGAAGAGATGCTGGAACGCCTCATTCCTTTATACGAAGAACGTCTGAGTCAGGAAATTCTCGGAGACAACGATCAGAAGAGCAAAGACAAGCTGTGGAAAACGATCGAACCTTTCACTGTCGCTTTCCGGCAGGCCCGACATCCGGAATTGGAGCGATTGTTCCTGGATTTGATCTCGAACGAATCGAAATATCCGGCGATCGGACGGCTCGATTTTTCCGAAAATCTGCGCGTGATGAGCCAGGCGGCCAAGTATTTGGAGAACACGAATACCGAGGAAGCCCTGGCCGCGCTGCAAGGCTTGGAAGAACGGGACGTCAACTATCTGCCTTACGCGTTCCACGCCGCCAAGCGTCTGCGCACGCCGGCCGAGCTGTATGAACGCTATGCCGGGTCGGGTATCGCCCTGCTCCGTGCAGCCGTAACGAAAAAAGCTCAAGCCCGGCAAAGCAAGCTGATCGAGACGCTGCGGGACGAAGTCTATGCTTACGAAGGTTATGTTCGCAACCGGCTTCCTTCGGAAAGAATCATTAAGGAATGGGACCCTCGCTGGTTAAGCTGGTTGATCGACCGCGACGATATTCAATTGGTCTCGGCACTGGCCGCGCCTACTAACCCGAACAATCCGAAGCTGTTGAAATATCTGGAGCGGCAGATCGACAAGTCCGGCAACAATTATTACGGCTATTACATTTTCCTCGCGCTCGATGAAGGCGGCTTCGATGAAGAGACGAAGTACGAACTGTTGATGCGCTGGATGGAAAATAAAGATTGGAAAAAGATCTACAGCATTTACCACGACGAAGCCCAACGTTTGCTGCAATTGCCGGATCGCTTCGCGAGCAAAGCAGCCGACCGTCTGGAGCCTTTGATCACGGAGACGCGCTTTGAGAGCATTAAGGAAGAGGCGCTGGAGATCATCCATACGCTTCGTCGTCGCGGTGCCGCGTCTGGATCTAACGCTTGATAGTTGTCAGATTTCGATTCCGTAAACCGAGAGGAGAATAATCAATGGCTGCAGCCCATACGCAGGATACGATGCGCTTACCCGCCGAGCTTTTGTACCAACAGGAGATCGAAGCATTGAAAAAGGAAGATAAAGGAGCCATTCCGCCCGGTTGGCAGATGTCGCCGCGCGCAGTGCTAACCTATGTCACCGGAGGCAAAGCCGGTAAGCTCGATATCACGCCCAAATATATCGGCAACCGTCGTTTGGTCGAAATGGCGATTGCCACGCTCGTCACCGACCGCGCGCTGCTGCTGATCGGCGAGCCGGGAACGGCAAAATCCTGGTTATCGGAGAACCTGGCGGCCGCAGTAAGCGGAAATTCGGGTCTCGTCGTACAAGGCACCGCCGGAACGAGCGAAGAACAGGTACGGTATTCGTGGAACTACGCCATGCTTCTGGCCAACGGCCCGACGCCCGAAGCGCTGGTTCGCAGCCCGATCATGCGCGCGATGGAAGGCGGAAGCGTAGCCCGGTTCGAAGAAATTTCGCGCTGCGCTTCGGAAGTACAGGATGCGCTGATCTCTATTCTGTCCGAGAAGACCGTTTCCGTGCCGGAGCTGGGCAATGAGACCAGCGCCCGCAAAGGCTTCTCCATCATTGCGACGGCGAATACGCGCGACCGCGGCGTCAACGAGATGTCTGCCGCGCTGAAACGCCGCTTCAACATCATCGTGCTGCCTGCTCCGTCCGACCTGGAAACCGAGCTGTCGATCGTGAAGAAACGGGTGAGCGAAATCGCGGCATCGTATGAGCTGAAGGCTTCGCCGCCAGCCGATGAAGCATTGCTCAAAGTCGTCACGATCTTCCGCGAACTGCGCAGCGGCATGACATTGGATCGCAAAGAAAAGCTGAAATCGCCTGCCGGCGTGATCTCGACGGCCGAAGCGATCTCGCTGCTGACCAACAGCATGGCATTGGCCGCAAGCTTCGGCAGCGGGGAGATGACCGATGAAGACCTGGCAGCCGGACTTCAAGGCGCGATCGTGAAGGACGACGACAAAGACAAGCTCGTGTGGAAAGAATATCTGGATAACGTCATGAAGAAACGGGGATCGGAGTGGCGCGGACTGTATCAGGCGTGCAGGGAGATGAACGAGTGAAGACGGCGGCGGACGTCAAAGTCTCCGTCTTCGGCGTCCGGCACTTGTCCCCCGGCGGTGCCCGCCATCTGCTGCAATATCTGGATCAAGTTCGTCCCACAGCGGTACTGATCGAAGGCCCGTCCGATGCAACGAGCATGATTCGCGACCTGGTTCATCCTTCCACGGTACCTCCGGTTGCTGTGCTGGCTTTCACCGACGAGATGCCGGTCCGCACGGCGCTTTGGCCTTTTGCCGTCTATTCGCCGGAGCTTCAGGCTATGCGTTGGGCGGCGAAACATAAAGCGTTATGCGAGATGATTGATTTGCCTTCCGGCTCGGCGCTGGCGCTTCAAGATTTGCGGCGGCGCGCTGAAGAAGAGAAAGTTTCGCGCAAAGCAGCCCCGGGAGCGGAAAGCGAAATCGAACCGCCGTCGGAAGAAGCCGCTTCTATCGATCCCGAAGGCGTCGAAGAGTTGGAAGCCGAAGCTGCCGGGCGCTCGATCTACGAACGGATCGCCGAACTTGCGGACGAGCACGACTACGATACGTATTGGGAACGCCATTACGAGCATAACGCGAATCCGGATGCCTATCGGGATTCGATTCTGGCATTCTCGGCCGAGATGCGCTCGCTCGGCGAAGATCGGGAACGCTCCAGTCAGCCGGAAGAACATGCTTATAACCATGTGCGCGAAGCTTATATGCAGCGGCAGATTCTGAAAGCCGTCGAAGCCGGACATGACCCGTCGAAGATCGTGGTCGTCTGCGGCGCGTATCACGCCGCCGCATTGGAGCATCCGGCAAAAGGCGCCATGAGCGACGAGGAACTGGCGGCGATGCCGTCCCGCAGCTCCAAGCTGACGCTGATGCCGTATTCGTATTATCGATTGTCCAGTTTGTCCGGCTACGGCGCGGGCAACAATGCGCCTCATTATTTCCAACTGATGTGGGAAGCGATGGAATCCGGTCAGCCGGAAGACTTGCCGCGCGTCTATCTGTCGACGGCGGCGCGGGCGCTGCGGGCATCGGGCACGCATCGTTCGACAGCCGAGGTCATTGAGGCCGTACGCATGGCCGAAGGTCTGGCTTCGCTGCACGGCGGAAGCGCTCCGACGCTGCTGGAGCTTCGCGATGCGGCGCAAACGCTGCTCGGCCGCGGCGATTTGTCCGTCGTCGCCGAAGCGCTGGCCCGGGTCGATGTGGGAACCGAGATCGGCAGCCTGGCCGAAGGCGTCAGTCAGACCCCGCTTCAAGATGACTTGAACCGTGAATTGAAGCGGCTCAAGCTGACCAAGTACAAGACGGCCGTCGCGACCGACCTATCGCTTGATCTGCGGGAGAATCGTCGCGTCTCGTCACAGGAAGCCGCTTTCCTCGACTTGAACCGTTCGTTCCTGTTCCATCGGTTGGAGCTGCTGGAGATTCCGTTTGTTCGATCCAGACCCAGTAACGCGGACCGCGCGGTGTGGGCCGAGGATTGGATTATTCAATGGACGCCGGAAGCCGAGATTCGCGTCGTCGAGTCCACGCTGCTCGGCGAAACGATCGAGATTGCTTGCGCGCATCGGCTGCGCGAGAAACTGGAAGCCTGCACGTCGATCTCGGAAGCTTCCGCACTGATCGGCGTGTCGGTTCGCTGCGGAATGACCGCGCAGATGGAAGACGGCCGACGGGTACTTCAAGCTTTGGCGGCAGACAGCCGTGACGTGGCGCAGATCTCGGGCGCGGCATCGCGCTTGTCGGGCATTATCGCGTACGGCGACATCCGGCGCGCCGATACGGCTCCGCTCGTGCCGCTTTTGGAGCAGCTGTTTTTCCGCGGCTGTCTCTATCTGTCCGATGCGGCCAATTGTAACGACGAAGCGGCTTACGGGATGGTGTCTTCCATCGGCGAGCTGAACAAAATTGCCCAGGAACATGACGATACCGTCGACGTGCCGCTGTGGACGCAGGAACTGAATGCTTTATCGGAGCGGGATGACCGCAATCCGAAGCTGTCCGGCTTTGCCTGCGCGCTGCTGCTCGAACGCGGAGAGATGGACGCGGAGCAGTGCGCGGCCGAAGTTTCGCGACGTTTATCGCCGGGCATTCCGTCCGATCTGGGGGCGGGCTGGTTCGAAGGATTGTCGATGCGTAACCGTTACGCGCTTTTGTCGAGAATGAGCCTGTGGGTGCAGTTGAACGATTACATCAACTCGTTGGGCGATGAAGAGTTCAAGCGCGCGCTGGTCTTCTTGCGCCGGGCATTCAGCTCGTTTTCGGCTCACGAAAAGACCATGATCGCCGAGACGCTGGGCGAGTTATGGGGCGTCAATGCGGAACAAGCAGCGGAAATTCTGACCGGGGAACTGAAGGAGGAAGAGGACAAAATGCTGGATGAATTGAACGATTTCGACTTTGGGGACTTTTAATATGACGAATACAGCGGATAACGGCAACGATACCAAGCAGGAAAACTCAGTTTCTCGTTGGCGGCTTATTTTGGGCGAAGCGGCCCAGAATAAGCTGGAGGGCATGAACGGTCCGGGCGGTCTGCGTTTGACGGAAGAAGAAGCGATCATGGATTCGGCGCTTGCCGCCATCTACGACGATACCGAGAGCGGGACGCCTTCCGCAGGCGGTTCGGCTTCAGGCTCCGGCAGCGGATCAGGCGGTCGGGGAGCAGGAAGCGGAAGAGGATCGGTTAATTTGTCCCGCTGGCTCGGAGACGTACGCAATCTGTTTTCCGAGGACGTGGTGTCGATCATCCAAAACGACGCGATCGAACGGCGCGGCTGGAAGCAGCTGCTGTTCGAGCCGGAGCTGCTGGCATCGGTCAAGCCTGATATTCAAATGGTCGGCACGTTAATGTCGCTGCGCGGCAAAATCCCCGAGAAGACGAAGGATACGGCTCGTATGCTGGTTAAAGCCGTCGTGGACGAACTCATGGCTCGCATGAAGGAAGATATGCAGCGTGCCGTTACGGGCGCGCTGAACAGACGGCAGCATACGCCGCTTCCTTCGCTCAGCGGTCTGGATTGGAAGCGGACGATTCAACGCAACCTCAAGCATTACGATACCGAGCGCAAGCTTCTGATTCCCGAGCGCTTCTATTACTTCGACCGGGCACGGCGCAGTAAAGAATGGACGGTCATCCTCGATATCGACCAAAGCGGTTCGATGGCGGAGTCGGTCATCTGGGCTTCGGTAACAGGTGCGATTTTTGCAAGTATGCCGGCACTGGACACGCGGGTCG
>Ga0308157_10007172_pt1 | contig 13043 bp, 13 predicted proteins | sample PhyBR1_FD_201035 | JGI IMG/M metagenome (GOLD analysis project Ga0308157, IMG submission 201035) | Phyllosphere microbial communities from UC Gill Tract Community Farm, Albany, California, United States - DLSLB.R1 | ecosystem: Host-associated > Plants > Phyllosphere > Unclassified | place: USA...
ATTCCCGCTTGCGGGTGCGTTTGACGGTGTTGCTCAGGCCTAGGCTGCTTTGCTTCATGACCACATTGTCTGGGCTTCAAGGAGCCGTGAACACATCCCCTGTGTATTCGTGCAGAGAATCCCTAGCTGCTAAAAAAAAAGCCCTCTCCATCCCAGCCATTGCGGCTGAGGTCGGGAGGGCTTCTTCTTTGGAGCGTGTTCGTCGCTGTGTTCAGCGCCCCTGCTGGGCGAGCATGGCGTCGATGACCTGCATCACGGCGCGCTGCTGGGGCTTGGGCAGCGTACCGATGCGCTCGACGTACTGCTGCAGTTGAGACACCGGCCCGCGCTTCTTGGGCGCGTGTGCGCCTTCGGCCATCAGTTCTTCCATCGACGCGCCGAGCGTTTTGGCCAAGAGGCGCAACGTCGATACCGGAATACGCCTGCGGCCCACCTCGTAGGACTGGATGGTCTGCTGCGACACCTCCAGCGCCTGTGCCAATTGAGCCTGCGTGATGTTGCGTGCCTTGCGTAGCTGGGAGCACGGCGCTGTACGCCGTGTACAACGGCAACGCGGTGGGTGTTTGCTATTAAAAATATAGCTATATGCCCTAATGATGATTGCGCGGAAGGCACTTATTGGGGATATCTCAAAACCTCACTTGCGCCTACGACGAGCGCGAAAGCAACGGGTCAGGCAAGAGCCTGGACTACCGCTACGACGGAGCGGGCCAGCGCATCGAGATCCGGGACAACAACCTGGGCCAGACGACCCGCTACGGCTACGACCTGGCGGGCAACCGGGTGAGCGAGAAGATGGCGCAAAAGACGCTGCTGTCCTCCGGGGTGCTGGACAACGTGGTGTACCAGGACAACCACCTGGTGTACGACGCGCAAAACCGGCTGCGGGCGGTGTTTGACAGCCGCGCGGACGTGCGCATCACGTACGACCTGGCGGGCAACCGCTCGCAGGTGACCACGCACGTGATCAACACCATCCGCCCGGATGCGAAGTCGCAGCCAGCGAACGTGGTGGTGCAGGACCAGCAGGTGATCCACACCAGCACCACGCAGTATGGCTACGACGCCATGAACCGGCAGGCCAGCAGTGTGGAGAAAAACAGCGCGGGCCAGACGCTGGAGACGCACACCTACGTCTACGATCAGGCGGGCAACCGGCTGCAGGACTGGCGCTTCGTCAAGGGCGTCAAAGGCGACGGCAGCGACAACCTGGGCGGGCGCTACGAGTACACCTACGACCTGCTCAACCGCATGGAAAGCTACAGCGGCTTTGGTGGGCCGACGGAGCGCCAGATCAACCAATACGACGGCGCAGGGCGGCTGGTCTACTCCATGGCGCTGGTCCGGCCCAATGGTCTTTGGAGCGAGGAACACCGCTACAACCAGTACGACGCCACGGGCAAGCTGCAGGACACGCACGTGGTGGTGCGGCGCGACGACACCAAGGCAGTGACGCAGCGCACGGACGTGGCCTACCACGACGCAGGCGGCGCAACGGGCCTGGGGTACGACGCGGCGGGCAACCTCCTGGGCAACCGGCAGGTGAGCGATGGGGACCAGGGCAACGCCACGACCACGAGGTACGGCTACCAGTACCTGAACGGCAGCTACCAGCAGACCGGCTCGACCGCCACGCGTGGTAGCACGAGCGCCACCACCAAGACCTGGCGCGATGCCAACGGCTTCGTGAGCAACATCGAGCAGACCACGGGCGCGGCCGACGAGCGGTTCAACCGGGCCTTCGTGAATGACGCGCAAGGCAACGCGGTGTACGTGAACCAAGGTGCGGGCCACACTGGCCGTGTGCAGAACCAGCCCGGTGGCTACCTGGGCGGCTGGGTGGGCGACTCGCTCAACCCCGGCCACGTGCAGCGCCAGCTGGTGGCCAATGGCGAGGTCCTGGCCCGCTACGGTGACGCGCCCGACAGCGAGAACCCGGCGAACCCAGGAGAGATCCCGAAATACGTGGACACGGCCGAGTTCCGGCTGAACGCGGCGCCGCTCAAACTCAAAGGGGCGAACCTGGACGCCATCGCCTACACGGTGGTGGGCGGGGAGACGCTCAAAGACATCGCGCGCAACGTGCTGGGCGATGCCAAGCTGTGGTGGCGCATTGCCGAGGCCAACGGCCTTGCGGTATCGGGCGACGGGCAGTTGGCGGAGGGGCAGACGCTGAGCGTGCCGAAGCTGGCGCTGAACGCGAACAACGTGGACACGTTCCAGCCCTACGACCCGAGCCGGGTGACGGGGAGCATGGATCCGAATCTGCCGGCGCCTGCGGAGCAGGGCGGTGGGTGTGGGGGGACTGGGCTGGGCTGGGCTGGGCAAGATCATCATGGTGGCCATTGCTCCGCCTGGGCTGAACCGCCAGCGCGTGGAGCTGGACCTGTCGCAGTACCGGCCCGGGCTGGCGCGGGGGCAGGGCAGTCTTTTCTAGAGCGCTTCGCTTCGGCGAACGGGCCGCGTCGGCCGTCGCCGAACAATCTGCGTGCTTTGCGGCGAACAACGCAATTCGCTGCCGCTGCGCCCACCGCGATCAACGCCATCGCGGGCGCGACAACTCCTAAAGTGGCTGCTTGAGTCCCTGGCGCCTTGCCGGCTTGCCGGCCGGCCGGCGCGCAGGGCGTTGTACTCATCCATCTGCCCAGGAGCGTTTTCATGTCCCTTCGGAAGTTCAAGGTTCTCACTTTCGACGTCGTCGGCACGCTGATCGATTTCGAGGGCGGCATGCTGGCGTACCTGCGGCAGGCCGTGCCGGACAGCACGGTGACCGACGACGCCTTTCTTGCCGCCTACCGCACCGCCCGCAAAAGCGGCGACACGGGCTGGTACCCCGACGACCTGGAGCGCTGCTGGCATGTGATCGCGCCCTCGCTCGGCCTGCCCGACAGCGATGCCCTGGCGCGCGGCCTGCGCTATTCGGTGGCCCATTGGCCGGCGTTCCCGGATTCCGTCGAGGCGCTGCAGCGCCTGCGCAAGCACTTCAAGCTGGTGACGATGACCAATGCCCAAAGCTGGGCCCTGGCGCATTTCCACAAGACCCTGGGTGCGCCGTTCGACCTGCTGTTGAGCTGCGACGATGCGCTGTGCGAAAAGCCCGATGCGCGCTACTTCGCCTATGCCCGCGGTCGCTACGAAGGCGCCTGGGGCTACCGGCAGGCCGACAACCTGCACGTGGCGCAAAGCCAGTACCACGACATCGGCATCTCCAAGAAGCTGGGCATCGCCACCTGCTGGATCGAGCGCCGCCACGGTATGGCGGGCTCGGGCGGCACCATCGAATCGGAACACACGGTGCCCGACTACCACTTCCACACGCTGGCGCAACTGGCTGATGCGGTAGAGGCGGTGGAAGCGGTAGAGGCGTAGCCGATGGCCTCCTCGGTATCTTCGGTAGCGCCTGCGGCGCATCCTGCAGCCGGTGCACTGCGTGCCTTCGTAGCGACCGCTGCGAAGGGGCCTGCAAGCGCGGCCCTCGACACCATCGCCCGGCCGGTCGCCGATCTGCTGCCGGAACTCGTCGCGCTGCGGCGCGATCTGCACGCCCATCCGGAGCTGGCGTTTCAGGAGCGGCGCACGGCCGGCATCGTGGCGCAGTCGCTGCGGCTGCTGGGCCTGGACGTGCAGGAAGGCATCGGCGGCACGGGCGTGGTCGGCACGCTGCGCTGCGGCAGCGGTGCGCGCAGCGTGGGCTTGCGCGCCGACATGGACGCGCTGCCCATGGCCGAACTGGGAAAGGCCCCTTACGCCAGCCGTACACCCGGCGCGCACCATGGTTGCGGGCACGACGGACACACCAGCATGCTGATCGGTGCGGCGCGCCAACTGGCGCGCACGCGGGCGTTCGACGGCACGGTGCACTTCATCTTCCAGCCGGCCGAAGAGGGCAAGGGCGGCGCCCGCAAGATGATCGAAGACGGCCTGTTCGACCGCTTTCCGTGCGACAGCGTCTATGCGCTGCACAACTGGCCCGACCTGCCGCTGGGCCAGGCGCAGACGCGGCCCGGGCCCATCATGGCGGCGGCTGACCGCTTCGACATCGCCGTGCGCGGGCGCGGCGGCCACGCGGCGCAGCCGCACCACACGCCCGATGCCATCCTGGCCGCGAGCCAGCTGGTGGCGCAGTTCAACACCATCGTCGCGCGGCGCATCGACCCGGGCGAATCGGCTGTGCTATCGGTCACGCGCATCGAAGGCGGCCACAGCCACAACGTGCTGCCGGCCGAGGTGCAGATCACCGGTACCGTGCGCAGCTTTGATGCGGCGTCGCAAGACCGCATCGAGGCCGCGCTGCGCGACACGGCCCAGGGTGTGGCCCTGGCCAGCGGCACCGAGGTGGAGGTGACGTACCTGCGCTATTACCCCGCCACCCTCAACACCCCGGCCGAAGCGGCGCTGGCGCTGGAGGCCGCACGCGCCATCGGCCTGAAGGCCGGCGTGGCGCCGCGCGCTGCGTTCACCTCGGAAGATTTCGCCTTCATGCTGCAGCGCCGCCCGGGCGCCTACCTTTGGCTCGGCCAGGGCCGCGCCGACCCCGGGCCGGACGGCGAACGCGCGCTGCACCACCCGTGCTACGACTTCAACGACGAGGCCTTGCCGCTGGGCGTGCGCTGGTTCTGCGAGGTGGCGGCGCGGGCGCTGGAGGCAGGCTGACGTCCCCCAACTCGCGTGCTCCCTTCCTCCCTTCTTTCCTTCAACGACGTTTCAAGAGAGCCCTTCCATGAGCATCACCGTGCTGCGCCAGTCCGCCACCCTGGACGGCTTCGAATACCAGGGCACGCCCGCCCGTCCGCTGACCTTGCCGCCGTGCGATTTCAGCGGCATCGATGTGGACCTGGCGGGCGCGGGCGAGAACCGCTCGGGCCTGTGGGAATGCACGCCCGGCCGCTTCGAGCGCCAGCTCGCCAATGCCGAAGTGATGCACATCCTGGCAGGGACCTGCACCTTCACGCCCACGGATGGCGAGCCTTTGGCGATCCGGGCGGGCGACACGTTGTTCTTCCCCTCGAACACCACCGGCGAGTGGCATGTGACGCAAACGCTGCGCAAGGTGTTCGTGGTGCTGGCGGCTTAGCCCCTTTGAAAAGATCGCCGCAGAGGGTTCGCGTCAGCCCGCGTCGCTGGCTGGCGCAGGCTCACGCGCTGCGGCGTCCGGCAGCTTCGCGATCACCTTGATCTCGAACTGAAAGCCGTAGAGCCAGGTCACGCCGATGCCCGTCAGCGTGGGATAGGGCGCGCTGCCCCAGTATTCGGGCACGATGGCCCATACCGTCTCGAACGTCGATTCGGGATCGACCAGAAACACCGTGACATCGACCACGTCGTCGAACCTGCAGCCCGCTGCTTTCAGGATGGCATTCAGATGGTCGAAGGCCAGGCGCACCTGCGCTGGCAGGTCCGGCTCGGGCGAGCCGTCTTCGCGGCTGCCGACCTGGCCCGACACGAACAGAAACCCGTTGGAGCGGACGGCGGGCGAATAGTGGTTGCGGTCGTAAAGTGCGCGGCGGCCGGGCGGAAACACGACGTCGCGCTGGGGGGTGGAGAGGGTCATGGCAGGGTCCTTCAAGCGGGCAGGGGCGCCCGGGTTCAACGATGAAGGCACTGTAGGCAGGCGGCCCGGGGGGATAAAGGGGCAAGTCCACCCATCACTGTTCGTAGACTCCAAACAATCCCAGAGCCCGAAGCCACAGCCCCCCGGGCCCTTTCAAAGCTTTTCACCCGCAGGAACCACACCGCGATGGACCGTTTCGATGCAATGCAGGCGTTCGCCCGCGTGGTGGAGGCCGGCAGCTTCACCAAGGCGGCCGACACCCTTCACATGAGCAAGACCAGCGTGACCCAGCTGGTTCAGCAACTGGAGGCGCGGCTGCGCGTGAAGCTGCTGAACCGCACCACCCGGCGCGTTCAGGTGACGGCCGATGGCGCCGCCTATTACGAACGGGTGGTGCGCCTCCTGGCCGACATGGACGATGCCGAAACCAGCCTGTCCAGCGCCTCCGCCGTGCCCCGCGGGCGCCTGCGCGTGGACGTGCCCAGCCCGCTGGCCCGGTTGATCCTGGTGCCGGCGCTGCCCGCCTTTCATGCGCAGTACCCCGACCTCCAGATCGACATGGGGGTGAGCGACCGCATGGTGGACCTGATCGGCGACAACGTGGATTGCGTGGTGCGCGGCGGCGAGCCTGCCAACCCGTCGCTGATCGCCCGGCGGGTGGGCGACCTGCAGCTGGGCGTGTACGCGGCACCCGGCTATCTGGACCAGGCGGGCACGCCGCTGCATCCTAAAGAGCTGGAAGCCACGCACCACCGCACCGTGGGCTTCATATGGGCGCGCACCGGCAAGGCCGTGCCGTACGCCATGCACCGCGGCGCCGAGCGCATCACGGTGCAGGGCCACCATGTGTTTTCGGTGGACGACGGCAATGCCTATCTCGCGGCCGGCGTGGCGGGCCTCGGCGTGCTGTGGCTGCCGCATTACATGGCGCGCGAGCCACTGGAGCGGGGCGAACTGGTGCCCTTGTTCCAGGACTGGCGGCTGGACCCGATGCCGCTCTATGTGGCCTTCGCGCCCAACCGACATGTGAGCCCCAAGGTGCGGGCGTTCATCGAATGGGTCGCAGCGCTCATGGCGCAGCATGCGCCGCTGCTCGGGCCGCCGCAGGGAACGCAGGAGCTGCAGGAGCCTCGGCCGCCTTCTGAAACGCCGGCGCTGCCTTCGCCACAGCGAACCGCCCGATGAAATAAGGCGCGAGCGGAATCGACGTGTGGCCCGTGGCGATCAGTTCCGCCATGGTTTCGCCCACGCCGGGGCTGATCGCAAAGCCTTCGCCATTGAAGCCGAAGGCGTAGTGCAGGCCCTCGACCTTGGCGCTCGGTCCCATCACGGGCTGCCAGTCGGGGGTGTAGCCTTCGATGCCGCTCCACACGCGGATCAGCTGCACGTTCCCGAAGGCCGGCACGAAGCGGCGCAGTTCGCGCATCTGGCGCAGGATGTTGTCGGGCTTCACATAGGCGCGGATCTGGTCGGCATGCGCGGTGCCCTTGAGGCCGCCCCCGAACACGATGTTGCCGCGCGCGATCTGGCGAAAGTAAAGGCCCTCGGTCTCGATGGGCGACGACAGCCCGATCGACGGCCCCAGCGCATAGGGCAGCGGCTCGGTCACGCCCATCTGCGGGCCGCGCGCTTCCATCGGCACGGCCTCTCCGAACTGTTCGGCCATGCGGTTGGACCACGCGCCGCACGCCACCAGCATTTGCGGCGCGCGGTAGCGACGGCCATCGGCCGTGTGGGCGACGAAGCCGTTGCCGTCGCGCTCCACCTGCATCACCTCGGCGTGCTCGACGATGTGGGCGCCCGCACGGCGCGCGGCGCGGGCGAAGGCCGGGCCGGCCAGGCGCGGGTTGGCGTGGCCGTCGTCGGGCGAATAAGAGCCTGCCACCACGCTGGGCGAGAAGATGCCCCAGCGCTGGCGCAATTGTTCGGCGGTGAGCAACTGCAGATCGAGGCCGAGCGGCTTCACGTCGTGCGCGTGCTTTTCGATCACGGCGGCCTGCTGTTCGGTGTAGCACACGCGCAAGTGGCCGTAGGGCACGAACTCGGCGTCTTCGCCCAGCAGCGAGTGGATGCGGCCCCACACGGCGCGCGCGCGGTTGGCCAGCGGGATCTGGTGCAGTTCGCGCCCCTGGCGGCGCACATTGCCGAAGTTGGTGCCGCTGGCCTGCCGGCCCACCAGCTCGCGCTCCAGCAGCGTGACGGAGCGGCCGTGCTGGCGCAGGAAGAACGCGGCGGTGGTGCCCATCAGGCCGCCGCCCAGCACCAGCACATCGCTGTCGTGCGTGGCGGCGGTGCCGCTCCCGCCGTGGCCGTGGCCGTTGCTGCTGTTCATGGCTGCACCTCGCGCGTGTTCATCATCAAGGGTTTCACGGGGGCCTGCGAGCGCAGGCGGCCCACCTGCTCCACCGGAATGCTGCAGGCGTGCGCCACGATCTCGGCCGAGGCATGGCCGCAAAAGCGCCCCTGGCACCGGCCCATGCCGACGCGGCTGAAGGCCTTGGCGCGGTTCACTTCCTCGCTGTCCATCTCGGTCACGCAGCGGCGCAACTCGCCCGCCGTGACGGCCTCGCAGCGGCACACCACGGCGCTGTCGGGCAGCGCGGCGGCCTGCGCGTGCGGCCACGGAAACGCGCGTGCCAGTCCCTGGCGAAAACGGTCCATCTTGCCCAGCGTGCGGCGCAGCGCGGCCGCCTCGTTGTCATAGCGGGTGCGGCCTGCCGCGTGCTTCAGGTCCGCCAGCGCCGCCAGCGCGGCCAGGCGGCCAGCGGCCTCGGCACCATCCGCCCCCAGAATGCGCACGCCGTCGCCGGCCAGGTACACGCCCGGCGTGCTGCTGCGGCCGTCCTCGTCGATGCGGGGCAGCCACTGGCGGCTCACGGGTTCGAAAGTGAACTCGCAGCGCGCCAGGTCGGCCAACTGCGTTTCGGCCCGCAGGTGCCAGCCCAGGCCCACGGCGTCGCATTCGAAGCGGCGCTCTTTGCCTTGCGCATCGCGCACGGCCGCGCCTTGCACGCCCAGCCGGTCGTCGCCGTCGATCGACAGGGGCGCCACGCCTTGCAGCACAGGCACGCCGGCGGCTCGCAGGCCGCGGATCAGCCCCAGGCCGCGCAGCGCAAGGGTAGGGCGCGCCAGCAGGCCCACCATGGCGGCCAGGGTCTTGGCCGCCGGGGCGGTGTCCAGCACCGCTGCCACGCGCGCGCCGGCCTGCACGTATTGCGAGGCCACCAGGTACAGCAGCGGCCCGCTGCCCATAAAGACGACCTGCGAGCCGATGGCGCAGGCCTGGGCCTTCAGCGCGATCTGCGAGGCGCCCAGGCTGTAGCAGCCGGCGCGGTGCCATCCGGGCACGGGCATGAGCCGGTCGGTGGCGCCGGAGCACACCAGCAGCGCATCGAACGGCAGCGTCTGCGGCTCGCCGGCATGCACTACGTGCAATTCGCCCGCGGTCACGTTCCAGGCCAGGGTGTCGGGCCGGTAATCGACTTGCCCGCGCAGGGCGTCGAAGTCGCGGTGCAGCGCCTGGGCCTTGTCGGCCTCGCTGCCGTAGAGCTTGGCGTAGGGGCGCTTGAAGCCCTCGGGCTGGCGGCGGTAGATCTGGCCGCCGTCGCGCCGGCTTTCATCGACCATGGTGGGGCGCAGCCCGGCCTGCACCAGCGCCTGGGCGGCCCGCACGCCGGCCGGGCCGGTGCCCACCACCACGATGCGGGGCGCTGCGGCCGGGGCGGCGCCTGCGGCATGCAGGGGGGCGGTCATGCGGCCTCTCCCGGTGCGTGGCGGGCCAGCGATTCGCGCAGATCGGCCGTCATCGGCCAGTGCTGGGCCGGCGGCCGTGTGAGCACCTGCATGCCCGCTTCGGCCGGCGTCGAGCAGGCCCGCAGCCGCTCGCCGGATGGCGTCCACACCCAGCAGTCCTGGCACGCGCCCATCAGGCAGAACCCCGCGCGCGGCCCGTCGCCGAACTCGCTGTCGCGCACGCGCCGGCCGTGCTGCAGCAGCGCCACCAGCAGCGTGTCGCCCGCGAGTGCGGTGGCGGGTTGCCCGTCGATCGTCAGGGCGATCTGCGGGCGGTCGATTTCGGCCAGCCGCACGAAGCGGGCTGGCGGGCGGTGGGCGGTGTCGGGCATGGGGCGTCGGGCGCGGGTCAGCGCTGGTGGGGAAACAGCCGCTCGATCGGACAGTGCGTCTTCACGAACGGCGTCTTGATGACGATGTAGCTGAAGTACTTGGAGATGCCGAGGTTGCGTTCGAGCAGGTCCTCGATCACCTCCTGGTAATGGTTCACGCCGCGTGTCAGAAAGCGCAGCAGGTAGTCGTAGCCGCCGCTCACCAGGTGGCATTCGAGCACCTCGTCCACCTCGCGGATGGCGGCCTCGAAGCGCGTGAAGTCTTCGCGGCGGTGGTCCGAGAGCGTGACTTCGGTGAACACGGTGAGCGTGTCGCCCAGCTTCTCCAGCCGCAGGTGCGCGCCGTAGCCGGCGATGTAGCCCGCCTGCTCCAGGCGCTTGACGCGGATCAGGCACGGGCTGGGCGACAGGCCCACCGCATCCGCCAGGTCCACATTGGTCATGCGCCCGTTCTTTTGCAGCTGGGCCAGGATGCGCAGGTCCAGGCGGTCGATCTTGAAGGCTTCATTCATCATGGCGGCATCGAAAGGCGTGAAGGAGGCTTCGATTCTGCGGCGGCGCGCGATCGCTGTGTGGGCCGTGTGCGGGTTTTCAGCCGGTGATGGCAGCGCGCACGTCGGGCTCGTTCAGCACGTCGTCCAGCGTCTTGCGAAGGCGCTGGAAGAGTTGGGCGAATTCGTCCTCGGTGTAGGTCAGCGCGGGCGCGAAGCCCAAGATGTTGTCCCCGAAGGCCCGGAACACGATGCCGTTGCGATAGGCCGTGGCCGCGATGCGCTCCGACAGCGCGAGCGACGGCGCAAAGCCGCGCTTGGTGGCCTTGTCGCTCACCAGTTCGAGCGCGCCCACCAGGCCGCGGTGGCGCGAGTCGCCCACCAGCGGGTGCGCGGCCAGTGCATCCAGCCCCGCCGCGAAGGGTGCCGCCATGCGCTGGCCGTTGGCCAGAATGCCGCCTTCGTCGTACAGCCGCAGCACCTCCAGCGCCACCGCCGCGCTCACCGGGTGGGCCGAATAGGTGGCGCCGTGGCCGATGGGCGCTCCCTCGGGCGCGCCGTCGGCGATGGCGGTATAGAGCGCGTCGGAGATCATCGTCGCTCCCATGGGCACGTAGCCGGCCGTCAGGCCCTTGGCCATCGTGAGGATGTCGGGCGCCACGCCCTCGGCATCGCACGCGAACATGGGGCCGGTGCGGCCGAACCCGGTTATGACCTCATCCACCACCATCAGGATGCCCAACTCGCGCGTGGCCTCGCGCATGGTCTTGAGCCAGCCCGCTGGCGGCACGATCACGCCGCCCGATCCCTGGATGGGCTCGCAGAAAAAGGCCGCCACGTTGTCGGCGCCCAGTTCGGCCACCTTGGCGCGCAGCGCGGCCACCGAGGCGGCGATGACGGCCTGGCCATCCGACGGGTCGGCGGCGCGGTACGGGTTGGGCGAGGGAATGTAGTGCTGCGTGGGCAGTGGCAGGTCGAACCCGCGGTGGAACACCGGCAGCGCGGTCAGCCCGGCGCCCGTGGAGGACGAGCCGTGGTAGCCGCGCTCCAGCGCGATGAAATGCTTCTTGGCCGGCTGGCCGATGGCGTTGTGGTACTGCACGATGAAGCGCACCGCCGCGTCCACCGCCTCGGAGCCGCCCAGCGTGAAGTACACGTGGTTCAGCGACTTCGGCGTGATCTGCACCAGCTTTTCGGCCAGGCGGATCGCCGGCTCGCTGCTGAAGTGGAAGTAGCCCGTGGCATAGGGCAGCTGGCGCATCTGGTCGGCGGCGGCCTGCACCACGCTCTCTTGCCCGTAGCCCACGTTCACGCACCACAGGCCGGCGAAAGCGTCCAGCAGCTCGTTGCCCTTGGCATCGGTCAGCCACGATCCCCGGCCCGACGACAGCACGTTGGGGCCGCGGCGTTCATGCGTGCGCCAGGGCGAAACGGGGTGAATCAGGTGGGCCCGGTCGATGGCGTCGAGCGAGGCGAGGTGGGGCAGGTCGGTGAGTTGGGTCATGGCGGGTTCCGGTCGCGTGGGCAGAGGTTCGGTGGCGGGGAGACGTCTGTCGATGGCTTCAAGGTTAGGCCAGGGCCCGGGCCGCGTGGTGCTGCTTTGGCGGGGTTTGGCGCAGCAGGCTGCGGTTGTTGGCGCGATGGCAGCAGATCGTGCGGTGCGCCGCCGGCGTGCCCTCAGTAGCCGCGCGAGCGGTCCACCAGCCCCACCATCGGCTCGCCCGCATGGAACCGGCGCAGGTTGTCGATCACCACGCCGGCGGCGCTCAGCGGCTGCGTCATGCTGGCGATGTGCGGCGTGAGCTGGATGCGCGGGTGCCGCCAGAAAGCGTGCGAAGGGGGCAGGGGCTCGGGGTCGGCCACGTCGAGCACCGCATCGCCGATCTGCCCCACGGCCAGCGCGGCCAGCAGGTCGGCTTCGACAAGGTGCGGGCCGCGCCCCACATGCACCAGCCCGGCGCCTGCAGGCAACTGCGCGAACAGGTCCTTGTTCAGAAACCCACGTGTGGCATCGGTGAGCGGCAGCAGGCAGACGAGCACGTCGGTGCGCGCCAGAAAGGCGGGCAGCTCCTGCGGGCCGGCATGGCACTGCACGCCGGGGATGTCGTGGCGCGAGCGGCTCCAGCCCGCGCAGTCGAAGCCCAGGCCGCGCAGTTGTTCCAGCACCGCCTGCCCGAGCGACCCCAGGCCCAGCACGCCCACCCGGCGGCTGCTGGCCGGGCGCACCGGCAGTGCGCGCCATTCGCCTTGCTGCTGCTGGCGGCGGTATTGGGGCATGTCGCGGTGCAGGCCCAGCACGGCATGCGTCACGTACTCCACCATGCCCTGCACGATGCCGGGCTCTACCATGCGCACCACCGGCAGGGCGGGCGGCAGCGCGGCGAAGTCGAACTGGTCCACCCCCGCGCCGGAAGAGAACAGCACCTGCAGCTGCGGAAACCGCGTGGCCAGGTCCTGTGGCGGCTCCCACGCGGCAAGAAAGCGCACCTGGGCCGGGTCGCCGATGTCGGGCCAGATGCGAAAGTCGATCTCCGGCGCGCGTTCGCGGAACACGCCGGCCCACTGGCGTCCGCGCACGGGGTCGGATTTGTAGAGGAAGGTGGTGGTTGTGGTGGGCACGGTGGGGCTCGGGGCGGGCAGGGTGAGGTGGGCTGACGTGCAGTGGACGTGCAGTGGACGTGCATTGGAGGGGCGGGGGCTTTGGCGGTGCGTTGCCCGGTCAGCCCAGCGCCTGCGTGGCCAGGGCGAAGAGCCGGGGCGCGCCATGCGCCGTGCCCTCGGCCGGCTGCAGCGGCGCACCACGCACCATGGTGGTCGGCGCGTCCACCCGCAGCAGGCCGATGCTCTCCAGCCACTCGGCCAGGCCGCTGTCGAAGT
>Ga0308157_10007173_pt1 | contig 13043 bp, 12 predicted proteins | sample PhyBR1_FD_201035 | JGI IMG/M metagenome (GOLD analysis project Ga0308157, IMG submission 201035) | Phyllosphere microbial communities from UC Gill Tract Community Farm, Albany, California, United States - DLSLB.R1 | ecosystem: Host-associated > Plants > Phyllosphere > Unclassified | place: USA...
CCGAGCTGGATCCCGACGCGCTGAACATCCATGGCGGGGCTCTGGCGATCGGGCATCCGCTCGGAGCGTCCGGCGGCCGGATCATCGGTCACGCCGCGCACGAGCTGCGCCGTCGCGGCGGCGGTGTTGCCGTCGCCGCCATCTGCATCGGCGTCGGCCAGGGCCTCGCCGTCGTCCTCGAGCGATAGCGGCCGGGGATGACGGAGACGGATGCCCCGGCCAGCGCGGACTTCGTGCAGTCGCTGGCACGCGGCCTGGCGGTCATCCGCACGTTCGACGGCCAGCCCGCCGAACTCTCGCTCGCGGAGGTCGCTCGGCGTGCGGAGATCCCCCGAGCCGCGGCGCGGCGCTTCCTGCGAACCCTCGAGCAGCTCGGCTACGTGCGCGCCACACCGGACGGCCGCTTCCTGCTGACACCGCGGGTGCTCGAACTCGGCTTCGGATACCTGTCGTCGCTCTCGCTGCCGGAGATCGTGCAGCCGCACCTGGATGCGCTCTCGCACCGCATCGGCGAATCGGTGTCGGTGGCGGTGCTGGACGGTTCGGAGATCGTCTACGTCGCGCGGGCGGCCGCCCGCCGGGTGATGAGCGCCCGGATCACCATCGGCACGCGCCTGCCGGCATTCGCCACGAGCATGGGCCGCGTCCTGCTCGCGGGGATGCCACCGGCGGACGCCGCGACCCGCCTCTCGCCAGACGCGATCGTCGCGCTCACGCCTCGGACGACGGTCGATCCGGATCGGCTCGCCGAGACTCTGCTCGCGACGCGCGAACAGGGCTGGGCGATGGTCGACGGTGAACTCGAAGAGGGCCTGCGCTCCATCGCCGTGCCGCTGCACTCCCGCGCCGGCACCGTGATCGCCGCCCTGAACGCGGCGACGAGTGCGGCGCGAGGGCCGGCGGACGAGGTGCTCGCGGAACTGCTGCCCGCGCTTCTCGACGCGGCTGCGGCGATCGAGGCCGAGCTGGCGTCGAGCCCGACCGACTGAGTCTGTCCAGGGCCGGGCCCGTGCGCCGGGTCGTCGTCGGGTGTCAGATCACCGGAGTCCCGTGCGTGTGGAACGACTCGATCGTCTTCATGCCCCACGCCTGGCCCTTCTTGCGCTCCTCCTGCGACCATTCCACGACGGGCTGGTCGGGGTCCAGCAGCAGCCTGGCACCGGCCTGAGCGAACTCGATCCGATTGCCTCCCGGCTCCCAGACGTACAGGAAGAACGTCTGGTTGATGGTGTGCTTGTGCGGACCGGACTCGATGTGGATGCCGTTCTCGAGGAAGATGTCGGCGGCCTTCAGGATGTCTTCGCGGGTGTCGGGGGCGAACGCGATGTGATGCAGCCGGTTGCCGTGCTTGGTCCAGTCGTCGGAGTAGACCACGTCGTACGACTTCTGCGCGAAGTGGAACCACCACGCGGCGAACTTGCCGTCGTCATTGCGGATCCGCTCGCTCTCGCGCATGCCCAGGGCCTCCGCGAGGAACTCTCCGTTGGCCTCGACATCCTTCGCGAGGTAGTTGATGTGGTCGAGCCGGCGGGCGTTGACGCCGCGCCCGGGGAACCGCGACGCCTGGTTCTTGAGCGCCGGCTTGTCATCGGTGGCGACATAGCGCTCGGTGTCGTAATAGATGCCCATGTCGTGGCCATCCGGGTCGGTGAACGTGAAGGTGCGACCGGTGCCGATCTCGCCGTCGACCCACCCCGTGCCGAGCCCGGTCGCCTCGATCGCGGCGACGCGCCGATCCAGCGCCTCCTGCGACGACGCGCGATAAGACGTGCGGCCGACGCCGGCGGCATCCGATGCGGTGAGCTTGATGGTGTGCACCTCGTAGTCGTCCCACGTGCGCAGGTAGACGGAGTCGCCGTGCTCGGCGACGACGCGCATCGCCAGGAGCTCTTCGAAGAACCACCGGCTCTCCGCGGGCTTGGGCGTGAGGAGCTCGACGTTGGCGAGGTGGGCGACGTCGAACGCTGTCTGGTGAGTCATTGCACTTCCTTGTCTGCGCGAGAGCGCACGGGGGTCGATGAATGAGGGCGGGGAAAGACGGTGCCGTCGAACAGCTTGCGCGCGGTCCGGATCGTCGTCGACGTCGCCCACCACACGCCGTCGGCTCCCTGGCCGACGCGCACCTCGGCCGGGAGGATCCCACTCGGATGCTCGATGCCGACCGAATCCGTGCGGGGCAGGCTCGCGAGTCCTTCGGCCGCCGTGCCGGAGATCCGGATGCCGGCGGCGACGGAGGCGGCCATGAGCACTCCGAGCGACGTGTGCACGCGTGCGGGGATGAATGCTCTCGTAGCGATTGCTCCGCCGTGCTGCGGCGCGGAGACGAGGATCACTTTCGGCACGGTCTGATCGCTGACATCGCCCAGCCCCATGGCGTGGCCCGCGGCGCGGCGGATGCGCTCCACGGCGGCGGCGACCTCGGGGTCGGACTCGAGCTCTTCGGGGCTCTCCTGGCCGCTGAGGCCCAGAGCTTCTGCGCGCATCAGCACGATCGGCATCCCATTGTCGATCAGGGTGACGTCGTGGCCGTCGATCCGATCAACGATTCTGCCGGTGGGCAGGAGCGCCCGGTCTCCGGGCAGCCTCTCGAGCCGGATCGGGCCCCCGCTTCCTGGGACTCCGTCGATGGCGGCTTCACCGCTGTAGACGGGCGACCCATCGCGGGTCGCGAACGTCGCGGTCGCGAGATCGCCGGTGTTGACCAGTCGGATCCGTACGCTGGTCTCACCGTCGCGGGCCTCGACGAGTCCTCGCTCGATGGCGAACGGGCCGACGCCGGCCAGGAGGTTGCCGCAGGTCTGAGTCGTCGCCACGCGCGCGTCATCGACCCCCACCTGCAGGAACAGATAGTCGACGTCGGCGTCGGCGGTGGTCGACGGTGAGACGATGGCGACCTTGCTCGTCAGAGGGTGGGCCCCTCCGATGCCGTCGATCTGGCGTGCGTCCGGGCTCCCCATGACGCGCAGCATCAACTCGTCGCGCGAGACAGGATCATCGGGCAGGTCCTCCGTCAGGAAATACGCGCCCTTCGACGTGCCCCCGCGCATGAGCATGCATCGGATTCCCGCGTCGAACTCGTCACCGGCGGTCATCCTCGTACTCCTTCTGGGAGACGAATGAGACGCCGAGGCCGTCCAGCACAGGGCGCAGATCGTTGATGTCCATCGACGTCGCCCCCGCCTGGTACTTCGCGCGGTTGGCCGCTTCCTTCTGCACACGACGACGTGAAGCTTCGAGCGCCTCGTCGGCGTGGGCGCGGGGCACGATCGTCACCCCGTCATCGTCGGCGACGACGACGTCGCCCGGGTGGATCACGGTGGAGCCGATGACGATCGGCACGTTCACCGAGCCCGCGGTGTCCTTCACGGTGCCCTCGGCGCTGACGAACCGGGTCCACACCGCGAAGGGCATCTCGCGCAGCTCCTGCGTGTCGCGCACGCCCGCGTTGGTCACGTAGCCCCGCACGCCACGGGTGTGCATCTGCGTTGCCATCAGGTCGCCTATGTGCCCGTAGGGCGAGTCGGTCACCGTCGCCACGATGATGATGTCGCCTGGTTGGGACTGCTCGATCGCGGCGTGCACCATCAGGTTGTCGCCGGGAGCGGTCAGCACCGTGATGGCGGATCCGGAGACCCGCGCTCCCTGCTGGATCGGCCTGATGTCCGCCCCGAGGTAACCGATGCGCCCCATCGCCTCGTGCACGGTGGCCGAGCCGAGTTCGGCGAAGGCGTCGACCACCGAGAGCGGGAGACGCTCGATGTCAGTGACGACGACTTTGCTCACGCGAGCACGTCCGTCACCTGCGGGTAGTACCGCACGTACGCCTCGCCCATCGTGTCGTGGGGAAGACCGAGGTTCGGGCCGGCATTGCGCTTGACCTGCACCCCGCGGCGCACGGCGAGATCCGTGTAGTAGGACCACATGTGCTTCTGCGCGGGCAGGCACTCCATCGCCGCGCGCTTCTTCGGGAACGCGCTGGTGATATCGAGGAGCACGGTCGGCTTGAAGTCGCTCTGCTCGGACTGGTGCGGCTCGAAGAAGAACACCGGCGGCGCGCCGATGATCTCGTTCTTCGTGGGGTAGCTGCCATCGGAGTTCGCCACCCCGATCGCCTGGGCGAGGATGCGGGCCTGGAGTGCCATCCTGGCCGCCGCCGGGTGGTCGCCGTTGTAGGGATCGGCGAGCGGATGCGTCAGCACGACGGACGGCTTCACGTCGCGGAAGACATCGACGAGCTTGCTCACCGCCTCATGCGATTCGAGCAGCGGATAGTCGCCGAGGTCGAGGAAGACGACCTCGGCGCCGAGCGCGGTGGCGGCGGCGGTGGCCTCATCGCGTCGGATCGCCTTGATCTCGTCTAGCGACTTGCCGTCGAGCCATTGGCTGGCGGATTCGCCTCGCTCGCCGTACGACAGGCACGCGACCACCACCCGCTCTCCGCGGTCGGCGGCTGCGGCGATGGCGCCACCGGCCCTCCAGACGAAATCGCCGGCGTGAGCGCTGACGACCAGCAGGCTCTTCTCAGTCACTGTGACTCCTCTGTCTCGGTGCGTGGCGCCGACTCTACCGGCGACTCGTGACGGCTGCGTCGCGATTCACTATATACGTAGGGTCTGGACATAGGTAAAGTTTTTCGCTAGCGTGACCTCGCGCTCACTCACCGAGACAAGGAAGTCGAGACCCCCATGACCACGAACCTTCAGCAGCTCATCGACACGAAGGGCAATGTCGTCGACATGCTGCGCGATTCGCAGCTGGGCACGTACATCTACCCCGTCGTCCCCGCCGAGTTCAGCAACTGGCGGCGCGAGCAGAAGGCATGGCGCGAGACCGCCGTGCTCTACGACCAGTCGCACCACATGGTCAACTTCTTCGTGTCGGGTCCGGACGCGCTGAAGCTCCTCAGCTACACGGGTATCAACAGCTTCGCCAACTTCCCCGTCAACACGGCCAAGCAGTTCGTCCCGACGGCATCCAACGGCGGCGTGATCGGTGACGGCATCCTGTTCCACGAAGCCGAGAACGACTATGTGTACGTCGGGCGAGCGCCGGGTGCGAACTGGCTGCAGTTCCACGCCGAGACCGGCGGATACGACGTCGAGTTCCGCTACGACGACCGCTCTCCCTCGCGCCCCTACGGCGCCGCGGTCGGGCGCGAGTACTTCCGATTCCAGATCCAGGGCCCGAACGCGTGGGCGATCATCGAGAAGCTCAACGGCGGCCCCATGGAGAAGGTCAAGTTCTTCCACATGGGCACCATGGAGATCGACGGCGTCGAGGTGCGCACGCTCCGTCACGGTATGGCCGGCGCGCCGGGTCTCGAGCTCTGGGGTGCGTACGAGCACCACGGCAAGATCCGCGACGCGATCCTCGCTGCCGGAGCCGAGTTCGGCATCGAGCCGTGCGGTTCGCGCGCCTATTCGTCGAACACCCTCGAATCGGGGTGGATCCCCTCGCCGCTCCCGGCGATCTACTCCAGCGAGGGCGAGCGCGCGTATCGCGAGTGGCTCCCGAGCAACAGCTACGAGGCGATCAACGCCCTGGCGGGGTCCTTCGTCTCCGACAGCATCGACGACTACTACCTGAACCCCTGGGAGCTCGGATACGGCTCCTTCGTGAAGTTCGACCACGACTTCATCGGCCGCGAAGCGCTGGAGAACCTCGAGCCGGAACAGCAGCGGCACAAGGTCACGCTCGCGTGGAACGACGAGGACCTCGCGAAGATCCTCACCTCGGTGATCGACCGCAGCGGTCCCGGCTACCAGTTCTTCGATCTGCCCAACGCCAACTACGGCTCCTCGAACTACGACTCCGTGATCGACGCCGACGGCAACAACGTGGGGCTCTCGCTGTTCACGGGTGTCACCGCGAACGAGCGGCGCGGGCTCTCCCTCGCGACCGTCGATCGCGACGTCCCGGTCGGAGCCGAGGTGCGCGTCGTCTGGGGCGAGCCGGACGGCGGATCGGGCAAGACGACCGTCGAGCCGCACGAGCAGATCTCGGTGCGCGCCATCGTGAGCCCCGTCCCCTACGCCGAGACCGCGCGCAGCGAGTACCAGGGCGGATGGCGCACCACCGGCAAGCTCTGATCCGGAGCGCCGGTCCTCAATCCTGTTCCGGTCCGCTGTCATGAGCGGGCCGGAACAGCACCACTGAGTATTCATCCCTGTGCACTCATCCCTGTGCACTCGCCCCTGACGGACGGAACATGTATGACCGCGCAGACACTGGATGGTACGGTCACCGCCGCGACCATCAAGCATGAGCTGGCCGAACGAGTCGGCCGCCTCGCTGCTCAGGGGATCGTGCCAGGGCTGGGTACCCTGCTCGTCGGAGACGACCCGGGGTCTCGCTCGTATGTGACAGGGAAGCATCGCGACTGTGCAGAAGTCGGCGTCGCGTCGATCCAGATCGAACTGCCCGCGTCTGCGACGCAGGACGAGATCGAGGCAGCCGTCCACGAGCTGAATGACGATCCCGAGGTCACCGGCTTCATCGTTCAGCTGCCGTTGCCGGCGGGGATCGATGAGAATCGCATCATCGAACTGCTCGATCCTGCCAAGGATGCCGATGGTCTGCACCCGACGAACCTCGGTCGACTGGTGCTGGGTGTCGACCCGCGCTCTGCCGTGGAGGCGCCGCTGCCGTGCACGCCGGCAGGAATCATCGAGCTTCTCACTCGCTACGGAGTTCCTCTTCAGGGCGCGCATGTCACGGTCATCGGACGAGGAATCACGGTCGGTCGCCCGCTCGGTCTGCTGCTCACGCGCAAGGGAACCGACGCCACCGTCACGCTGACGCACTCCCGCACGGCCGATCTCGCCGCAGAGGTCCGGCGCGCGGACGTCGTCGTCGCGGCAGTCGGGGTGCCCCACCTGGTGAAGGCCGACTGGATCAAGCCGGGCGCTGCGGTCCTCGACGTCGGAGTGACGCGGGTGGGAACGACGGATTCGGGGAAGGCGCGTCTGGCGGGCGACGTCGATCCGGCGGTGGCCGAGGTCGCCGGCTGGCTCTCGCCCAACCCGGGAGGTGTGGGACCGATGACTCGCGCAATGCTGGTCGCCAATGTCGTAGAGGCAGCGGAGCGCGGCATCCGCTGAAGACCGAGAAGTCGATGCCCGCGCGGGGCGAAGTTCACCCCTGGTGCGCGTCGCCGCGAATCGCGAAGAAGCGGCCGGAGGAGCCCCGCACCGCGTTGGTGACCGTCGCGGACAGCCAATCGAGTGCGGCGGTGTGCGCCGTCGTCGCACGACGGTACAGGTGCACCTCTACCGGGGGCATCGCGAACGGAAGAGGAACGACGCGGATCGGCCACGTCTCCGCCCAGCCTTCGGCGATGCTGTCCGGTACGGTGGCTATCAGGCCTGATTGCGCCGAAAGCAACGGCGGCAATGTCGCCCAGTGATCGATGATCACGGCAGCCTCGAAGCTCGCGCCGGCCCGTCGCTGAGCTGCCTCGAGCATCTCATGCCCCGAGTCGCTCGAGACGACCACATGATCGGCATCCGAATACTCGCGCACGCTCAACGCGTCGGGCAGCGGAGCATTGCGTTCCATCGCAACCCCGTACGACTGCGACTTCAGAAGCGTGCGTTCGAAGCCGGGGATCGAGGTCGTGCTGATCGCCAGATCCACGGAGCCCCTGGCGAGCCATGACGCCAGCTCCGCCGGCTGGAGGGCGACGACTTCGACGCGGATGTGAGGTGCGGCCGCGCGTACAGCGGAGAGTATCGCCGGGAACCAGCCGATCTCTCCGAGTTCGGACAGAGCGATGCGGAAGAGCCTCGTGGAGTCGACCGGATCGAATCGGTGCACGGCATCCAGAGTTCGATCGATCCCCGCCAACGCCTGCCGAAAGCCGGGGTAGACCGAGTCGGCCACCGGCGTGGCATCCATCGATCGCCCATCGCGGCGAAACAGCGGATCATCCAGTTCGCGGCGCAGCCGGGCCAGAGACTGGCTCACCGCCGGCTGGGTGACGAACAGTGTGCGCGCGGCGACCGTGAGGTTTCGTGCTTCGTAGACGGCCACGAACACTCGGACCAGGTTCAGATCCATTCGACGTCCGCACTTCGGAGGCTAAGCATCTCTTCCGCAGGCATAAGTGAATCTTATTCGAAAGTCATGTTTCAAGAAGCGCCGCGTCGGTAGGCTCGGGGCGACGCAGACAAGGGAGTTCACATGTCAGAGACGGTTGCAGATGTCATCGCACAGGCGGGCGGGATACTGTCCGCGTTGCGGAACGCGCCTGGTCGACCGACGGTGTTCCCCGTCACACCCGAGTTCTCGAACTGGCGGTCAGAGCAGCGTGCGTGGCGGGACTCGGTCGCTCTGCTCGACCAGTCGCATCACATGACGGATCTGTTCATCTCGGGTCCGGACGCGGAGCGACTGCTGTCGGATGTCGCCGTGAACAGTTTCGCCAAGTTCCCCGCCGGTTCGGCGAAGCAGTTCATCGCGGTGAATCACGAGGGGTATCTGATCGGCGACGCGATCCTCTTCCACCTCGAAGACGGCGTGTACGACCTGGTCGGCTGGCACATGGTCATCGACTGGCTGCAGTTCCACGGCGAGACCGGCGACTACGACGTCACGTTCGAGCGCGACGGCAACTCCCTGGCGCGGGAGGGCGACCCGAAGCTCTACCGCTTCGAGGTGCAGGGGCCGCACGCCTTGGCGCTCATGGAGAAGGTCACCGGGGCGCCGGTGCCCGCCACCAGGTTCTTCGGCATGGCCGACTTCGAGATCGCGGGGGTGCGCGTGAGCTCGTTGCGTCACGGTATGGCTGGTCAGCCCGGATTCGAGCTGTTCGGACCGTGGGCGGATGCCGAGCGGATCCGAGAAGCGCTGATCGCGGCAGGTGAGGAGTTCGGTCTCGTCCAGGTCGGGTCGAAGGCGTACTCGTCCGCCAACCTCGAGTCGGCGTGGGTGCCGTCGCCGATTCCGGCGATCTTCACCGGGCGGGCTGCGGCCGACTACCTCGCCTGGCTCCCCGCCGCGCGGTTGGGTTCGCTGGCCGGGAGCTTCGATGCGGATGACATCGAGGACTACTACCTGACGCCGTACGACCTGGGATACGGCCGCAGCGTCGCGTTCGACCACGACTTCATCGGTCGCGGTGCGCTCGAGAAGTTCGCCGCCGCGCCCCAGCGGGTCAAGGTCACGCTCGTGTGGAACCCGGACGACGTCGCGGCGGCCCAGCGCTCGCTGCTCGAAGAGGGACTGCCTGCCAAGTACATCGACTTCCCCAAAGCGCGCTACGGCCAGTATCAGATGGATCGCGTGCTGCGGGGTGATCGCGTGGTGGGGATCTCGCATGATTGCGGATACATCACCAACGAGCAGGTATTCGCCTCGCTCGCGAGCGTCGACGACGATGCTTCGGCGCCGGGCACCGAGGTGATCGTCGTGTGGGGAGAAGAACCGAACTCGGACAAGCCCGCCGTCGAGCGCCACCGGCAGGTGTCGATCCGCGCGACGGTCGAACCCGCCCCGTACTCGAGGTTCGCTCGCGAGAACTATCGATCGAACTGACGTCTCTTCTCCGCGCATCGGCTCGTGTGGCGATTCCGGTCTATTTCAGGTAGCCTGATACCCGGAGCGATGATGCTCGGCGCGCACAGCCCGCCGACTCGATGAGAAGGATGCAATGGGATGACGCCAGCCACGACTCTGTCCACACCGGTCGAAGAACTCGCCGCCGTCCAGGGCGACACGTTCGGCCCGTCCGCGTGGCGAGAGGTGACGCAGGACGACGTCGACCTCTATGCGCGTGTCTCGGGCGACGACAACCCCATCCACGTCGATGCGGACTTCGCCGCGGCGACGCCCTTCGGCACCACGATCGCGCACGGCATGCTCACGCTCGGCCTCGTCGTTCCGCTGATGCGCGAGGTGTTCGAGGTCACCGGGTTCAGCATGGGCGTCAACTACGGCATGAACAAGGTGCGCTTCCCCGCGCCCGTTCCCGTCGGCGCGCGCATCCGCGTGCACGGCGAGGTCCTCACAGTCGAGCCGGTCGACGGGGGATGGCAGCTGATCGTCCGAGTGGTCTTCGACGTCGAGGGCGGCGCGAAGCCGGCCTGCGTGGCCGAACTCGTGCTGAGGTATTACCGATGAGCGCCGCGATCCGCCTCGACGGGAAGACGGCGATCGTGACCGGCGCGGGTCGCAGCCTCGGCCGCGCGTATGCACTCGCGCTCGCCGCGGCCGGTGCTGCCGTCGTCGTCAACGACGTCGACTCCGACAGCGCCGAGCAGACGGCGAAGGACATCGTCGATGCCGGTGGCCGTGCGACAGTCGTCATCGCGCCGGTCGGTCCGAGCGAGACGGCCGACGCACTCGTCGCTGCCGCCCAGGCGGAATTCGGCCGTCTCGACATCCTCATCGCCAATGCCGGTGTGCTGCGCGACCGTGTCCTCTGGAAGATGGGCGACGACGATTTCGATCTCGTCACGCAGACGCACCTGCGCGGTTCGTTCACGTGCGGTCGCGCGGCCGCGATCGCGATGCGAGAGCAGGGCGAGGGTGGCAGGATCGTGCTCATCGGGTCACCTGCGGGGCAGTTCGGAAGCTTCGGACAGACGAACTATGCGGCGGCCAAGGCCGGTCTCGTCGCGATGGCGCGTACCTGGTCGCTGGAGCTCGCCAGAGCGGGAATCACCGCGAACGCCGTCATCCCGACCGCGCTCTCGCCCATGACCGCCACGATCCCGGCGTACACGAAGGTGTACGAGGACTACCTGGAGACCGGCGAGATCCCCGCCGAGTACCGCCGAGACCACGCGCTGGGGTCGGCGGAGGACGTCGCGTCGCTCATCGTGTGGCTGGCCTCCGATGCATCCGCATCCGTCACCGGCCAGGCGATCGGCATCGGCGGCGACCGATTGACCCTCTATGCGCACCCGTCCGCACTCACGACACTGGACCAGGACGGCGGATGGTCGCCGGAGCAGATCGACGCCGCATGGCGCGATGACCTCGCCGGTCTCGCACAGTCCTCAGGACCGCAGGGGGGCTGACGTGCGCGCGCACTACCCCGATGTCTGGCAGGCGATCACCAGGGTGCTGCCGGATCGCGTCGCGATCCGCACGACCGACGAGGAGTGGACGTACGAACGGTTCACCCGTGAGGCCGGCGCGCTGGCGGCGGCGTTGGCGGACCGCGGGTTGCGGCGCGGTGATCGCGTCGCGCTCCTGCTGTACAACCGCGCGGAGTTCCTGATCGCGTTCTACGCGTGCCTCGCCGTCGGGATCACCCCGGTCCCGCTCAACTTCCGATTCCGGTCGGGCGAGGTCGCGGCGCTGCTGGACGATTCGGGTGCCCGAGTGCTGATCTACACGACGTCCCTCGCTGACGTGGTGACCGACGCCGTCGCGCAGGCGATCGGCGATGTCCACCTGATCAAGGTCGACGACGACGGGGCGTCCGCAGATGCTCCAGGGGTGACGTGGGCTCAGGCGATCGCCGTGGACGCACCTCTCCCGTCGCAGGCCCCTGATGATGCCGAACTGTGGATCTACACCGGCGGCACGACCGGCAGGCCGAAGGCGGTCCGCTGGGATGCTCAGGACATGTTCGAGGTCCAGATGTTCTCGACGTACACGCTCGCAGGGCTTTCGTGGCCCGAGACCGTGTCCGATGCGGCGGACATCGCCTCCAGTCCGGACACGCCGCTCATGGTGAACCTGCCTCTCGCGCCGTTCATGCACGGGACCGCTCTGACCACCTCCATGAACACGCTCACGCTCGGAGGCACCGTCCTGGTGACATCGGCCCCGAAGCTGGATGCCGACGCCGCGGTGCGATTCGCGAACGACGCCGCGGCGACGAGGATCATCGTGGCGGGCGACGCGATCGCCGTGCCGCTCGTCGAGTCGATCGAGAAGCTCGGCCAGGGGCTGCCGACGGTCACATCGGTGATGAGCTCCGGAATGCGATTCAGCCCCGAAGTCAAGGAGCGCCTGCATGCGATCACCTCTCTCACGGTGATCGATCTGCTCGCCTCGACCGAGGGCGGCGCGTTCGCGGTCACCACGACCACGGGCCTGGAGGATCTGCCAGGCCGACCCCGGCTGCTGCCGACGGCGACCGTGCTGGACGACGACCGGCGAGAGGTCCACGACCGCCCCGGCGCGCTGGGCATACTCGCCCAGCGCGGTGCGATGCCGATCGGCTACCACGGCGATCCGGAGAAGACCGAGGCCACGTTCCCCGTCATCAACGGGATCCGGCACGTGGTGCCGGGAGATCTCGTGCGCGTCGAGGAGGACGGATACTTCGAGTTCCTCGGGAGGGGCAGCGGCGTGATCAACTCGGGCGGTGAGAAGGTCTATCCGCTGGAGGTCGAGGAAGCGATGCTGACGCATCCGGGAGTCGCCGACGTCGTCGTGGTCGGAGTGCCGGACCCTCGGTTCGGCGAGATCGTCACGGCAGTCGTCGAGCGATCGACGGCGAGCGATGTCACGGCCGACGAGCTGATCGAGTTCATCGACCCGCTCCTGGCCGGGTACAAGCGGCCCAGGCACATCCTGTTCCGCCGCAGCATGGATCGGACGCCGACGGGGAAGGTCGATCTCGCCCGGCTGCGTGCAGAGGTCGCCCTCGATCGCTGAGCGCAGGCTACTGCGCGCGGGACATCTCTGCGCTCTCGAGCGGAAGGCCGGGGACCTCGCCGATCTTCGCGATCGTCACAGCGCGTGCGTCGGCGGCGCGCGGCTCCATGTGCGAGACGCACCCGTGCGTCGCCTCGATGCGCACGCAGACGCCGTGCGGTCGAAGAACCGCCATCACGGCGTTCGCGAGGTCGCTGCCCAGTCGCTCCTGCAGCTGCGGCCGGCGTGCGGCCACCTCGACCGCCGCGGCGAGACGACTGAGGCCTGCGAGATGCTCGCGGGGTGCGTACCAGATGTCCATGGTCCCCTCGAAGGGGAGCAGATGATGTTCGCAGAGCGAGGAGAACCGGATCCCGGTGAGGCCGACGACATCGCCGATCGCGTCGACGTCGTCGAGGAGGACGGGCGCACCCAGTGCGGATGCCGGG